>Ga0209062_1000782_pt1 | contig 76380 bp, 70 predicted proteins | sample Coa_R2_2_FD_187158 | JGI IMG/M metagenome (GOLD analysis project Ga0209062, IMG submission 187158) | Surface soil microbial communities from Centralia Pennsylvania, which are recovering from an underground coalmine fire - Coalmine... | ecosystem: Environmental > Terrestrial > Soil > Unclassified... | reverse complement strand
ACATGATGGACAACGCAAGAGCGTTGCCCACATGCCCACAGCCGCAACAACAGCAGCAGCTATGCGCTGCCTGATGTGGTAAGTGAGGAGATCGGAGCGGCCGAGAATCCAATTAACAACCCGGTCGAGGTGGTCCTGCTGATGGGGTCCACTTCACCATGGAAGACGTCTACGCAAAGCTTGAGGAGGCTGCCCTCTACATCGAACGCAATCCGGCAATCGTGAAATCCATCACGTCCTTCCCTTACATCGTCAGGTCAATCTGATATGGAAGCCGTATCAGACCGTCTTCGGCGCGGACTGTGGGACATCCCGCCAGACGTGAACATCATCAAAGGCCATGGTGGGCGCGGCCCGCGCCCGGCACGGCTCGAACATATCAACGCGCAATAATCCGTATGAGGTGCAGTATGAAACGCTCGTCTTGTCGCGCGGGCGCCGGGGTCGCGTCGGCAGCACGGCGGCGCCGTAATGGGCTGCCATCTCGGCATAGGTGCGATTGACCTGCGGCTCATAGAGGCATGCCTTGACGACGGCGACCTTGGCGTTGTCGGGAACGATGAGGCGCGGCACGCCGCCGATCGCTGCAAAGGCCCGCGTGTGCGCGCCGATCCAATCACCAAGCCCCTGCGTCCAGGTCGCCTCCACATAGGTGAAGTTCGACGCGCCCATCACGGCGACGAAGATTTGCGCCTGCCGCACCTCGCCGCTCAGCCGATCGATGATCACCGGCACGGTGTCGCCGGCGTAATCGACGAACAGCTTGTCGCCGCCCACATGGGTCTGGCGCATGGTGACCGAGAGCTTGGCTTCCCAGCCGCGGTAGAGTTCGCAGAAACGCGAGATATGTTCACGATCACATATCTCGCGTTATGTTGCGGCCAGATTTATGTTGCGTGAGCAGCTTTATTTGGCGGGCAGCCTGAACCCCGCGGCATTCTTCACGCAACATAATCCGATGTCTGGGTAGCGAACCTTTGTCCAATGGAGGTTCGCTATGGATCAGACGACTTATTCCGGCCGCTTGGCCGTGCCCCACGGTGATGACGCGCCGTTCGCCGATGAGCGGTACCGGTACCTTCGCCACTGCGCAGAAGGCGGTGCGACCGCAGCTTCTCTCAAGATCAAGCGCAACGAGCTGTTGTGGATTGCCGCACGTCTCGGTCCAGATGCTTCGGAGGGCATCGACATCGAGGCGCTCCAACGGATCGCGACCCAGCGGCAATGCCTTCATGGGGCTGTCACCGCGGCGCGAAGAGTGGTTGACATCGGACGACCTTGGCTTCGATTTCTCGGTTGGTGGCGTGAACCGACTGTCGTGTTCCAGTGCCAGAGCCAACTCGACCAGTATGTGACATGGATGCGCGATGAGCGCGGATTCACGCCATCGACGGTGGAGCAATGGAGCCGGATGATCGGCAGGTTCCTGCGCTGGTGCGACCAGACGAACCGGCAACTCAAGGATCTTATGCCTGAGGACGTCGACGCCTATTTCGTCACCCAGGCGACGGGACGATGGTCCCGCGTTTCGGTAGCCAACACGGCCTCGGCCTTGCGGGGATTTCTGCGCTACGCGGCAAAGTGGGGAATGTGCACGGACCGCGTAGTTGCGTCGATTTGCCGGCCTCGGCTCTATCGACAGGAGTCGCTGCCGTATGCCCCAGATTGGCTCAACGTGCAGCGCATGTTGGCCGATGCCGAGACCGACAACCCCCGGGACATCCGTGATCGTGCGATCTTGCTGCTGCTTGCGGTCTACGGGATGCGCAGCGGCGAAGTGGCAGCATTGCGCCTCGACCAGATCGACTGGGCCGGTGGGACGCTACGGCTATTCCGTCTGAAGCGCCGGCAGCCGCAGATTTACCCGCTGCTTCCCTCTGCGGCTGAGGCGCTCGCCCGCTACATCGACACGGTGCGGCCGCCGTCATCGTGCCCGGAAGTATTCCTCCGCATGCAAGCGCCCCGTCGGCCGTTGAAGGCAGGGAGCATCTATGATGTCGCTAACCGCAGATTTGTTGCACTTGGAATCGACGCGGCCCACCGCGGTGGCCATGCGTTGCGCCACGCCTGCGCCTCTCGGCTTCTTGCCGAAGGTCTGTCGATAAAGGAGATCGGGGACCATTTGGGACACCGCAGCGCGGCGGCAACCAGCATCTACGCCAAGGTGAACATGGAGGCCCTTCGCGACGTCGGAGCGTTCGACCTGGGAGACCTCCAATGATGCTGACCGACGTCGTCGCCGCCTACCTGGCCAAGCAGCGGTCAGTGGGGATGCTTTTCGAGTCCGCCGGGGTTCTGCTCCACGGGTTCTGCCGAGCGATGGGCAATCGAGATATCGGCGAAGTCACCCCCGAGGCGGTAGCCGAGTTCCTCCAAGGCAAGGGATCGCTCAGCGCCACCTGGATGCTGGGATACAAGATTTTGAGCGGCCTTTACAGATTCGCCGTCAGCCGCGGGTACACGGCGTTCTCCCCCTTGCCGACAACATTACCGAAGCTGCCGCCGCAACAAACGCCCTATGTTTATTCCACGGAAGAACTGCGCCGCCTGCTGGACGCGACCTCGATCCTGGAGGTTGGGCATCGCCCTCAGGTACCAGCTATGTACCGCACGCTCCTCTTGCTGCTGTACGGAAGCGGCATGCGCATCGGCGAGGCCCTTCGCTTGGTCTTGCAAGACGTGGATCTGACCGGGCAGGTCATCACCGTCCGCAATACGAAGTTCTTCAAAACGCGCCTCGTGCCGATCGGACTAAAGCTCACGCAGGAACTGGTCGGGCACATCGAGCGCCGTCTCCGCCTCCCTCTGCCGCACGGCGACAAGTCACCTTTCTTCACCACCCGCGATGGTCGGCCGTGGCACTATACGCGGGTCATCTCTTGGTTCCAGGATGTCCGCCGAGCCGCCGGAATCAGTTGCCCTGTCGGCGAGCATCGACCTCCACGGCTACACGATATTCGCCACACAGCCGCAGTGCACCGGGTGATCGCATGGTATCGCTCCGGTCAAGACGTGCAGCGATTGCTTCCGCAACTCGCAACCTACCTTGGCCACATCGATATTCGTTCAACCCAGCGCTATTTGCAGATGACGCCGGATCTCCTCCAGGCGGCCAGCGAGCGCTTTGCACAGTACGCGATGGGGGGCGACCATGAAGGATAAGAGCCTCCTTGGCCCTTGGATCCGTCGATTCTTACTGGAGCATCTTGTCGCCGAGCGCAATCTGTCCCGCAACACCCAAGCCAGCTACCGCGACACGCTGACATTGTTGCTGCCGTTTGTAAGCAAGCATGCAGGCTGCGCCATCGATCGCATGACCGTCGAAGAGCTGACGCCGGAAGTCGTCCGCAAATTCCTGGACCACCTGGAGCGTGATCGCCAGTGCAGCGAGGTTACCCGCAACCAACGACTGGCGACCATCCATTCACTGGCGCGCTTCATCGGCACGCGTTCGCCGGTCCACTTGGCCTGGTGTTCCGAGATGCGGGCAGTGCCATTCAAGAAGACGGCCAAGACCGCGATCGGATATCTCGAAAAGGCCGAGATGGATGCGTTGCTAAGCCAACCTGACAGACGCACGAGTCTCGGCGTGCGCGACCATGCCCTGCTGCTTTTCCTATACAACAGCGGAGCTCGTGCCGATGAGGCCGCAAAATTGACGGTCGGCAATCTCCAACTGGGTGCGTCTCCGTCCGTGCGACTTCACGGCAAGGGAAACAAGTTCCGAATCTGCCCATTGTGGCCAACGACGGCAACCTCTTTGACCCGTCTTGTGGCTGACCGGAGTAAGAACGAAGCGGTCTTTCTCGGGCGGACGAACCAGCCTTTGACGCGCTTCGGAATACACCGTCTCGTTACGCGGTATGCCATTATGGCGAGTGAAGCGGCACCGACGTTGGCGACGAAGCGCGTGAGCCCACATACAATTCGGCACACAACGGCCGTTCACCTGCTTCGCGCCGGTGTCGATATCAACACGATCCGGGCTTGGCTGGGCCACGTGTCACTGGACACCACGCACATCTATGCTGAGGTCGACCTGGAAATGAAGGCAAAGGCGTTAGCCAGGGTCGATATCAGCAGCATGAGGGAGCCGCCTCGGCAACGCTCTCTGCCGTCGCTGATGGCCTTCCTGACGGCCCTGTAGGCCGAAAAGGTCGCATTTATATGTCGCGGAGAGAGCCAAGGAAATTGGCTAAATCCTTGGCTCACTCCAACAGCGGCAACATAAATCTGGCCGCAACATAACGCGAGTAGCGATAACCTTGCGGCTCACGCTCGATGTACTCGTCCCACAGGATCGACAGCGTGACGTGCTTGCGCTTCAGCTCGCGATGGATGGCGGCCCAGTCGGGCTCGATAAGACGGCGATGGCCCTGCTTCGTCCCGGCGTTGGCAAACAGCCTCTCCTCAAGCGCCGCATCGGTCATCTCTTCCGGCAGCGGCCAGCTCAGGCCAGCAGCCTGGAAGCGCTTGAGCGTCGCCCGCACGGTCGACGCTGCCACGCCAATCCGCCGAGCGATCTCACGAGTCGGTACGCCACCAACGAACTTCAACCGAAGAACTTCGCGCACGTGGCGCATGGTCGTCCTCTCTGCTGGCATCCGGTCCTCCTTTGGAAGCCAAAGGAGCGGACCTGAGTCGGCCAGCAGAGGCACCAGACCCCCCGGGCGAGATCATTCCGGAATGGCGGGCGACATCATCTCGGAACGGTGGGCGGAATTATCTCGGAATGGCGGGCGACATCATTCCGGAATCGTGGGCGACATCGATCGGAATCCGCAATCCATCAAAATTTCTTTAGGGCGGGAGGCGCCGCCATGCGCTGCGGCTAAGCGACTAAGGTGAGCCGTGCCTTCTTCGAGAGCATTGCGCGCACGAATTTGTCCCATTTGGCCATCCCGGTTCGTTTCTCGCGCATGTAGTTCCAGCGGTCGTAGCTTTTCGAGCTCACATCTTGCAGCGCATGGTTCTGGATGCGATCTCGGATTTCCTTCGGCACGCCAGCCTGACCAGCGAGGGTTTTCCAAGTCCGACGGAGATCGCGATTAGTGACGACAGGAATGACGCCGCGATCACGCTGCCGCCACATAAAGCTGTAGAGCGTGCCATGGCTGACGGGTCTCTTGGGATCCTTCGCTGATGGGAAGAACCAACCGTGTTCATTCGGCTTGATCGATTCGATTAGTTCCACGGCGATGGGAGGCACCGGAATGGCGTGGGGAGCACCGTTCTTTGTTTTCGACCAGTCGATGATCTTCTCCTCAGCGTCCCAGTTGTCGACATGCAGGCGCGCAATCTCCTCCACGCGTTGCCCCGTCAGCATGAGAATGCGGACGGCCCTTGTATATGGCGGATGCACGGGTGCGTCGGGGCACTCGAGCCAGCGGTAGAGTCGAACGAATTCATCCTCGTCGAGCCATCGTGTCCCAACCTTCTTGGGCTCTGTCGGAATTCCAGCGGCGGGATTGTAGACGAGCCGGAAGCGGCGCTGCGAAGCGCTGCGATAATCGTGCTCTGACTTCAGGCCCCAGCTATAGGAGGCGTGGATGTAGCTTCGCACGTGGTCGGCCATCGCCTTCTTGCCGCGCTCGTAGATCGGCCGGATTACCTCGACGATCTCGTCGGGCTCGATCTCGCGTGCCGGTCGGTTGCGGCCGAGGGCGTCAGCGATCTTGTTGAGGCCTTTCTCTGTCTCCTTCCACGAAGGCTTTTCCGCGTCCTTCAGATATTGGACGTAGGCCTCAAACAAGTCGGCCACCGTGCCCGGCCGGGTGTCGCCGGCGATCTTGATGCTGCGGCCCTTCTGGATCAGGTCGGCGAAGTCGCGGGCGAAAACCTCCCGCGCCTTGCCGAGTGACATCGACGGGTACGAGCCGAGCTTCTTCTTCAGACGCTTCTGGTCGCGCCACTGCTGCGCCATCCAGTCCGCCGTGACGCGGGTGGGCATGGGCTTCATGACCAGGACGAGACGGCCGGTGCCGTGACCCTCTCCATCGACGAGGCTTAGCTGCTTCCCCGTCTGCTCCACCTGCTTCAGAGCGCGGCGTATTTCTCCATCGGTAAGGCTCGGCACTGGGCTCTCCCGTCGGCTCTCGGGTGGGGTCGCCAGACGGGTAGTAGGGGTCGGCGACTGGGGTCAAAAGGGCGACTGATCCCCCTCAAAACCGACCCCAATATGCCATGGCGTCCGAGTCTACGACAAGCCAGAAAATTTAGGTGATTCAATGGGTAGGAGCGTGATCGAGCGTGATCGAGAAAGGTCGAGTGGGATGATTGTGCACCAGGATGACACCCTCGAACAGAATGGCACGAGCCGCGTTCGCGGCGGCCTCAAGCTGCGGCAGGCAGCGGCCGCGCTCAATAAACTGCATTAAGCCGCGCCAAACGAAAACATCACGTGCACGATTGCGCACGGTTCCTGATGGAACAGGTTGGCTCAGGGCAACCGCGCAAGAGAAAAGCACGCCTCGACCAAGCCTATGATTGGTGCCATCGAAGTTTGACGGAAAGGGAACCAAAACGTACTCCGGCGCGTATTTCGGCCATTCTATTCTACCTGATGTCATGGCACGCTGTTCGCCGCAGTCGTCCCCTTACGTTCGATAAAGCCTCTTCTAGGAATTAGAAAATGAGCCGATCCGCGCGCATACCGGATCGAGGCAACCTCCCGCCTTCCGTGGTTGCGCAGCGCCACCGAACTGGAGCGGCGCGGCTTTCGCGAACGGGATGCAACAACGGCGGGTATTGCATCGAGGCGGCGGACGGGTGGTGCTTGCGCCGCTTTCTAGAGGCTGACTGGCGGTTCCGCAGCGGTAGATGTTCCCACCATCATTGAGGACCGATTGCGCATTGGAGAGCGCGGGATTGGGAGATGACGGGCCAACCGCGGCGCACTGCGGAGACAACGGCGCGATCTATCCCCGGAACTTGAGACAGCAACATGAACACTGCGTTTCTCCTCATGGCGCAATACAACGGTGCCGCCATCATCCCAGTAGAGACAGTCTGCCGGGACTATTTCAGCCATCTGACGGTGGACAAGTTCGTGCGTAAGGTCAGCGCTGGGGAAATCCGGATCCCGCTCGTCCGCATGGAGGCAAGCCAGAAGGCCGCGAAGGGCGTCCATCTGACCGATCTTGCTGCCTACCTCGATGAGCGACGGGCTGCAGCGGTCAAGGAATGCCAGCAGCTGCAGCGCTAGGCGCGTGCATGCTGCCCAAGCAGGCGGGGCTACGACAGTGCTACACGCCAAATTCGTCGACGCCAGAATATGAATGGAATCAATTCTATCGGCTGCTTAGTTTGCCCCATCCATCATCGGCGCGACAGCAAATCTATAAGCGCTCGTTTTTCGGCGTTTCACCGATCTTTCAACAGCTTGTATTGCCTTAGCCAAGGTCTCATTTCCGGTTATTGTAGCACTTTTCAGCCCATTTTTGCCATACTAGAGCGAATTTCGATGGCGTTGAATTACGTAACCTGTCGTAGCCGACGTGTCCCGGCGACCTCAATCGGGACGGCGGCGAAGAGAAGCCGAGTGTTTCAACCTGACCGGAATCCGCTCTAGTTCGGCGAAAGGGCACCGAATTAGGACATTCCGAACAATAACTGACCCAGGACCGCGTTGAGCAGGATGCGACCGGAATCCGCTAGGGTCGCAGCCGGCGCGCCATCGACAAAATGGGGAAGGGCGCTTTTTGCCGATGCTGTCGTCACTCAGCGCGAGCTAATAACCCAGGGAGATCCCCTCCCAGCTCTATCGATACAAGGCCCCACTCCTTCCGCAGCCGGCATCCGAGCGAGACGGAAGCTATCAGGGGATACGGTCACGGCGTGGCCATCCGCAACGAGCAGCGGCATCAACCGACGCCCGATCGCGCCGCTCGCCTCCAGCAAGGAAAATCCTCATCGCTCAGGCGCTCCTCTCGGCCGGTTCCGCTCTCGCGATCGAGCGGCTCCTCCGGCACGAACGGCGCTCATCCTTGAGCGCTTCTGTCGACGCGCGCCGCTCTTGAGAGAGGAGCCGAAGCCCCGTTCGGTCCGGGGCTTGCGCGATGGCGATCCACGATTGTGCCGGTCGCGCACCGCGTCGCATGAGCGACGAATCACTTCAGAAAGCTGCAGGAGTTGTACAGCCAGAGGACTTGTCTTACGCCAGATCATGCCGATTGTTCGCGAGGGTTGGGGGTCCTTAAAGGGAGCGACAGACACTGACGCCGAGCGTGTCTCCACCGGCACGGCCATTTCCGGTATCAAGGTCACGCCCATGCCGGCGCTGACCATTTGGACAAGCGTAGACAGAGAGCTCGCATCCAGCGCCTCCCGTGGCGGCGACGATTGCATATCGCAGAACGACAGCGCCTGATCGCGAAAGCAGTGACCCTCTTCCAGCAGGAGCAGTTTCATTCCGCGCAGCTTTTCGGTGCTGGGCACCGGCGCTCCCTCATCCTCGCCCGGCCGGACCAGCAGGAAATTCTCCGCAAACAGGGCGACCTCGGTAAGCGAAGGTTCGGACACCGGCAGCGCTACAATTGCTGTGTCAAGGCGTCCTTCCGCGAGTTCCTTTATCAGCTTTGACGTCACCGCCTCACGCACGTGAATATCAAGTTCAGGACGCATTCTCGCGAGATTCTCGATGACCGCGGGCAGCAGATAGGGGGCAATCGTTGGGATCATGCCGATGCGCAGCCGGCCCGAAAGCCGCTCCCGCGACGCCCGCGCGAAGTCTGCCAATTCGTCAACCGAGCGCAGGATGTCGCGCACCCTCAGGGCGGCCTCTTCGCCGAACTTCGTAAGCCGGACTTGTCGTGCGCCTCTCTCGATAAGCACGGCGCCGAGAGCCTCTTCGAGTTCCTTGATCTGCATCGACAAGGCCGGCTGCGAAATCCCGCACGCCGCTGCTGCGCGGCCGAAGTGGCTGTGACCTGCCAGCGCATCGAAATAGCGAAGTTGCCTGAGGGTTATTTCTGTCATAACAATAACTTATCGCAGCGATCACCAAAGTCAATTTTACCTGATGGCAGGCGTCGGGTAATTTGGCGCCTACAAGCAACTGAGCGGACTCTCAAGCGCGACAGGAGACGATGATGGATGACACAACCAACTGCCCGTTCATGGGCGGGACCCGCGCCCTCACGAACCGTGACTGGTGGCCGAACCAGCTGAATATTCAGGTTCTGCACCAGAACTCCGCGCTGTCCAATCCGATGGGAGAGGCGTTCGACTACGCCAAGGAATTTAAGAGCCTCGATCTGAATGCCGTGATCCGGGACCTTCACGCCCTAATGACGGACTCGCAGGATTGGTGGCCGGCTGACTTTGGCCATTACGGGCCGCTCTTGATCCGCATGGCATGGCACGCCGCAGGCACGTACCGCATTGGCGACGGACGCGGCGGCGCCGGGGCCGGCCAGCAGCGCTTCGCGCCCGTCAACAGTTGGCCGGACAACGCGAACCTCGATAAGGCGCGCCGCCTGCTGTGGCCCATCAAGCAGAAATACGGCCGCAAAATCTCCTGGGCCGACCTGATGATTCTTGCGGGCAACGTCGCCCTCGAATCGATGGGCTTCAAGACGTTCGGCTTCGGCGGCGGCCGCGCCGACGTCTGGGAGCCTGCGGAGGACATCTACTGGGGGCCCGAAGGCAAGTGGCTCGCGGACGAGCGCTACAGCGGCGACCGCGATCTTCAGAATCCTCTCGCCGCCGTGCAGATGGGTCTGATCTACGTGAATCCGGAAGGGCCGAATGGCAATCCCGATCCGATCGCCGCGGCGCGCGATATTCGCGAGACGTTCAGGCGCATGGCGATGAACGATGAGGAGACCGTCGCGCTCATAGCCGGCGGCCATACCTTCGGGAAGACCCACGGCGCCGGCGATCCGACACTGGTGGGCCCAGAGCCGGAAGCCGCCGGCATCGAGGAGCAGGGGCTCGGCTGGAAGAGCAGATTCGGAACGGGCAAAGGGAATGACACGATCACCGGCGGCCCGGAAGTCACGTGGACCACGACGCCGACGAAGTGGAGCAACGACTACTTCTCGCACCTGTTCGGCTACGAATGGGAGCTGACCAAGAGCCCGGCCGGCGCATTTCAGTGGAAGCCGAAAAATGGCGCTGGCGCCGATACGGTGCCGGACCCGCACGAGCCGTCAAAGCGTCATGCGCCAGCCATGCTGACCACTGACCTCGCCTTGAGGTTCGACCCCGCTTACGAAAAGATCTCAAGGCGCTTCTACGAGAACCCGGATCAGTTCGCCGACGCATTTGCGCGAGCGTGGTTCAAGCTGACGCACCGCGACATGGGCCCGGTCGCGCGTTACCTCGGCCCTCTCGTCCCCAGGGAGACGCTGATCTGGCAGGACCCGATCCCCGCGGTCGATCATCCGCTGATCGGGGCGGAGGAGATTGCCGCTCTCAAGGCGAAAATCCTCGCCTCCGGTCTGTCCGTCTCCGAACTCGTCGCGACGGCTTGGGCGTCGGCGTCGACCTTCCGCGGCTCCGATAAGCGCGGCGGCGCCAACGGCGCGCGCATTCGCCTCGCGCCGCAGAAGGACTGGGACGTGAACCAGCCTGCTCAGCTCGCAAAGGTGCTGCAGAGGCTCGAAACGATCCAAAAGGAGTTCAACGCTTCGCAATCAGGGGGGAAAAAGGTCTCGCTGGCCGACCTGATCGTTCTCGGGGGGTGCGCGGCGATCGAGAAAGCCGCGAAAGCCGCCGGGCACGTGGTGAACGTCCCCTTCACGCCGGGACGGATGGATGCGTCGCAGGAGCAGACTGACGTTGAGTCCTTCGCGCCGCTTGAGCCGACCGCTGACGGGTTCCGCAACTATCTCCGCGGCAAACAGCGCATTTCCGCTGAGGAACTGCTGGTGGATCGGGCGCAGTTGCTGACGCTGACGGCGCCTGAGATGACGGTTCTCGTCGGGGGCCTGCGCGTTTTGGGCGCAAATGCCGGGAAGTCCACGCATGGGGTCTTCACCAAGCAGCCCGAGACGCTGACGAACGACTTCTTCGTCAACCTGCTCGACATGAGGACGCAATGGCAGCCGGCCGCAGGCTCTGACGGCGTGTACGAGGGGCGCGACCGCAAGACAGGCGAGCTCAAATGGACCGGCACCCGTGTCGACCTGATCTTCGGCTCGCACTCGCAGCTCCGCGCCGTTGCGGAAGTCTATGCATGCGCCGATTCGCAGGAGAAATTTGTGACCGACTTCGTGGCGGCATGGACCAAGGTGATGAACCTCGACCGCTTTGAGCTCGCGTGAACTCTCGGGAAGGATTTTCGAGGGCTTCCGCAGCATTTTACGATAAGTTGAGAGCCTCTTCACCTCTCCCCGGCGGGGAGAGGTGAAGAGCCGCATGGTAACGCTTTCGATTCAACCAACCGAAATCCGGGCTAGGGCGCGTCCCCGTTATATCGGACCTTGGGCTTGTCCTGGCCATTCACGTCTCTCGCGCCTCCTCCCGCCGCGGTCGGTGGGGGGAACCCGGCGTTTTTCTCGCTGTTTATCGTAGGGCGGGTTGAGTGCAGCGAAGCCCGGCGCCGGCCTTGGGCCTGGCAGGTCGTCTTGCCCAACCCATCCTGGGAGGCTGCGGCTGCCGCGCAGATTCACAGCCATGCCGGGCGACTGGCAGCTTCGAAGACCATCTTCGGCGAGAGAAAATGTCGAACCATTTTACCGGACTGAGCCTCGGCCCGCCCCTCGGCGACCAGAGACTCGACCTTTGCGATCTCTACGCATTCCAGGCGCCAGCAGATCCGTCAAGGACCGTGCTGATCCTCAATGCAAATCCGAATGCGGACGCGCTCCATCCCGACGCGATCTACCGCCTCAACATCGACAACGACGGAGATTGCCTGACGGACATCGCGATCAGTTACGTGTTCTCGGCGCCGCAAAACGGCAGGCAGACTGTAAACGTCTTCGTGGCAAAAGGCGCGGAAGCCCGCTCGGTCGAGGCTGCCGGGAAGAGGATCATCACCGATGCCGCGGTGTCTTTCAGCGCCGAGCCGAACATCTTCACGTGCGGCGCCTATACGTTCTTCGCCGGCAGACGCAGCGATGCTTTCTTTTTTGACTTCGACGGCGTCAAGAATCTGTTCGACACCAGGGGCGGCAGAAACTTCACGGCGCCGCACCTGGGCGGCAAGTCTCCGTGGACCGGCGTGGATTCAAATACGCAGGCCAACGTGTTCTCGACGGTAATCGAACTGCCGACGAGCGAGCTGGGCGCCGAACCGGAGGTTCGCATCTGGGGGCGATGCAGCGTGCGGCGCGCCGGCAAGCTCCTCCATGTCGATCGCGCGGGCCACCCGAGCGTGAGCAGCTTCTTCAACACCGACGAGACCAAAGAGGAATACAACGCCAGCGAGCCGGTTAACGATCGCAAGCGCTGGCTCGATCAGTTCGTCCACCTGATGGGGCATACGGGCAACTACACGCGCGAAGAGGCAATCGCGGCGATCGACAAGGACCGCATCCTGCCCGACATGCTGTGCTACAATCCCTCGCTACCCGCGAAGTATCCCAATGGCCGCATCTTCACCGACGATGTGATCGATCATCGTCTCGCGTTCCTCTCGAAGGGCGAAATTCCGCCGAGCGGGCTCAAACCGCACACCGACATTCTCGCGGAGTTTCCCTACCTCGGCACGCCGCATCCGAACAGGAGCTCATAAAAGCATGCACTGGGTCCGGCAGGTCAACCCCAGCCAGACCCGTCATCGGATTTGTCGGCGTGACAGGGGGCGGCCACAACCCGTCATGCGCAAGCCTGCCTCAGGAGCGGCGAGCCTTCGACGCGCCCAGGATTCGATGGAGAAAAACCGCGTCGCTCGCACTTCCGTCCCCCGCTTCCGGGGGAGGGGCGATTCGCCCCGCCTCCATACGATAGTTGAAGCAATTATTTCGCCGAAAGGCCTTACTTCCGCGATTGGTCGAAATAGCTCAGATCGGGCGGGGGCTGATCCTTGTAGGCCGGCATCAGCTTGCCGTTGGTCACGTTAACAACGTAGGCCTCATCGCCGATCTTGACCCAGACGTTGTCCAGCGGGCAGGTCTCCAGCAGCCACTCCTTCGGATCCGGCTTGCGGACAGCCTTCTGGACTTTGGTGTAGGGCCGGGTCATGGCGTGATCGATCACGGTGATCGCGTCGTAGAGCGTGTTGCGGTCGGCCTTGTCGAGATAGAACCGCTCCTTGATGATGGTCTGGTTGTCCTCGTGAAACGGAATGCCTGAAGCTTCATAAGCGCGTGGACCGCGCAGGAATCGCGTCTCGACTTCGAGCGCGGTGTACTTGCCGTCGCCGTTCTCGTCGACCCACTTGCCGATCGAATAGCCCACAAGCGTGCGTTGGGCGTCCTGCGGCCAATCGCGGCCGTCGGTATAAATCCGCCGATAGACATCGTTGTTGTGGCTCATCAGGATGTAGGTTGTCTCCGGCGTGATGATAATCTCCATAGGATTGTAAAGGTTCATCATCGCCGGCATGCCCTCCGGAATGCAGAAGGTCGATGGCCAATTGCCGGGCCGACCGGCGCGCTGGTCGGCCACGCTCTTATCGAATACCTTTTGGTACTCGGGCGTCAGCGGAGGCGGGCCTGCAAGCTGGCGCCAGTTATTCGGGGGGCCGGTGCGATCCCATTGACCGTTGAAGTCAGGATATTTGCCGAAATCGACCACCTGGGCGATTGCGGATGTCGCGGCCAGTCCGGCTGCAAGCGCAACCGCACACGTCAAGGCTGAACAACGCATGGGAATTCTCCGTGAGATCAGCCGCAGCGCAGGCTCCCGGCAACTGCCAGCAGGCTCCGGCGACACGCTGTTATTTACGGTGCGACTTCTATTTACGGTGCGACTTCGCGAAACACCCGCAACATCCTGTTTCAACCCGCATTGATTATCAAGTGCCGGCGATCAGCGGAGGCAGGCCGATCCCTTCCGTGGTTTAGATTCGCTCGTCCTCAGCGGCGTCCCATCACGAGGTCGGCTGCAAGAGCAGGCCTCGCGCTGGATCGGGGGTCAGGACCAAATATATCGGCTTAGCGTTCATGATAGGTACTACGCCTCATGATAGATCCGTCGGCCCCGAGTCGAGTGCAGGAGTACATGATGACGGCTGCGGCAAGAGGAACAGAGCAAGCGACGGCCCCTCGCCGCGATTTTGCGGCTCTGGCGGTTGGCGCCCTCGGCGTCGTCTATGGCGACATCGGCACGAGCCCGCTCTACACGTTGAAGACAGCGGTCCAATGGGCAGGCGGCGACGCAACGCCGGCGGCTGCCCTCGGCATGCTCTCGTTAATCGTGTGGACCCTCCTGGTCACCACATCGTTCAAATATGTTGCGATCGTGATGCGCGCCGACAACGACGGCGAGGGCGGCATTCTGGCGCTGATGTCCCTTCTGGGCATCAAGCACGGCGAGCGCCCCGCAGTGATCGCAATCGGCATCCTGGGGGCGGCTCTGCTCTACGGAGATGGCGCCATTACGCCAGCCATATCGGTGCTGAGCGCGCTGGAGGGCCTTAACACGCCGCTGCCCGGCTTTGCGTCTTACGTGTTGCCGCTGTCGGTCGCCGTTCTGGTCGCCGTGTTCAGCCTGCAACCCCAGGGCACGGCGCGGATCGGCCGCCTGTTCGGCCCGATCATGCTGCTGTGGTTCGTCACAATCGGAGTGCTCGGGCTGACCGGCATTGCGCGTCACCCCGCGGTGCTGGCGGCCCTCGATCCGCGCTACGGGCTCGACTATCTGTTCGGGCATGGTCTGACCGGATTTCTCGTACTCGGCGGCGTCTTTCTCTGCGCGACCGGCGCTGAAGCGCTTTATGCTGACATGGGACATTTCGGCCCGCAGCCGATCAGAATCACCTGGTACGGGCTGGTGCTGCCGACTTTGCTCATGAACTATGCGGGCCAGGTCGCTCTGGTGGTCGACGGCGAAGTTGCAGCCGACGCCAACCCGTTCTTCGTCCTGTGTCCGGCGGCCCTCCAGCTCCCATTGGTGGGGCTTGCCACCGCAGCCACCATTATTGCCAGCCAGGCCATCATCAGCGGCACTTTTTCGATGACGCGCCAGGCGATCCAGCTCGGCCTCTGCCCGCGGCTGCACATCACCCAGACCTCTTCGGAAGGCTACGGCCAGATTTACGTCGGCTTCGTCAACTGGACCCTGATGGCGCTGACGCTCGGCCTCGCAGTGAGCTTTCGCTCCTCAGACAATCTCGCCGCGGCATTCGGCATTGCGGTCGCGCTCACCATGCTGCTGACCTCGCTGTTGATGTTCCTGGCCATGCGTGAGGTATGGGGCTGGAGCCTGCCGGTAAGCATTTTTGCCGCCGGCCTGTTTGTCATCGTCGACCTTTCGTTCGTCGCCGCCAACATGATGAAGGTGCTCGAGGGCGGCTGGGTGCCGCTGGCGGTTGGCGCGGCGCTGTTCTTCGCCATGTCCACGTGGAGGGACGGCGTCGTTGCGCTGGCGAAGAAGCTCGAGCGCGATACGATGCCGCTGCGGGAGTTCATCGCCGGGGTTCATGCCAAGGCGCGGGTGGCGGGCACTGCCGTCTACATGACCAGCCGCGTCGATGTGGTGCCCGTGCCGTTGCTGCACAACCTCAAGCACAACAAGGTGCTGCACCAGCGCATCGTGCTGCTGCGCGTCGTTACCGATCACATTCCGCGCGTCCAGCCGGATAATCGCATCGAGGTGGTCCATCTCGGCGATGATTTCCACTCCGTGGTCGCCCATTACGGCTTCATGCAGCAACCAAATGTTCCGCGCGTGCTGGAACGGTGCAGTACACACGACCTTCCCTTTAACATGATGGACACATCGTTCTTCGTCGGCCGCGTGAGGATGGTGCCGGAGCGCAGGTCGCGATTCGGCGCCGTCCGCTGCAAATTCTTTGAGATCATGCATCGCAACGCGTTGCCGGCGACGGAATTCTTTCGCATCCCGCCGAACCGGGTCATCGAACTCGGCGGCCAGGTCGAAGTTTGAAATCGTTAAGCCGCATTGGCTGAGAGACTGAACGCGTATTTTTTTGTCGAACGCGTCGACAAGCCGACCATCAGCCGACCGAGCTTGAGCGTTATGCCGCCACGGCGAGCGCGCAGGGGCAACGCGTGAGAAGAGTCATATGGAGTACGTTTTCAACCTGCCGGAGGCTGTGCCGGCCGGCAAAGTGCTCGTTCATAATCACGTGCGGCCAACCTCAAGGCTTGGATTCGCTGGCTTCCGGGCATGGCTGGATGATCCGGGAGAGAATTACGAAATCTGCGACTGCGGCTGGGCATCGAAGCTGAGCGAGCACTACCGCGTCGCGCGCGCCAGGCAACGCTTTGGGCTTTCACGTTGATGCCTGATCGCGCTCGAATGCGCAGATGATGGCGGCAGGCGCAGCCTCCGAGCGCCGCTCCTCCTCGAAGAAAGCCTCGCAGATCCGCGACGCGTGCGGGCGACCCCCAACGACCCATCGATCGACTCAATGTAAAAAGACGCGGAGCAATGACGGACCAAATCGCGAAGAGCATAGGAAACGCCTATGCCGGGTATTGGCTCAGCAACACCCGTTCCCCATAAAATTGCCCAAAGTTTTTCCCATTTGCCCGGAGGCAACAGGGGCCGAGATGACATCTGATGAGCGCCAAGCCTTCAATCGAAATGTATCTGTGCGCCTTTCATCTTGGAAAATGGGAGGTTGATGAGAGCGTAGAGGACGCCTATCACCGCGCCCTCGACATGACGGCCGGGAAGTTTCTGCGCAGCGAAGACCGCGCCGCTCTGCAAGAGCGCCACGCAGACGCCATGCATCGCATGTATGAGGCAGCCGGCGTAAACCCGAAGACAGCCACCGAGAGCGAGATGGCAGCCTTGCGGACGCGTCTCATAGACGAGGCGCGAAAGGGCGGCATGAGGTTTCCGAGTTGACAAAGGCGGGGCGTCCGCGCTCTGCCGGCTCATTCCCTCCCGGCCTGATTGCGGCGTCAATTTCACGCTCCGGCCCGCCCGCCGGCAGGAACGTTCTCATGTCTCCGCAGTTCTTTCCGAAGTTCGATCCGACGATGGACGCTCACGGAGCGTTGCCGCCGGGTCCGCCGTTCTCATCCGGAGGCGGCCACAAATGGCAAATAAGCGCCACCACCAGAGACACCGCTACGACTCCGGTCAATGCGTCGATGGTCATTCATCTGAAACGCCTGGCGCCGTCGACAGTTCCTCGCGCACAGCCCGGCGCGCCGCACCCGGGAGCCTGCGTTCAGGCGCATCGGCGCAGCTACAAAATCTTGTATCAGGCGCCAGATACCCTCCTGTGAATTGCGGGCATGGCTCCTCTCCTGCCTTGCTCTAGTCACACAATGCTGGCCTGTGCTAAACAGGCCTGACGAGGGGGAGCTGCAATATGAGCGCAATGCCGAGCCCCGCACAATCCGAGTTCTCCGAAGGCTCTCTGACCATCACGCCGTCGGGCGAAGTGCCGACGGTCCACCCGGCGGACCTTAAAAATGACCGGGTCCGCAGCGGGCGACAGTCGTTCGCCAGGCGAGCCCCGCTTGCCCTGGTGCGCTTCCTGATCACGTTTTGTGTCGGCGTTGGCGCTACCTTGGCTTGGCAGTCCTACGGCGATACGGCCAGGGAGGTGGTCGCGAACGCATACCCGCAGCTTGCGTGGCTGGCACCGCCGTCAGCACCGGCTGCGCAGGACGCTGCCGATCCGGTCGCGCCCGCCGAACCAGCGGCGCCAGCGGCCCCCTCATCCGATCAGCAGCTCAGCGCCGTGTCGGTTGATCTCGACGCGGTGCGGCAGAGCGTCGACCGGATCGCCACCAACCAAGAGCAGATATCGCGAACCATTGGCCAGCTTGTGGCCGGCCAGGAGCAGATGACAAGGGAGATCGCCAAGCTGCAGGCGATCGAACAATACATCCTTTACAAGAACTCGGAGCCTCCGCCCCGGCCGGCCCAGGCCCCTGCCCCGGCGCCCAGACCTGCGCGGCCGTCGCAGGCACCGGCGGCGCGCTGATGAGCGGCAGTCTGACCGACGCTGCCCGCCGTCAGGATGGAGCAGGTTTCGCGCCTCGCAGCTTTAAGCTTTCAGCTTTCCACAAAGCGTCCATCCGACGGCTCTCTCTACGCTGCCTGCACGCTTGACAGGGCAGGAGGGGCAGCGCTGATCAATGAGCCAGGAACAAGAACCTCCTCCGGCGGATTTACACAGGCCGCGGCGTCAAACCGCTTGCGAACAACGCCGGAGACATATCATGAACCCGAAAATCGCGGCTGGCGCCGCAGCGCCTGCCTTCATCGCCAGCGCGCTGGTCACAAGCTTGGCGGCCGCGGGACCGGCTTTGGCGGAGAATTGGCGCTGCTACGGCTGCCCTTCGAATTACGTTTACGCGCAACGGTACGATCATGTGCCGCCTTACGGATATTGCGGCGGCTACGCTGCATATTGCGGCGCTTACGAAGGTCCGTGGCGCTACCATGGCGGTCCGCACCCGTCAGCAGGGCACCTTTAAGCCTCCATTTGACAGTATCCAACCTGGACTTGCGCTTTTGCGCTCACCAAATTCAACTCTGCCTTGGGGCGGAAAGAGAGGCGCAATGAAACCGTTCATCATCCCCATCGTTGCGGGGGCAGTGGTGCTGGCTGGAGCGATCGCCGCGCACGCCCAATCTATCACTGTGAACCCGCCGTCCGTCGTGCAGACCGAGAGCCTTCCTCGTCTCCCAAGCTACTTCAGAAATTGTGAGGAACCGCTTCCCTGGTATTGTGCGAAGCCGCCCGGATTGCTGTGGTTCGGCTCCGTCGCGACGCTTCAGCGCGAGCGCCAACCGGCCTCATCTCGCGCCAGCCGGGAATTTTTGCGCCGAAGGTGATGCGGAGCCATTCGGCCGCTTCAGCGAATCAGCGCGTTCATGCGTTCGGGCTTCACCGTACTCTCTTCCGGCCGCTGCCCGCCGACGGCCCGCAGATGACACCAGCCGGGTTGATTCAGCGGTTATCGCTGCAAGTCGCACGGGCCTCCGCGCCGCAAATCGCCGTGACGTTGAGGCCGGCGATCTGCACCTCATAGCCGAACGGATCGTTCACATAGACGCTGAAGGGCCCGCCATCGCGCACGTTCCTGACGCCTGCGGCGTTGAGCTGTGCCTTGGCCCGCTCACGGTCAAAATCAGCAACCGTGAAGCAGATGTGATCGATCACCGCCTTGGCCTGGCGGCGCGGCGGCCCGTTGCGTGCCGGCGCATCGACCGGCCGTGTGCGGCAGATGATGTGGGTCAGCGGCACATCGTCGGCGCCGACGCCGTAAGGCTTTTCGCCCTTTTTGCCGAACGGCAGCGCTACGTCGCGTGCGGTCGCCCCGACCTGGTCGAGATTGAAGACCATCGAGTACCAGTCGGCCGCCCGGCGAAAATCCGGACAGGTGTAGGAGACGTGATTCACCAACGCGGCGTCGAGCCCTGGTTGCTCGGCGGCGCCGGCGCGCTTTCCTGCATAGGCCGTCGTGGCGGCGAGCGTGAGGATCTCGATCAGCCGGCGGCGGCTGATCTTGCCGTTCTGGTAGTCGTAGACATGCTTTGCGACGAACCCTTCCATGACCATCCTCCCCTCAGCGCCTGAAAGCGTTTTCCTCCGCTGCCGATGCGATCTGCACGTCGTAATCGAACGGGTCGTAGACATGCAGGCTGCCGTCGCGCCCGGTGACGTCGAGCCCTTTCGCCTTAAGCGTCGCGCGCACACGCGCCTCGTCCCAGTTCGCAATGGTGTAGCAGACGTGGTCGATCACGGCCTCCACGCCTGCCCTTGCGCCGGCGCTGCCGCTCGCAACGCTGCCGGGATTGCGCGTGACCAGGAACGAACCGCCCTTGCCGGGCTCCGGCCCGAACATCAGGTTTGCGCGCTTGCCGTCATCCCGCGCGGCCTCGCTCTTCATGTTGAGAACCGAGGCGTACCAATCGCGCGCCTTGGCGTAGTCCGGGCAGGTATAGGAGAGGTGGTTGATGCCAATGATCTTGAAGCCGCGCTCAACCTGCGCCTGCGCAGCGTCGCCGGCGGCGTAAACCGCGGCGGCGAGCGCCACGGATCTGCAGAATTCGCGACGATCGATCTTGCCGTTGTCGAGGCTTTGCACCAGATCGGCGATGAAGCGTTCCATGTGAGTGCTCCTTGGTCGGCGTTGCCCGGGCGCCGGTCAACGTCGAGGCTAGCAGCTCATCTCCGTGGGCGAAAGCAATGACGCCGTGAACGCTGCTGGCATGCCAAACAGTCTGAATACAGTCTGAACGGCGCGTGTCTGACTTGTCATGCGGCGTGACGGACGAATCAAAACGCCGTACAATGATATTAAGGCTCTTCTGAATTTCGAGTGGGGCAGGACGTGAAAAGCGGCCAACCGGCGATCACTCGCGGCCTTGATCGCTTGGATGCTCTTTGTCGCGGGCGGCGGCGGCAGGTCGAGGGTCTCGACCGCCTAAGCGGCGATTGGCGCGCGATTAAACGCGCGCCAATCGCCCTTGACCGGCTGCCGCCGCCCGCAAGACTGCATCCAAGCGATCACGGCCCTCGCCAAGGCTGCGCGCCCTTAAGGCTTCTGCACCCACTCAAGATTCAAAAGAGGCGATATTAAGAACAACACGGCACGCGGTTTGCAGCCCCCTCCGCTGCGGCAAGGGGGCGGGCAACGCGAGCGCACAAGAACCGGTTGCTTCCGCGGACCGGTGCACAGGAGAGGAAACAATGTCCACATTGGCTTTCACCGCAAAATTGCTCGCCAGTAGCGCAGCCGCCGGCTTCGCCTGCGCGGCGCTTACCGCAGCCGCGATGGCGCAACAGAAGGCGCTGCCGCCGGATTTCTCGTCCGGCAATGCCGGGTGGCTGACCTTCAACGTCGATTTTTCGATTGTTCCCGGCGCGCCCGGTCCGATGCGGAGCGATCCCGCGCATCCGCGCGTCAGCAACCAGGAGGCGGCAGCGACCGGCAAGCAGCCGACCTATTTCATCGCCGATCTCACCAACGCCGCCATTCTCAAGCCCTGGGTGGTGGAGCGCATGAAGAAGGACAACGCCGAAGTCCTCGCCGGAAAGATCGCCTTTACGCCGCACTCGGCGTGCTGGCCGGCCGGCGTTCCCGGCTATCATCTTTACGGTTTCCAGCCGCTTTACTTCATCCAGACGCCCAAGGAAGTCGTGATGATTTATTCCAATGACCAGCAGGTTCGGCACGTCTATCTCGACGTACCTCATTCAGCGAATCCGAAGCCGTCGTGGTACGGCGAGTCCGTCGGTCACTATGAAGGCGACACCCTGGTCGTCGACACGATCGGATTGAACGACAAGACGTTTGTCAACAATTTCCGCACCCCGCATACCGACAAGCTCCACGTTATCGAGCGCTTTAGGCTCGTCGACGGCGGCAAGGCAATGCAAGTGGACATTACCTTTGATGATCCGGATGCCTTCAACGCGCCGTGGTCGGTGATGCAGCGCTACGACCGAGTTACGCGACCGATGGATGAGGAAATCTGCGCCGAGAACAACCAGCACCTGTTCGATTATCACATCCCGGTGGCGAGCAATCCTGATTTCTAGGGAGGAACCGATCATGCGGATCTACTGGACACTCGTCGCCGGATTGGCCCTCGTGCTGCCGGCGCCCGGACACGCGCAGCAGCGAACCGGGATAGCGGCGGCCGCCGAGGCCATGGGAGCCGCGAGCCTGAATTCGATCGAGTTCACCGGCAGCGGCTACGTGTTTAGCTTCGGACAGGCCTACGAGCCCGGCGAGCGCTGGCCACGTTTTATTCAGCGCACCTACAGCGCGGCGATCAACTACCAGACGCCGGCCATGCGGCTCATTCAGGTCCGCTCTCAGGGCGAGCACCCTCCGCGCGGCGGCGGCGCCCAGGCGGTCGGGGCGGACCAGCGCACGGTCTCGGTGGTGAGCGGAAAATTCGCCTGGCAAGAGGCCGGCGCCCAGGCGACGCCAAACCCGGCAGCCGTCGGGGACCGCCTGCACCAGTTGTGGGCCACGCCGCATGGCGTGATCAAAGCCGCGATGGCCAATGCCGCCCGTCTCGACGGCAACACCGCCACATTCGCGATCGAGGGCCGGGAGTTCAAGGCGACGCTCAACGCCCAGAACCTGGTCGAAAAGGTGACCTATCTTTCAACCAATGAAGTGGTCGGCGACTATCCGATCGAGATCGCCTATTCCGACTATGCCGACTTCGGCGGCGTCAAGTTCCCAAGGCACATCGTGCAGACCGAGGACGGCTTCCCGACGCTGGATATCACGGTGAGCGAGGTGAAGCCCAACGCGCCGGTCTCGATCGATGTGCCCGCCAACGTCCGCGAGGCCGCGCCGCAGCCGCTTCGAGTGGCCGTAGAAAAGCTCGCGGACGGTGTGTGGTACCTCAGCACGCCCAACGCCCGCAACTGGGCCGTCGAATTCAACGATTATGTCGTCGTCGTCGAAGGCATCGGCAGCGAGGCGCGATCGCTTGCGGCGATTGAGGAAATCAAGAAGCTCGTCCCCAACAAGCCGATCCGTTATGTCATCAACACGCACGCCCATTACGACCACGCCGGCGGGCTTCGCACCTATGTGGCGCAGGGCGCAACCGTGATCACGCACGAGCTGAACAAGCCGTTCTTCGAAAGGGTCTGGGCGAGGCCGCGCACCATCGCACCGGACCTGCTGTCAAAGTCGCCCAGGCCCGCGACATTCGAAACCGTCAGCGACAAGAAGGTGCTGACCGACGGACGGCGGACGATCGAGCTCTACCACATGAAGGGCACGAGCCATAATGTGGCGAACCTGCTCGTCTATATGCCGGCGGAGAAGCTCTTGTTCTGGGGCGACGGCTACAATCCGCCGGCCGGCGACGATCCAAGGGACCCCGCGCGCACGCCCGAGCAGATGATCGATCTCTACCGCGTCATTACGATGAACAATCTTGATGTGAAGACGGTCGCACCCGCGCACGGCTTCGGCCCCAAGCCCTATGACAATCTGAGGAAGGCTATCGGTCTTATTCCGTTGTGATGGCGCAAAGGCGCGGCATCAGTCCACTGTCCGGCTGGTTACGGCGCTGTTCGATTACGTTGACCTTAACTCTGCGCTGTCATCGCCCTCCCCCGACTTGATCGGGGGATCGACCGGGCGATCCATAGCCGCCGGCAATCGATGCTGGATTGCCCGGTCAAACCGGGCAATGAAACCACGCGGATCAACCGGGCAATGAAACCACGCGGATCAAGCTTATCGTAAAATGGGAGCCGCCGGGCCGGGCCGGCGCGTGCGATCGCGCCGGCTATAGGCCGGACCCGGCGGGCTGGCCCGCCGGCGAACTCCGCGAAACCCGCCGCCGCTCGAAACAACGGCAGATTCTTACTCCCATCCCATAAATTACGCGCTGCACGCGGCGTGTTCGAACTGGCAAGCGGGCAAGCGGCACGCTAGCATCACTCCTCGGCAACGCCCAGGGAGGATGTCATGAACAAATTCATCGCGCCCACCATCATTGTCGTGGCCGCTGCGCTTTCGGCAGCGGCGTTGGCGCAGGCGCCCGCCCCACGATTCGAGAACCATCGCTATTTCACGACGCCGCTGGAGAATGACCCGGCGCGCGAGGTGGGGATGCAATCCGTCACTGCGCCGCCGGGGTCCGGGAACCAGTTCCACCGCCATCCCGGCGACCAATGGACTGCGGTTCAGGAGGGCGAAATCACGTTCACAGTCAAGGGGAAGCCCCCGGTGGTGCTCCGGGCCGGCGACAGCAATTATGTTCCGCGCGGCACCATCCACCGCCAGCAGAATTTGACCGACAAGCCCGCCCGCTACATCGAGATGCGGATTTTCGATAGGGGCAAACCCGCCGCCGAGCAGGTGGCCGAATAGGCATGGCATCGGGCTGGAAGCCTCGGTTCAGCCGCGGCTTTCCGGTCTTCGACCCCGCCCTTTGCTAAGGACATCGCGAAGAATAACTGCTTCAAGATCAGTGTCATCGCCCGGCTTGACCGGGCGATCCAGTAACCATCGGAGCTGCCGTTGAAAGACTATTAAAGCCGGTGGTTACTGGGTGCCCCTTGAAGCGGGGCATGACACGCTTTCGATTCACCTATTCTCCGCGGTCTCCTAAGAGTCCGCTATGAGTCGTTGCCGGTATCCGAGCCAACCGGTTTAAGGGCGACTGGCGGATCACTGCTCCTGGCATGTGACGGGAAATATCGTTCGACGATCAATACGCAAGCCAGGATCATCAACATTGAGCCCATCCAGATGAGTATAAGCTTTCTGGTGGTCATGAGCCGATCCTCCCGCCAGGCCGCTTCGGCGCTGAACCTCTAGTGGACACCATCGAGCAGCGTCCGACAACCGTCGTCCGCTACCGAGAGCGCTTCGGCTGTCTCTCTGCGGCATCGTAGCGGCAGCCTGGTCACCTCCGTACGAATTGGCGCCGGGCAAATATCGGGCCGCCGCGGGCGGATCAGAGAAGCGAAGGCGGGCAGGAGAGCTTTCGCCTTTGCGGGTCACACGGCGTGCCGCTCTCTCAGATCCGTGGGATCCTGGCAGGTTGCGCTGGACGGCGCAGCGATTCCGCAGCGAATGGCGAGTATGGCATGACCCCGCGCAGGGCCGGTTGCGTGAGCCGCGCCGGGGACAGGCGGGTGCTTCCCCAAACCAATGAATGGGATGCGCGCCGACCAGCCCCTATCTCGACGATCTCCGGGAGCTGGATTTTACGCGGCGGGGGCCGGCCGGCGTATACTGTGCAAGCCCGCTCAGCTTTGACGTTTTCGGGGTCTACGTTTGCCCGGCAGCGGTTCACCGGTCGGACCGAGTGCGGGATTGTAGAATTGATTTCGTATGCACTGGCCGCCAAACCCCCGATTCCTTCCGTCCTGCGCACATTGCTCCCGGCTCGTAAAGACGCACTCAACGCCTCTGGTCTCTCCAATGACGCACCACGGATAGTTTACCGCCGCGCGCACATTCCCCGACACAGCGAACAATGCAGACAAGGCCAACCCGGCCGTCATCAGCTTCCTCATGTTCCTCTCCCCCTTCCGATAATTCTAATCGCGATGCCGACCGTGGGCTCCCAAGACCCGCGGTCCGGCACTATGTTCCCCTATCCCCAATAGCCGGAACGGAAAAGCGGTCCTGTGGCGAATATTGCGGGTGTGTTGCAAAACAGACACTGCAGTGGCGGCGCTCGACCTATTCGTCTGCCGTGAGGACGATCCTCCTCAATGGCGCCGCTCGCCCCATGGCCCCGCCGGCCGGTCGCGATCTTGCGGCGCTGTCGGCGGCCCGTCGAGATCAATCGGCGGCCGATCGGGTAGGAACGGCCGCGGCGACGCCGGCTCCGGCGCAGGCTGTCGGGCTGGCGTATCTGGCTGCGTTTGGGGCTGGGGGGCCCACGGCTCGGCTGCGCTGCCCCAGGGACCGGCCTGCTCGCCGTCTGGCCCGCGCTGCTGCTGCCGATAGGCGTCCGCCTGCGTGTCTTCCACCGGACCCGGCAGCGCCAGCGGGCCGGGATCGTGCCCGCCCATCACCTCGACCAGCGCTTTGATGCGCGCCTCGATCGACGGATGGGTCGAAAACAGGTCGGTGAATTCTTCACGCGGATTGTCGACGCACATTTCCATGACGGCGGAAGTCGCGCCGGCAAGCTCGCCGCGGCCCTCGATCTTGCGCAGCGCCATGATCATGGCGTCAGGGTTCTTGGTGAGCTCGACCGAGCCGGCGTCGGCGAGAAATTCCCGCGAGCGCGACAATGCAAACCGGATCACGCTCGACAGCAGCCAGGCGACCGCCACCAGCACGACCGCGATCACAACGGCGATGAAATTCCCGCCCCTGCCCCGATCGCTCTCGCCGTCGCCCGGCCGCCGCCCCCGGAAGCCGCCGTAGAACCGCAGACGGAAGAACAGCTCGGCGAAGAACGCGATCGCGCCCGCGATGATCACCGCAATGACCAGCAGGCGCACGTCGCCGTTGCGGATGTGCGTGAGTTCGTGCCCGAGCACCGCCTCAAGCTCGGCATCGTCGAGCGCCGCCAGCAGTCCGGACGTTACCGTGATGGCGTACTGCCTCTGGTTCATGCCGGTCGTGAAGGCATTGAGCGCGCCGCTCTCCATCAACTTGAGCTTCGGCATGGTGATGCCGCGCGAGATGCAGAGATTTTCCAGGAGACTGTAGAGGCGCGGATTCCCGGCGCGGCTCACCTCGCGCCCGCCCGTCAAAAGATCAATCATCGTCTGGTGGAAATAATAAGCAATGACGATCCATACGGCGGTCCCGACGGTCGCCAGCGGGGCGGCCGCGATGAGATCCTGCCACGCTTTGCGCGCAAGATATTGCAGCGAAGCATTGTAGGACATCGCCTCGCCGGCGAGCGCGCCGGCGTAGATTAGCAGATATACGAGCGCGAACAGGCCCGCCAGGAGCGCGATCGAACGCCGCTTGTTGGATTCGATGTGGCTGTAAAGCCCGTAGGCCGCCATGACTAAAACTTCACCTGCGGCGCCTCCGCGACGGTCTTGCGCTCCTCGCCGAGATCGAAGAATTGTCTGGCGGTGAATCCGAACGAGGCGGCAAACAGCGCGGCCGGGAACTGCGCAATGCGGGCATTGTATTCGCTCACCGCGTTATTGAAGAAGCGGCGGGCGGCGGCGATCTTGTTTTCGATGTCCGTAAGCTCGGCCTGCAGTTGCTGGAAATTCGCGTTGGCTTTGAGATCGGGATAGGCCTCCGACAGCGCAATCAGGCGCCCAAGCGCACCTGAGAGCTGCTGCTCGGCCGCCGCCTGGGCCTCCGGGCCCCGCGCCGCCACAGCGGCATTGCGAGCCGCAATCACCGCCTCAAGGGTGCCGCGCTCGTGCGCTGCGTAGCCCTTCACGGTCTCCACCAGATTGGGAATGAGATCGTGGCGCTGGCGCAATTGGACATCGATGTCGGCGAACGCCTGACTGACCCGCTGCCCCATGGCGACGAGGCCGTTATAGACGCTGATGACCCACGCCACGATCACCACGATGACGCCGACGATGATCCAGCCGGTTGTAGACATATCGTGCTCCCTCGTCGCCTCGTTCCCCGAGCGCGCCACTGCGGCGACTCGACCATCACCCCGCGAAGCGATGCCGAATCATAGCGGCGCGCCCGTTGAAAATCGCCCCTTAAGTTGTGGCGCGGTGTTTCGAGCGGTTACTGTTGATTTATTGTGACACGCTGTCGCCCCATCGCCATGATTTGCGTCGCCGATAGGCGCCGAGGTCGCGCCGCGCTGCGACATCCGTCACAACGCCTCTCTCTGTGCACAGTTTCGCCGTGATGGCGCCTTTGGTGATCTTCGGCGGCGCCAGCACCCGGGCGCCGAGCGACGGCGGTTTGGCGCGGGAGAGCACCACGTAGGAGAATTTCTCGTCCTCGAATGGCGCGTCGACGCCCTTGATGCGCAGGTGATCGCGCGAACGCGGCAGCCTCTGGGCGAAATGACACCAGTCAGGCGGGCGCAGCGCGCACGGACGCTCATGCGGACACGGCGCCGCCACATGGGCGCCGGCGGCAATAAGTTCGCCGCGCATCTGCAATATGCGCCGATAACCTTCAGGCGTACCGGGCAAGGTGACGACCAGCGCGCCGGCGGTCGCGGCCCAAAGCAGTTGCGCGAACCGTGCAAGCTCGTCGCCGGCGATCTCCCCTGCCAGGTAGCTCGCGACGACAAGGTCAGCAGGTTCGGTCCCGGCAAGCATCACGAGCGCGTCGCCGTGCGAATAAGATTGTCTGTGAACGACTTGCTGCAGCGTTTCGCTGCCCGCCTCGCCCATCAGGGTCAGGCCCAAGTTCCGCAAGGACGCATTGGCATCGATGAGGCGAATATCGGCAAGGATTTCGAATGCCGCAACCGCTGCGAACGCGGCCGTTCCGGGGCCGGCGCCGATATCCAGCATGGTGCGCGGCTGGAATGCCGGCAGCGTCTCACGCATCGCATTGAAAACCGCCGTTGCGGCTGCATAAGTGGCGGGCATGCGGGCGAAGGCGTAGGCGAGTGCGTCGTCGCTCGTTAGGATCGCCTGCGATCCGCCGCCTGCCCGATAGCTCTGCGACTGCGCCGCGGCCCGTTCGGCGATCATGTTGCGCGACATGCGGTGTGCGAGCTTGCCGAGCCCGGCCTTGAGGTCCGGCGGCAGATCGGGCGGGATGCGTGTCGGCGGGGCTTGCGCGTCCATGATTTCTCCAGTCCAGCAGCTATAGTTGTGATTTTGTCCGGAATATTCAAAACGGCTCAACGCGCCCGCCGCCCCCGCGGCGGTACCGAAGAGCAGCTCGCCGATCGGCCGACTTTCACGCTCGATGATGAAAGCTGGGATGCCTTCTTGACTGCGCTTGACGCATTGCCGCGTCGCCGTGCACGCCTTGACCGGCTATTTCGTGAGCCTTCGGTATCCAATCGCCAAGGCGACTTGTGACGGCTTCAGCGCCCGAGGACCGATCCCATTCTTGCGAACGTTACGCCACCGCCTCACGTATCTTCACAGCGCCTTCGAGGTCGACCGAAACGAGCTGCGACACGCCGCGCTCCGCCATGGTGACGCCGAACAGGCGGTTCATCCGGGCCATGGTGATCGGATTGTGGGTGATGATGATGAAGCGAGTCTCGGTCGATTTCGCCATCTGGTCCAGAAGGTCGCAGAAGCGATCGACATTGTGATCGTCAAGCGGCGCGTCCACCTCGTCGAGCACGCAGATCGGCGCCGGATTGGTGAGAAAGACCGCGAATATCAGCGCCAGTGCGGTGAGCGCCTGCTCGCCGCCAGACAGGAGTGACAGCGTCGCTGGTTTCTTGCCCGGCGGCCTGGCGAGGATCTCAAGCCCCGCTTCCAGCGGGTCATCATTCTCGACGAGTTGCAGCTCTGCGGTTCCGCCCCCGAAAAGATCCGTGAACAGGCGCTCGAAATGACCTTTGACCACCTCGAAAGAGCCGAGCAGCCGTTCGCGCGCCTCCCGATTGAGGCTCGCAATCCCCTGGCGCAGCCGCTTGATCGCCTCGACGAGATCGTCTCGCTCCGCCGTGAGGGTCGTATGCTGCGTCTCGACTTCGCGCAGTTCCTCCTCGGCGCGAAGATTGACCGCGCCGAGCCGCTCACGGTCGCGCTTGAGTTTTTCAAGCTCAGTCTCGGTGGCGGTCGCCTCGGGCAGAGGCGTGTCGGCCTCGAAACCGGCGAGCGCGGCCAGCGTTTCGGGCTCGGCCTCCAGAACCTCACGGATCTCGGTCGCGAGGTCGAGGAGGCGGCGCCTGACCGCCTGATGGCGCTCCTCCGCACGCGCACAGGCTTCACGCGCGGCCGAAAGAGCTTCCAGCGCGGCGCGGGCGGCGCGGTCGGCGAGCGTCAGCGCATTTTCGCCTTCAGCGAGGCGGTCGGCGGCTTCACGGCGCGCGGCCTCGGCGTTCGCGATTTCACCCATCAGGGCGTGGCGCTTGGCCTCGAATAGCTGCGGCGCGTCCGCAAGGCTCTCATGCTCGGCCCTCGCTTCCGCGAGACGCGTCTCGATCGTAGCGATCTGCGCTGCGGCGCTGTCGCGGCGCGCCCTCCAGTCCGCGGCTTCGGAATCGATCGCCGCGAGCCGTCGTTGCGTCAACTCAAGCTCGCGCGCAAGCGCCTGGGCTTCCGCGCGCACCTGGGCGAGCCGTCCGCGATCGTCCGCCACTCTGGTGCGCGCTTCGGCCAGCCGCAATTCGAGATCGGCGGTGGGCGGCAGAGCCTCTCGCGCTTCCGCAGCCGCAGCGCGAGCGGCGTCCGCTTCAGCAACAGCGGCGGTGAGCCTTGTCTGCGCTTCGAGGAGCGCGGAGCGGCGCGAAGTGATGCGGTTGAACTCGCGTTCGGCAGCGGCGTGGCGGTCGCGAGCGGCGTCGGCTTCGCGCTGCCGGTCGCGCCATCGCGTCCGAGCGGAATTCTCGGCATCGCGGGCCGCCGTGACTTCCGCCTCGGCCGTCGCCACGGACTCGCGTCGGATGTAGAGGTCGGCGCGCACGATGCGCAGCTCCGCCTCGATGTCGGCGAGCCGGTTGCGTCCCGCGAGACGGCGGGCGGCGCCGGTCGGCGCGTGGGCGGCGACCGCGTAGCCGTCCCAGCGCCACAAATCGCCTTCCAGCGAAACCAGCCGCTGTCCCGGCTTGAGTTCGCGCACCAGGCGGGCGCCATCGGCGCGGGTGACGACGCCGATCTGCTTCAATCGGCGCAGCATGGCGTCAGGCGCGGCAGCGATGAAGCCGGACAACGGCTGCGCCCCTTCCGGCAACGCCGGATCGGTTGGATCAAGCGGCGCGCCGCCCCAATGCATCGGCGCCGAAGGCTCGACGGGAGCGTCGAGGTCATCTCCCAGCGCAGCGCCCAGCGCGGTTTCGTAACCCTTCTCCACCGTAAGCAGGTCGATTACGGGCGGCCACAGCTTTTTGTTGTCGACATGCAGAACGCGGGCGAGAGTCTTGGCCTCCGTCTCCAGGCGATGGACATGGCGCTCTGCTTCGGCGAGGGGCTGTCGGGCCACGTCAAGGGCCTGACGGGCGGCGGAATGGGCGGCCTCCGCGCGGACGGCTTCTGAGTCTGCGGCCGTCACTGCGGATTGTGCCGCCGCTACAGCCGCCGCCAGCGCGTCGATATCGACCGCGCTCACAGCGTCGGCCATTAGCTGGCCAAGCTCGGCCGTCACCTCGCCAAGCTCCCGTTCGAGGCGGACGCGGCGCGTTTCGTTGTCGCGGACCGCGAGGTCGAGCTGCGTACGCTTTGCCGTGAGGTCCGCGAGCGAGGCCGTGAGCTCGCCGAAGGTTTTTTCGCTTGCGGCGAGCGCGGCTTCGGCCGCCTTCGCGCGCTCCTCGATCCCGGCGCGCCGCTCCGCGCTGGCGGCGGCTTCGCGCGCAAGAGTCTCCTGCTCGGCAGATAAGCGCGTCAGCGCCCCGTCAGCGTCGGCCGATTGCTTGCGCTCGCGCTCGATATCAGTGCCGAGTTGGACGAGGCGCCGCTCAAGCTCGGCAATGCGCTCCTTGGCGCGCGCCTCCTCGCGCTCGAGGGCGTCGCGGGCATTGTTCAGCCGCGCCAGCGCCGCGGCGGCCGCGGCTTCGCCTTCGCGCAGTGCCGGCACATTGGCTGCTGCAACCGCCTGATTGGTGGCGGCGGTCGCCTGGGCGGCGGTGCACTCCGCAACCTCGCGAACGCTCGTCTCGTGGGCATGAGCAGCGTCCTCGACCTCGCCCTTTGCCCTGACGAGGCGCACATGGAACAGCGCCGCCTCGGTCTTGCGAACGCTTTGCGACAGCGCCCGATAGCGCATGGCCTGACGCGCCTGGCGCTTTAAGGCGTCGATCTGGCCCGACAGTTGACCGATCACGTCCTCAAGCCGGGCAAGATTTTGTTCGGCCGCGCGCAGCCGCAACTCTGCCTCATGACGCCGCGCATGCAGCCCCGAAATGCCGGCGGCCTCTTCAAGCACGCGGCGGCGCTGTTCCGGCTTCGCTTGTATGATCTCGCCGATCCGGCCCTGATGCACAAGCGCCGGCGAGCGCGCGCCCGTGGACGCGTCGGCGAACAGCATCTGGACGTCGCGGGCTCGCACCTCGCGGCCGTTGACCCTGTAGGTCGATCCCTCCTCGCGTTCGATCCGGCGCGACACTTCAAGCGTGTCCTCGCCGTTGAAATGGGCTGGCGCCGTGCGCGAGGTGTTGTCGATCGTTATCGCGACTTCGGCGGTATTTCGCGCCGGCCGATTGCTGTTGCCCGAGAAAATGACATCGTCCATCCCGGCGGCGCGCATCGCCTTGTGCGACGCTTCGCCCATCACCCAGCGCAGCGCCTCGACAAGGTTCGATTTGCCGCAGCCGTTCGGCCCAACGACGCCCGTCAGGCCAGGCTCGATCATGAAATCGGCCGGTTCGACGAACGACTTGAAACCGATCAGACGCAGCCGTTTAAGTTTCATCAATGACCTTCCCGGCGCGGGCCGAAGGGCCGTCTGGTTGGCTTCGCGAAATAAGACTCTGCTTGTCGACTATGACCGCTAGAATCAAACGCCAGGTAAACGCTTTTGCGCGACAATGAAGAGGACGGCGGCGATCGGCAACGGGCGCGGAACGCTTTTCCAAAGCTTGTTGCCCCGCGCGATTACCTCAGGCTGACTGATTTGCCGATTCGTGTCGAGAGTCTTCACGGCGCCGAACTCAGGTTAACGCCGCGTTACCAAACATGAGCGGTCGTTGCGATTGCGGTCATACCATGCCTTCGAACGAGGACTGCCGAACCAAAGTTACTCGGCATCCGAGTCCTGTTGGGACCCGCTGCAATCAGCGGGATACACATCCTGTTGGATATGACTGTTGGATATGGGCGGGCGACCGCGCAGCAGTGAAGCCGCGATGCAATGAAATCCTGAAAAGGCGTCCCAATGCCCTTGTTTGAGTCAACGGGGAAGCTCTCTCCTCTCTTGCGCCCCGGCGAACCGGCTGTCCTGGGGGGAAGGCGTTACATTGTTACCCCGGATGGACGTTACCCCGGATGGACGCCGTCTTGTTCGAGGAAAAAGCAGGCGATCCAGACGCCAAAATGGCGACGCCAATGCAGCGGCCAGCTCGCATTACGGGACCGCGAAAAACGCGGCTCCTCCATCCGGGATACAAGCCAGATCAGCTCTTGAGCATTGGCGCAATGACCTTGTCCAGTTCTTCAATCGACATCGCGCCCGAGTGCTTTTCGCCATTGATGTAGAAAGTCGGCGTCGCTTCGACCTTGAACATCTTCGTGCCCCGGTCCCGCATCTGCTGGACCTTGGAGAGAAGATCCTTGTCGTTGATGCACGCATCGAAGCTCTTTTCGGTGAAGCCGGCCTGCGCGGCGATGGCGCGCAGCGGCGGCAGCGGTTCCCGTACGGCCCATTTCTGCTGCTGGGCAAAGAGGGTTTCGATCAGCGGGTAGTATTTGTCCTTTCCGGCGCACCGCGCAAGCATGAACGCCGCGGCGGCAAGGCCGTCGAGCGGGTATTCCCGCATGATGTACCTCACCTTGCCAGTGTCGATATATTTCTCCTTCAGCTTCGGGAAGGTGTTGACCGCGAAGGCGGCGCAATGCGGGCACGTCATCGAGGCATATTCGATGATCGTGACGGGTGCGGTGGGTGAGCCCATCGGGATGTCGTCAAGGGCCCCTTTAGCCTCCAACTCGAGCACCGAGAAGGTTTGCGCCTCCGCGCGCCCGCCACGCCCGTTGAATGTCTCGAAGACGCCAAAACTGCCGACCGCGCCCAGCGCCAGTGCGGCCGAGGTGCTTGTCACAAGTTGCCGGCGGGTAATCATCGGACTAATCTCCCTTGTTCGCGCTCGAACATAGTGGAATTTTTCAAAACCGGTAGCCCTTTCGCGGAACCAACGCAATCTCGCGACGGAATGCGGCGGCAACTGGCCGTTCACGTTCGTTTGATGGCTGCGCCAAGGCGGCCCAGGGCGGCCCGCAGCCCTTCGTCGGCGATGCCCGCCATTTCCGCCGCAACGGCAGCCGCGGCGCCGTCATCGATCTTCGGCCGCGGCTCCCGGCGGCGCCGCGTCAGCGGCGCCTGCCGCAATGCGAGCCTGTCGACCGCCCGCCAGCCCAGATAGCGGTTGACGCGTTCGAGGATCAACCCGCCCAAATGCTGAATTTCCAGGGCTGCGGGTCCGTCTACGCGCAGCACCAGCGTGGCGGGCGGAGCTTCATCGGGGTCGCGGCTCCTGACCCATTGCATGCGAACTGGTTCGGCCAGGGCGGCTATCTCCGGTCCCACGATCTCGTCCCAATGGGTCACGATCTCGCACGACGTGAAGCCCTGGCGCGCAAATACGTCGGCGACGCATATGGACACCAGCTCGGCCAGCGGCTTTGGGGAGAAACGCTTGTTCATTGCAGCCGGGTCTGCCACATCGGTTGGCCATGACACTACCAGACCGAACCAGCGCCAAGAAAGGCCGCACACGCCGGACGCCCGGCAATTCCCGGAATTCTTTGCATCCCGGCGCGTCTGGCTCCTCTCGATCGAAACCGGCTGTTGCCGGTTCCGATCGCCCGATCCGGTGGCCGAAATCCACGAACACGCGGTTTTTGCCGGGGGAGGGTCGGGGTGGTGGAGGGCCGGGCGATCGGTCAGCGGCACTGCCCCCGGCCGCGCCCGCCACCCCGGCCGCCTCCCCGCAAGGGGGAACAGATGAGCGCGCAGCCGCCCTCCTCTGCTGGTTCGACCGCCATCGCCGCGTCCTGCCGTGGCGGGCGCCCCGAGGCGAGACCGCCGATCCCTACCGGGTGTGGGTGTCGGAAATCATGCTGCAGCAGACCACCGTCAAGGCGGTCACCCCGTACTATCGGCGATTTATGGCGGCGTTCCCCACGGTAGAGGCGCTGGCGCAGGCCGATATCGAGGATGTGCTGAAACTCTGGGCCGGGCTCGGTTACTATGCGCGCGCCCGTAATCTCCATGCCTGCGCCAGGGCGGTTGTGGCGCGCGGTTCCTTCCCGGACTGCGAGGAGGAGCTGCTGCAATTGCCCGGGATCGGCCCCTACACGGCCGCCGCCATAGCGGCCATTGCGTTCGATCGCAAGGCGAGCCCGGTCGACGGCAACGCGGAGCGGGTGATCGTTCGCCTGTTTGCGGTCGAACAGGAATTACCGGACGCCAAGCCGGCAATTCGCGAGCTCGCCGCCGACCTCTATCCCGCCCGCCGGCCCGGCGACTTCGCCCAGGCCATGATGGATCTCGGCGCGACCGTCTGCACCCCGAAGGCGCCGGCCTGCGGAGCGTGCCCGTTCGCCGGTTCATGTGCGGCGCTGGCGCGGGGCGATGCGGAATCCTTTCCCCGCAAGAAGAAGAAGCCCGAGCGCCGCCTGCGCCGAGGCGTCGCTTTCGTGGCGATTCGCGCCGATGGCCATGTGCTGGTGCGCCGCCGCGCCCCCAACGGTCTGCTGGGCGGCATGACCGAAGTGCCAACAACCGAATGGAGCAGCGATTTTGTTCCTGCGGATGCCGCCGCAGACGCGCCGCGGTTCTCTGCGCCGCCCGGCAGGCGCGAAGCCGCCGTCAGCGCTTCGCTTAAAGTTTCCTGGCGCCGGGTTCCCGGCGTCATCAATCACGTGTTCACGCATTTTCCGCTGGAGCTTGTCGTGCTCCGCGCGCGTTTGCCCAAATCCGCGGTCGCGCCAAAGGGCATGTACTGGATCGACCGTCAAAGCATCGCCAGCGCTGCCCTTCCCAGCGTGATGCGCAAGGTGGTGTCTCACGCGCTCGGCGAGCAGTCATAGGGTTGAGCGAAGCCCGGGGCGGCGTTGCCGCGTGGAGGGGGTAGTCCCGGACTCTGCGGCACTCAATCGAGGCTGCCCGGCAAGGGCGAAGCCTGCCCCCCAACGGGTTATTCCCGTCGAACGAAATCCGCTTTAGACTGAATTATTCGGCTTCCCTCCCAACCGCTGTTCGCCATCACTCCCCGCAGAATCTCATGAGCGACCTCTCTGCCTTGGTGCGCGACCTCGTGGTCGCCAACCGCATCCTGGCCCGCGAAAATGTGGTGGACGCCTACGGTCACGTCAGCGTGCGCCATCCCGACAATCCGCATCGATTTTTGCTTGCAGCATCGGTCGCGCCCGAGATGGTCGAGGAAGGCCACATCATCGAGTTCAATCTCGATTGCACGCCGGTGCGCGATGACGGCCGTCCGCTTTATCACGAGCGCTTCATTCACGGCGGCATCTACGAGACGCGGCCGGATGTGCAGGCCGTCGTGCATGCCCATGCGGAGGACGTGCTGCCGTTCTCGATCTCCGTAACGCCGCTCCGCCCCGTCATCCATTCGGGCAGCTTCATGGGCGCCCATGTGCCGGTCTGGGATATGGCGGACCGGTTCGGATGCAGCACCAACATGCTGGTCACCAACATGGAACACGCCCGCGACCTCGCCCACTGCCTCGGCCCCAACAAGGTCGTCCTGATGCGCGGCCATGGCTTTTCCGCGGCGGCGGGATCGCTGATCGAGGTGGTGCGGATGGCGGTCTATGTGCCGCGCAACGCGCGTGTGCAGATGAACGCGCTGCGCCTCGGGGGCGACATCAAGCCGCTCCACGACGGCGAGATCGCCGCCCGCGACGGCGGCTACAAGCCCTATTCGCTGGAGACCCGTCGCGCCTGGATTTATTGGGCGCGCAAGGCGGGCTGCGGCCATCTCGTCGCGGAACAGCCGGCTGATCATGTGCATAAGCCGTGGGGATCCGAGTGATCGCCCCATGACCCGGGCTATCGTGAATCAAACATGTGCGGCCCGGACCGGGAGATGGTAAACGGACGCAGGAAGAGGTGGTAAGGGAATGCAGGAAGGAGCGATTCATGACCGTCTCATTACACCATGAACTCGACAAGCAGACCGTGACGAAAGCCTATGCGCGATGGGCGCCGGTTTACGATCTGGTGTTTGGAGCGGTGTTTGAGCGCGGCCGCCAGGCGGCCATCGAGGCCGCCGAGCGGATCGGGGGGCGCATTCTTGAGGTCGGCGTTGGCACGGGCATCTCGTTGCCCGACTATTCTCGCGCCAACCGCATTTGCGGCGTCGATATCTCCGAGCCGATGCTGCGCAAAGCTCGGGAACGCGCGGCTGCGCTCGGCATGACCAATGTCGAGGGCCTCTGGGTCATGGATGCCGAGCACCTCGCCTTTCCTGATGAATCTTTCGACGTGGTGGTGGCGCAATATGTGATCACGACGGTGCCGAATCCGGAGGCAACGCTGGACGAATTCGCCAGGGTGCTCAAACCCGGCGGCGAGATCGTGCTGGTCAGCCGCGTGGGCGCCGAAGCCGGATTGCGGCGTGCGCTGGAGAAGTGGTTCGCCCCGGCGGCCCGAAAACTCGGCTGGCGCACCGAATTCTCCTGGCGGCGCTACGCGGATTGGGCCAGCCGCACGAGCGATATGCGGCTCGCCGAACGCCGCGCTATGCCGCCTTTCGGCCATTTCGCGCTGATCCGCTTCGCCAAGCGCGGGAAATCGGCGATCGACCGGCGGGAGCGTCCGATCATCCGTACGGCCGTATAGTTGAGCCTGGAGCGCGGGCGTCCTGCCCGCATCTTCACGGCGGCGGGCGAGACCTCCGCGCTCCGGGAAGCGAATTTTTCTCCCCTGTCATGTGCCTTCAATAGAATCGCAATACAGATGAAGGATTGGCGTGGAATGGGGAGAATCATGAAAGACTTCCTCGAGGCTCTCAGAGTGCAGCGGTGGGACGACCATCGCTACTACCATCACAGTCGGATCAACCAGTCCCTTCACCTGGTCAGCGCCGTCAGCTTCCTGTTCGCCTATGTGATGGTATTCAAAGACCCCGCCATGTCGGCGTTAATCGGTTGGCTTCTGGCAATGACGAGCCGGCAAATCGGGCACTTCTTCTTCGAGCCCAAAGACTACGATGTCGTCAATCAGGCCACTCACGAGTATAAGGAAGAGATCAAGGTCGGCTATAATCTCCGGCGCAAGGTCGTGCTGCTGGCGATCTGGGCGGCGTCGCCGTTGCCGCTGCGTTTCGACCCGACCTATTTCGGCATCTTCAAGCCCCACGCTAACGGCGCCGAGCTGGTGCGGCACATCGCCCAGATCTGGCTTGTCGTCGGCGCCGGCGGCGTGCTGTTCCGCACGGTGCAGCTTTTCTTCCTCAAGGATATCCGGACCGGGCTGGTTTGGGCCGCCAAAATCCTCACGGACCCGTTCCACGACATCGTGCTTTACCACAAAGCGCCGTTGTGCCTGCTCCAAGGCGAGTTGCTTGATCCCCATCTGAGCGACGGGTACGAGGAAGACCCGGAGGAGGTCCCGAGAGCAAGTTGAATCTTGAGTGGGTGCAGAAGCCTTAAGGGCGCGCGGCCTTGGCGAGGGCCTTGATCGCTTGGATGCAGTCTTGCGCGCGGCGGCAGCCGGTCAAGGGCGATTGGCGCGCGTTTAATCGCGCGCCAATCGCCGCTTAAGCGGTCGAGACCCTTGCCGATAACTGCTTCACGTTCGCCGGTTTGGCGCTGTCGAGAAAAGATTTACTTAATATTGATGCTGTCCTTAGATTCGATTTTCATGGACTTCAGTCACCGGTAGGGTGGGTTGAGCGCAGCGAAACCCACCGCCGGGCTTGGTGGCGGGGGAAACGCCACACCCGTCCTACAGACCTTTCGACGCGGTCTCCTGCACCCGTCCGGCGAAGCGATGAGCGATCATCTCTTTCAAGATCTCTCGCTTGATCGATCGGTTCGTCGCCGACGGACTGCACCACCACCAGCCGTCGCGCTCCATTGCCCGGGCCGCCGCGACGAAGCGCTCCGTCACCGCGTCGAAGTCGCTGTCAGAATAGTTGAGGCTGAAGATCAGGCGGCCGGTCCCGATCCAGCTCAGCGCCAGGCCTTCGGCGTGCAGGTAGTATTGCAGCATCCAGTTGTAGCGCGACGGCTTCGTATAGCAGACCGTCCAGATCGACGACATGTTGGCCACCTGCACCGGAAGGGACTCTTGCCGCAGGCGCATATTCAGCCGCTTCGCACGATCGTTCCACCGCTCGTCGAGACCGCGATAAATCTCGACGACCTCCGGTCTGTCCCAGAGCTCCAAGAACTCGTTCATCGCGCCCATGACGACCGGATGGGAGTTGAACGTCCCGCGCGCAAAGCAGACGTCGGCTGGCCGGTCGTCGCGAAACCGCTTCATCAGATCCTTGCGGCCACACAGGACGCCGATCGGAAACCCTCCGCCAAGGGTCTTTCCGTATGTCACAAGGTCGGCCCGGACGCCGAAATATTCCTGCGCGCCGCCGCGGGCGAGGCGAAAGCCAACGAAAATCTCGTCGAAAATCAAGACGATATTTCGCTCCCTGCACACCGCCCGCAGGCGCCTGAGCCAGCCGGCATAGGCTTCCCGGTCGAAGGCCGTGCGCCTCGCCCCGTCCACCAGCGAGGAGTCGGCGGGCGCGGCTCTGTTCGGGTGCAGCGCCTGAAGCGGATTGACAAGAACGCACGCGATGTTGCGGCGCGTCCGCAGCAAGCGCAGCGAGTCCTCCGAGAGGTCCTTGAGCGTGTAGGTTTCCCGCGCCGGCAGCGGATTTCCGATGCCCGGCTGCACATCGCCCCACCAGCCATGATAGGCGCCGCAGAAGCGCACGAGATGTGAGCGGCCGGTATGATATCGCGCGAGCCGCACGGCCTGCATCACGGCTTCGGTCCCGGACATGTGGAAGGAGACTTCGTCCAGTCCGGAAATCTCCTTCAGACGCTTGACGTTGTCTGCGATGACCGGGTGATACGGCCCCAGCACTGCGCCGAGGTCGCGAACGCGGGCAAGACCGCGCTCCATCGTCCCTTTGTAGCAGTCATAGCCCAGGAGGTTGACGCCGTACGAGCCGCCGAGATCGTAGAAGCGGTTGCCGTCGAGATCGACGAGCGTCACGCCGTCGGATGCGCGCATGAAGGCGCCGATCTTGAGATGCTGGCGCACCAGGCGGCTGTACTGGAACGGCACCCGGTAGGTTTGCGTGAACGCAAGGTCGGAAATGGCGTCGACGACCTCCGCGGTGCGCCGGTTGGTTTCGCCGAACCGCGAGGCATAAAGCGCCGACAGCCGCATGAAACCATCGCGGCGCCGGGCGGCGATTTCGGCAGGCGCGCTGTCCGAGCGGAAGAACCGGTCTTCGCCGTATTCGTAGAACGGCACCAAAGAGGCGATGCGCCGCGCAATGCGCGCGTGGCCATTGAGCGAGGGGTGTTTCGCCCTGGACAACTGCAGGCGCCGTTTCAGCGCGACCAGCGAAGCCGCAACCGCGCCGGCGCCAAGCCCATAAAATGCGAATGCAATGCCGCCTATCTCCATCACGTCGGGACCTGCTAAGCCGCTTCGATGAAGCCGATCATATGCGCCCTTCCCTATACCGGTCAGCCATTCCGGAGCGCCGCAGGAAAAGTGGCGAGCCCGGAGCTAACGCTTCCTGATTCGCACTCAAAATCGCTGAACTAGCGGCGAGAGGTTACGGCATCATGACGCTGCGATCGCAAATTCTGCGGCTGTTCGCGCAGGAGGATCTGAATTTTCTCGTCACCAACCGCATTCCCCGCCGATTGGCGACGCAATTCATGGGCTGGTTCAGCAAGATCGAGCAGCCGCTTGTTCGCGATCTTTCCATCGCGCTGTGGCGCTTCTTCTCGGATCTGGACCTCAGCGAAGCAAAAAAAACGCATTTCCGCAGCATGCACGATTGCTTCGTCCGCGAACTCAAGGACGGCTCGAGGCCGGTCGCGGCTGACGAGAAGGTTCTCATCAGCCCTTGCGATGCGATCATCGGCGCCTGCGGCGCAATCGCCGACACCACGCTCCATCAAATCAAGGGCTTTCCCTACACGCTGGACGATCTCATGGGCGACCGCGAGCTCGTCGAACGGCACCGCAACGGCCGCTTCGTGACGCTGCGACTGAAATCGAGCATGTACCATCGATTCCATGCGCCGCATGACTGCCGGGTGGAACAAGTGACGTACATTTCTGGCGATACCTGGAACGTCAATCCGATCGCGCTGCGACGGGTCGAGAGATTGTTTTGCAAAAACGAACGCGCCGTTCTCAAGACAAGGCTCAGCGCGGCCGGTCATGTCGTGACCCTGGTGCCGGTGGCGGCGATCCTCGTCGCCAGCATTCGCCTGCATTTCGTCGATGTCCTGCTCAGCCTGAAGTACCGCGGCCCCACCGTTATTGCGTGCGACGCCCATTTCCGGAAGGGCGAGGAAATGGGCTGGTTCGAGCAGGGGTCGACAATCATCGTGTTCGCCCCGCCGGAGTTTTCGCTCTGCCACTCGGTCAAGGAGGGCGCGATAATCCGCATGGGCGAGCCGCTGATGCGGTTGCCTTAGCCAGAAGTCACTCGTAGGGTGGGTTGAGCGCAGAGAAACCCACCGTCAGCGTCACCGCCCGGGCTCGGCCCAAGATGGGCTACCCTTCGCTCCGCTCACCCTACCGCCCTGACCCCAGCTACCCCATATGAACAAAATCAAGCTCACCATCGCCACCACCGACTACGATCATTTCCGCGATTTCCGCACCGGCGCCGTGCAGGCCGAGGGGATCGAGCACATCTGGCTGACGCTGGGCCATCACGAGATTTTCTCGCGCTTCACTTTCAATCGCGAATGGGATGTGACGGAATTGTCCTTCGCCAAGTTCGCCGCTCAGGTCACGCGGGCGAACCCGGACATCATCGGCTTGCCGGTATTCGCGTCGCGCCTGTTCCGCTTCGGCTCGTTCTACGTAAACCGGAACAGCGGCATCAAGACCGCGGCCGACCTCAAGGGCAAATCGATCGGCTCGCCCGAGTGGGCGCATACCGCCGCCGTCTACATGCGCGGCTGGCTGCACCACGAGGCCGGCGTCAGGCTTGAGGACGTTCATTGGTACCAGGCCGGCGCCAACGAGGCTGGCCGCATCGAGAAGGTGGAGCTGAACCTGCCGCCCGGCGTGACCCTCACGCGCGTCGCCGACAAATCGCTCTCCGAGATGATCGCGTCAGGCGAGATCGACTGCGCCCTCATTGCGCGCCCGCCGAACTCGTTCCTCGCTGGCCACCCGGACGTGGTGCGGCTGTTTCCAAATTTCCCCGAGCTTGAGGAGCGGCATTTCGCCAGAACGAAGGTATTCCCGATCATGCATGTGATCGCAATAAAACGGGAAATCATCGAAGCCCATCCGTGGGCCGCACGCAACCTTTACAACGCGTTCAACGAATCAAAGCGGCGCAGCGTCGAGCGCCTGCTCGATCCTGCCGTGTCGCGCTATCCGCTCCCGTGGCTGCCGACCTATGCGCGCAAGATGCGCTACCTGTTTGGCGGCGATCCTTACCCGTTCGGGATCGAGGAGAACCGGCCGACGCTGGAGCTGTTCCTGCAATACACTTTCGAGCAGGGCATCGCCCACCGGCACGCCAAGCCGGAGGAGATTTTCCCACCGGGCATCATGGCGCCGGTGAAGATTTAGGAAATTTCCAAATCCAACGCTGCGATGCTCGCTCGATCCGCGATCAGGCTGATCTCGGCGATCCGGCCATTCTCGACCACGAAATCGAACACTGCCATGGGCCTGCCGCCGGGCGCGAACACGAGGCCGACATTGCCGTCCACGATTGCGAGCTGCGCGGCCTGAGCGCGTCCCTTGAAGGTGTTCGCCACCGCCTCCGCTCCGTGGAGCTCCGGCGCCAGGGCCGGTGCGCCAGCGCTGACCCGCGCGAGACTTGCCGCAACCGCCGCTGCGTCCGCGCGCAGCACCACATTGGGATCGAGCACGGCCAGCAAGGCGGAGAAATCATTGCCGCGCGCCGCGGCAAGGAAGGCGCTGACGACTTCGCGCTGCCGCGCGCGGTCGGCCTCCGCGGTGGGCGGTTCGCCCCGCACCCGCCGGCGCGCGCGGCTCGCGAGCTGCCGGGTGGCGGCCAGCGACCGGCCAACGATCGGCGCGATCTCCTCAAACGGCAGATCGAACATGTCGTGCAGCACGAATGCCACCCGTTCCGCCGGCGCCAGCCGCTCCAGCACCACCAGCATGGCGAGCCCAACGGAATCGGCGATCAGGGACTCATGCTCCACATTGTCGCTGCTCGCGATCGCTTCGGCGTCGATGCCGATAGGCTCTTCGCGTCGCGTCTTACGCGCGCGCAGCACATCGAGGCAAATGCGCGCCACGATGGTCGTCAGCCAGCCGCGGAGATTTTCCACGCCGCCGGCATCAGCGCTGGCGACGCGGAGCCACGCCTCCTGGACCGCGTCATCGGCCTCGCTCCTTGAGCCGAGCATCCGATACGCCACAGCTCGCAAATGGCCACGGTTGGCCTCGAAGCGTTCCGCCAGAATTTCCTTTTCGTCCATCGGTCACATCCCGTCCGGCCGATCCGTCATGGGTATGACGAATGACGTCAACCCCATGTGACAGGAGAAGGTCATGCAAGCCCGGATGAAGAACCCCGCCGCGCTTTTGCTCAGTCCCTCTCGTGGGTTCCAGCCTATTGTGGATATCAGCGATGAACTGGCTGAACGGGAGCTATTTGGGGATATGGTCTCAGACCGCAAAAACAAAACTGAAGCAGGTACGAAAGTTCATCGAACTTAATTGCGCCGCGCTGGTCGATTAATGGCATAACCGGATCGTCGCATATGAATTAATGGAGCGGTTAAAGGCTGTCCCCCAAGAGAAGGAATAGGAGCTGGTTATCGCCAATCCCCGAAAGGGTACTCCCGGCGCACCATGCCGCAACCTTCCGTCTATTTGTTGATCAGCCTGCGGAACCATCCTCTTTTCTTCTCCGTCGTCGCGGGCTCCGCGGCGGCCGCCTCCGCGGGCGGCGCAACTGCCTCGCCGAACTTCTCGAAAAACTCCGTGGCGAGCTTTTTTGCAGTCGCATCGATCAGACGCGAGCCGAGCTGGGCAAGCTTGCCGCCAATCTGCGCCTTCACCTCGTAGTTCAGGGTGGTGCTGGCGGTATCCTCGACCAGACGGACAACGGCGCTGCCCTTGGCGAAGCCGGCGGGGCCGCCTGAACCCTCGCCGGTGATCGTGTAGCCGTTGGGAGGATCGAGATCGGTGAGCGTCACCTTGCCGGTGAAGGTCGCCTTCACGGGACCGACCTTGAGAGTCACCTTGGCGTTCATCTCGGTATCCGAGACTTTCTCGATCGATTGGCAGCCCGGAATCGATTGACGCAATACCTCGACATCATTGAGCGCCGCCCACACCACGTCGCGCGGCGCCTCAATGTGCTGGGTTCCGGTCATGTCCATGGATTTCTCGCTTCCCTCGCAACTGAGTGACATTCATTGCGCAGCCGTAGTCCATAGCAGGACTGAGCAGAGCGAAATCGAGGAAGTGCCGTGCCAACAGGCAAAGCCGTTCCCAGCTCTCGCCTGCGCTCAACCCGGGCTACAGGTCTGCAGGTCAAACCTACTTTGCCCGGTGAAAACGGGCAATGACACCGGCGCGGTCCAGCCAATCGAAAATCTGCTACCGCGCCTGCGCGACCGCCCGCGCCGCCAAAACCGGCACCAGATGGGCGCGAAATTCCGCCGATCCGTGAATGTCCGAGTTTAAGCCGTCGGCGCTGATAGCGGCAGATTCCGCGGCCTCGGCCGTGAAACTGCGGGCCAGCGCCGACTCGATGGAAGTCGCCCGAAATACGCACGGACCCGCACCCGTAACGGCCACGCGGATCGAGCCGTCGGCGAGGACGGCGACGAACACGCCGACCAGCGCAAAGCGCGAAGCGCTTTGGTGGAATTTCTCGTAAGCCGACCGCCGCGGAATCGGAAACGAAACCCGCACCACGATCTCGCCCGGGTCGAGCGCTGTTTCGAACAGGCCGGTGAAGAAATCATCGGCCCCGATTGTGCGCCTTGACGTGTGTACCGCCGCGTTCAAGGCCAGCACGGCGGCCGGATAGTCCGCAGCGGGATCGTTGTTGGCGATTGATCCGCCGATGGTCCCAAGATGGCGCACCGGCGGATCTCCGATGAGGCCAGCGAGGTGAGCGAGACCCGGAATCCTCTGGCGCACGAGATCGCTCGCCGCCACTTCGGCGTGCGTGGTTGTGGCGCCGATCACCACCCGGTCTCCCTCTAAGGTGAGGCCGCGCAGCTCGGCAAGATGGACGATATCGACAAGATGGCTTGCACGCGCGAGGCGCTGTCGCAGCGTCGGAACGAGGGTCTGCCCGCCGGAGATGAGCTTCGCGTCCGGATTGTCGCGGAGCAGGTTCGCCGCCTCGGCGAGGCTCGAAGCCCTGACATAGGTGGTCTGATACATTGTCGCCCCCTACTGCGCCGCAACCGCCGCCTGCGCTGCCCGGCAGGTCTCCCAGACCCGCTGGGCGGTGGCCGGCATTTCGATCCGCTCGACGCCGATTGCATTCGCAATGGCATTGATGACGGCGGCCGGCGACCCGATCGCGCCCGCTTCGCCGCAACCTTTAATCCCTAAGGGATTTGTCTTGCAGGGCGTGGCCGTCGTGCTGACGTTGAACGATACGAGGTCGCGAGCGCGCGGCATTGCGTAGTCCATGAAGGTCGCCGTCACGAGCTGACCGCTGTCGCGGTCATATCTGCAGCCTTCAAGCAGCGCCTGACCAATCCCCTGGGCCAGTCCGCCGTGCACCTGGCCTTCGACGATCATCGGATTGACGATGGTTCCGAAGTCGTCCGCGGCCGTAAACTGGACGATCTCGACCGCGCCTGTCTTCGGATCCACCTCGACTTCACACACATAGGTTCCGGCCGGGAACGTGAAGTTCACCGGATCGTAAAAGGCGCCCTCCTTCAAGCCCGGTTCTGTGCCCGGAGGAAGGTTGTGCGCCGTATAGGCCGCGAGCGCCACATTGGCGAACGCAATCTTCTTGTCGGTTCCGGCGACGACGAACTCCCCGCCTTTAAGCTCGACATCGGATTCGGCGGCTTCCATGAGATGCGCGGCGATGCGCCTGGCCTTCGCTTCGACGCGCTCGAGGGCTTTGTTGACTGCCGACATCCCGACCGCAGCGGAGCGCGAACCATAGGTGCCCATTCCGAACTGCACCTTGTCGGTATCGCCGTGGATGATGCTGACCTGATCTGTCGGCACGCCGAAACGCTCGGCGACGAGCTGCGCGAAGGTGGTTTCGTGCCCCTGGCCATGGCTGTGAGATCCGGTCAGGACTTCAATGGTCCCAACCGGATTGACGCGAACCTCGGCGGACTCCCACAACCCGACCCCGCCGCCGAGCGATCCGACCGCCTGGCTCGGCGCGAGGCCGCACGCCTCGATGTAACAGGAAAGGCCGATGCCGCGGAGCTTGCCGCGCGAGCGCGCCTCCGCCCGGCGAGCCGGGAACTCGGCGTATCGGGCAGCGCTTAGCGCCGCATTGAGGCTCGCCTCGTAGTCGCCGGTGTCGTAATTCATGATCACCGGCGTTTGATGCGGGAAGCTGCGGATGAAGTTCTTGCGCCGGATTTCGGCGGCGTCGATGCGCAGGCGCCTCGCCGCGATGTCCATCAGGCGCTCCACCACGTAGGTGGCTTCCGGCCGCCCAGCGCCCCTGTACGCATCGACCGGCGTGGTGTTGGTGTAGACGGCGTCAACCTCGGCATAGATGGCCGGAATGTCGTACTGGCCGGAAAGCAGGGTCGCATAGAGATAGGTCGGCACGCTCGACGAGAAGGTCGACATGTAGGCGCCGAGATTGGCGATCGTCTTGACCCGCAGCCCGACGATCTTGTGACTGGCGTCGAACGCCATTTCGGCGTGGGTGACATGGTCGCGGCCATGCGCGTCGGCAAGAAAACTCTCGCGGCGGTCCGCCGCCCACTTCACGGGCACGCCGAGCCGCCGCGCCGCCCACAGGCAGACGGTCTCCTCCGGATAGATGAAGATCTTCGACCCGAAGCCGCCGCCTACATCGGGCGCCACCACGCGAAGCTTGTGCTCGGGCGCAAGCCCGACAAATGCCGACAGGACAAGGCGCGTGACGTGAGGATTCTGTGACGTGGTGTAGAGCGTGAAGCGCCCCTCGGCGCGGTCGTAGATCGCGGTCGCAGCGCGCGGCTCGATCGCATTCGGCACCAGCCGATTGTTAATAAGGTCAACCTCGACGCGGTGCGCGGCGCCCGCGAACGCCCGATCGACCGCGCCCTTGTCGCCAAGGGCCCACTGATAGATGGTGTTGCCCGGGGCCTCCGCGTGGATCTGCGGAGCGCCCGGCGCCTGCGCGGCGGCGGGATCGACCACAGAGGCAAGTTCTTCGTACTCGACCTCGACAAGCTCGGCCGCGTCGCGCGCCTCGTTCTTCGTCTCCGCCACCACGATCGCGACCGGGTTGCCGACATATCTCACCACGTCGCGGGCGAGCGGCGCATAGGGTGCGGCCCGCATCGGCGAGCCGTCCTTCGAGTGGATCATCCAGCCGCAGATGAGGCCGCCGACCTTGTCATCCGCGAGCTCTGCGCCGGTGAGCACGCCGATGACGCCCGGCGCGCGGAGCGCCGCGGATACGTCGATGCGTAGGATCCGGGCGTGCGCGTGCGGGCTGCGGACGAACTCCGCATGGGCAGCGTTCCTAACCACGATGTCGTCGGTGTAATTGCCCGCCCCGGTGATGAAGCGGCGATCTTCCTTGCGTGGGAGTCGCGCGCCGATGCCGTCATGTGCCATATGCGCTCCTCCCTTAAACGCCGGCGCCGCTCTCGGCCACGGCCGCAATCGCCTTGACGATATTGTGATAGCCGGTACAGCGGCACAGATTGCCGTCGAGATTCGCCCGGATGGTGGCCTCATCGGGGTGCGGGATGCGCCTGAGGAGATCGACCGCCGTCATGATCATGCCGGGCGTACAGAACCCGCACTGCAGCGCGTGATGCCGGTGGAATGCCGCCTGCATGGGATGAAGTTCGTCTCCCTTGGCCAGGCCCTCGATCGTGGTGATCTCCGAGCCGGACGCCTGCGCTGCAATCATCGTGCACGACTTGATCGCGCGGCCGTCCAAATGGACCACACAGGCCCCGCACTGTCCGGTATCGCACCCCACATGCGTCCCCGTCAGGCCGAGCGTCTCGCGCAGGAACTCGACCAGGAGCGTTCGATCTTCGACTTGTTTCGATACGGCTCGCCCGTTGACCTTGACGTTGATTTGGGCCATGTGGCGCCCTCCCTTTTGGTAAAGGAATACATTGGCCGATCGCGACTTGGCAAGGAAAGAGCGGGCGGCCGCAGGCCGCACCGTTGCCAAACGGCATTGACGGCGCCGCAGGTGGGCAAAATCGCCGGCCCGTGCAAATCCTGCCGGCTCGTCGTGCCCGCCAACGCAACCAGGCTCGCGGCCGTCCGCGGCTTGTCCCGGCCTCGCCTCCTCGACTTAATCTGCGCTCAAAAAAAGGAACGTCGCCGGGACAACCTGGCGACGACGTCAGTTAATTGATCCAATGTGGCCGAAATCCGCGGTGTCAATGGTTGGCTGCGAGCGAGATCTCCTGGCGACCACCGTTAAGATCGCGAAGGTTGTTGATGAAATCTTCCGGATACATCCAGGTGGCGCCCGGCGGTGTCCGCAAACCCATGTACGCGGCGATGTCCGCCAGAAATGCCGTGCAGTTGTAGAGGCTGGCCATCCAGAGCGGTGAGGTCTCCTGCTTATGCCTGATATAGGCAAACACTTGCTTCGCGTCCGCCTCGGACAGATAAACGCGGTAATTGGCCGTCAAATATTGGTCATCGAGATCCCCATAGCTCTTTCCTGTCTCCGCAGGAACCGGAAAGATATGTCCCAAGATATAAGGAACGGGGCTGTCGCTCGCCGGATGCAGGCCGGCGACTTCGATCAGGCCGACTTTGCCCTGCGCGTTGAGCCGTCCGTACCACAGAAAGGCATGGCCATAACTCGCCGCCGTCCTTGCCCGAAAGTCGACAAAATATCGACCCGCAAGCTTCGAAGCCGGATGCGCCTGGACGGCCGGCGCCGCCGGAGCCGGCGATTCTGCGAGCTTAGCCGGAATCGCGCGGGCTTCTCTGTGGTCACCCCGGACCGGCGCCGCGCGTGCATCCGGAGCGATCAGCATTGCGGCCAAGCAAAGGCCGGCTGCAATGCATTCAAGACGGGGCATGTGCCCGCTCCCCACGCCCGGTGCAAAAGCATTGGTCACTGATTGTTTGCGCATGGATTGTTCGCACATCGTTTGGCCGGGTACTGACTGTTTGCGTACGGATTGCGTGTCGTACGGATTGATCGTGTAATGCGTGTTTCTGATCTGCGCCTTCTTGAGAGAGGGGTGCGATCCCAGCCTCCCCTCCGCAATCAAGCAAAGGATGACCGCAACACACTGCCTGCGCCGGTGACAGCCACAAGCGCAACAGTTCGACGTCTCAGATTGGCTCAACGCCAGTCACCTGGCTGAAGGCCGATGCCTCCGCTGAAACGAGAACGGACCAACGCGCTTGATCCGTTCGTTTGTCGGATCAACCCCGTGTGACGATTGGCGGCGCAGGCGCAACAACCGGAGCCTTGCCGATGGGGGCCTTGCCGATCGGGGCTTTACCAATTGGCGCCTTGCCGATCGGAGCCTTTCCAACGACCGGGGTCGGCGGCGGCGGCTGACGGACCGGCATATCTGCCGCGACGGCGGCGCACGTAAACCCGACGGTTGATGCCATTACGATCACAAATTTCTTCATTAGCGACCCCATTTCGATTTCGTTCGCTGCGCCCCATTCCGTCGTCGCTGTACCTCGTTTTGTGCCGCAATACCAGTGCTCAAATGCCACATCAAAATATTTTTGCGGTGCGGTCTCAAAATTATTGTTAAGTTAAGCCGAAACTCAAGATTTACGCCTAATAAAATGACAAGTATCAAACATAAAGCACCAATTATGGTTTTGTTCAAAATCAGACATAACTGAATAGATTCTTACCGAGGCCATAACCTGGCATTTTCGAGTTTGCATGTGGATGGTCTGCTGCTGTAGCGCATCGCTGATGGCAATCGCCACCAGCCCGCGTCGATCAGGAACGTGCGTGTAGGCACCGGTCGCTGGTGGTTTTCAAAGCGAAGTCCGCGCTATTGCGGGTCGGTCGGCGGCGCAGCTTTGGACTCGCCGCTGATCAACCGCTGGCCAATGGCGATCTGACGGGCTGCGGCAGCCCCGCCAGCGCATGCCTGCGGTCCTACCCTCGCCACAGCGCATCAGCCGCCATCCCGGCAAACAAGATCAGCCCGGCGTCCCGATCCGACTTGAACACTGCCAGGCACAGCGCAGGATCGCGAATATCGAGCCGCACGATCTGCCACGCGAGGTGCGCTGCGAACGCGGCGAGCCCAAGCCAGGACAACGCCCCGGCGCCGGCAAGCACCCCCGCAATGCCGATCAGGGCGGCGGCGAGGCTATAAAAGACGGCGAGCATCGGCTTGGTCCGATCCCCGAACAGGAGCGCGGTCGACTTGATGCCAATCAGTGCATCATCCTCGCGGTCCTGGTGAGCATAGATGGTGTCATAGCCGATCACCCAGGCGATCGAGCCCGCATAGAGGACGAGCGGACGGACATCGAGGCTGCCGAAGGCGGCGGCCCAGCCCATCAGCGCGCCCCAGGAGAACGCGAGGCCGAGCACGATCTGTGGCCAATAGGTGATCCGCTTCATGAACGGATAGACCGCCACGATCGCGAGCGACGCGATGCCGGTCGCGACCGCAAAGGCGTTGAACTGCAAGAGCACTGCGAGGCCGACCAAAGCCTGGGCGATCAGGAATGCGGCGGCCTGCGCGACGCTCACCTGGCCGGACGGGATCGGCCGCAAGCGGGTGCGCTCAACGCGACGATCGAGGTCGCGGTCGACGATGTCGTTCCAGGTGCAGCCCGCTCCGCGCATTGCGAACGCACCGATGAAAAACAGAACGAGGTGGGTGAGGTGCGGGCCGCGCTCGTGAGCCGCAATCGCGGCCAGGCCCGCGGACCACCAGCACGGAATGAGCAAAAGCCAGGACCCAATCGGCCGGTCGAGACGGGCAAGGCGCAAATAGGGCCGCCCCCACACGGGCGCCAGCCGGTCGACCCAGTTGCCGGTCGAATCGGCGACCGGCGCGGCGGCTTCGCTCATCGCGCGAGAGCGCTGCCGGTCAACGTGTCGAGAGTGCCGCCAGCAGACTTGGTGGTGTCCGGCGTTGGCAGCCGCGAAGTGCCGAGCGCATCGCTCAGACTTGGCGGAGCGGCGACAGGCGCCGGTGCGCAGATCTTTTCCTTTGTCTGTTCGGTGTTGCTGTGCACCTGCTTTAATTGCTGCACCACCTCGGGCGGAATGCCGCAAGTCTTAACGTTGGACTCCGTATATTTGACCCACTTCAGCTCGGCGGCGCTGTAGGACGTGATGTGCTTGCACATCTCCTCGCGGCTGACTTTGCGCTGGCCGGCGGCCTTCGCGGCGAGGCCCTGCTTCTGCACATCGTCGCGCAGCTTGTTGAATTCCGCAATACATGGCGGCATTCCGCCCCCGCCCCCGAACGGCGACGCCTGGGGCATCCCCATCGTCGACATCGCAGGCCCCGGCATCGGCGAGGCGGGCGCCGCGCGTTCGCCGGGCCATGGCGCCGGGCTGGCCGCCCGCGGCGGATCGGTCGGCCACGGCAGCGTCTGCGCCGCGGCTTGGCGCACGAAAGGCGTCAGAAGGATAAGTATGAGGAGAAGACGCTGACCGGTCCGCATGACGTGGTTTCCCCAAGCCTCAGTCGGCACCGCAAGGTGCGCTCGGTTCCTCAATCGACTCGGTTCTGACGGCAAAATCAACCCCCTGATTTCGGCGATAAGGCGGCAAGCCGTGCAGATTCAGCCGGGAATAAGACAACTTCCGCGGGCCTGGGCCGTCGAGTCGCGATATATCGTTAGGTTCATGGCGCGCGACGATTTTGGCAGTCCCCGGCTGTTTGTGGCGGCACCCCTTGCCGCCGGCGTCAAGGTCGCGCTCAACGCCGCCCAAATCCATTACCTCGCGACAGTGTTACGAATGGCGCCGGGCGAGTCCGTGCTCGTGTTTAATGGCGCGGACGGCGAGTGGAAGGCGGCTCTCGGCGGGTTTGGTAAGCGGGATGGCGTCCTTGTGGTTGACACCATGACCAGGCCGCAACCTGCGCCCGCCAAGCTGCATTATGTATTCTCGCCTCTCAAACGCGCACGCCTCGACTACATGGTGCAAAAAGCGGTCGAGATGGGCGCCTCAAAGCTTCACCCCGTCATCATGCGCCGCACCCAGGCCGAGCGGATCAATCTTGACCGCATGCGGGCGAACGCCATCGAAGCGGCGGAGCAGTGCGGCATCCTCACCATCCCCCAGATCGCCGCGCCGCTCGATTTTGCCGCTGCGATCGCGGCGCTCAACCCCGGGTGCCGCCTCGTATTCTGCGACGAGGACGCGCCCTGCGCCGATCCGGTCGCGGTCCTGCGGGCTGACTTGGGGCTGGATGTGGCCGCCCCACATGGAAACAGCCCGGAGATCGCGGTGCTGATCGGTCCGGAGGGAGGGTTTGCCGAGGAGGAGCGCGCCGCGCTCCTGCGCCGGCCGCGGACATCGCGAATCGCACTCGGTCCTCGCATCCTGCGCGCCGACACGGCGGCAGTAGCGGCGCTCGCCATCGTACAGACCGCGGCGGGTGACTGGCGGTGATGCCCTGCCGGGCGCAACTGCAGCCGGGTTGAGCGCCAGCGAAACCCGGGCCAGCGCTGCCGCGTGGCCAGGGGCATCCCGGATTTTGCTTTCGCTCGATCCGGCCTACAGCGCTGGGAGCGCGCAGGCGACCCGCCCGCACCCATAAAGCACCGGTGAAGACGCGGGCAGGACGCCCACGTTCCCAAGGGCGAGCGTGGTGAGTTCAAGTGCCGTTCAAGTGCAATCTCCTCTTGACCCGGAGGTTGTGGCGCGGCACGGTCATCCTCTCAGGGGATCGAGGAGACGATCATGGGCCGAAGCGCGCTTCGACTTGCTCTGGCGATATTCGCCGCTGTTGCGGCAGGCGGCTCACTCACGTCTGCGCGGGCCGCAAACTGGTTCGAGAAGAATTTCTGGCTTTCGGGTCCCCGATACGACAGCAATGTGCCGCTGTGCGACGAGCGTGGACCGCTCGATAAGATCGTGGCTCGATTCGCCACCAAGGAAGGCCGGTTCTGGAATTCGGCCCTGACAATCGTGGGATTCGACAACATTCGGGAGGTCGCGTGGGAGCCATGGCCCTCGGGCACGATTCCGCGACGCTTCTGTACCGCATCCGTCCTGGTTTCCGACGGCAAGCGGCATCAGATCAATTATTCAATCATTGAGGACGGCGGGATGATCGGCGGCGGCTACGGCGTCGAGTGGTGCGTGGTCGGCCTCGACCGTAACTGGGCTTATAATCCGAGTTGCCGCTATGCACGGCCGTGAGCCAGCCCTGCCCTCCCCTGGTCGCGCCTGGTCGCGAGGGGGTAGGGTTGGGAGCTAACGCGCCGGACCGTCGTTAGAGACGCCCTTCCCTCTCCGCACCGTGGGGTAATTGCATCTGGCGCGGCGACGGCGCCCCTCTCGCGGGCTTCGCCCTTGCGGTCTCAACTGAGGAAAACATGCTGCTCGCGTTCACGCCTTATGTCGGCTTTATGGCGATCATTGCTGGCCTGCTTAGCGCTTCGGGCCCCGCCGCAGCTCAGGACCGCCGTCAGAGCGAACCTGGGCAATTTGATTATTACGTGCTGGTGCTGTCGTGGTCGCCGTCGTTTTGCGCCGACAGCGCCGAGCGCGATCCTGCTCGCGCCGCGCGAAACCCGGAATGCGCGCCGCGCCCTTTCTCCTTCGTGGTGCACGGCCTGTGGCCGCAATACGAGCGGGGATTTCCCGAATATTGCCAGGTGCCGGCGCCGCGGCTTTCCCGCAACATCGTGTCTTCAATGCTCGACCTGATGCCGGCGCCTGCGCTCATTTTTCACGAATGGGACCGCCATGGCGTTTGCTCCGGGCTGTCGCCGGGCGCATATTTCGAGACCATTCGCAAAGCTCGCGCGGTGGTGAAAATTCCTCCGCAGTACCTCGACCTGACATCGCCCTTGACGGTCACGCCAGAGGAGGTGGAAGAGGCTTTCATCAAGGCTAATCCGGGTCTCAAGCCCGACGGCATTTCGGTGTCCTGCGGCGGCCGGCGGCTTGGCGACGTCAAGATTTGCATGACGCGGGACCTCCAGTTCCGCGGCTGCGAAGAGATCGCGCGCCACTCCTGCCGGCGCGATCAGCTTATCATGCCGCCCGTGCGCGGCCGCGGCGCCGGCTAAACTGTCGCCGTCAGTTCGTCGGCAGCACCGCAGAAACCTCCGGCGCTTCACTGGCGTCGGCATGGACTTCCTCGCGGATGATGCGCAGCGTGACCTCGTGAAGATAGGCCTGCAGGGTGCGGGCGAGGTCGGTGAATTCCGGCCACAGCACCTGATCGATGAAGCCCTTCGGGGCCCGCACCATGACGGTGTTGCGCCGTTGCCGGTGACGGCGATAGGGCTGCAACCCGTAACGTCGGCATAGCGCAAGAAAGAGATGGCGCGACCACTGGTCTGGCATCGAGAATTGGATTTCGACCGGCGAGTCCTGGCGGCCGATCTCGGCCAGGCGTGCGCGCACCCGCGCCAAGGCCGCTTCCGCAGCCAAGCGTTCCCCGGCTGTCCCGGCGCCAGCGAACAACGCCTCGATCTTACGTAGCTTGTCGCGCAATTGGGATTCGATGGACATCGAGCAGCCTCTTGTTGGATTTGCCGCCCACAGCCCTACATCGCGCTCCGCCGAGGTCAACAACCTCGACTTCGCTGTCCACGTGATTCGCAAGAAGGACCAGTTGGCCAGTTTGCCGGGCGCAAGCACAATGACCCGAGCGCCGGAATGCTTCGACGATGAACTATCGCCACGCCTTTCATGCCGGCAACTTCGCTGATGTGTTCAAGCACATCATCGTTGCTCGCATTCTCACCCACTTGCGGGAGAAGACTGCGCCCTTCCGCGTGATCGACACCCACGCCGGGGAAGGTCTCTACGATCTTGCCGGGGAAGAGGCGAGCCGCACCGGCGAATGGCGGGACGGCATCGGTCGGCTCGCTGCGGCAAAGTTGCCGGCGGACGCCATCACCCTTATGGCGCCCTATTTTGCGGCGCTGCACGCTTGCAATCCCCCTCCCTACCCTCCCCCGCGAGCGGGGCAGGGTAGGGAGGGGGTGCGCTACTACCCGGGATCTCCGATGCTCGCTCGCCACCTGCTGCGTCCGCAGGATCGCCTTGTCGCTTGCGAGCTTGAGCCGCGCGCCGCGGCCGCGCTGTCCAGTCACTTGCGTGGATGCGCGACCGCCAAGGCAGTCCACATCGACGGCTGGATTGCGCTCAACGCCTATGTGCCCGCAAAGGAACGCCGCGGACTCATAATCGTCGATCCGCCATTCGAACAGCCAGACGATCTGGTCCGCCTCGCCGATGGGGTCACGGCCGCCTACCGCAAATGGCCGACCGGCATTTATGTGATGTGGTACCCGGTCAAAGAACGCTATGGCCCGGATCGTTTCATCAAGGCGATGCTGCGGGCCGGCATGGAAAAATGCCTTCGCGCCGAATTTGTCGTCGCATCGCCACAGCCGGCTGGCGGATTGAATGCGTGCGGCGTCATCGTGGTGAATCCGCCGTGGCGGCTCGCCGCAGAGATCGGGATTTTTGCTCCGGCGCTCCTCAACGCGCTCGGCCGCGACAGCGGTCGCGGGTATACCCTCGACGACCTCGCGCCCTCCGGCGCCGCTCGGTTCGGCCAACCTGAGAGTGCTTAATCCCCTTCCAGCCTGTGATACCTGTGTTAGGCTGACGACGAGGGCCTGACATTCTGCGTGCTCGTGGGTGGCCTCGGTTTCCGGGACCAGCCACAAAAGTCTAGCAAGGTGAGAGCCTGGGAATGACGAATATCGGCCCTGCCGCCGTGCCGTGGGGGTCGGCGGCGCGCAACCACGGGATGGGAGTTTTCCCGATGGCAATGACCGGCACGGTCAAATTCTTCAATGGCGAACGCGGATATGGCTTCATAAAACCGGATAACGGCGGGCGCGATGTGTTCGTGCACATCACGGCGGTGGAGCACGCGGGACTGAAGGCACTCAGCGAAGGGCAGCGGATCACGTTTGATGTCGAGCCCGACAAGAAGGGCAAGGGGCCAAAAGCCGTCAATCTCGCGCTGTCGAGTTGACGGCGACTTCGACGTGCAGGGTGGGCACTCTTCGGCATGCTCAGAGTGAAGCGCACCCACCGAGCGTCGCCCATCCTCACCACGAGGCCGCGTGTCGACCATTGCCCCAACTCGGTGGGCACACGGCGCGCACCCTTCCGATAGGCTCAGGGAGCGCGCCGTGGCCCGGCCTACATGCTGGGCCGGTCCGGGGTGACGCCGCGCTCAAAAGCGGTAGTTGATGCCGCCGCGCACGACGTTGGTGGTGAGGTTCACGTTGTTGCCGGCCGGCAACCCGCAATCTACCGTGCAGCCGGCATGTCCGAGATCGACATAGAGATACTCGGCTTTCGCGGTCCAGTTGCCTGAGAGGGCGAATTCCATGCCCCCGCCGACTGTCCAACCCGCATTCGTTTTGTCGATGCCGGTAAAGCCCGGCACACTGGCTTTGATGTCGCCCACGGCGAGGCCGCCGGTCACATACGGCAGCCAGCGGTCCGCGGCAATGCCGAGGCGGCCGCGGGCAGTGGCCAAAAAATCATTCCTGGTCTGACAGCCCACATTGCAGTCGGCGAAACTCGCTGTGCCGCGAAGGTGGGTCCAGTCGCCGTCGCCTTCCACCCCGTAAACGAACTGGCCGAACTGCCAGTTATAGCCAAGCTGACCGCCGACCATGCCGCCGTTCACATCGAAGGATGCCGGCAAACCGTCCCATCTCGAACGGCCAAACCCATAGCCTCCGTTGATACCGATGTAGAAGCCGGTCCAATTGTAGGGAGCCGCCACAACAGGCGCTTTGGTCGGGGGAGGGGGTGGCGGCCGTCGTGCCAGGTCGGCGCCCGATGCGGTCGCGACGACGCCCAGCATCGCGAGCGCTGCGGCTGACGAGAACAGGAATGCTTTCATGTCCGTCCCTCCTATTCACACGCGGGCGACACCCTATTCAATCATACAGCGATGTCTAGTCACGCTTTCGAGGATTCTTTGTGAACTTGTTGTAATGTATAACAAATTCTTATCCTGATATTATCGACTTATCGCCATAACAATGTCGATTTGCCGCGTATGAGTACGCTGCACGGTTACGTTGCGAATACTTATTACGTGCAAAATCTCAGTGACTTATTCGATCAAATCGTCGTTGATCGTACACGGATTTATTTCAAGTCAAATCCGGCAAAAACGAGTCCCGAGGGCAGACGCCTGGAACAATCGGCGGCGCTGAAGCGGACGAGATTGAAACGTCGGCCAAGAGGGGAAAGCACCCAATCAGATGCCCCTATAGCTTACCGTTGCCGGCGGTTTGACCTTCAACCTGCGCTCGAACGAGAAGCCGGCTTCCCCACCCTTCCTGGGACCGCGCGCTCTCCCGCTCCGTCGCGACATAGGACAGGGGGCGGGCAAGACGCCCGTGGTCCTTAAGTGTTGCCGATCCCGATCATCTGGGCGATGAGACGGCCATGCCGTCCGCCCCTCCCGCATTGCCGCAGGCTGCGCTCGTCACCGGTGGCGCCCGACGTATCGGCCGCGCGATCGTGCTGACGCTCGCGCGCGCCGGATATGCGGTTGCAATCCACGCCAACCGGTCGCTCAAGGCGGCGGGCGAGTTGCGCAACGATATTGTTCGCAATAGAGGGCGCGCCGGGGTCGTCGCGGCTGATCTTGCCGATCACGACCAAGTACTACGCTTGGTGCCCGCCGCCGTTGCTGCGGTCGGGCCTTTGACCCTCCTCGTCAACAACGCCTCCGAATTCGCACCGGACGAGATCGGAGATCTTGATCGCGACCGGTTTGATCGCCACTTCGCGGTAAACCTGCGTGCGCCTCTGTTCCTTGCGCAGGCCTTCGCGGCGCAGGCATCCGCTGGCGGATCGATCGTGAACGTTCTCGATCAGCGCGTTTATCGGCCGAGCCCGCGTTTTTTTTCTTATGGCTTGGCCAAGAGCGCGCTTCACGTGGCGACCACGACTCTTGCCCAGGCCCTGGCGCCGCATCTGCGCGTGAATGCAGTCGCACCAGGCCCTACTTTGCCGAACGTGTGGCAGGATGATGCGGCGTTCGCCCGTCGCACCGCAGCGATGCCGCTCGGGCACGGCCCGACGCCCGAGGAGGTCGCCGACGCCGTGTTGTTTCTGGCTCGCGCGAACAGCGTCACGGGGGAGACCATTGCGGTCGACGGAGGCCAGCATATCATCTGGCAGGCCATACCCGGCGCAGGCGCGGACGATTAGGGCAGGTTCCGGTATGATTGAGTCAACGATGTTGACCGTTTCCCCTCACCTTTCGACGACGGGGAGAGGCGGGGCGCCGCTCGCTCAACGTTACCGGAAAGTGCTGTGGCGGGGCTGCGCCCGGAACCCGACATGCAGAAGAAGAATCTCGAACCCGAAATCGACCTGAAGGACGATCCGGAGGACGCGCGGCTCCCCGATCTGCCGGAGGACGGCGCGAGTGGTGTTGATTCTGTGCCTGAGGCGGGCCTTGGGGCCGGACGCAGCGTCATTGCGGAGTTCGCAAAGCACGCGCCGCAGGGTCCCGGGGTCTACCGGATGATCGGCGCCGGCGGCGAGGTCCTCTATGTCGGCAAGGCAAAGAATATCCGCAAGCGCGTCCTGTCCTATGCGCGTCCCACCGGGGACGTAACCCGCATCGCCCGCATGGTGGCCATCACGGCTTCGATCGAATGCGTCACCACCGCGACGGAGACCGAGGCGCTGCTGCTGGAGGCGAATCTCATCAAGCGTCTGCGGCCCCGCTTCAACGTGCTGCTGCGCGACGACAAATCGTTTCCGTATATTCTGATTGCAAGAGACGAACGGCGGCCCGCCCAGATTCTGAAGCATCGGGGCGCGCGCAACCGCGACGGCGACTATTTCGGGCCGTTCGCGGCCGTCAGCGCCGTCAACCGCACCATCACGGCGCTGGAGCGCGCCTTCCTCATCCGCTCTTGCTCGGACGCCGTGTTCGACAGCCGCACGCGTCCGTGCCTGCTCTACCAGATCAAGCGCTGCTCGGCGCCGTGTACCGGAGAGATATCGCCTCCCGCCTATGACGAGCTGGTGCGCGAGGCGAAGGCGTTCTTGTCGGGCAAGAGCCGCGCCGTAAAGGAAGATCTCGCCCGCGAAATGGACCGGGCGGCCGAAGCGCTCGATTTCGAGCGCGCCGCCGTGCTGCGCGATCGGCTTGCGGCGCTGTCGGCCGTGCAGGCGCACCAGGACATCAACCCGCGCGATATCGAGGAGGCCGACGTTTTCGCGGTCTTCCAGGACGGCGGCTTTTTCTGCATCGAGGTGTTCTTCTTTCGCTCCGGCCAGAACTGGGGCAATCGCACCTACTTTCCGCGCGCCGACCGCTCGCTGACCCCCAGCGAGGTGTTAGGGGCGTTTCTCGCGCAATTCTACGACGACAAGCCCTGCCCGCGCTTCATCCTGCTTTCCGATGACATCGAGGATCGCGAATTGCTGGCGCAGGCGTTCACCATCAAAAGCGGCCGCAGAGTGCAGGTCGTTGTGCCGCAGAGAGGCGGCAAACGCGATGTTGTCGAGCACGCCCTCGCCAATGCGCGCGAGGCGCTTGGCCGTAAGCTCGCCGAAGCGTCCTCGCAGCAACGGCTTCTTGCTGCGCTGGCGGAGACCTTCGGGTTGGCGGCGCCGCCGCGCCGCATCGAGGTCTACGACAACAGTCATATTCATGGCGCGAACCCGGTCGGCGCCATGATCGTCGCGGGGCCCGAGGGCTTGCGTAAGGATCAGTACCGCAAGTTCAACATCAAATCCGCCGACATCGCGCCGGGTGACGATTTCGGCATGATGCGCGAAGTGCTGATACGGCGCTTCAAGCGTCTTCTCAATGAGAAGCCGCGCGTTGGCGCCGTCGCACAACAGGCTGGCGCCAGTTCGGACGGCGGGGCTGGGGCAGATCGCCCGGCCCACCCTGCCCCCTCCGCCCACTCGAAATCGGCTGTTGCCGATTTCGATCATTCTATTGAGTGGCCGAAACCCGCGTATAAGCGGTTCCGGCTGGGGGAGATTCGGGATGGGGGGGCGGGAGGCGATGGCGCGGCCTCGCCCTCTGGCCCGACCCCGGGCGAGACCGCACCATCCCCGCCCAGCGACAAGCACGCCGAGCAGCCGTGGCCCGATCTTCTTCTCATCGATGGCGGCGAGGGTCAGCTTCGCGCGGCGCGTGAGACCCTTGCTGGGCTCGGAATCGTCGACATTCCGATCGTAGGAATCGCCAAGGGACCGGACCGCGACGCCGGGCGGGAGACGTTTCACATGACGGGCCGGGAGCCGTTTCGGCTGCCCACGCGCGACCCGGTGCTCTATTTCGTGCAAAGGTTGCGGGACGAGGCGCATCGATTTGCCATCGGCTCGCACCGCCAGCGCCGCAGGCGCGACATCCGGGCAGCCGGATTGCAGGAGATCGCCGGCATCGGACCGACCCGCAAGCGGGCCTTATTGCGCCATTTCGGGACGCTCAAAGCCGTCGAACGCGCCTCCATCTCTGATTTGACCCAGGTCTCGGGCATCAGCGCCGAGACTGCGCGCCGTATCTACGATTTCTTTCACGAGTCCGCGGATTAGCGCGCTTTCGATTAATCAGGCGCAGCGGATTACGTCCATAAGTTGCAGCCCAAAAGGGACGAGCCGACCCCGCCAGAACGCTCGCAACGCCGGCGAAGGTTGTCCCGATAACGAACCCGTTCCGCCCGCCGTGGCCCGCAATAGCCGAATATTAATTCGCCAGCCAGTGTGCATGGCAGCGCAAAACGACTATCTTGCGATCATGGAAGCAGTCACCTCACAGCCCCTCCCGGGACGGGCGCTGGCCGTCCCCAACCTGTTGACCTACGCCAGAATTCTAGCAGTGCCGCTCGTGGTGGCCTGCATGTTCGGCCAGGAGATCCTCTCCGGCGGGATGTGGCTGCGCTGGGTGGCGCTCGCGATCTTCATCGCGGCGGGCGTCACGGACATTCTTGACGGCTACTATGCCCGCAGCCTGGGGCAGCAATCGAGCTTCGGGCGCATGCTTGATCCGATCGCCGACAAGCTCCTCGTCGCATCCTGCCTGCTGATGCTTGCTGCCGACGGAACCATCAAAGGCTGGTCGCTGTGGGCCGCGATCGTCATCCTGTGCCGCGAGATCCTGGTCTCGGGCCTGCGGGAGTACCTCGCCGAATTGCGGGTCAGCGTGCCGGTGACGCGGCTTGCGAAGTGGAAGACGACCGTTCAGCTTGTGGCGATCGGATTCCTCCTTGCCGGCAAGGCAGGCGACCAGGTCGCATCCGTTCTGACCGGGAGCGGGCAGGCTCCCATCGTGACCTATAGCGGCCTGACTCTGCTGTGGATTTCCGCCACCGTGACGCTCTATACGGGATACGATTATTTCCGTGCGGGCGTGCGGCATCTGATCGAGGAGTGAGCGTGAAGCTTCTGTATTTCGCCTGGGTGCGCGAGCGCGTCGGCAAGGGCGAAGAAATCGTCGATCCGCCGGCGACGGTTGCGACAGTCGCAGACCTCATGACCTGGCTCGCCTCCCGCGGGGATGAATATGCGCACGCGTTCGAAAGCGCGAAGTTCATCCGCGTCGCCATCGACCGGGCGCATGTCAGGGCCAGCGCGCCGATCGCCGGCGCCAAGGAAGTGGCGTTCTTCCCGCCAATGACGGGAGGTTGACTTTATGCCCGCAACCATCCGGTTGCAAAGCACGGACTTCGATGTCGGCGCAGAAGCCGCGCTGCTGGCGCGCGGACGCACCGACGTGGGCGCCGTTGTCACTTTCACGGGAATCTGCCGGGGCGACGAGGCCGGGACGCCCGTCGTGGCCATGACGCTCGAGCACTACCCGGGCATGGCTGAAGCGGAGATCGCCCGCCACGTCGCGGAGGCTGAGACGCGCTGGCCGCTGCTTGGCGTCACCGTCATTCATCGCTATGGCCGGCTGCTGCCGGGCGACAACATCGTGCTCGTGGCTACCGCCGCCTCCCATCGCGGCGACGCCTTCGCGGCGGCCGAATTCCTGATGGATTACCTCAAGACCCGCGCGCCGTTCTGGAAGAAAGTCGAGCGGCCCGATGGCGCCGCCTGGGTGGACGCCAAATCGGCCGACGATGCGGCCGCCGATCGCTGGACCGAGCGGCGCCCTGCGGCCGAATAGTCGCTGCGGGAAGGATTAGCATTCCGTGTCCAAAGCGCGCCGCAGCCAAACGTTGCGCGTCCCTCGTCCGAAGGAACTTGCAACGATCCTCGATCATGTGCGCTACGCGGTGACGCAATTTCAAGCGGCGCTGCTTGTGTTCGCTCACGGCACCGCCGACCCTCTCGCAGAAGCCGCATTCATAGTGTGCGAGGCTCTCCATCTGCCGCCCGATCGCTTCGATGTGTTTGCTGGCGCACGGGTGACGCGTGACGAGCAGAAGAAAATCTTCGATCTGATCGAAGCGCGCATCCGCACCCGCAAGCCGGCCGCCTATTTGCTGCAAAAGGTCTATCTGCGCGGCATTCCGTTTTACGTCGACGAACGCGCGATCGTACCGCGGTCATATCTGGGCGAAATCCTTGACGGCGAATTGTTTGCCGGTGGGGATGCGTCGCTCATCGGCGACCCGTATGCGGTCGAGCGCGTCCTCGATCTGTGCACGGGCTCCGGCTGCCTTGCGGTGCTCGCGGCGCTGCGGTTTCGCAACGCCGTCGTCGATGCGGTCGACATTTCTGCAGACGCGCTTGCGGTCGCGGCGCGCAACGTCGCCGGACACGGCCTTGAGGACCGGATCAGGCTCCACGAGGGCGACCTGTTTGGCCCGGTCGGAGACGCGCGTTACGATCTGATCGTTTCCAATCCGCCTTATGTGGACGCTGCCGGCATGGCGGCCCTGCCGCCTGAATGTCGCCATGAACCCCCTCTCGCCCTTGACGGCGGTCCCGACGGGATTGCGGTCGTGCGCCGGATCATCGACAATGCGGGCCGCCACCTGACGGCGGGTGCGGGCCTGCTTTGCGAGGTCGGGCGCGGCCGCCTGCTGTTAGAGGAGGCCTATCCGGAGGCGAGGTTTTTGTGGCTCGACACCGAGGAAAGCAGCGGCGAAGTGTTCTGGCTTGATGCTGCTCAATTCGCGTAAGCGGAGCACGTATCGAAGCGTCATTGGGTGGGCACCTTCGACGAGCTCAGAGCGAAGCGTGCCCACCAACCCTTGGTCGGCGGGTACGGCGCGCGCCCTTCGACAAGCTCAGGAGCGCGCCTTTGCCCACCCGGCACATGACAACTTGATGAGCTTGATGAGGGAGAGACGAGAATGAAATTCATCACCCCTACGGTCACGGCGCTTGCGTGTGCATTCGCGACCTCCGCGTTCGCGGCGCAAGTCTCCTTTTATCAGCTCCCGGCGGGCAACTACCCGCATGATGTAGCGCCGGCGGCTGACGGCACGGTGTGGTACAGCGGCCAGCAAAAAGGCATTCTGGGCCGGTTCGATCCCAAGACCGGAAAAAATGAGGAAATTCCGCTTGGGCCCGGCGCCGCGCCCCATGGCGTCATCGTCGGACCGGATGGCGCGCCGTGGATCACCGAGGGCGGACAGAATGCGATCGCTCGCGTCGACCCCGTGACGCGCCAGGTCAAACTCTTCCCGCTGCCGCGTGAATTTGCCTACGCCAACCTCAATACTGCAACGTTCGATAAGAAGGGCATCCTGTGGTTCACCGGGCAGGCCGGCGTTCATGGGCGCGTCGACCCGGCGAATGGCAAGGTCGAGGCGTGGCATTCGCCCCGTCCCGGCAGTTACGGCATCACCACAACGCCGGGCGGCGACGTGTGGTTTGCTTCGCTCGCCGGCGACTATATCGGCAAGATCGACACCGGCACCGGCGCCGTCACAATAGTCGATCCGCCGCGCAAGCGCTCAGGCCCGCGCCGCATCTGGTCTGACTCCAAAGGCATGCTGTGGGTGAGCTTCTGGAACGCCGGCGGCATCGGCCGCTACGATCCGGCGACCAAAAGCTGGAAGGTCTGGTCGATGCCCAAAAGCACATCCGGCACCTATTCGGTCTATGTGGACGACAAAGATCGGGTGTGGGCGACCGACTGGCTCGCGAACGCGATTCAGCGGTTCGATCCGGTAACGGAGACCTTCGAGACCTTCCCCAGCGACAAGCGGGGTGCGAGCGTGCGCCAGATGCTCGGCCGCCCGGGCGAGGCGTGGGGCGGCGAATCCGGCAACGACCGGCTGGTGGTGGTGCGGGATTAGCGCAGCATTGTAGGGGCGGCTCTTGTGGTCGCCCCGTTCGGGGCGAGGAGGACGGCTTACGATCGGCCCTGATCTGGTCGCGCGCCCGTTCGTACTGGCCCGCCGCTGCCTCACGGCCGACAACGGGCGACCACAAGGGTCGCCCTACAGCGGCAACGTTGGAGGACGCCGCTTGTCCGCGCCTCTCCACACAATGACTTTGATGACTTTGGTCTCACGAAGTTAAACAAACCAAAAACGCTCAGGGAGGTTCTCCATGTCTCGATCGAAACGGATGTCTGCTTGGCTGCGCGCCGTGTCGGGCGTCATCCTCGCGGCGGCTTTCGCGCTGCCGACGCATGCCCAGACTTCCGCTACAATCTACGAGGGCGCGCGGTTGATCACCGGCAGCGGCGGTACGATCGAGGATTCCGCTTTCGTGGTCGAGAACGGACGCTTCACCCAGGTCGGCCGTCGCGGCGAATTGCAATTGCCTCCGGGCGCTGCGCGCGTCGACCTCAGCGGCAAGACCGTGATGCCCACGATGGTCGATCTTCACGGCCATTTCGGATTTCAGAACATCCCGGCCGGCGCCATGTCGAAGGAGACCTTCACCCGCGAAAATCTCATCGACCACCTCCAGCGTCTCGCCTTCAATGGCGTCGGCGCCGTGGTCGGCGTCGGCGACCTGGTGGACCGCGCCGACATGAAGGGCGGCCGCACCGGCTGGGGCGATGTGGTGCTGCGGGTACGCGACGAAGTCATCCCCAATGCCGCCCTGTTCAAGACGTCAGGCCCCGGCATCGCGTGGCCGGGGTCGGGCGCCCAGGGCGATCCGTCGCGGGTCGATGTCGCCTATCCGGTTACGACCGTGGAGGAGGCTCGCGCAGCGGTGCGGGACTATGTCCGCATCAAGCCGGAGTTCATCAAGATCTGGGTGGACGACCGCGGCGGCCGCAAGCCGACGCTGACGCCCGCGCTCTATGGGGCGATCCTGGATGAGGCCCACAAGTTCAACGTTCCGGTCGCGGTCCACAATGTGAAGCAGGCGGACGCCAAGGAAATGGTCCGCGGCGGAATGGAGGGCTGGCTGCACGTTCCGGTGCGGGAAGGCGAAATCGCCGACGACGAGATGGTCGCCCTCGTCAAGGACCGCGTCGCCCGCAACGACCGGCCCAGCATGTGGATGACGCTGTCGCTCATCACGGAATGGATGAACACCAAGGGGGGCGGCCGGCCGGACTTTCTCGATGACCCGCTGCTGCGCGCCGCCTACTCGCCTCAGCAGATCGAACAATACTGGGGCGAACCGCTGCGCAAGATGACTCCCGAGCAGGTCGCACGCGCGAAGAGCCGATTTGAGTCCGACGCGAGGAGCGCGATGCGCGTGCGCGCCGCCGGCATCCGCGTGGTTGGCGGCACGGACACCGGCCAGAACCGGTTCCTGATCGGCTATTTCAACCACCTGGACCTCGAAAGCATGGTGGCGATGGGCATGACGCCGGCCGAGGCGATCGTCGCCGCAACGCGCGACGGCGCCGAGATCGCGAACTTCAACACCGGCCTGGTCGCTGCCGGCCGCAACGCCGATTTCATCGTGCTCGACGCCAACCCGCTGGAGAACATCTCCAACACGCGCCGGATCAACAAGGTCTTCCTGCGCGGGCAGGAATTGCCCCGCGCCGAAATGGCCGCCAGGTGGCAGGCGCAGTTCAGGCAGACGGCGGCGAAATGAGGTCAGAGCCTTGCGACGATTATTCGCGATCGGGCGGCCGCGCCGCTATTTGGGCAGAAGCGTACCAACCAATATCGCAAGGCTCGGCGCCCGCGTCGGCGTCAGAAGCGTGTCGGGCGCGATCTCAAGCGCCGAGGCGTAGGCGTCGCCGGACGGCTGCGTGTGCACGGTGGTCATAAGCGTCGAGGCATCGATCACCCAGTACTCCGGGACGCCGTGCGCAGCATAGAGCGTCGCCTTGGTCTTGAGGTCGTAGGCGAGGCTCGTTTCCGCCACTTCCACCACGAGCAGCGCGTCGCCGCCTCGCACATCCGGCGTCGCAATCGCCCTCGGATGCAGGAGAAGATCGGGCACCAGGAACGTGTCGGGGCCCAGATTGAACTGGGGCTCGGGGGCCACGAATAAATCCAGCGGCGCCATTCGCGTGAATCGGTAGCCAAGTTCCAGCCGGACGATTTCGTGTCGGCGTCCCTTCGGTGACATCGGCACGATCTCCCCGCCCAGCAATTCAAACCGCTCGTCTTCGTGGAAATAGCCCGCAGCCGCCATTCGCTCGATCTCGGCTACAGTCCAGCGCCACCGCGGCAGTCCGTCGGCCGCCTGAGTCGTCGGGCGTTGCCGTGCGGGATTGAAGAGCTCATTCATCCTTGCAAGATACCACGTGGGCGCATCGCTGTCCGTCGCCGCTCCATTTCCCGGCTGACCGCCACCGTTTGTAGGTGGTGCCACGAGGAGGTGGGTCGAAGCGGACCCGCCCTCCCTGCCGTCCCTATGCCGCCGCCGCCTTCCCCTTCGGCTGGACCTCGGCCGTATAGTCGTCCATTAGCTGCCTGGTGATCGCGCCGGGGGTGAAGCGCCAATGCGCGATCTCCGACACCGGTGTAACCTCCGCCGCCGTGCCGGTGATAAAGCATTCCGAAAAGCCGGTCAGCTCGTCCGGGAGGATGCGGCGCTCGATTACCTCGATGCCGCGACGTTTCGCAAGGTCGATCGCGGTCGCGCGCGTGATTCCTGCAAGGAAGCAGTCGGCGATCGGCGTGTGGATCTTGCCGTCGCGGACGAAGAAGACATTGGCGCCGGTGCACTCGGCAACGCGCTCTTCCCAGTCGAGCATCAACGCATCCGCATAGCCCCGCCGCTCGGCCTGGTGCTTGGAGATGGTGCAGATCATGTAGAGCCCGGCGGCCTTGGCGAGGCACGGCGCGGTCCGCGGATCCGGCCGACGGTATTCCGCCAGATCTAAGCGGATGCCCTTGAGCCGCTGCGCCGGATCGAAATAGCTCGGCCATTCCCAAGCCGCAATCGCGAGGTGAATCGCGTTGTTCTGGGCCGACACGCCAAGCTGCTCGGAGCCGCGCCAGGCGATCGGGCGCACATAGGCGTTGGGTTTGCCGTTCCTTTCCACGACCAGCCGCTTGGCGGCGTCAATCTCGGCTACTGAATACGGAATCTCAAAATCCAGAACCGTGGCGGAATGCTTCAGGCGCTCGGAATGTTCCTTGCTTTTGAAAATCACTCCGCCATAGGCGCGCTCGCCCTCAAACACGGTGCTCGCGTAGTGCAGCCCGTGGGTAAGGACGTGAATTTTCGCGTCCGGACTCGAGATGAGCTTTCCATCGAACCAGATGACCCCGGGCATTTGGTCGAACGGCACCGCCATATTGTTTCTCCGTGCTTGTAAAGGTCTGTTATGGATTGCAAGGCCACTGGTAATCGCCGCGCCCCCTCCCTACCCCTTCCCCCGCAAGCGGGGGAGCGGGCGTCGACAAACCTCCCCGGCAAGCGGGGGAGGGTAGGGAGGGGGCCTTTTTGCCTCGAGGTTCAAGTCCCGATATATGGTGGTGACTCGACGTGAGCAGTACTGAGCCACGAGAACGTGAGTGGTATTGAGCCGCGAGAGATGGTCCCTGCGATCCGATCCGCGCGCACGATCGTTTCGCATAGCACCTTGTTCGTGTAACAAAAAACCAAAAATATGTCAACATGGCTGACCTAAGCTTCAAAGCCTCGCTGAGCGATTTGGCCTCAGCCGAGGCACGGCAACGGGACGCGCCGGCGTTCGACCTGATCGAGCTGTTGTTTTTCGCCTACCGCGATTTTGTGGGCGATGCCGATGAGATTTTGGGAAAGTTCGGCTTCGGACGCGCACATCACCGGGTCCTGCACTTCGTCAATCGCAATCCCGGGATGAAAGTTGCAGAATTGCTGGACATCCTGAAAATCACCAAGCAGTCGCTCGGCCGCGTCCTCAAGCAGCTCCTTGATGAGGGGTACGTGGAGCAGAAAGAAGGCGCCTCGGATCGCAGACACCGGCTGCTATACGCCACTGCGAAGGGTGAAGCGCTGGCTTTGCGTCTTGCCGCGTTACAGACCGCACGCATTGGCGGCGCGCTTGCCGACATTGGCGTGGATGGCCGCGACACGATACGGCGCTTCCTGATTGCCATGCTCAACCCCGATCAGCGCGGCGAAGTGGTCCGCCTGATCGAGGGTCAAGACCGCGCCCGCCGCCACCGGAGCTGAGGAGATACAAAATTTTAGACCAGATTTCGATATGGTTGAATCGAGAACGTTGCCGCGCCGATCTTCACCTTTCCCCGCAGGGGAGAGGTGAAGAGCCTCTCGCTCATTTTTAGCGTAAAATGCTCCAGGGAGGAGATCGACCGATGGAGACCTCGGCAGGACCGGTACAGGATGACGCCGCTCACCTGCTCGTGGTTGACGATGACCGCCGCATCAGGGACCTGCTGTCGCGTTATCTTCAGCGCGAGGGCTACCGCGTCACCACCGCGAAAGACGCGAGCGACGCGCGCGCCAAGCTCGACGGCCTTGCCTTCGACCTTCTGATTCTCGACGTCATGATGCCCGGAGAGTCGGGCTTCGAACTTGCGAAATCGGTGCGCAAGAACTCGCAAGTGCCGATCCTGATGCTCACTGCGCGCGCCGAGACCGAGAACCGCATCAACGGCCTTGAGATCGGCGCCGACGACTATATGGCGAAGCCTTTCGAGGCGCGGGAATTGTCGTTGCGCGTCGCGAGCATCCTCAAGAGGGCCCAGCCCGCGCCGACGGCGCCTGCGGAATCGGTGCGCTTCGGCCCGTTTGTCTTCCACATCTCGCGCGGCGAGTTGCGGCGTGGAGACGAGCTCATTCACCTGACCGATCGTGAGAAGGATATTCTGCGGCTCCTGGCGGCAAGCCCGGGCGAAACAGTGCCTCGCCTGACGCTGGCAGGAAACGGCGCGGTTGCCGGCGAACGGGCGGTCGACGTGCAGGTCAACCGCCTGCGTCGCAAGATCGAGAGCGATCCCGCCAATCCGCTGTTCCTGCAGGCCGTGCGCGGGATCGGTTACCGGCTTGTGGTCGTGATATGACAAGCCTTGATATCGGCATCATGCGGTTGCGGACTAAGGCGCGGCGCCTGTTCGGCGGCTATGGCCGCATGGAGCGCTTTTTCAAGGGCGTTTTGCCGAAGGGGCTCTATGCCAGAGCATTGTTCATCATCATCGCCCCTATGGTGATCCTGACGATCATCGTCTCCGCCATTTTCATGGAGCGGCACTGGAACACGGTGACACGGCGTCTATCGGCTGCGGTTGTGCAGGACATTGCCGCCGTCAGCGACTTGCGTAAGGCTTTGCCGCACGATCGGGACTACGCGGAACTGCGCCGCATCGCCCAGGACCGGCTCGGCCTCGTCGTCGATTTCTTGCCAGTCACCGAACTGCCGCCAATCGGTCCGAAGCCGTTCTTCTCCCCGCTCGATCAGGCGCTCTCGGAAGAGCTGCGCAAGCAAATCGGCCGGCCCTTCTGGATCGATACGGTCGGACGCTCCAGCCTGGTCGAGATCAGGATCCTGCTCGACGACGCGGTGATGCGCACCTTCGCACGCCGCAGCGCCGCCTATGAGTCGAATTTGGAAATCTTTCTGTTGTGGATGGCCGGCACCTCGCTGATATTGATCGCAGTCGCCATCCTTTTCCTGCGCAACCAGATTCGCCCGATTCTGCGCCTCACCGAAGCGGTCGAGAGCTTCGGAAAGGGCCGCGATGTCCCGGGCCTGCGCGCCCGTGGCGCCCTGGAGGTGCGGCGCGCTGCCGTTGCATTCCTCGAAATGAAAGCGCGCGTTGAGCGCGCCATCGACCAGCGCACCGCCATGCTGGCTGGCGTATCTCATGACCTGCGCACAGTGCTGACGCGCTTCAAGCTTGAGCTTGCCCTGCTGGACGATGGTCCCGAAACCGAGGCGATGAAGAGGGACGTTGACGAGATGAGCCGCATGCTCGAGGCTTATCTCGCCTTCGCGCGCGGCGATGCCGGCGAGCGTTCCGAGCCGACCGACATGGCGGCCTTCCTGGATGAATTGAAGACCGACGCCGAGCGCCAGGGGCGCCGCGCATCGGTCGAATTCTATGGCTACCCGGTGGCGACCGTACGGCCTCATGCCTTCAGGCGGTGCCTGGCCAACCTGGTTTCCAATGCCGCCCGCTTCGGCTCCGCAATCACGATCACGGGCCATCGCGATCACCGCTACATGACCATCACGGTCGATGACGACGGCCCCGGCATACCGCCGAACCGGCGGGACGATGTCTTCAAGCCGTTTCTGCGCCTTGACGATGCCCGCAATCAGGACGAAGCGGGCAGCGGCCTGGGGCTCACCATCGCGCGCGACATCGCCCGTTCACACGGCGGCGACGTGATGCTTGGCGATAGCCCGATGGGCGGATTGCGAGCCTCGGTGCGGATTCCGGTGTAAGGGCTAAAACGGAAGCGCCTCCTCGCCAAGGTCGCGATCGACATCGCGATCGCGGTGATCGCGACGAAGACGGCGGCACAGCCTCGACACGCTGCCGCCCGGAGCTATGCGACAGAGATCTTCCAGGAACCCCGACCAGCGCTGGCCGCGCCCCAGCGCGCGATCAAGCGCGGCCATCGTCCGCGCAAGGCCTTCGTCCTCGTCGCGCACGAAAGTGCGCAGCACGCTCGCGAACAGAAGCGCCAGGCCCTGGGCGCGCACAATTCCCCGTGGGCCCGCGGCATCGATATTGGCGGCAGTCAGCATCCACTGCTGCGATCTCACTGCCAGCGCGTTGAAGGCAAAAGCAAGGCTCGGATGGCGGCGCGCGGAGCGCATCAGCGAGCGGATTGCGGCCCGGTCCGGAGCCATCGCCTCAAGCCTGCGCATCAGCACGTCGAAAAGACGTTCGCGCGGCGGTTCCTCGGCCATATCAGCTTCGCCCCCCGCCAGCACCTTGCGATCGATGGCCTTGACGTACGCGGCTACGATCGGAAACTTCGAGCCGAATTCCTGACGCAAAGCGGCGAGCGGCACGCCGGCGCGCGCCGCAATGTCCGCATAGCCGATGTCCTCGAATGCCTGTTCGGCCAGCAGGGCGAAAAAGGCGCGGACGATCTTCTCGCGGTCGGAGAGCGGCGGATGAGATTCCTCACCCGGACTTGGCTGCTGCGGGGGCCGTCGTGCAGGTCTGCGCACCATTGCCTGCTCCTTTTCTCGTCAACACCGTGGCCTCAATGTAGTTCGTCTGCGGCGATGCTTCCGGCGCCACTGTGGTCGCCGCAGAGCGGATTAGGACAGCAGCAACGTTAAGCGACTCTTTTCTCGACAGGACCAAACCGGCGAACGCGAAGCAGCTATCGGCATGACGCCGTCATCTCGATAGGCTGCATCTCGTTAGGCTGCACCGGCACTCTCACCGCCAATCCACCAAGACTGGCGGTTCCAAATTCCCTCAGAACAGGGAAAATAACAGGGAGTTTCGAAGATCTGAGGCTATTCCGGTGCTCCTGCTTGCCTCCTGATAACCATGATGACCGATCTCCTAATAACCGTGACGCCGAAGAATTATTATATGCCGCACCTGGGTTTTGTCAACTTCAGGTTGTTCCGGTGCGCAAGATGAACCCACGAAGCGAAGCGGTTATTGTTGCTGCGATCCTTAGCGAAACGCAATCCGCCGGGGTCAGGCGGGCGGCGCAACGCGCTGTTGCGCCTGCTCACGCAGGCTCCCCCATAGGTCATCCGGCAAGCGCGCGGCCGCGCCGCGCCGCCGCCGCGACGGCCCGCTCCATAAGCTGGTCGAGACCGTCTGGCCCCATCAGCACATCGAGCGCCGCCGCGGTGGTGCCGCCGGGCGACGTGACATTCTGGCGCAAGACTGCGGCGTCGAGAGACGAGCGATGCAGCAATTCTCCGGAGCCCGCGACGGTCGCGCGCGCAAGGCGCATCGCAAGCCTGGCAGGCAGCCCCGCCTTCTCGCCTGCGCGGGCAAGACTCTCGGCCAGCAGGAATACGTAGGCCGGCCCGGACCCGGACACCGCGGTCACAGCGTCCATCAGGGTCTCGTCATCGATCCATTCAACGGCGCCCGTGGCTCTCAGCAACGCGTCGGCGAGCTGCCGCTGGGCCGAGCTCGCCTTGGAATTGGCGACCGCAACCGTGATGCCGCGCCCGATCGCGGCCGGGGTGTTCGGCATGGCGCGGACAACAGCAGCGTCGTGCGGCAAGCCGTCGGCGAGAAAAGCGATCGTTCGCCCGGCCATGATCGAAACCGCGACTGTCGAAGGCGACATCAGAGCGGCGACGCTCGGCATGATGTCTGCGGCGATCTGCGGTTTGACGGCGATGACGACCGCGTCGGGGCGAACCGATTTTGTGTCAGGATTGATCCGCAGGCCCCGAGCGACAAAGGCTTCGATCGAAGCCGTTGGTTGAGGCTCCATGACGACGATGCGAGCCGGATCGACGCCAAGAGCGATCCAGCCTTCCAGCAGCGCGCCCCCCATCTTGCCGGCGCCGATGAGCGCGACGCTTTGGGCGGTTACCTCTCCGCCTGTCACGGCCTGGCTACAACCTGCTGGCCGCGGCCGACCTGACCACTCGCCGCCCCGGCCGGTACGGCGGGCTTCTTGGCAGGCTTTGTCCGCAACACCGGCATATCATGCGAGCCGTTGACGGTGAAACCGAGTTCCTGCCGGTATTGATAAAGATAGAGCAGGAACAAAAGCACGTCCGCCAAAATGATCGCGATTATGGTAAACATTTCCGCCATTCCCGATCTTGCTGTCGGCACGCAGCTCGCGGCCGGCTTCAGGTGCTCTGAGTGTCCGATCTGTCCTTTGGTTTGACCTCTGTCTCTGTTTGTCAACCGATATGTACAACCGCCGGGCTCGCGGTGGAAGGCCATCCGGTTGCACAATTTACGTATTCCAAGGGTGAGCCCTTTTGCCGCGCGCCTCACGTTCCCGATGATCGGATGAACTGTCCGGAGTGCCTGTCTGTGCTCGATCCGCGACAAGCCAGGTGATGACGCCGAATCATTGGAAGCACGGACCGTGGATGCTGCGATCGCGCCAGCAACTCGCGTTCCAACGCGACGTGGACGAGCGCTCGACAGTCTCTCTTCGCGCAACTGCGGGGCCGTGCTGCGTCGCGGTTGCATTGGCGGAGCGGAACAGGTCGGCAATTGTCGACCAGATGGACGCGGCCAGAAAAATGCCCAGCAGCAAGGTTGCCGCCACAATGAAGTTCTTCAGCGGCGTGCCCGCCGGTTGAGAATCCGGCCCGGCGGCCGCTTCGGCGTTTGCGCGCAGGAATTGAAGCTCGGCCGCCAGCTCGCGCGAGCGTTCGACCTCGATCTGATAGGCTAGCCTCAATCGTTCGATTTCATCGGCCTCGACCGGCTCATGATCGAGCGCGCCGATGACGCGGGCAAAAGTGAGTCCGCAACTTCTCATCAGGCGGCGCGCGCCGGCGAGTGCGCCTTGCGCTTCCGACAATGTCGTTGAGTCCATCAGCTGAATTGCCGCCCCCACCTTCGAAGGCAGCAACAGGCCGCGCGCCTCGATTTCCTGAACGATGTGCCGGAAGGAAAGACGATGTTTGCGCAGGAATGCTCCGGCTTCGCTCATGGCGGATGCCGCCTCATCCTCCTCGGCAGCGTCCATGCCGGCGAATAATTCCCGGAGCGCAACCGCGTCGTCGTCGTCAACAAGCGCCATGGCGCTACTGTCGCGTTTTAGTGCTAAGCAAAGATTAATCCTTCCCGCTTGTCCGAGGCGTCGGGCGGGGTAATCGCATGTGCGCGGCGCCTCCTCTCGCCGCACAGCAGGGAGAGGAGCCGGGGCGCACACGGAGGAGGCAGTCGCGGCGGCCGCCTCCCCTCTCAATTGCGGTCCATTCTCAACTGTGCTCTTTTGCGCCGATGCCTGCTATGCCCACACTCCGCCTCGCAATGCGGAAACCCCCGATGCATGTGCGTGACGCCGTAGCCTCAAGGTTCAGCTGCCGCGCGTTTTTGCCGACCCCCGTGCCCCTTGCGACGGTGCGCGAGCTCCTTGATCGCGCTGCCCGCGCGCCGTCAGGGGGCAATTTGCAGCCGTGGCGCGTACATGTGCTGGCCGGCGCGCCGCTCGAACATCTCAAGGCTCTCATCCGCCCATTTGCGCCGGCAAATCCGCGCGGCGAAGGGGCCGGGTACCAGATTTATCCGGATCCCCTCAAAGAGCCGTATTATTCTCGCCGCGGCGAGGTGGGCGCCTTGCTCTATCAGGCGATCGGGATTCCCCGCGAGGACCGTCCGGCGCGTTATCGCCAGTACGCGCGCAATTTCGAATTTTTCGGTGCGCCGGTCGGGCTGTTCTTTTCGATTGATCGCACCATGGGGCCGCCGCAATGGTCGGACCTCGGGATGTTCGTGCAGACCGTCATGCTGCTTGCTCGCGGCGAGGGCTTGCACACCTGCGGCATCGAGGCGTGGACCCATTGGCACAAGACCGTATCGGCCTTCCTCGCCCTCCCGGACGAACACCTGCTGTTCTGCGGCATGGCGCTCGGTCACGCCGATCCGGCGGCGCCGATCAACAAATGGCGCTCCCCGCGCGAGGGCGTCGACAGCTTTGCGACGTTTCGTGGATTTGACCACGCTTGAGCGCCCGGTGGGCATGCCGCGGCGCTCTTGCTCGCCGAAGCATTTTGGCCTTAGCCAAGGTGGGATCTGCTAAGGACAGCAGCAACATTAAGTGAATCTTTTCTCGACAGCGCCAAACCGGCGAACGTGAAGCAGTTATCGGCATGACGCCGTTATCGCTGTCCTTTGCGCCATCGGCAAATATCTGCAAGAATCGTTGCCAATGCTTTGCCGGGATTCCAGACAGCGGGAGTGACATTAGCTCTTCGATAAATGCCTCATGAGCCCCCCGCGCGCGATGCGGCCAAAGTTGTTGCCAGAATCAGAAACGGCCTCATCATTGAATTTCTGATTTTTGATTTTTGTCGGATAGGGCGTTTGATGCTCAGCCGTCTTGATCGCTGCGGCTGATCCTTTCACACCTCTCAGTTCGGTCCAATAGTGGTTCCGAAATTCAGCAGCATAACGTGCTTCCTCTATGAACGGACGCATTAGCTTTGGCGCTCCAGAAATGACCTCATCCAGCATCCACGGAAAGACAACAAGCAGGTCCTGCGGCGCGCAAACTGCCGGAGATGCTCGGTATCGAAACGAAGGCTCGCCTTCTTTTGCAAGAATAAACCCGCCTTTCAGTTCGACGCCCATTAGAATTCGTTCTGGCTCTGCCACGTCCGGCGCTGTCGTCTCAAGCCGGACATCAGGAAACGCTTGGGCTTGCCTGATGAATGAATAGTACGCGTAGCGGCCATCCGGGTCCCAAATCTCTCGCAGGTCATTGAGTGAATCAACAACTGAGTGTTCAATAGCGGCGCCCAGCGGCGTGTTGAGCGTGAAGACATCGATTGCTGAAATGCCAGCAATGCGAAGCGAAGTGCGGAAACGGCCTGGAAGCGCGTGAAGCGCGTTTCTCACGCGCAAATATAAATCTCGGTGCGGCGATCCCTCCGGAGGGCCACCAGTTCGCACCGGGGCAACCGTCAGCCGGCCCTGTGCGAACGCGCAAGGACTTCAACTTCCTTTCTGATGCGCTCGATCGCTACGGTGCAGAGATTGCTGTTTATTTCGGCAGCACATGCTCGCCGCCCGAGTTGAATAGAAGCAATACTTGCAGAACAGAGACCGCCGAACGGTTCCCAAACAACGTCATTAACAGCAGTACATGCCAGGATTTGAACCTTCATGAGGGAAAGCGGCTTTTGGTTAGCGTGGAGGTACCGCGAGGACGATCCCGGCACACGTACGCGCTCATTTCCGTGTACGGGAGGCTCCTCCCAAACGTTTGTCAGCCCGTGCGTGTGCGTCCATTTCGCTCGCAATCGATTCCAGGCATCAACGCTGGGCGGATTCTTCCCATCAAGCGAAAAATATGGCCGAGTGGTTTTCATGCCGCGTTCGGTGCACCATTTCGACATGGCCACCACTGCGTCTCCCGGCGGAAAATACCACAAGTGACACTGCGTCAAGTACTTTCGCGTTGCTGCGTTTGCGACGCCGCAAGCGATGTTGGACTCGTACAACGGACGTCCCGACCGCTGCCACTCCGCGCGTAACCATTGCTTGATCGGCAGCGTGAAGTGGACCCCGTGGGCGGGACCACTCCGACCGGGTTGTTAATTGGATTCTCGGCCGCTCCGATCTCCTCACTTACCACATCAGGCAGCGCATAGCTGCTGCTGTTGTTGCGGCTGTGGGCATGTGGGCAACGCTCTTGCGTTGTCCATCATGT
>Ga0209062_1000780_pt1 | contig 77051 bp, 71 predicted proteins | sample Coa_R2_2_FD_187158 | JGI IMG/M metagenome (GOLD analysis project Ga0209062, IMG submission 187158) | Surface soil microbial communities from Centralia Pennsylvania, which are recovering from an underground coalmine fire - Coalmine... | ecosystem: Environmental > Terrestrial > Soil > Unclassified... | reverse complement strand
CGCCCGAAGGGCTGGTGCTGGTGCTCGACCAGATCACCGACCCGCACAATGTCGGCGCGATCCTGCGCTCGGCGGCGGCCTTTGCGGTGAAGGCGATCGTCACCACCGCGCGGCACAGCCCGGAGGCGACCGGCGTGCTGGCAAAATCAGCCTCAGGCGCGCTGGAGCTGGTGCCGATGGTCACGGTGCAAAATCTCGCCCGCGCACTCAGCGCGCTCAACGACCGCGGGTTCCAGACGGTCGGGCTCGACAGCGAAGGCAGCGAGAATCTATCCGCCATCGCCCTGCGCGAGCCGCTCGCGCTGGTGCTGGGCGCCGAGGGCAAGGGCTTGCGGCAGTTGACGCGGGAGACCTGCAGCGCGGTGGCCAGGCTCGACATGCCCGGCGAGATCAAAAGCCTCAACGTCTCCAACGCCGCCGTGCTTGCGCTCTATATCGGCGCGAGCCGGCTTGGCCTGATGACATGAGAAACGCCTGCCCGGATTTCCGGACAGGCGTTGACGCTCGAGACGGATGGCAGCGCTCAGTAATAGCGGCGCAGCACGCGGTGGCCGTAATAATAATGGCCGAAGTGATAGCTGTAGTGACGCGGTGCGTAGCCGTAGCGATAGTTGTGGTGCCAGTGATGATAGCGGTGCCAGCGATAGGGATAGACCGCAGGACCTTCGACGCCGGCGCCCTGATAATAGCCATAGCGATAGGGGTGCTCGACCGGCAGCGCCTCTTCTTCATAGGCCGGATAAGGCGCCAACGCGCCGGGGCCGGTATAGGTCGGGCCCTGGTTCACGTAGTAATATTGGGTGGTCGGCGCCGCGAGGTGCTCATAGCCCCAGCCAGTGTAGCCGTAGCCGCCGCAGCTGCCGCAGCCCGAATAGCTGTAGGTATAGGCCGGCGTATAGGTATAGGCCGGCACATAGGTCTGGGCGCAGGGGGAATAGGTGCCGCAGCAGCCGCCCCACCCGCACGCCATTGCCGGGGCGGCGCTCGCGGTCATCAGGCCGATGGCCGTCACCATTCCTGTCAAAGTCTGACGCATTACTCTCTCCTGTTGGGCCATTTCGTTGGCTCTATAAAACTCAGTTCGGGAATCGCCTCGGTCGCGGTGCTCGCCTGTCGCGATGATCGAAATCGTTGCCGATCGGCGGCGCCATGATCACGGGCGGCGGATAGAACGGCACCTCCGGGGGCGATGTCGCCGGCAATGGCGCGGAATGCGCCGACCATGATTCATGATAGGACTCGGCCGGCTTCGGCAACGGCCGGTCCGGCGGCGGCTCGATCTCGAGCCGGCCATAGCCGGGGCGCTGCCCGAGGCTTGGATAATAATGGCCGACATTGGGGACCACATCGACATAGTGGCCGCCATAGACGGTCGGCTGGTTTTTGACACCCTTGCCGAGCCCGAATTCGCCCTCGACCACGCCGTAGGAGGCATCCACACCGTTGATGATCACGGGGATGCCGGGACGGCCGGGAATGACGACGTTGAACCCGTCCGAGGCGAAGGCCGCGGGCGAAAGTCCGATCAGAATGGTCAAAGCCGCTGGAAGGCGCATGGAATGGGATCCGGTGCTCGCAAGGCAATCTAGCCGATGCCGGCGTCACAAGTGTTAAAGGGCCGCGCTAAAGTTCCGGTAAGCCTAACGCGTCAGGCATGACCGGGACCAATTGCCGGCAATCCCAACACCAAAGCGTTAATTTCGGACGGACGCGCCCCGACGATCCGACGGCCGGCGGCGCCCTGCCGGCCGCGGGCATGCGAAGGCGTCAGCGTTGGTGCCCGGTCGGAACAACGCTTTGGAGCATCACGGCTGTGTGAGACGAGAGGCGCGTGAGGAACTAACGCTCCGCTCGCGCTTAGCGCTGACGTTACAACCATGACGGAGGCATCCAATGAGACCCCTCACCGCTCTTGGCGCGGCGGCGCTGCTCGCGTCCGCGCTTGCTTTGCCCGCGATGGCGCAAGAGGTGATCCGCGATCCCGGTCGCTGCTCGCAGTTCTATCCGAACGCCAACTGCCAGAACTACGGGCCCGGCAATCCCTACAGGAACAGCTCGTATCGTCGTCATCACGCCTACCGCGCGACCCCGGGCGTGCAGCAGGATGCCTGGAACAACGGCTATGACCCGAACCGGGATCGTTCGGGATTCTGGCCGGGAGACGTCGCCGCCGGAGCGGTTGGCACTGCGGGCGCCATTGCAGCCGGTGCGGTGAACACGGCGGGCGCCATTGCAGCCGGTGCGGTGAACACGGCGGGCGCCATTGCGACCGCTCCGTTCCGGGGACCTGATTCCTACGCCTATTACAATAACGGCTATAATGGCGGCTGGAACGGCCAAAGCTATGCCGAGCGCAACGGCTTCGTCTGCACGCCCGGCACCTGGTTCAAGGGTGCCGATGGCCGGCAGCACCCCTGCCAGTAATCGAGCGCAGCGCTCGCATCGCGACGAAAGAGGCGGCCTTTCGGCCGTCTCTTTTGGTTTGCGCGCACGGCCTCACCGGCAGCCGCGCAGATAGCTCGTCCGCGCGTCGCGCTCGGCGCCGGCATCGACAGAGGACACGCCGAGGCACCACTGGTAGTGAATGGCGAAATCCGTCGACCAGCGCGAGCCCTGCATGCCGGCCGCGCAGCGCGGATTGACAAGCCCGCCGTGCACCTGGTTGAGGGCCGCGTGCGAATATTGCCGGCAGAACGCAGGATCGGCCGCATCCGCCCGGGTGATCGCGGCGAAGCACAGCCCAACCACCGCCAGCACGAGACCAGCCAACGGTCTCCCGGTCACGTTTTCCCCCAAGCCTTGTTTTCCCCCCAAGCCTTGTTTTCCCCCCAAGCCTTGCGAGTTCAGACCGCCAAGCCTCCACGGCCATGTGCCAGAAATGCGGCCCGGCCGGATGCCGCCCTGTAGCCCTTGCCGCCCAACTCTGCTATCTGACGGCCCCGTCAGCCGTCCGTTCAACGGGGGCTCCTGAGACGAATGCGCAGCTTGCGCCTGTCGCCGGCTTAGCTCAGCGGTAGAGCAGCGGTTTTGTAAACCGAAGGTCGGGGGTTCAATCCCCTCAGCCGGCACCAGCGTTTACAATGACTTAGCATCGAAATGTAGCCCGATCTTTTCCTCGCACGCGGAGCTAATGCGACTTGGGGATACAAGGGGCTACATAAAAGTCGATCAAGGTTGTTGGATCTGCGAGCCCTTGCAAGAGCCAAACTTCCCGTATCAGGTGGCCCACCAAGGTGATCGTCTCGAGGTGTAGGCCGCCGAGGCCAATGACCCGCAGCTCGCCCAGCGAGCGCCCGTTGCCGCTCGTGGCGTTCAGAACGTTCAAATTCTGCCCAAAGATCTCTCGCGGTTGCCGGCACGCGCAGGCTATGAGCTCGCTGGGAGAACCACCCCGTGACGATCGTCGTGGAGTCATGACAGAGGTTGCGCGGCCGGACCTTCACGCTCCGCGGCAATGCGAGCGTCCGATTCTCATCCTATCAGGTGCAACTTCGCCGAAACACAAACAGGATTCAGCCCGAGCGAGCATGGCGGCATCCCCTATATGGGACCGACCGTCTGCAATATGCCCGTCATCCCGCCAATCGGGGCAAACCCAGCGAATCGCGCAAGGTTGACCCGTCGTATTCCGTTCGGAATAGGCCGCGACGTTGCAGCTCCGGCACGAGGCCATGGACCAGTACCTCCAGGCCGCCGGGAAGATATGGGACCTGCAACATGAAGCCGTCGCAGGCGCCGGCCTCGAACCATTCCTGCATCCGATCCGCCACCGTGCCGGGCGTGCCCGCAAACCCGCTGGTGGTTCTCCCCGCGCCATAGCGCTGTCCAAGTTCGGCGAGACTCAGGCCCGAGCGACGCGTGAGTTCAGAGACCTCGCGATAGTGCCCTTCGACACCGGGCACGTCGAGATTCTCCGGCAGAACCTGGTCCTGCGGGAAACGCGAGAGATCGATGCCGAGGTGATAGGACAATGTCGAAAGACCGGACTCCGGATGTGACAATTCGTGGAGCTGGTCGTGGAGTACCTTGGCCTGCTTCTCCGTGTCAGCAATGACAGGGACGATGCCGGGCAGCACCTTGATGGTATCGGGGTCGCGGCCGAAACGGACTGCACGGGCGCGCAGATCGTTGCGGAATTCGACGGCGACGTCGAGCAGGCCGGGCGTCACGAAAATGATCTCGGCCCATCGCGCCGCGAAGTCGCGGCCGCGATCCGAAGCACCGGCCTGAATGAAAACCGGACGCCCCTGCGGCGATCGGCTGACATTAAGTGGCCCGCGCACGTTGAACCATTTGCCGGAATGATCAATCCGATGCACCCGTGCCGGGTCGGCGAACAGCGGCGTCTGGCGATCCCGAACGAGCGCGCCGTCCTCCCATGAATCCCACAGCTTGGTGACCACCTCGAGGAACTCGTCGGCCCGCTCGTAGCGTCCCTCGCGCGAGAGCTGCTCGGTCAGCCCGAAATTCCGGGCCTCCGCCTCCTGGAACGAGGTGACGATATTCCAGGCGGCGCGGCCGCCGCTCAAATGATCGAGCGTCGCGAGCGCCCGCGCCAGGACAAAAGGCTGGGCATAGGTCGTCGAAATGGTCGCGCCGAGACCGAGATGCCTCGTCGAACCCGCGATGATCGAGAGCACCACCAATGGATCGAGCCGCAACGCCCCCAGTGCGCCGTAGCGAAGCTGGCTGTCGAGGCTGCCGCCCAGCGTGTCCGGGATCGCGAGGATATCGGCAATGAACAGAAGATCGAAACGCCCTTGCTCCAGCAATCGGCCGATGTTCTGATAGTAGGCGGCGGACAGCAGATCGCCATCCGCGTCCGGATGCCGCCATCCGGCATGGCTGCCGGAGACGGGACCTGCGGAAACAAACGCGGCGAGGTGCAGCTTCTTGTCAGGCATGTATCAGCTCACAGTCCAGGAGATCTCGACGGGACCGCCGCGCTTCAGCGTGTTGTAGATCGGGCAATTGGCCGTGAAGCCGGCAACCAGCGTCTCGGCTTCGGCCGCCGTGACGCCGGACAGGCGCACCGCGATACGAATCCATTCGTACTGCGTCGGATCGGTCGCGTGGCGCCGGAACGAGACCTCGGATCCGGCTTCGCGCAGCACGATCCCCTGCTCCTTCGCGGTCTTTTGAATGAGCCCGAGCGAGCAGCTGCCGAGCGAGGACAGCAGCAATTCGCCGGCGTTGATCGCCTCGCCGGGACCACCGACTGCGACACGCTGGTCCGAGATGAAATGGTTTTTGCCCGCACTGAGCAAATAGCGGCCGAACTGGCCGATGGTGGCAGAGGTGATCGACACCGTCTCGCCGGTCTGGGCATTCATGATGTTTCTCTCGTGTTGTCGTTACCGCCGCTCAGGCGCCGAGCTCCAGCGCAACGGCTTTCTTCGCCGTGTCGAATTGCGTGCCCAGCAGGAACGATCGGACGTCGACCTTGTTCGGCAGCACGCCGAGCGCGTGGAAATTGTCGGCAAGATCCTGGGTCGACACTGCGGCCGCCTCATCGATCGGCTTGAGCGCAACGGCAGTCGACTCCGACAGCCGGGCATCGCGGACAAGCTTTTCGTAAACGGCCTGCTCGGTCCCGTTTGGCGGAAAGCCGCCCTGCGAGGCCCACAGCGCAACGGACTCGGCCGGATGCGCGAAGATATAGGCCTGGGTCTCCCGGATGATCTTCACGAACTTGGCGAAGAGCTGCGGAGATTTCACCGCGACGTCACTGCGCGCGACGTAGAAGGCATAGTCGTAGGTCTTCACGTCGGGCAGCAGACGGGCCTTGCCGCCGAGCTTGGTCAGCGCCAATGCCGTGGCGGGCTGCCAGTGAATCCAGCCGTCGATGCTTCCTTGCGCGAAGGCAGTGAACGCATCCGCCCCGCTCAGGCTGACGGCCTGGACATCGGACAATCGCAGCCCTGCGGTCTCCAGATATTTGATCAGGCTGTAGGTGCCGGTCGTGCCGTTCTGGTGGGCGATCTTCTTGCCCTTCAGGTCGGCGGCCGTCTTGATCGACGAATCGACTTGCACCAGGAAATCGACCTCATCGACCGGCAAGGGATAGGCCGCAAGCGGCACGATCGGCACGCGCGCCGGAACGGCATTCACGACCGCCGTCGCCGTGGCAAAGGTGAAGTCGACGGAACCGGCCTTGATTGCCTCCATCACCGGCAGCGATGCGGTGAAGCCGGGTTGCCAGACGATCTTGGTGCCAAGCTCCTGTTCGAGATTGCGGCCGCCGACACCGGCCCGCAGCGACGCCCAGACGCCAGTGCGGCCGTCTCCGATCACTGCGACAGTCAGCTGTGGCACGGCATCGGCGGCATTCGCGCGCGAAGCCCCGCCTGCGCCGGTCGCGGCCGCGGCAAACCCAGCACCGATCGACAGCACCGTGCGCCGCGAGACACCCGCGCCACCATCCGTCGAACCAGCAAAATTCATATCGTTACCCTTTCGTCTTGTTATGCAACAGTGGTCAAATCGCGCTCGGCCGTCAGCAGGCCGTCGAGCAGCTCCTCCTTCAGAGCCGACAGCACTGGGTCTCCGCGATGCCGCGGACGCGGCTGGTCGAAGACCAGATCACGCGCGATGCCGCCGTCCTTGACCAGGAGCACCCGGTCGGAGAGCAGCAACGCCTCCTCGACGTCGTGCGTCACGAGCACGACGGTGCGGGGTCGCGCGACCAGCAACTGCCCCAGCAGCAATTGCATCGCAGCCCGGGTGATGGCGTCGAGCGCCCCGAACGGCTCATCCAGCAGCAAGAGGTCCGGCTCGTGGATCAGCGCCCTCGCCAGTGCCACACGCTGGCGCTGACCGCCCGACAGTCCGACCGGAAACTCGCTGTCGCGCCCGTGCAGCCCAACTGCATCGAGGATGCGCCCTGCGTCATCCCTCCTGCCCTTGATGCCCAGCAAGACATTCTCGAGCACCGTCCGCCACGGCAGCAGGCGGTCCTCCTGGAACATCAAGCGCACATCCGCCTTTTGGCCCGTGGTGCGGAGCTCGATTCGGCCATGCGAGGGTGCGTCCAGCCCCGCCACAAGACGCAGCAGCGTCGACTTGCCGGCGCCGCTCGGCCCGATGATCGAGACGAACTGGCCGGCCGCGATGTCGAGATCAACATGATCAAGGACCTTGCGATCAGCGAATGCTTTGCCGACCGAACGCAGGCTGACGCTGGCTCCGCTCATGCCTTCGCCCTGCCCGCATAGTTCGGATGCCAGCGCAGCAGGCGCCGTTCGATCAGACGTGTGATGAAATCAGACAACCAGCCTGCGATGGCGTAGAGAATGATGGCCAGCACGATAATGTCGATACGCAGGAGCTCGCGGGCATTCTGCACGAGGTAGCCAACACCGTCCCGCGAGGCGATCGTTTCACCGACAACCAGCGTGAGCCAGGCGACGCCAAGCGCATAGCGCATGCCGACCAGAATCGGCTGAAGCGCGGCCGGCAGGATGATGGACCAGACCAGCTCGGCGCGGCCGAGGCCGTAGGACTTTCCAAGTTCGATCAGCTTGGGATCGACATTGCGGATTCCCCCGACCGTGTTGATGTAGACCGGAAAGAGCGACCCCATCGCGACGAGAATAAGCCGCGGCTCCTCACCTATGCCGAACCAGAGGATCATAAGCGGCACCAGCGCCAGATGCGGAATGGTCCGGATCATCTGCAGCGACCGATCGACGAGATCGTGTACCGGCTCGAACAGCCCCACGGCCAGTCCAAGCAGCAGTCCGCCGAAGGCCCCGATGCTGAAGCCGATTGCGACCCGGCGAAGGCTGACAAGGATGTCGTGCTGCAATTCACCACGCTCGGCAAGCTGCCGCGCAGCGTCCCAGATGTCGGATGGCGCCGGCACGATTGCCGTGGAGACGATTCCCGTCGCCGAGAGGAGTTGCCAGACGAGCAGCAGCCCGATCGGAAGCAGCCACGGCAAAGCAATCGAGCGCCAGATCGGGCCACGCGCGCCAGATCTCGACGACTGCGACGAACGCCCAATGTCGGCGACAACAGTCACGACAGCTTCGTCGGCACGGTGGAACGGCTCCGTGCGACTGGCTGCGGGTCGCGCAGGCGCATCGGCAGACCTGGAAAGTAGCGACGCATCCGTCATGAAATCGAACCTGCTCCATCTCGCGCGAGACGGCGTCACCTTTGCAAAGTCCGGCGCGCAATTCGATGGTTACAAAATTCGTTTTTCGATCGTCAGCATCAATGCCGTTCTACTGAGCGGGGTATTTTGCAGAAGGTCCTTTCAATCCGGCGACTGCGCCTGGCGAATTGACGCACATGAAAGAGCCATTCGGCGCTGAAGTGTCTTCGACAAGCTGCCAAACGCGGTAACCGATGGACGTATGGCCACGGCCAACGTCGATCGAGCGCGCTCGCAGATAAAACAGCTGTTGCGCGGGGTGCCCACCCTCCGCAGCATTTGTTGCCCGTCCCGCGTAAAATTTGGAATGGCCAGGCGTGTCCGTTTCGCTTCTGCTATGCGAAATGCGGATCGCGTTGAAGTATTGTCGTGAAAGCCACGACACGATCTGCGATGCCAATCACCAGGGGCTATGCATGACCGTTCGCTTCCCTTTGCTTTCGCTCTCGCGGCGTCGCGTCCTGCTCGCCACCTCCGTGGCGGCGGCCGCCGCATTGACAGTCATGGCGGGCCTGTCGCCAGTTCAAAGCGCCGGTCGTGCGCAGAACGGCGGCAACATCGTCTTCCTGATCGACTCGTTGGGTAGCACCTGGATCCCGAACAACAGCTCAATCTCCAGCTTCCAGGGCCACATCTGGGGTCACGTCACCGACAAGCTCGTCTACGTCGACGCCGACGGCAAGGTCAGTCCGTGGATCGCAGAGCGCTGGGAGCAGAACGACAATGCGACGCAGTTCACCCTCCATCTCAAGAAGGGCGTGACTTTTTCCGACGGCAGCCCGCTCGACGCTGCAGCCGTCGTCGCCAATCTCGATATCTGGTACGCCGGCCGCAAGAGCGACGGCATCAACCCGATCGGCCTGTTCCCGAAGACCTACGATCGCGCCGAGGCGATCGACGCGACCACGGTGAAGGTCCTGTTCAAGGCACCGACGCTCGGCTTCATCCCGACGCTGGGCTACCACGGCTCGATCCTCATCTCGCCGAAGACCCTCGTGCAGCCCGCCGCGCAACAGGCTGATCTTTCCAGGACATCCGGCAGCGGCCCCTTCGTGGTCGAGTCCTGGAAGGAAGGCGACTTCGTCAAGCTGGTGAAGCGCAAGGACTACAATTGGGGCCCGCCAGCGGTCGGCCACACGGGTCCTGCCTTCCTTGACTCCATCACCTACAAACTCGTCGCGGAACCGTCGCTGCGGGTGGCCGCCGTTCAGTCCGGCCAGGCCGACGTTGCTTACAGCCCCTCCCCGCAGGAGCTGAAGTCTCTCAAGGACGCGGGCTTCATCACTGCGACCCCGCGCTATCTCGGTTTCGTCAACGGCCTCGCGATCAACACCAAGCTCGAGCCCTACAACGATGTGAAGGTCCGCCAGGCACTCCAGGCCGCAATCAACCGGCAGGAGATCATCGACACCGTCTATACGCCCGACTGGAAGCTGGCGACGTCCTTCATCCAGAGCAACGTGCCGGGCGCGACCGATCACAGCGATCTGCTGGCCTACAATCCGGGCAAGGCCGAGCAGCTTCTGGACGAAGCGGGCTGGATCAAGGATTCCAAGGGGATCCGCACCAAGGACGGCAAGCAGCTCTCGCTGACGCTCTACTCCAACCCTTACCTTGCGACCGCGAAGGCGATCGACGAGTTGATCGCCCAGCAGCTCGGCAAGATCGGCTGGAAGGTCTTCATCCGCGCCTACGACGTCGTGACGTTCGGCGAGAAGGTCAGATTCGGCGGTCCAGCCGTGCCGGCCTACGAAGTGACGCGCAGCTTCATCGACGCCGGCACGGTCGCCAGTATCCTCACCGACGCCAACAATGGCGAGAACTGGTTCAACCTCGGCGACAGCGACAAGACGCTCAACGAGCTCCGCGACAAGATCGCCAGCGCCAGCTCCACCCAGATCCGCGACCCCTTGCTCGACCAGCTGCAGACCTACGTCCTCGAGCAGGGCTACTTCATCCCGCGCACGCAGATCGTCCAGCGCATCTACGTGCAATCGCCGAAGCTGAAGGGAGAGGTCTACAACGGCGTCGCCTACGCCAGCTATTACACGGCGACGATAAGCGAGTAAGCCGCCGTGTACCCAAACGATGTGAAGAGGCGGCTGGCATGAGTGGTCCTTATCTGCGCTATGCTGCGAAGCGCCTCGTCCAGGCCCTTGTCGTCATCCTGTTCGCCTATGTTTTCACGTTCGTCGTCGTCAGCATCCTGCCGGGCGATCCCATCACCAACGTCCTGCGCGATCCCCAGAACGGCTTCACCGAGGACGAGATCCGGCAGATCATCGCGGCCCAGGGGCTGGACCAGCCGATTCCGGTCCAGCTCTGGACGTCTCTCTCTCATTTCCTGACCGGCGATCTCGGCCTGTCGATGCGGTCCAGCCGGCCGGTGACGACTTTGATCGCGGAGGTTCTTCCCTCGACGCTGGTGCTGGCGTCATCGGCCTTTGCCGTCGCGCTGCTGCTGGCCGCGACGATCGCCTACGGCACGCAGTTCGTTCCCAGGCGCTTCGGACAGGGCCTGCTGCGCGGCCTCCCATCGCTGTTCCTGTCCGTGCCCAATTTCGTGATCGGCCTCGTCCTGATCCACGTGTTCGGCTTTCAGCTCGGACTTTTCCGCGTGATCGCGCCCAACAGCTTCTGGGCGACCTTTTTCGCCGCGATCGCGCTCGGCATCCCGATCTCCGCACAGATCGCCGAGGTGCTGGTCGCGAACCTCGACCACGAGTCCGGACAGGACTACGCCGCCGTCGCGCGCGGCCGCGGCCTCGGGCAGTTTCGATTGTTCGCGATGCACCTGCTCAAGCCGTCGTCGCTCCCGGTCGTCACCATCATCGCGCTCACCATCGGCGAACTGCTCGGCGGCTCGCTGATCACCGAGACCGTGTTCGGACGCACTGGCATCGGCAGCCTGGTGCAGCGATCGGTGAGCACGCAGGACCTTCCGGTCTTGCAGGCCGTGGTCTCGCTGGCAGCCGTCGTGTTCGTGCTCGTGAATTTGATCGCCGACCTCGTCTATCCCATGCTCGATCCGCGCGTGAAACTCGTCGACGGTCCCAGATATCGCCCGACGACAGCCGATGACAGCTCGGCCGCTAGGCCGCAGGCGGTGACACCATGAGCCTCGTCTCCGACGCGCACCTTACGGCCAGCCGCCGGCTGACATCTCTCCGGGTTCCGCCGACCGTCGCGCTGTCATTTGCAATCATCGCGCTGATCATCGCCTGGTCGCTCGCGCCCGGCCTGTTCACGAGCCAGAGCCCCGTCAACGGCATTCCCGCCGACAAGCTGCTCGCTCCCAACACAGCGCATTGGTTCGGGACCGACCATCTCGGCCGCGATCTCTACACCCGCGTGGTCTATGGGACGGCGTTATCGGTGTCGAGCGCGCTCATCGCCGTCGTCATCGCCGCCGTCACCGGCGGCCTGATCGGGCTGCTGTCGGGCTTCTTCGGCGGCTGGGTCGATGTCGTGTTCGCCCGTCTCGTCGACGTGCTGCTGGCGATCCCGAACTTCCTGCTGGCCGTCATCGTCGTGACTGCGATCGGCTTCGACACCACGAACGCCGCGATTGCGACCGGCGTCTCGGCGGTCGCCGTGTTCGCGCGGGTGATGCGTTCGGAAGTGATCAAGATCAGGCAGGCGACGTTCGTCGAGGCGTCGTTCCTGCTTGGCGGCTCGCGCTGGCACGTCCTGCTGCGGCACGTGCTGCCGAACGCGTCGCGCTCGCTGTTGCCGCTCGCGGTGCTGCAATTCGGCCTGTCGATCCTGGTGATCGCGAGCCTTGCCTTCCTCGGCTATGGCGATCCGCCGCCGGCGTCCGACTGGGGCCTGCTGATCTCGATCGGCAAGGATTACCTGAAATGGCCGTGGCTGGTCTACGCGCCGGCTTTCGTCACGATCGCGACCGTCCTCTCCGTGAACAGGATCAGCCGATGGCTCCGCAAGACGGACTGACCTCACCTCTCATCCGCCCCGAATTCGCTACGCCGCGGCCGCTGCGGTCGATCCCTCTCCTTAAGGTCGATGACCTCTCGGTCGCCTACGGGTCGCATCAGGTCGTGACTGACGTGGGATTCGAACTGGGCCGCGGCGAGAGCCTCGCCCTCATCGGAGAATCCGGCTCTGGCAAGTCGACGATCGCCCGCGCGGTACTGCGGCTGCTCCCCGGCGGCAGTCGCGCCAGCGGTCGCGTCTCGTTCGATGGACAGGACATCCTTGGGATTCCCGAGCGTGGCTTCAGGCCGTTGCGCGGACGAGCCATCGGGTTCGTGCCGCAAGATCCCGGCAACTCGCTCAATCCGGTGCGAACGATCGGCGCCCAGGCACATGAGGCCGCCGCGCTGCTCGACGAGCCCGACAGGGCCGTGCGCAAGCAGCTCATCCTGGACATTTTCGCGCAGGTCGGACTCGACAATCCCCAGCGGGTCTACGATTCCTACCCGCACCAGCTGTCCGGCGGAATGCTCCAGCGCGTACTCCTTGGCCTTGCGATCCTGCCCCGGCCGTCGCTGCTGGTCGCGGACGAGCCGACCTCCGCACTCGACGTCACCATCCAGAAACGGATCCTCGATCTGCTCTCGCGTCTCCAGGACGAGTTGAATATCAGCCTGCTGCTCATCACCCACGATCTCGCGATCGCCGCCGAGCGGGCCGACACGTTGGTGGTGCTCAGGGACGGTGTTGTCCAGGAGACCGGCAAGACCACTTCCGTCTTCGCCTCGCCGGAATCGGCCTACGCAAGGAAGCTCCACGCCGACGTTCCGGCCCTCAACCCCGACCGCTACGCCGATTTGCGCGACCCCGGCTTCCGCGCCACGACGGAGCCGCCGAAGATCCAGGTCAGCGCCGTCACCAAGACCTTCGCGGTGGACGGCAAGACGCTGACAGCCGTCGATAACGTTTCGTTCAATGTCCCGGCCGGCACCACGCACGCGCTGGTCGGCGAATCCGGCTCGGGCAAGACCACGACAATCCGGCTGCTGCTTGGCCTGGAGCAGCCCGATGCAGGGACCATCTCCGTCGCCGGCGCGCAACTCAACGGGCGGACTCCGGCCGAACTGCGCGCAGCCTGGCGCCACCTTCAGCTCATCTATCAAAATCCATTTACCTCGCTCGACCCGACCTGGAAGGTCGGGCAACTGATCCGCGAGCCGCTCGACCGGTTCAAGATCGGCACAGGCAGGGAGCGCGACGAACGCGTCCACCGGGCGCTGGCTGATGTCGGGCTCGGCGAGCATCTGCTCTTACGCAAGCCGCAAGCCTTGTCAGGCGGCCAGCGTCAGCGCGTAGCCATCGCCCGCGCACTGGTGCTCAAGCCTGACGTGATCGTTCTGGACGAGCCCACCTCCGCGCTCGACGTCAGCGTCCAGGCGGACATCGTCGAGGTGTTGCTGTCGCTGCAGGCCGAGCTCGGCCTGACCTATGTCTTCGTCTCTCACGATTTGTCACTGGTGCGTCAGCTCGCCCACACCGTCTCGGTGATGCTCCGTGGACACATCGTCGAACACGGGACGGTCGGCGACATCTTCGACAATCCGCAGCAAGCCTATACGCAATCGCTGCTGGCCTCGATTCCGGCAAGTGTCGTTAGTACCGTGCGGACGACGATGTCTAAGGCCCGGGCAGGTGTGGCCGCAAGCACCTCCATCGACGCGTACGCCGCGCACGGCCTGTTTCCCAAACATTTCGGAGCCACGCGATGACCGACCTTTCGAAACTTCGGACCTTCGTTGCCGAAATCGCGAAGGTTATCGACTCAGACCTCGATGAAAGCGCGACGCTTGCGAGACTGGCCCCGAAGCTGAGGGAGCTGGTCGCCACGGACGATTGGCTTCCGCACGCTTATGCTGCGAGCCATGGCGAGGCCTATCGGCAATACTTGCTCTACGCCGATCCGCTGGATCGCTTCTCGATTGTCAGCTTCGTCTGGGGACCCGGACAGGGCACTCCGATCCACGACCACCGCGTCTGGGGTCTGGTCGGCGTGTTGCGCGGCGAAGAGCTTTCGGTCAGCTACGCCCGGCAATCCGATGGCTCATTGCAACCGGGCGCGGCCGAACGATTGGCGCGAGGCACGGTGGCTGCCGTCTCGCCTGACATCGGCGACATTCATGCGATCTCGAACGCCTTGCCGGACCGGTCCTCGATCAGCATCCATGTCTATGGGGGCAACATCGGCAGAATTCATCGCTCGACCTTCGACGCCACGACTGGAACCGAGCGTGAGTTCATCTCAGGCTATTCGAACGAGTTCGTGCCCAATCTCTGGATCTGATCTCGTGCCACGTCAGCAGAGCCAAGCTTCAACACTTGCTGCAGGTTTGCTCACTCAACCCGGGCCTCACGTCGAAATTCGTCCCACTATCATCGCAATCGAGCCGTAGAACGCTCCTAATCTGCGATGTTGACCGACCGACGAAAACTGGGGCGGCACGATGGGTCGGGAGGGGCGGCACGCGATCATCATCGGAAGGGGCGCGAGCGGCCGGGCGCTGGACCGTCATCTCCGGCAAGCTCGCCACCGTCACACCGAACCAATGTGGTGCGCTCGTGAGGTTTCGCAGACGCGGCCAGAGCGCCCTGTCCGAGCTTCAAGCTGGCGCGATCGTGGACTGTACTGGCATTGTCAGGGACCCAGGCGCCAGCAGGAACCCGGCGGTACGCAGTCTGTTCGACAACGGTCTTGCGCGGGTCGATCCCTTGCGGATCAGGATCGAGGTCACGCCTGACTGCGCCATCGTCACCCAGCATGGATTGCCGTCGCGGCGTCTCTACGCCATCGGTCCGCTCACGCGGGCCGCGTTCTGGGAGATCATCGCCGTCCCCGATATCCGGCAGCAATGCGCGGAGCTCGCAGCCCTCCTCCCTAGTTGAACAGATCCGGCTCCGCCTCGGTGATCCAGTCCCACAGCGGCTGGAAGCTGAAATAGCCGCCCTTGTGCGTGCCGACCTGGCGCGCGGTGAGGCTGGCGACCTCGTGCGGGATCGGCTTCGGCGTGCCGGCAGCTTCGGCGAGCAACTGGGCGCGCGCGGCATTGTCCATCGCGATGTACCACCACGCCGCGGCCTCGATGGTCGGCCCCACCGTCAGCAGGCCGTGGTTCTGCAGGATGGCAGCTTTCTTCGATCCCAGCGCCTGCGCGATCTTGCAGCCCTCTTCCGCCTCGAGCACGACCCCGGAAAACGGATCGAACAGGACGTGGTCCTCGTAGAAGGCACAGGAATCCTGCGTCAGCGGGTCGAGCAGACGGCCCAGCGCCGACCAGGCCTTGCCGTAAGTCGAATGGGTGTGGGCCGCGGCTATCACCTCGGGATGCGCCGCATGAATGGCCGAATGGATCACGAAGCCGGCCTGGTTGATCGGCTTGTCACCAACCAGGATATTGCCGTCGTGGTCGACGAGCTGAAGGTCGGAGACCTTGATCTGGCTGAAATGCTTCGACAACGGGTTGATCCAGAAGCGTTCAGGGAATTCCGGATCGCGCACGGTGACGTGGCCTGCGAGGCCCTGATCGAAGCCATAGCGCGAGAACAGGCGAAACGTTGCGGCAAGCCGCTGCTTGCGGTGCAGCCTCTCCTCCTCGAACGTCGCCGCGGGCGTTCGCTCGACCAGGGAATATTTCTTGGGCTTCTCGACGACCTTGTTCATTGTTGCGGTTCCTTTTCTAGTATCCGAGAGTCTTGTCGAAGACGTCGGCCAGCGCCACGCCGTGCGCGTAGGCGTCGAGATTTACCAGCGTCTTGTCGGCCAGCCACTTGATGTCCTCCCCGCCGGTCCATGAGACGTGCGGTGTAAGAACGACCTTGGGATGGTCGTAAATGGGATCGCCATCGAGCGGGGGCTCCGGATCCGTGACGTCGAGCGTGGCACCGGCGATCCGTCCGTCATCGAGCGCTTGCAGAAGAGCCTTCTGATCGATGATCTTGCCGCGCGCGACGTTGATCAGATGCAGCGATGTCTTGGCCCGGGCCAGCACGTCGGCATTGATCAGGCGGGTGGTCTTCGTCGTCGCCGGCAGCGCGAGGACGAGGTGATCGGAGACCTCGACCAGTTGTTCGATGCTGTCCACGGGCTGAATGCCGGGAGGAACGTAGGGCCACGCCGAGCGTCGCAAAACCTTGATATTGACGTCGAACGGCTTGACCCGCTCGGCGAGCGCGCGGCCGATCGCACCGAAACCCGCAATGCCTATCGTCTTGCCGCTGACCGAACCCAGCGGCGCGATTTTCCATTCCGCGCGGTTACGCGGCCGGATGGCGTGGATGCGCTTCTCGAAACCGAGAATTGCCGCGAGCACATATTCGGCGATCGGATCAGCCGAGATGCCGCGGCCGACCGTCACCACGGGCCCGTCGAGCAGCCACGCCGGAAAGAAGTCGATGCCGGTGGATGCGGTCTGGATCCAGCGCAGGCCGAACGGCCAGCCCGCAGGCTTCTCGCCAGGCGCCTTATTCCAACCCGCCAGCGGCCGCGTCAGCAGCACGTCGGCCTCCGGCGCGACCTCCCACGCAGCGCGATCGGCGGGATGATCGATGATCAGCGGGTGCGACCAATGATCCGCCAGGGTAGCGCGCACCTCCGGGCCGAGTTGATTGACGATGATCGGCGATCGCACGCGGGCAGATGCACGCTTGTCTTCAATCCGGGGTGTATTCATGTTACGCGTTCATGCTGGCTCTGACGCAGGCATGCTAGGCGCTCGAGGCAAGATAGTCTTTTCAAAGATCATTGGCATCGAGCAACAACAGGACGACGCGGTTTGGCGAGGCATATGAATTCGTCTCCGCACCCACAGCCGGCTATGCCCTCGTGCCAGCCTCTTTCGGCTTTGCCTTTGCCGCAGTCTCGCCAGCGCGACGAAATACGGTTTCCATCAGCCATTGCTCGTTGGGAAACTGCTCCGCCCATTCATCCCAGCCGGAATGCTTGCGATATTGGCCGAGACGGCCGGACGCCAGCACGTCGGCCTCGCTGACGGCGACGCGGCGATCGCAGTCGGGCGCGACATAGATCGCATCCGCACGACAATAGAGCTCGCACATGAAGCAGGTCTGGCAGTCCTCGACACGTGCCAGAACCGGCCGACCGTCGCGTCCGGAATCGAGCACGTTGGCGGGGCAGACTTCGATGCATGCGCCGCAATCGGTGCATCGCTCCGAGACGATGAGCTCGATCATGACACGGCCTCAAGTTGACCGGGCCGCGCAACCGCGGATGGACGGTCGAGCGCAACCTGGATCCTATCCAGTCCGCTGCTGACCAGGCGCGCGGCCAGTCGAGGATCCTGCGCCGGATAGTCCTCGCGGCGGTGAAGTCCCCTGCTCTCGTTGCGCACAGCCGCCGTGGCCACCGACCAGCGGGCCGTCGCCACCAGCGCTGCGGCCTCCCTCAGGGCGATCGTGCCGGCGTGCCCATGGTCCGTCACGTCGTTCCACACATCCTCGAGCACGCGCGATGACGCGGCAAGCCCGGATGCGGTACGGAAGAGGTTCTTGTCGAACGGATGCATCTCGGCGCGCACGCTGCTTCGAATTGCGGCAGCGTCGACCGCCTGCGGTCGCCCACCCGGACGCAATCCGGCCTGGCCGAGCGGCCGCAGCCTTCCGGCCCGGCGCGCCACGCTGCGTGCCATGCGCGCGGCCGCACGCCCGGCGAATACGCCTGATGACAGCGCCCAGGCCGAATTGACGTTGCCGCCGCCCGAGATCGCCCCCGCGACCTTCTCGCGCGATGCATTGTCGCCGGCGACGAACAATCCCGGCACCGACGTGGTGCCATCCGTGTCATGCACGCGCACACCGCCAATTCCTCGGATGGTACCGTCGTTGTGCAGGGTGATCTCGAAGCGATCGCGATAGGGATCGACGCCCCAGCGGTCGAACACCAGCGGCACGTTCGGTGAGATCGTATGCAGCCTCGCCTTGATGTCATCGGGCAGACGGTGCAGCGAGCAGTAAACCGGCCCGCGTTGCAGTGCGCGAGCCAGCTGGATGGTCTGGTCAGGCCCGAATGGGAGATCCAGTTCCCGCCCATCGGAGTCATAGTAGGTTGCAAATGAATAGGCCATGCTACGCGTCATGGTCGAATGCGCCGGCGCGATCGTGTAGGCGGCGGTGAACTCCATGCCGGACATCTCCGCGCCCGCCTCGGCCGCCATCAGATAGCCGTCGCCCGTGTTGGTGTGCGATCCCAGCAAGTGCGACAGGAAGCTGGTCCCGCCCGCCGCGAGCACCACGGCACCGGCCTCGACCCGATAGGACCGGCCACCGTCCTGCCGGCGCAGGCCGCGCGCGCCGCCGATCGATCCATCGGAACGCGCCAGCAGTTCGAGGACGGGCGATTGATCGAAAATGATGACACCGTGACCGAGCACCTGCTGGCGCAGGGCGCGCATATATTCGGGACCGCGCACCGCGCGATGGTTCACGCGCCCCTCGTCGTCGACGCCGAACCTGTAGTAACGCGCAAGGGTTGGCAGCGTGCGCCAGGTCTGATCGAGGATGCGATGCATCCACTCCGCTTCGCCAAGGCCAAGACCTGCGGCAATGCGGTTTGCCACGGCCGCGTCGCGCGCGTTGGCGGGATCCGGCGGGACCCACCAATGGCCGGGTCCCGCGGCAGCCGTGACGCCACTGGTGCCACAATATCCCTTATCGGCAAGGATCACCTTGGCGCCCGCCTGCGCCGCCGAGGTCGCCGCCCAGGCTCCCGCCATACCGCCGCCGACGATCAACACGTCAACGGTCAGCGACAATTCTTCGAGCGACGACGAAACCACCTTGTGCCTCCGGGCAACAACAAGCGCACTCCTGCAACGGAAAAGTACGAGAATGCAGAAGCGTGCCACCTTGTCGCAGCATGTTTGGGCGAGCGGGTCCGCAGGTCAATGAAAGGCAAAACTCTTTTCGACACTCATGGCGAAGGACTCATCCCGCCGTTGTCGCGCCCCGCAACATGAGCATTTCCGCGTAGAATAGACTTCCGTGGAAACGGCGGCCGACGTCATGGAGCTTTCCAGGGGCCTGACGAACGAGCAGGGCTGGGATGAATCCAATATAACGGATTAATATCTGTTATCTGCTTCAGGCCCGATGGCACGCCGCGCATCGCATCCATTTTGTTGGATCAAAGCGTACAGCGAAATCATTTCACGATTCACTTCGATCGCAGGTCACTTTATCTCCAATTCCAGCGCAAATGAGTGCTTCCTGCTTCCAGCCTTGGAGAATGACAATGAACACCGCGATGCAGATGATGCCGATGCCAATGCCGATGATGATGGGCGGCATGATGAACCCCGCCATGTCCGGCGGCATGATGAACCCCGCCATGTCCGGCGGCATGATGCCGATAATGAACATGATGGGCATGGGCATGCCGATGATGATGCCCTGCCAGGTGAAGTGCACGATGACGCCGGCGGGCATGACTTGCGAGATGATGCCGATGGATCCGGCCATGAAGGACATATTCATGAAGTGCTGCGAGAGCATGATGAGCATGATGCAGATGGGCATGCCCATGATGATGTGCTGCGGCGGCATGATGATGATGTGCATGCCGACGAAGGCCGCCTGATCGGCTCGATCTGTAACGGTCGACCAAGGGCCGGCCTTGCCGGCCCTTTTGCTTTTTCAGGCCGGCGTCTCGGAATACGTCATCACGAGGTAGAGCACCGCTTCATCAGCCACCAGGTTCTTGTAGACATGAGGCACATCGGCCTCGAACAGGATGGCATCGCCTTCGGTCAGGGTCTGCGGCTTGTCCAACCCGGCTGTGATCTCGATTACGCCTTTGGCGACGAAGAGATTCTCGCGCGTACCGGGCGCATGCGGTTCCGCCGCCTCCCGGTGGAGCGGGCCGATCTTCAGCTCGTAGAATTCGACCTGGTGTTCGCCATCGAAGGGAAACAGCGCGCGCGAGGTGAATTGTCCCTGACTGGACGTCAGCAGCTTCGCGTCGCTGCGGCGCAGAACCTTTGGACCTCTCGGCACTTCCGTCTGAAGCAGATTGGCGAAAGGCACGTGGAGCGCGCTCGCGACCTTCCAGAGCAACGCGATCGTCGGGACGCTCTTGCCGGTCTCGATCTGTCCGAGCATCGCCCGGCTCACACCGGATTGCTTGGCGAGCCGCTCGAGCGAATGACCGCGGCTGGTCCTCAGGCGCCGCAGATTGCGCCCGAGGACGGCAGGCAGGTCGAGATCACTCGATGATGATGCGTCCGTGTCCGGCGACGAAGCGACGTTCCCGCCGCTCATGAAGCATCCCATTGCACTGGCGACATCGCCGGTACCGGTATCGGCATCCAGACCCAGGTCGGCCAGAACCAACAGAGCGGCATGGGTGCACCCGTTGCGAAAGGACCCGTGCCGGAACCTTGCGACGGCGCAGTTGAAACCGCAGCTTGCTGCTTGCTCCACTCTGACCGATAGGCAGCCAGATCAATAATCCGTGCTGAACTCCTGGGCTCTGTCACTTTGTTGGATCCGCGTTCGATTGCAATAAGCGATATCCTAGTTGTGTGGCCGCTTCCGGCAAGCAGTCGCCAAACAAAACAACATAGGGCCTGTAAAACGTGATCACGTAGCAAAGCGTTCTCGAATTGGCGTATGCGCCAGCGGCCGGCTCCCGTCTCGGTGCACATGGCCGCTGCCAGAATGAATGCTCGCTGTGGCTTGCCCGCATGGTTCAAGGTGTACAGCGGACGCCTGGACGGCCTCCTTACCGCGCCGAGAATAGATTTTCCCATTGTGAGTTAATAATAGAACAATAGATGCTTTTGATGCGCCCCATCCAGCGTCCTTCTTCCGAAAATCGTACCGTGACATCAGTTCACTGGACCGGCCGCCAGATTTCCTGACATGTGGCCGCAAAGGCCGGAAAAAGTCTTGCGCGACGGCCGATGGAACGTGAACTCGAGAGACACTGAAATGATTGCATCGAAATCTTTTCGCGCAGCGGCGCTCGCGTTGCTGGTTGCGACAAGTGGCGTGAACAGCGCTCGCGCCGAGACGGAACAGCTTCGGATCGCCCAGCAATTCGGCATCGCCTATCTTCCGCTCATCGTCGCATCCGAACAAGGATTGATCGAGCAGGAAGCCAAGGCGCTCGGCATCACGCCGCCGAAGATTGAATGGCTGCGGCTCTCCGGCGCCGCCGCGATGAACGAGGCGCTCATCTCGGGCGGCCTCGATTTTGCCACGGCGGGCATCACACCGATGATCCTGACCTGGGACAAGACTCGGACCACCGCCAAGATCATTGGCGTGGCCGCCCTGGGGTCGATGGCCAACATCCTCACCACCAACAATCCCAACATCAAGACTTTGGCGGATTTTACCGAAAAGGACCGGATTGCACTTCCCTCGGTCAAGGTCGGCTTCCAGCCGATCGTCCTCCAGATGGCCGCGGACAAGGCCTTCGGCAGATACGACAAGCTGGACGAGCTGACCGTCAGCATGCCGCACCCGGACGCGACAGCGCAGATCCTGTCGGGGCATTCGGAGATCACCGCCCACTTCACCTCGCCGCCGTTCTCGCAGCAGCAGTTGGCGAGCGGCAAGGTGCACGCAGTGCTCAACAGCTACGACGTGCTCGGCGGACCCCACACTTTCAACGTGGTCTACGCCACCACGAAGTTCGTCAACGAAAACCCGAAGACGATTCAAGCATTCGTCCGCGGCCTCGACCGCGCCAACGAATGGATCAAGGCCAATCCGAAGGAGGCCGCCGCGCTTTACATCAAGGCAGAGGGCTCGAAGCTGGCGCCTGACTTCGTTGAGGGCATCATTCGCGACAAGGACGTCAACTTCACCACGACTCCGGAGGGCGCCCAGAAGTTCGCGGATTTCGAGGCGAAGGTCGGCCTGATCAAGCAGGCTCCGGCATCATGGCGCGAGCTGTTCTGGTCCGGCCTCGGAGAGAAACCCGGAAGCTGACATGAACGTCGCCCCGCGACTGACCGGTCTCGCCAGCGGCAGCGTTCCGCCTGCATTGCTTGAGCTCGACCACGTCAGCATCAGCTACCCGACGCCCGACGGCATCCTCACCGCGGTCGAGGACGTCAGCTTCAGGATCTCGGCCGGCGAACGGCTGGTGCTGCTCGGCCCGTCCGGCTGCGGCAAGTCCACGCTGCTGCGCGCCGTTGGCGGCTTCCTCAGCCCGAGCGCCGGCGAGCTTTTGATGAACGGCCGGCGCATCGGAGCCCCCGGTCCCGATCGCATGACCGTGTTTCAGGAGTTTGACCAGCTGCTGCCATGGCGCACCGTGCTTGGCAACGTGCGCTACGCGTTGGAACGCGGCAAATCCATGCCGCGGCGGGACGCAGACGGCGTTGCGCGCCGCTGGATCGAACGCGTCGGGTTGAAGAATTTCGTCGATGCCTTTCCCCACACGCTGTCGGGCGGGATGAAGCAACGCGTGGCGATCGCCCGCGCGTTCGCGCTGGAGCCGGCGCTGCTGCTGATGGACGAGCCCTTCGCGGCGCTCGATGCGCTGACGCGGCGGCAGATGCAGGACGAACTGCTGAAGCTCTGCGAGGAGACCGGGAATACCGCGCTGTTCGTGACCCACGGCATCGACGAGGCCATCCGCGTCGGCACCCGTATCCTGGCGCTCACGCCGCATCCCGGGCGGCTGGCAGCCACATTCGATGTTCCGCTTGACACGCGTTCCCGCGGCAGCAGCGGTTTTGCCGAACTTGAACGGCGAATCCAGGAGACCGTTTTCTCTGCCCCGGAAATTGATCATGTCTGACGTCGCAGCTCCAAAGCTCGTTCGCGCGCCCGCACTGCGGCGCGCGCTCGAGGGAACGCCCTGGCGGCGCTTCATGATCCTTGCAGGCTTTGCGCTTGCATGGGAGCTCTATGCGCGCTGGCTCGACAACGCGCTCTTGCTGCCGACTCTGGGCGCGACGCTGGCGGCGCTATGGTCGGCCATCCTCTCAGGCGAACTGCCGAACCGCGCGTTGACGTCGCTGCGCGTCCTCATCACCGGCTATGCGCTCGGCGTTGCCGTCGCGGCTGTGCTGACGACTGTCGCTGCCCTGTCGCGCTGGGGCAACGAGGCGCTTGGCTTGCTGACATCGATGTTCAATCCGCTTCCGGCCATCGCGCTGCTGCCCATCGCGCTGCTCTGGTTCGGCGTGGGAACGCCGAGCCTCATCTTTGTCATCGTGCATTCGGTGCTGTGGCCGGTGGCCCTTGCCTGCTACGGCGGCTTTCTCGCGGTGCCGCCGACCCTGAGAATGGCCGGCCGCAATCTTGGCCTGTCGGGCGGCCGGTTCGTCGCGGAGATCCTTGTTCCGGCGGCGTTCCCCCAGATCCTGTCGGGCCTGCGGATCGGCTGGGCATTCGCATGGCGCACCCTGATCGCGGCCGAGTTGGTGTTCGGCGTCAGCGCCCGCTCCGGCGGAATTGGCTGGTTCATCTACACGAGCCGCGCGCAATTGGAGACCGCGAGCGTCTTCGCCGGATTGCTCACGGTGATCCTGATCGGGCTTCTCGTGGAGGGCGTGATTTTCCGAACTCTGACGCGCATCACGGTGCAGCGCTGGGGCCAGGCTCAAACCTAGGCGGCGGTCGGCCCCTTACTTGAGCGGGAATCCGAGCGCACGCACCTCCTCGACGAGGCGATCCCGGCCGTTCAGTGAACGGACCGAACCGAGCCGCTTCAAAACAGCCTCCGTCCAACCGATTGCAGGCAGACCTTCGCTTGTTTGAAAGCCGCGGAGCGTCGCGTCGTAAGCTGCGATGCCGGTTTCGTCACCAGCGTCGGAATAGCGCTCATGATGGATCACGACGTCCTGCCGCAGGCGTGGCTTGACGCGCGCCGGTCTGGTCGCATCGGGATAGCCGACGCAGAGGCCAAACGCTGCGACCACATTCGCTGGCAAGCCCAGCTCCTGAGCGACCGCAACGGGTTTGTTGCGGATCGCGCCGATATAGACCGACCCAAGCCCGAGCGACTCGGCAGCGACCACCGCATTTTGCGCGGCAAGCGCCGCGTCAATGACTGCGACGAGGAACGTCTCGAGAAACGGAAGGCCGTCGTCCGGATGCCCGGATCGTTGCGCCAGCCGCTCGGCGCGCGAGAGGTCGGCGAGCCAGACCAGAAACAGCGGTGCCTCGACGATATGCTTCTGGCTACCGGCGAATTCGGCGAGACGGGCCTTGCGGGCCTCGTCCTCGACCACGATCACGCTCCAGGTCTGGAGGTTAGACGAGGACGGAGCCGACTGAGCGGCTGCCACCAACGTCTCCACGGTGCGCTCCGGCACGGGGTCGGGACGATAGGCCCGCACCGAGCGATGCGCGAGCAGGTTCGCCAGCACCCCGTTCCAGGAATCGCCGATATCAGGCAGATCGCTGCCGTACCGCGCTCGCAACGCCTGCGTCACAGCCTCGACCTTGGATGGTCCAGGGACAACCTTCAGGTTGGGTCTCAGGTCGCTCACGACGTCCCGCCTTACGCTTCGACGTCGACGACCACGCGATTGGCGAGCTTCGCCGGATCCGTGTTCGGCCTGATGATGGTCGCCCGTTTCAGATCGCTGGTGATCTTAACCACCTCCTGACGCAGTGCGGCCCCTGAGGGATGATGGCCGTGGGTATGGCTACGCAGCATCGCTGCGAGATCGGCAACCGCGACCTTCGGCGTGTAAGGCGCGAAGACCTCGGCGGCATCGTCGGGGTGTTCGGCAACGTGGTGGGCCGCCTCTCTGATCGCCACGGTCAGCGCCTTCACCGCCGCGGGATCGGCGGCCCAGAGCGAGCTGCGTACCCCGAGCGTGCAGCACGACAGATTGGCGTAGTCACCACTCAGGTTCGACGCAATCTCGACAATGTCGCCATTGGCTCGTTTTTCGGTCAGCCAGGCATTCGGATCGGAATCGGCGATGGCCTGGATTTCCCCGTGCTGGAGCGCGATCAGTTGCAGGTCCGCCGGGAATTCCCGCCACTGCACGTCGGTTTGCGGATCGAGACCGTTGTCCGAAAGGAGGATGGCGAAGAAGTTGCGCGGCGGGCCGGAGATGCTGGAGACGCCGATGGTCTTGCCCTTTAGGTCTTTGATGTCCTTGAAACCGGAGTTCTTGCCCACGAACAGACGGGTGCAGCCACCATGCAGACCCGTCGTGAGCTTGACGTCGATTCCCTGCTCCAGCGGCTTCAGCCAGTTGAGCAACATGCTCGACCCTGCATCAGCCTTGTCGGTCGCGAGCGCCTGCAGCATCTGGTCGGTGCTGCCTGCGAGCTGGAGGAACTCGACTTCGAGATTGTGGCGCGCGAAAAATCCCCGATGCAGCGCGACCGGCACGGCCGCCGTGCAGATGCCGGTACCGTTGTAGGCGAAGCGGATATGACGCGCCGGCCCCTTCGCGACGCTATCGCTATCTGAAACCCTGCAGATCGGCGCATCGCCCAGCGGATCGACCCGACCAAGGCCAAACGCAGGGAAGCCACGTGCCGCCCGCATCAGACCAAAGGGCGCCGCCACGCCCACAAGGCCGGCCAACCCCAGCGTGCGGCGCCGCGACCAATCTCCATGTGGATCCGATGTCATCGATATCTCCTGCTTGATTGAGGCTGTTCAGAACGCGGGAAGCTGGCCCGGCAGCTTGTCCTTGATGATCTGGCGGATGGTGTCGTTCTGATAGGCGCGCACCAGCTTCGCGACCCAGGGCGCATCCTTGTCCTTCTCTCGGACGGCGATGAAATTGTTGTAGGGATTGTTGACCGCGGACTCGACCGCGATGGAATCCTTTCCGGGAACGAGGCCCGCCGGGACGGCGTAGTTGGTATTGATCACCGCGGCATCAACATCATCCAGAGTGCGCGGCAGTTGGGCGGCATCGATCTCGCGAATCTTGAGCTTCCTGGGATTGCCGATCACGTCCAGCGTAGTCGGCAGGATCCCGACCCCGTCCTTGAGCTCGATCAGCTTCTCAGCCTGAAGCAGGCGCAGCGCACGGCCACCGTTCGACGGATCGTTCGGGATCCCGATCGAAGCGCCTTCCTTGATCTCGGCGACCGACTTCGCTTTCCGGGAATAGAGCCCGATCGGGGCTACGATGGTCTCGCCGACGGCGACGATCTTGTAGCCGCGCGTCTTGATCTCATTGTCCAGAAACGGTTTGTGCTGGAAGGCATTCGCGTCGAGATCGCCGACGTCAAGCGCGGCATTGGGCAGCAGGTAGTCGTTGAAGACGAGAACCTCAACGTCGAGGCCGTCCTTGGCGGCGATCTCCTTGACTTCGGCCCAGATGATTTCGGCATCGCCACCCGATATCCCGACTTTGATCTTCTGATCCGCGGAGGCCGGCGCGACAAATAGAGCAAGGGCGGCCATCACGAGGAACAAGCGGCGCTGCATAGCCTGAGATCTCCTAATTCAAGCAAAATGTCTGGTGTGGCGGCTACCCGACACGGGCAACCAGGATGTCCACCGCAGCGTCCGCGAACTCGACGGACATGTCGTGATAGACGACATGCTCCTGAAGCGTCGCAGCGCGTGGATGATGGCTTGACGTCTGCGGGCCCGGTGGATCCAGTTCCGATCGGCCGATGGCTTGCGCAAACAGTCGCGAGCTCGCAATCTGCGCCGCGTGCGTCTCATTTCGGGCCGCGAACGCAAGCCTCATGTGATCGACGTCGACAACATAGATCATGGCGGGATGTCCTTGCGCGCGCGTGCCCACTCAGCTGTTGAAACCGGCCGGAATGAACGCCGGCAGCTTCTCCTCGATGAAATGCTTCACCTCGGGCGAGTTGAACACCTGGATGAAGGCCTTCAGCCGCGGATCATCCTTCTTGTCGGGGCGGGTCGTGAAACGAAGCACCAGGCCCTCGTCGACAGTGCGATCGATGATCAGTGCCGACTTCGGGTCACCACCGGCCGGAATGAGATAGGTGATGTTGACGAGCGCCAGCGTTACATCGTCGAGCGAGCGATAGGTCTGTGCAGGGTCGAGCTCGACGATCTTGAGGTTCTTCGAGTTCTCGGTGATGTCGAATTTGCTGACCGAAAACCCCTTACCCGGGGCCAGCTTGATCAGCCCGGCACGTTCGAGCAGGATCAGCCCACGGGCGCCGTTGAGCGGCTCGTTCGGGATCGCGACGCTGTCGCCGGATTTGATCTCATCGAGCTTCTTGATCTTCTTCGAGAACAAGCCGACCGGCGCGATCACGCCGACCTTGTCCGCCTGCACCAGGTTGAAGCCGCGCTGCTTGTTCTGGAGTGCAAGATAAGTTGCGTGCTGGAACAGATTGGCATCGACCTCGCCGCTGTTCACGACCTCGTTCAGCGCCACCCAGTCCGACAGCTCGACGATCTTGACGTCCTGTCCCTTCTCCTTGGCGAGCTTGGCGGCGAAGGACGCCAATTGCCCGACGGGTCCGGCGCTGGCCGCGATCTTCAACGGTTCGCCCGCGAAAGCGGCTGCCGTGAACGCAAGCCAGAGACCGGCGGCCAGAGAGGTACGACGGAGGATTTTCATTGTCTCAGATTCCCGTTTAGTTCAGGTCAGATGTCTCACGCAGCCTTGCGCGTGCCGGCGTCGGCCTGCGCCAGCGCCTGCCCGAGATCGGCCAGAATGTCCTCGGGATGCTCGATGCCGACCGACAGGCGGACATAGCCGGGGGTCACGCCGGCGGCGAGTTGCTCGGCCGGAGTGAGTTGTTGGTGCGTCGTCGATGCCGGATGAATGGCGAGCGAGCGGGCGTCGCCAATATTGGCGACGTGATAGAAGAGCTTCAGCGCGTCGATGAAGCGCCGTCCGGCCTCGACGCCGCCCTTCAGCTCGAAGCCGACCAGCCCTCCGAAGCCGCCTTTCAGATAGGCATCCGCCCTGCGCCGGTTCTCCCCGGTCTGCAGGCCCGGGAAGATCACGTTGGAAACCGACGCTTGCCTGGAGAGGAAGTTTGCAACCTTCACCGCATTCTCGTTGTGCTGGCGAATGCGCAGCGGCAGGGTCTCGAGACCCTGGATGAACTGGAAGGCATTTTGCGGCGCGATAGATGCGCCGAGGTCGCGCAGCAGCTTCACGCGGGCGCGCAGGATGTACGCGATCGGGCCGAGCGGCTTCGCGGCTTCGGTCCAGATCGCGCCGTGATAGGCCTCATCAGGCTTGTTCAGCAGCGGGAAGCGATCCGCATGTACGGCCCAGTCGAAATTGCCGCCGTCGACGATAGCGCCGCCGATCGCAGTGCCATGACCGCCGATATACTTCGTGGTCGAATAGACCACCACCGCAGCGCCATGCTCGAACGGCCGAGCGATGAGCGGCGAGGCCGTATTGTCGAGGATCAGCGGCACGCCCAGCGAGCGGCCGATATCCGCGACCTCCTTGATCGGGAATACGTTGAGCTTGGGATTCGGCAGCGTCTCGCCGAAATAGGCCCGCGTCTTCACGTCGGTCGCGCGGCGGAAGTTCTCGGGATCGGCAGGATCGACGAAACGTACCTCGATGCCGAACTGCTTCAGGGTCTGCGACAGCAGCGTCCAGGTGCCGCCATAGAGGTCCGTCGAGGACACGATATTGTCGCCGGCCTGCGCGACGTTGAAGATGGCGAAGGCGGACGCCGCCTGTCCGGAAGCAACCGCGAGGGCGGCCGCCCCGCCCTCGAGCGCGGCAAGCCGATCCTCGAAAGCCTGCTGGGTCGGATTGCCGATGCGAGTGTAGATCGGCCCGAGTTCCTCCAGCGCGAACAGGCGCGAGGCGTGATCGGTATTTTCGAACTGGAATGACGTGGTCTGATAGATCGGAACCGCCACCGCGCCCGTGGCAGGGTCGGTGCGGTACGAACCGCCATGCAGCGCGAGCGTCTCGAAGTGCCGGGTCTCCAACGCCATCTGCAATTCCCTTTCATCTCGATAGCGCGCAAATTGCGCGGCAAGCGGTACTTGTCGGCGAAAATGATGCTGTGGGTTTCCGCGGCTGTCGAGCGCTTCAGGAAAATAGCGATGCGCGTGCTGCATCGCCAAGGCTTGGCGACGCGTTTGTTTCCGCACGCTCGGAGAATTGGAAACAAACTCGCCCACTCAAAATGTTAGAAACTGCTAGGCGGGGTGGACGTGCTTCGCAATTGACGATCGGATCAAGCCATGACGAGACCGCGCGAGCTGCGATTCAACGCTTTCAACATGACCGCGCCCAGCCACAATTGGGCGGGCCTGTGGTCGCATCCGCGCGATGCGTCGATCGATTACAACACGCTCGATTATTGGGTCGACTTCGCCAAGACTGCGGAGCGCGGACTGCTCGACGGCGTCTTCCTCGCCGACGTCTTCGGTGTTTACGACGTCTATGGCCGAAATGCCGAGGCTGCCGCGCGGCATGCGGTCCAGCTTCCCAACGCCGACCCAACCCTGCTCGTCTCCGCGATGGCGCTCGTCACCAAGCATCTCGGCTTCGGCATCACGTCGAACCTGACCTTCGAGCATCCCTATCAACTCGCACGTTCATTCTCGACGCTCGACCATCTCACCAAGGGCAGGATCGGCTGGAACATCGTCACCGGCTATCTCGACAGCGGGGCGCGCGGCATGGGACTTCCGGCCGGCCGCGCCCACGACGACCGCTACGACGCCGCGGAGGACTTTCTCGCCGCGGCCTACAAGTTGTGGGAGGGAAGCTGGGAGGACGACGCCGTTCGCCGCGATCGCGGCAGCCGCATCTTTACCGATCCCGCAAAGCTTCATCGGGTGCTGCACGACGGCCCCTATTTCAAGGTCGACGGCATCCATCTCGCCGAGCCATCGCCGCAGCGGACGCCGCTGCTGTATCAGGCCGGCACCTCGAAACGCGGCCGCGCCTTCGCCGCCCGGCATTCGGAAGCGATCTTTCTCAACGGCCAGACCAAGCCGATCCTGGCCCGCGCCGTTCGCGAAATACGAGAGGCCGCCAAGGCCTTTGGTCGCGATCCCTATGACATCCGTCTGTTCGCCGGCGCGACCGTGATCGTGGCGCCGACGCGGGCCGAGGCCAATGACCTGCTCGAGGAGTACGCGCGGCATGTCGACCAGACCGGCCAGCTTGCCCTGTTGTCGGGCTGGACCGGCATCGACTTCTCGACCTACCGACCCGACCAGCCGATCGAATACGTCGAGAGCAACGCCATCCAGTCGATGGTCGAGAATTTCACCTTGCGGAGCGACCGGCCGGTTCATGTCGGCGACCTTGCAAGGCTAAGCCGTGCCGGCGCGCGGTCACCCTTCGCGGTCGGCTCGCCGCAGGACGTCGCCGATGAACTGATCGCCTGGGCCGACGAGACCGACGTGGACGGCTTCAACCTGTTCCGCCTGGTCGCGCCGGAATCGCTGAACGCCTTCGTCGATCTCGTGGTGCCGGAGCTCCAATCGCGCGGCGTCTACAAGAGCGCCTACCGTGAGGGCACGTTGCGCGAAAAGCTGTTTCCTGGACGTGGCCCGCGGCTGCACACGACACATCCCGGCGCAGGTTTCCGGCGGTTGCCGCCGGCGACCGACGCGCTCCGATCTCACGCCGCCGAATAGCTACAGCAACAGCTTCTGGTCGAGGTAAGGCTTGCCGCCGCGTGAGTGCTGCACCCTGCCGCCGCGCGCCTCGATGACGGGCAGCGCGGCCAGTGCATTCACGATATGGTACATGGTTGGCAGGTCGCCCCATGCGGCGCGATGGAATTTCACGGCTCCCTGCCCGAGCTGCCGGGACTGAACAACGTTATTGGGATCTTCAGCTGGCGTCAGCGTTACCTGGCACACGTCGTGCTCGCCCCATGCGCCTGTGCGCGGAACATACTTCAACATCAAGGTCCCGTCAGACGATGCTGTCGTCTGCGCGATGGGCGCAGCACGTAAATCCGTCACTGATAGTTCGAGGAAACGAAAGCCCATCCAGCCGGCCGTGCAGATGTGGACTCCCTCGCTCTCCTGGGGCGCCTCGACATCCGCGTAGAGCTTCGGATGCCCAATCTCGTCCCGACCGGTGATGATGGGATCGGCGAGGCTCTCCCAGACCACGGCAAGGAATCGTCCCGTGGCGCGGTCGCGCGCACCCTCGAAGCGCGCGGGCCAGCTGACATGGATCATGGTGTAGCCGCGGCCGGCAAGCCAATCGATCTCCGTCATGTAGTGAAACTCGACGGTGACCACGGGATCACCGGCCAGCGAAAAGCCTTCCGGCAAATGACGTTGCAGCACCGCTCCATCTGTCAGGAAGCTCGCTGCGACCGAAAGCCGATGCGGGCTTCTGGTCCGATCAGGAACAATGCCGGCCGGCAATTGTCGGGGACCGGGTGCAGGCCCGAAATGGGTCGGCATCCGGTAGATGCGTCCGGGCTCGAACCGATAGCTCATCGAGCGCCCGCGAACGGCAATGAATCCAGCAGCGGTCTCGCCAGAAGCAGAACCTCGTAGGCGACCGCATCACCCTCTCTGGTCGGCTCTTGCTCGGACAACAGGATGCGGGTGAACGTCCAGCTCTGCGGATCGACCCCGACGATCGCGGCCACCGTCCCGGACCGCTCCGCCGCGGCGCGATTGCGCGCGATCTCGGCGGCGAACGCCGCGGTCAGGTCGGCATCGAGCGGGATGCCGAGTTCCTGCTTGTAGATGAAGCGAGCTTCATGAGCTTGGCCCCGCCGCGCGTCGAGCGAGAAGCGTGTTTGAATATCCGCGCGGCCAAAGCTGTCGGTGACGACCTTGTACCGGCCGCTGACCAGGAAATTGCGGAAGGCTTCGTCGGTCCGCCAGAGATAGAGCGACGAATAGCTGCTGGCGATCGCGCCGAAGCGGCCGCGCTCGCGCAGCAGGAAGCCCTTGAAATGCAATTCGGGGACGTCGTTCCACAGCGCTCCCCGCTCCCTGGCGCGGCTGCGGATAACTCCGATGTCGCAATCGGCAGGAAGGCGATGGATGTAGTGAGCGATGGTCATTTCATGTCTCTTCGTTGAGCTTCAGCCCGAGGGAAGAGATAGCCCGGAGTTGATCATTTAGAAACGGTATGAAATGATGTTTCAGTGATTTAAATATGGAATGACAGCGATGAAGACGCTCGACATCGAAGCTGTGCAGGCCTTCGTGCTCACCGCGGATCTGAGAAGTTTTACGCGTGCGGCTGAAGCGATGGACACGACGCAGTCGGCCGTCAGCTTGAAGATCAAGCGGCTCGAGGAGGAGCTCGGACGCAGGCTGCTCGATCGCACGCCACGGCTTGTGCGCCTCTCCACAGACGGCGGTGCCTTTCTTGCACCTGCGCGGACGCTTCTCGCCGCCCACCATGGTGCGTTCGGCTGCTTCGGCCGGGAGCAACGCCGTCTCGTCGTCGGCATCAGCCATCACATCGTCGGCGCCGAGCTGCCGGTCCTGCTGCGCCGAATGAAGAGCGCAGAGCCGAGCCTCGTGCTCGAGATTCGCGTATCGACCTCTGGTCAGGTGCTGGACGATTTCGACCGCGGTGCGATCGACGCGGCGATCGTGTTACGCCACGACAACCGCCGGCGAGGCGGCGAGGTTATTCTGAAAGAGACTTTCGGCTGGATGGCGGCCCCGGATTTCGACCATCCTGCCGGAGAGCCGCTGCGGCTCGCCACGCAGGCTGATCCATGCAGCGTACGCAGCATGGCTGTCGACGCCCTCAACAGGGCGGGCATCGCCTGGACCGAAGTCTTCGTCGGCGGCGGGGTGGCCACGATTGGCGCTGCGATCTCGGCGGGTCTTGCCGTCGCCGCGCTCGGGCGACGCGTCGCCCCTCTGGATACGACCGATGTCGGCGCGGAGCTGGGATTGCCGCCGCTCCGGTCGCGGGATGTGGTCTTGCATGCAAGCCCAACAGACCGGCAGAGCAAGCATTCACTGAAAACACTGGCTGCCGCGATCCGTGCGACGGCGGCCAAGCATTGACTGCCTTTCGGGGCCCGACTCGGCCCCACACTCGGATTTCCGCCGGTCAGACAACTCCATTCTCGATTCGCCGCGTGCGAGAGAATGCTCGTTCCTTTCTGCGTCGCATTCCGAAATTGCCAGGGCCCCGCGTTCGTCTGCACATTGGGGCTACCCACAGCCCTGTTACTCAGGATAGCGAAATGCAACGTCCCACGTCCCGCCTGCGCGCCCTCGCCGCAGCTGCGCTCGGTCTTTTCGTCATGGCGTCCGCGCACCCCGCCTCCTCCGAGGAACTCCGCATCGGGTATCAAAAATCCTCGACGCTGACCGCGATCCTGAAGACGAACGGAGCTTTGGAAAAGGCGCTGGCGCCGCTCGGCATCACCGTGTCCTGGCACGAATTCACCAGCGGCTTGCCACTGCTGGAAGCTATCAATATCGGCAGCATCGATTTCGGCGCCGACGTCGCCGACACCGTGCCGATCTTCGCGCAAGCCGCGGGCGCCAAGCTCGCCTATGTCGCTGAAGAAGCCGCCTCGCCGGCGGCGCAGGCGATTCTCGTGCCGCAATCGTCGACCATCAAGACCATCGCCGATCTCAAGGGCAAGAAGATCGCCGTCACCAAGGGTGCCGGAAGCCACTACCTGCTGCTCGCGGCCCTGGCGAAATCGGGGCTCAGCTTCAAGGACATTGCGCCTGCCTATCTGACGCCGGCCGACGGCCGCGCGGCCTTTGTCAGCAACAATGTCGATGCCTGGGTCGCCTGGGATCCGTTCCTGACCAGCGCGCTACACCAATCCAACGGCCGCATCGTGACGGATGGCGGCAACGGTCTGGCCAGCTATAAACGCTACTATCTCGCCTCGGCTGCATATGCGGACAAGCACGGCGACGTGCTCAACGTCATCTTCGTCAAGCTGGCCGAGACCGGAAAATGGGTGAAGGCGCAGCCGAAAGAAGCGGCCGCAATGCTGGCCACGCTCTGGGGCATCGACGCCGCAACCGTCGAAGAAGCCAACAGTCACCGCTCCTATCAGGTGGGTGCGGTTACCGGCCCGGGCCTGTCGGAGCAGCAGCGCATTGCCGATGCGTTCCACGCCGAAGGACTGATCCCGGTGAAGATCGACACTACGGCAATCAAGATCTGGTCGCCGAAGGGTTCATGATCTCAAGCATGAGCCGCTGCAAGACCCGTACCCAGGCCGCGCCGGATATCCGGCACTGACGCCAGCAGGCTCTGGGTATAGGCATGCCGCGGGTGCTTGAGAACGGCTCCGGCGTCACCCTGCTCCACGATTCGGCCGTTCTGGAAGACCAGCACGCGGTCGCACAGGTGCTCGATAACGCCGAGATCATGCGAGATGAAGAGCAGCGCCGTGCCGAGCCGCGACTGGAGCTCGGTCAACAGATCCAGCACCTGGGCCTGGATGCAGATGTCGAGCGCCGAGACCGGCTCGTCGCACACGATGACGGCCGGCTCAGCCGCCAGCGCTCGCGCGATCGATACCCGCTGACGCTGGCCACCGGACAATGACCGCGGCAAGCGGTTGAGGTGATCGGCATTCAGGCCGACCAGTTCGAGCAGCGAAACGATCCGGTCGAGGCGGGCGATGCGGCTGTCGGACCGCGGAAGGTTCTCGGCAATGATATCGCTGACGCGATAGCGCGGATCGAAGCTGCTGAGTGCGTCCTGGGGAATGTATTGCAGCTTGCGGCGAAGCCGGCGGCGGTGCGCTTCCGCGACCGACGACCAGGGCTGTCCCAGCAAGCGCACCTCGCCCTCGTCCGGAGGCAGCAGGCCCAGAACGATCTTGGCGCAGGTCGATTTTCCCGAGCCGGACTCGCCGACGATGCCGACGACCTCGCCCACCCGGACATCGAAGCTGATGTCCTGCAACACCACGGACTTCGCGCGCCCCGCGGCCTTCGGCGCGACGAAGCTCTTGGCAATACCTTCGACCTCGAGCACGACCTCGCCTGCGGCCCGACGCTGCGGCAAAGGCTCGCGCACGATGGCGATCGCCGCCGGATCGGCAGCACCGAGCTCAAACCTGGCTGAGGCGAGCCTCGATCCGCGCGACTGCCCGGACGGAATTGCCGCGATCAACTGCCGCGTATAAGGATGGCGCGGGTGGGTGAGGACATCGCGGGTCGGCCCGCTATCGACCACTCGGCCATCACGCATCACGATGACACGATCGGCGATGCCGGCAACCACGGCGAGATCGTGGCTGATGAGCAAAAGACCCGCTCCCTCGCGGATCCGCTCGGCCAGAACGTGAAGAACTTGCGCCTGAACGGTGACGTCGAGCGATGTGGTCGGCTCGTCGGCAATGATCAAATCGGGATCGGCTGCAATGGCGGAGGCAATGAGCGCGCGCTGGCGCAGGCCTCCCGACAATTGATGCGCATATTGCAAGGCGCGATCGGCGGGATTGGGGATACCGACCTTGCCCAGCGTCTCCAGCGTCCGGTCACGGATGGCGCCTGGGTTAGTGAGGATCCGGTGGCTCGAGATCACCTCGGCGACCTCCTGGCCGATCGTGCGCAAGGGATCGAGCGAAACCAGGGCATCCTGCATGACGAGCCCCGTCACGGTCCCGCGCAGCTTCCGCCAATCGGCTTCGCTGAAATTGCGGGCATCGCGGCCCTTGATCACGAACCGGCGCGCCGCGGTTCTCGCCCCCTCACCGGCGAGGTTTAGCAGGCTGCGCGCGGTGATGCTCTTGCCGGAGCCGGACTCCCCGACCAGCGCCACGCATTCGCCGGGCCTGATCGTGAGATCGAAATCGGTGACGATCGGCTTGTCGCCATTGGCACCCGCAAAGCCGATGCTCAGCCCCTGCACCTCGACGATCGGCGCCGCGCGATCCTTCTGCAAGGCCGAGCCGGTCATGCGAGCCGCCCTTCAAATCGCTGCTGCAGATGGTTGCCGATGACGCTGAAAGCGATCACGGTGGCGGTGATGGCAACGCCGGGAAACACACCGGGCCACCAGGCGACGCGGAGCACGTCCCGGCTCTCCGCCAGCATCACACCCCATTCCGGCGTCGGCGGCTGCGGACCGAGCCCAAGGAAGCTCAGGCCCGATACGATCAGGATCGTAGAGCCGATATAGACGGTGGCGATGATCGGGATCGCGACAAGCACGTTGGGCAGCACGTGCCGGATGAACACCTGCCAGCGGCTCAATCCGTAGATCGCAGCCTGGGTCACATAGTCCGCATCCCGGATGAGCTGCGTCTGCGCCCGCACGACGCGGCCGAACTTGGGGATGCCGGCAATCCCCACCGCAATGGCGATGTTCAGCATGCCCTGGCCGAGGAACGTGACGATCAGCATGGCGAGCAGAACGCCGGGAAATGACGACAGCATGTCGAACAGGCGCGATACGGCCTCGTCCAGAATGCGATTGCGCTGCCCTGCGATGATGCCGAGGACAATGCCGGCGCCGAGCCCGACTGCGACGCCACCGAAGCCGATCAGGAGCGAGTAGCGCGTGCCGAAGATGGTTCGAGCGAAGACGTCGCGGCCGAGCCGATCGGTTCCGAACAGATGCACCCAGCCCGGCGGCTTCAGACCCTCGCTGAAATCGCCGACGAGCGGGTCGAAATGCGTGAACACGGAGGGAGCAATCGAGGCTGCGATCAGGACGGCGACGAAGATGCCGGACAAAATAAGGCCTGGCGGCAGCCGGCGGCGAACCCCGATCGCAGCTGCGGCGGGGGACGCCTCGAGGCCCGCGAGATCTTCCGGCGCCTCGAGCGGCACAGCCGTATCGAAAGCGCGATGTGACGGCGCGGTCATTGAGCCCTCAATCTCGGATCGATCAGCACATAGAGGATGTCGAGCAGCGTGGACGCGGCGACATGTATGAAGGCCGCGAGCAGCACGACGGTGAGGACAACAGGCACGTCGTGGGTCAGCACCGCACCGAGTGTTACCGTGCCGAGCCCTGGCCGGCCGAATACCTTCTCGGTGATGACGGCACCGCCGAGCAAGCCGCCGATCAGCCAGCCGCCCAGCGTCACCGCCGGCAAAAGAGCGTGCCGCAGCACATGCCGCCAGCGGATGACGAATTCGCCCACGCCCCGCGACCGCACCGTCGTGACGAACGGCTGGTCGAGCGTCTTTTCCATGGCTTCACGCAGCACCTGCGTCAGCAGGCCTGCGGTCGGCAGCGCTAGGGTGATCGCCGGCAAGACGAGAGAATCCCATCCCTCCGTGCCGGAAACGGGGAACCAGCGCAGATTGAACGAGAACACCATCAACAGAAGGATGCCGAGCCAGAACACCGGCGTAGAGGCGAACACCAGCTCGACGAACGATGCCAGCTCACGCGAAAGCCGCCCTCGCCCTGCCGTCAGCAGCGCGATGAGCCCGGCAATCAAGATCGCCAGCACGCCGGCGGTGAGCGCGAGTTCGATCGTCGGCAGGAGCTGCGATCCCACCACCTCGATCACAGGCTGGCGCAGCACATACGAGGTTCCGAAGTCACCACGAACGATCCGGGACAGGAATTCGAAGTACTGCATCGGCAGGCTCTTATCGAGCCCCCATTCGGCCGCGATCGCCTCGCGCAGTCCGGGATATTCGACATCGCCAGCAAGAATATCCTGAATGCGGCCGGGCAAGGCGTGCAACGCCAGAAACGTGGCTGTCACGCTCGCCCAGGCCACCACCAGGCTGGTCAACAGCCTGGAGATGATGCGGGACCACATGGGCTACTTCTTCGCAATCCAGAAGTCATAGGCACTGGACGGCGAGTCGAGGCCCGCCTCGAACCCCAGGCCGTTGACGTTGCTCTTCGCCGCAAGGAACCAGCTCGGCGCGAACAGCGGCACGATGAAGGCCTGGTCGACGCCACGTTTCTGGATCGCATCGGTGAGCTGCCGTTTGCGGATCGGATCGGTCGTTCGCAGCGACTCGTCGATTTGGCTCGTGATCTCCTGATCCGGATTGGGAATGTTGGAATAGAGAAAGCCCTTCGACCCCAGCATGTCCCAGAGCTCGCGTGCAGGATCCGACGGATTGTCGGTGTTGGGGTAGATCGCCCAGGTGCCGTTGGCGTTGTTCTTGGCGTATTCGCCCGCGGTGATGAGGCGGAGGTTGAGTTCAAGACCGACGTTCTTGCGCAGCGCCGCCTGGACGCCCTGGATCAGGATGTCGCGATTGTCGCGCACATAGGGCTGGGGATAGCCGACCTCGATCGAAAGGCGCTTGCCGTCCTTGGTGCGGAAGCCTTCGGAATCGCGGCCGGTCCAGCCGGCTTCATCCAGCAGCTTGTTCGCGCCCGCGACATCGTTGCCCCAGGAGCCGACCAGTGCCTTGTTGTAGGCAGGATTGGCCGGGCCGATGATCGACCAGGCCCGTGGCACGATGCCGAGATAGACCTGCTTGACGATCGGTTCCAAATCGAAGCCGTCACGCAGCGCGCGGCGCACGCGAACGTCATCCGCCGGTGGCCTGGTGTAGTTGATATTGAAGGTGAAGGATGTGCTGGCACCGGACGGGCCGGTCAGCAGCTTGAAGCCCGGCTGCTCCGCGAACAACGGCGCGTCGGTCGGCTGCACGCCCTCGATCAGGTCGACTTGCCCCGAGGTCAGCGCACCGGTCCGAACGGCGTATTCTGGGAGGAACCGAAACGTCACGCGATCGAGATAAGCAGGACCGGCATGCGCGGCATTGCCCGGTGCCCAATTGTAGGCCGTATTGCGCGTGAACACCGCGGACTGGCCGCGCGTATAGCTCTCGAACACGAACGGTCCGGTGCCGGCCAGTGCCGGCCCTCCTCCGCAGAGGTCGCCCTTCGCGAGCGATTTGGGCGAGATCAAGCCGAGCTTTACGTTCGAGGTCGATTCCAGGAAGCTGGAATCCGGGGTCGACAGAACCAGTTTCACTACATAGGGCGAGACCACCTCGGCGTGATCGTAGGCCTGGAGCAGCGATACCGCGGTGACGGCATTCTCCGGCTTCTTGATGAAATCGAAATTGGCCTTGACCGCGGCGGCGTCGAATTTCTCTCCGTCGTGGAAAACCACGTCCTCCCTGAGCTTGTAGGTGTATTCCTTGCCGTCGGCCGAGATCGACCACTCGGTCGCAAGCCATGGCGCAAAGGTGCCGTCCGTTTTCTTGGCAATCAGCGAGTCGATATAGTTGCGGGCCACGAAGAACGCGGCCTGCTGAGAGGAGTAATGCGGATCGAAGCACGCGGGCTCGGTCGTCACACCCCACCGCAGCGCGCCGCCGGAGACCGGCTTGTCATCGGCGCTCGCCGCATTCGTCGCAAGCAGGGCAATCGCCACGCCGCCCATCAGCAAATTATTCTTCTTCATCCGCATCACCAACATTCATTCTGCTACCTCCGGCGCGATCGACGCATCGAACGTCACCAAATGAGTGGCGGCGATCGTTTACGCTTCAATCGATCCGCACGAGGCGTTATCGCTTGTTGCATCGCGATGTAATTCTCCGCCACGCGCAAACGCAACACGCAAACCGCCACGTTGATGGCCACGAATGAAGTTTGAAAAATAATTCGCAAACGCGCTCCGGTCATGGATGAAATCGGTGACGGCGAACGGCAATCAGACAATTCGATGCTGCATAGCAATTGCGCATCGTGATCAGACAACACGCGGACTTTGGTTCGCGAAGCGCGCTTCAGGAACGCCGGCCGGACGTTAGGGTCAGCACTTCGCCGTCCCGCGGGATCAGCAGCTGCTCCGGCCCGATGCCATGATCCTGCGCGTATAGGTGCAGATCGCCCCGGCAGGTTGCCACCGCTTCCGCCGCTCCATCGTGATGAGATCGCCGTCCCACCTTGCTCCGCAGGGGTGGATGACGATGACGTCCAGGCGGTTTTGCACGATCGTGGCCTCGACCGGGGGGTAGAGCACGGTATCGCCGGCCCAATACAGCGACGGCTCATCCTTTGCAGTAATCGTGAACCCCATCACCGATCCCATCTTCTGCACGACCTGGCCCAGGCCATGGCTGCCTTCGCACAGAAGTGGACATTAACTTGCCAATAGTCCCAGCTAAGGCCGTCAAAAATGACCCGGAGCGGACCTGCTAGGTCATCTGCGCAAATCGCGCTTGCAGAATGGGCTTCTTTCGGTCACCAAGCCATTGGAAAGAATATTTGCCCTCGCCTGTGGTATGGAAGCTTCGCCAACCGCAGATGCTGTAAGTATCCAACATACTGATCTGCTGCAGCCAAAAGCGTGAAGCCTCGATTGCAATGCTCACGATCCCTTTTTTCATCGTTGCGCTTCTATACGCGACCGTGGGGCAAGCAGGTGGTACGGCCTTTCTCGCCTTGATGGCTTTTGCTTCATTCCCGTCAACAGAGATGCGGCCAACAGCGTTATTGCTCAACATCGTCGCCGCGACTTACTCGACGTGGCTGTTCAATCGGGGCGATCGCATCGATTGGCAGAAGTTGAGACCTCTTCTATTCGCCTCACTGCCAACGGCCCTGATCGGCGGGTTTATTGCTTTACCTCAGCATTTCTATGATGTTGCTACCGGTGTCGTGCTCCTGCTGGCAGGCGCGATCTTGTTGATCGGGCGAGCCAAGGCAAACCTACTTGATCACGCCACACCGGCTTGGGGCGCGACCACAGCGGGCGCTGGCGTAGGCCTAGCGTCTGGACTTACGGGTGTCGGCGGTGGCGTCTTTCTTGCTCCCATGATGATCGCGATGGGGTGGGCTTCTCCTAAGCAGACAGCTGCTCTGACTGCCCCTTTCATATGTGCCAACTCCGCGGTTGGCCTCATCGGGGCGATCTACGCAGGGCAGTCACCATCACCGCAGACATGGCTTTACGCAATCGGAGCCGTCTTGGGTGCAATGATCGGAACCTCGATTGGTCTTCGCTGGCTGTCGGAAACGATAACACGCTACGTACTTGCCGCTGTGCTAGGTGCAGCTGGAGTCCAGCTATTGATCTTCGCACCAAGGTAGTTTTGTCACGACCTGGCCGTCACGTCATATGCTGCGGCTGTGCAAAGGTGGCCGGTATAGATGCAAAGCGATCATCAAGCGCGGTTCATGAGTGCCCGACCTAGTTGGCGCGCCAGGGTATGAGCTTGCGCTCCAGCCAGCTTGCGCTGCGGTCGACGAGAAAGCCGATCGACCCCACGATCAGGATCCCCAGCATGACAAGGTCCATGTCGAAGCGCTCGCGGCCCGCGATGATGAGCCCGCCGATGCCGGGACCGGCCGCCATGAAATATTCGGCGCCGATCGTCGCAAGCCATGCGTAGATCAGCGCGAGGTGAAGGCCGGTCAGAAGTGACGGCAGCGCGGCCGGCAGGTAGACATAGAGGATGAACTGAAGCCGGCTGAAGCGGAACACTTCACCAACCTCGACCAGCTTCGAAGAGGTCGTGTGCACGCCTTCGACCAGGTTGAGAATGACCGGGATCGATGCCGCGAGAGCAATAAAGACGATCTTGGCGATCTCCTCGAATCCGAACCAGAGAGAGATCATCGGAATCCAGGCCAGCAGCGCGATCTGCTTTAGTCCGTTGAACCACGTCGTGAAGATACGATCCGCGATGCGCGACAGGCCGAGCAGAAGTCCGACAAGAACACCGACGCCCGAGCCCAGCGCGAATCCGAGAAGGTCGCGCCGCAGGCTCGCAAAAAGTGCCTCGACCAGCTCGCCGCTTTTCGACTCTTCCCAGAAGCTGATGCCGACATGCTCCAGCGGCGGCAGGAACTGGCGGTTCACCAGGCCCGAATGGCTTGCGATCTCCCACAGAAGCAGCAGGCCAAACGGAAGGACCAGCCCGCGACCCGCGGCGCGGAGCGCTGTGCTATCCGACACGGTCGATCCGCCAACGCTGCAGCCGGGATTCGACCATCGCCAGTGCCTTGTCGCTGACAAAGCCGATGATTCCGATGACGATCATGGCGACCAGCACGGTGTCGAGCCAGAACATCTGGCGCCCCCATACGAGGAGGTAGCCGAGCCCCTCGGACGAGGCCAGCAGTTCGACGCTGACCAGCGCGATCCATGCATGGGTCAAGCCGTAGCGCAGGCCCGTGAAGATGGACGGCACGGCGCCGGGAAGCACGACATGGCGCAGCATCTGCAAGGGTGTGAAGCGGAAGGTCTCGCCGACCTCGACAAACGACTTCGGCACATTGGCGATGCCGGCGCTGGTGTTCATGACGACGGGCACGAAAGCGGCCTTGGCGATCACGACAATCTTTAGCGACTCGCCGATACCGAGCAGTAGCATCGCCAAAGGAATCCAGGCAAGCGCCGGCACCTGGGCGATCGCCGTGAAAAGCGGACGCACATAATCATCGACGCGGCGCGACAGCCCCATCGCGGAGCCGATCACCAGACCGCCGCCTGCTCCGATCACAAAGCCATAGGCAACACGGCGCAGGCTGTAGCCGGCATGCTGGGCGAGCTCACCGCTCGCGATCATGTCCCACAGCGTGTGAACGACGTCGCCGGGCCGCGGCAAGATCTGCTCCGGAAGCCAACCGCGATCCGCACCGATGATCCAGACCGGCAGGGCTATGGCGGGCAGCACCAGCAGCCAGGCGAAAGAGGCAAGGTGGTGAAGCAAAGCCTGTCTCGCCCCTTCAGGGACAACGCGCCCGAGACCGAACGGCCAAGAGGCGCGCGAAGCCGACGACGTCCGGATGACAGCATCGCTCATGCACTTGCTCCGGCCAACAAGTCGCGCGCCACGGAGCTACCATCGCCGTCGCCCAGGGTCCGCAGGATGTCGTTACGGATGCGGACGAGTTCGTCGCTGCTGCGAGATCGCGGCCGCGGCGCAGTCACGTTGAAAATCCGGGCCACGCGACCTGGACGGGGCGCGAGCACGATGACGCGATCGCCGAGCAGCACGGCCTCGTCGACGTCGTGGGTGACCAGAATCGTGCTGATCTTCTCATGCGCCCAGATGTGCTGAAGCTCGATCTGTAGCCGCGCGCGCGTCAATGCGTCGAGCGCGCCGAAGGGCTCGTCGAGCAGCAGGAGCCGGGGGCGGTTGACCAGACCGCGGGCGATCGCCGCGCGCTGCGCCATACCGCCGGACAGCTGGTGCGGATAGGCCTCCGCGAAGCCGTCGAGGCCGACCAACGAAATGTGTGCGGCAACCGATTCCTGCTTGGCGCGTTCGCTCAGTGCGGCGTTCTTGAGGCCGAGCGCGATGTTCTGCCTGACCGTCGCCCAGGGAAACAGCCTCGGCTCCTGGAACACGATGCCGCGGTCGAGGCTGGTGCCCGCAACCGGCTCGCCGTCCTGGCTGATGCTGCCCCTGAAATCGCGATCCAGCCCCGCGATCAGCCGCAGCAAGGTCGACTTTCCGCACCCGCTCGGCCCGAGCAGGACGACGAATTCGCCCGTGGCAACGTCAAGCGACACGTCCTTCAAGGCCTCGAACGCCTGACCGTTGACGACAAAGGAGCGCGAAACGTTGCGGACCTCAAGGTGTCCGACGTTCCGGCCTGCCTCAACCGCCGGCGCCGCTTCTGATTGCACCACAGACATCATTGCCCTGAAGCCAATGGCTTCCCGTTCGCGTCATATTCATTCCAGTACCCCTCGAGACCCTGCTGCTTGAGGGCTGTATTAAGGAATGACCGGTCGAACCACCCGTCGACGTCGACGTCCCGGCGCAGCAGGCCAAACTCCTTCGCCTGCTTTGCCTGGAAGCGATAGCTCTCGACGATGGAGGCGTCGATGATCGGCGTGTTGCGGTATTTCAGTTCCTGGTTGGAGAAATCGAAACGGTAGCCCGAGACGGGAAAACCCGTGCGCGCCGAGATCTCGAAGAAGGCCTCCCGATTCGCTTCATCCGACGACCATCGCGCCGCGCACACGATGGCCGAGACGATTTTCTGGGTGATGTCGGGATGCGCCTTGATGAAAGCTTCCTGGCCGATCAGCGTGGAGTGCCGCTCATAGGCCGGGTTGTCGCCCTTGGTGGTATAGACGATCTCGGCGATGTTCTTCTCGGCCAGGCTCGCCAAGGGAAAATTGCCGAAAGCGGCGTCGATATCTTTGGACGTCAGCGCCGCGTTGGTGGTCGCCGTGTCCATGTTGATGACCTGCACGTCGCGCTCTTGCAGACCGTTTCCGGCCAGTACCTTCACTGCGGCGAGATGGTTGTTGGTGCCCCGGAAGATCGAGACCTTCTTGCCGCGCAAATCGGCGACCTTGCGGATCGGTGAACCGAAAGGCACCGCCAGATAGATCGGCGCGTGGGCGCCGGACGCCATCAGGATCTTTGTCTTGAGGCCGTTGGCGCGGCCGATGATTTCCGGCAGATCGCCCTGGACCGCGAAATCGAGCTGGTTGTTGGCAAAGGCCTCGTTGACCGCAGGCCCGGCTCCTTTGAAGAAATACCACTCGACCTTCACGTCCGGACGGTCGCTGAGCTCCTTGTCGAGATAATGCTCGGAATGCGCGACGGCGGCGGAAGAGCCGCCCGAGAATTGCCTGTTGTCCGCACCGACCGAGGCAAAGCCGATCCGTACCGTGATCGTGTCGGCCGCCATACCTGGCGACGCTGCGCCGGCCGACAGCAGCATAGCGGCCAGCGCAAACCGCAAGAGAGCGCGTTTTCCAGTCATGACGTCATTCCTTCGCGTGTTCCGGTTATTCGGCTGCGACCGCGTGGCGACGTACCGCTTGCGGCCTGCGCAGGCCGAGATGATCGCGCAAGGTCGTGCCTTCGTACTCGTCGCGGAACAGGCCCCGGCGGCGCAGCTCAGGAACGACCAGCCTGATGAAATCGGTCAGGCCGCCGGGCAGCGTCGGCGCCATGATGTTGAAGCCGTCGGCGCCGCAATTCTGGAAGCGCTCCTCGAGCTGGTCGGCGATGTACTCGGGCGTGCCCACCAGCTGCCAATGGCCGCGCGCGCCGGCGATCCTCAAATACAGATCACGCACCGTCAGCCCTTCCCGGCGCGCGAGCTCGAGCAGAAGCACCTGCCGGCTCTTGCCGCCTTCGGTTTCCTTCAACTCCGGGATGGGACCATTCGGATCGGCATCGACAATCTCGGGCGCACCAAGGAAACCGGCAAGCAGATCGAGACCGACCTGGGGCAGGATCAGCGACTGCAACTCATCGAACTTCGCCTTGGCCTCGCTTTCGCTCTCCGCGACCACGGGGAAGACGCCGGGCAGGATCTTCAGATCCTCCTGGTCTCGGCCATATTTCGACAGCCGCCCCTTCACATCCGAATAGAACGAGACCGCGTCTTCGAGCGTCTGCTGTGCCGTGAAGGTCGCCTCCGCCGTGCGCGCGGCGAGTTCCTTGCCCGGACCGCTCGAGCCCGCCTGTACCAGCACCGGACGACCCTGCGGTGAGGGCGGGATGTTCAGGGGGCCACGCACCCTGAAATGGCGGCCCTGGTGATTAAGAAGATGAAGCTTGTCCGGATCGAAATAGCGGCCGCTGGCGCGATCGCGCAGGAACGCATCATCGTCCCAGCTATCCCACAGGCCGAGCACCACGTCGGCGAACTCTTCCGCGCGCGCATAACGCTCGGCGTGCGGGATGAGCCCTTCGTGATTGAAGTTCAGCGCCGCGGAGGCCTCGGTCGACGTGACCAGGTTCCAACCGGCGCGGCCACCGCTGAGACGGTCCAGCGAAGCGAACTGCCTTGCCACGTTGAACGGCTCGTTGAAGCTGGTCGAGACGGTCGCGACCAGTCCGATCCTCGACGTGACGGCAGCGAGCGCCGACAGCAACGTCAGCGGCTCGAACGGGTAGACGCCACTATGGGCCTTGCGACTGGACGCCTCGATGCGATCGACGCGCACGCCGACCATGTCCGCCAGGAAGATGGCGTCGAATCTCGCTTCCTCCGCGATCCGGGCGAAGTGCACGAAATCGGCCAGCGACTGGCTGTCGGAGGCCTGCGGCGAGCGCCAGGCGGCGACGTGATGGCCGGTGAACAGCAGGAAGGCGCCGAGGGACAATTTTTCCTTGCGACGTGACATGCAAAGTTTCTCCGGTCACCAATGCTGGCTGACGCCATTCGCCCCGCAATATGACGATTGCCCGTCGCTTCGCGCAATCTCACAGCTTTCCAATCTTGCGCCGGTCGTCGCTATGTCTCTTCTTCGCAAGCGGCATGGCACGGAAGATTGTGATCTTCGCCGCTTAAGCGGAAGGATCGATCCAGAGGTCGGCAAAGCTTCCGTTCAGCCCCTCCCCGCCCGGCGCGAAGTTGCGGACCTTCTTGTTCGCAATGATCACGCCGCCGGTGGCGACGAGATCGACCGACGCCACCTCTTCGTGAATGGTCGACTGGAACTTCGACCAGACCTCCCGCCGCTTCTCGACATTCGGCTCGATCGCCGCAGCTTCGAGCAGGCGATCGACCTCCTCATTGCTGTAGTGCGCCGCATTCGAAAACGGCAACCCGATCCGGAAGTTCTTCGACCAGTATGCGCGCTGGATGCCCAGCGTCGGATCGAACGTGTTCGACAAGCTCTCAGCCGTGAGGTCGAAGGCCCGGTCGCGATAGACGACGTTCAGATAGGTCGCGAGATCGTATCGCTGAATCTCGATGTCGAGGCCGATCTGGCGCAACGAATTGCGCAGGAAGTCTGAAAGACTCGGAGGCAGGAACGGATTCTGCGTCAACCTCAGCTTTGCCCTGATGCCACCCGCGCCGCGTTTGATGCCGGCCTCGTCAAGCAATTGCTCTGCCGTCTTCGGATCAAAGGGCCACGCCTGGATCTTGGGATCGTAGAATTTGGGCAAGGCCGTGCTGACAGGCGATGGCGAAACCAGCGCATAGCCAAAGAACACGACATTCACCAGCGCCTTCAGATCGATTGCGTGAGCGACCGCCTTACGTACGCGGCGATCACGCAGGAGCTGCGTGTCAAAATTGAAGAACAGCTGCTGCTGCGGGCCGGAATAGCCATAGGTCGCCGTGTCGACCACAAAGCGCGTGTCGCGCTTGAACCGCTCGATGTCGCCATAAGGCACCGGCGTGGCTCCGATATCGACCTCTCCCGCCTCAAGAGCGGCCGCCCGCGCGGCTGGATCCAGGATGACCTTCAAGACGAGGCGGTCGACATAGGGCTTGGGGGCGTCCCAATAATTGGGATTGCGCACGAACAGGAGATGGCTTCCCGGAACCCATTCGCGAAGGATGAACGGACCGGTTCCGATGGTCTGCTCCAGCTTCGGCTGCTCGTCCGGCTTGAGCGCCGTGTAGATGTGCCTGGGCACGATCGGGGATTCCGCGCCGGCCAGCGCCGTGATGAGGAATGGCGCCGGGTTCGACAGGATGATGGTCGCGGTCACCGCATCGGGCGTTTCGACCGCCTCGACATTCGCAAAGGTGATGCGCCCGCGCGGATGCGCGATCTTCAGCCGTTCGATCGAAAACGCGACGTCCGCCGAGGTGAAGTCCTTGCCGTCGGACCATTTCACGCCAGGTCTCAGCTGAAACGTGTAGCGCTTGCCATCCTCGCTGATCGTCCATGAGGTCGCGAGTACCGGCTTTGGATTCAGATCGTAGTCATACGCCAGCAGCCCCTCGTTGATCTTGGTGCCGATGGTCTGGCCGGTTCCCGAGGATGTATTGATCGCGATGATCGCCGAGGGATCCGGATAGTAGACCCAATTCAGCGTACCACCCGAGACCGGACTGGTCGCACCTCTCGCAGACGGCAGCAACGCGGTGGCGCCGGCTGCAAGCAGGCCAGCATTGAACGTCCGGCGATCGAGCCCCATCACGCTTCTCCGTCTCTGCGCATCACGAAGGGCAGGTCTCACCTGTCTTCGCCGCCTCCATGTTAGGCACGCGCGCGGAGAATTTGCTTTTGTTGTTTGAAGCGCCAACGCGCGGTGGTTCGCGCGAGCCGACACGCGTGCAGCAGCAAAATTTTCATTACGCGATCCGGCGCGCCGCGGGATTGATTGTCCGATCCTTCGGTGAATTATTGTTGCGACGACATTCGCGAACGCATGGATCGGCAATGAATGAATTCTCGCGCAGGCAGGTTGCCAAGGCGTTATTTGCCTCCGGCATTGCCGCCGGCAGCATTGCTCCGCGACGGCTGCTTGCTGCGGAGGAGCCGAGGCGCGGCGGCACGCTGAATGCCGTCATCCAGCCCGAGCCTCCGATTCTGGTGAGCCTCACGCACACCGCCGGGCCGACGACACGCGTCAGCGCGAAAGTCACTGAGGGGCTCCTGACGTTCGACCTCGACTTCAATCCGCGACCTCAGCTCGCGACGGCCTGGCAGATCAGCGAAGACGGGCTGCACTACCGGTTCGAGCTACGCCGCGGCGTGAAATGGCACGACGGCAAGGACTTCACGTCGGCGGACGTCGCCTACTCCATCGAGCTCCTGAAGCAGCATCATCCGCGCGGCCGCGGCACGCTTTCATCGGTGCGAGAGGTCCTCACCCCAGACCCGCATATCGCGGAGATCGTGCTCGACAAGCCGGCACCGTATCTGCTCGTAGCACTCACGGCGTCGGAATCGCCGATCGTTCCGCGACATGTCTACGAAGGCTCCGATCCCCTGACCAACCCCAACGGCCGCGCTCCGATCGGGACCGGTCCCTTCGTGTTCAAGGAGTGGAAGCAGGGCGGCCACATCCTGTTCGAACGCAACCCCAATTATTGGGATCCCGGCAAGCCATATCTCGACCGCATCGTCATTCGCTTCATCGCCGATGCCAATGCACGCGCCGTCGCACTGGAGACCGGAGAGATTCACTACGCGCCCGACACGCCGGTGCCGCTCGGCCAGATCGAGACGCTCAAGGCCAATCCGAACCTCCTGATCGAAACGCGCGGTTACGACTACCAGCCGATCGTCTACCGGCTCGAATTCAACCTCGCCAACCCCTATTTCGCCAGGCCGGAGGTGCGCCGGGCCGTCGCCCATGCCGTCGACCGCGACGCGATCGGGCGTGTCGTGTTCTACGGCTGGAGCCAGAATGCGCCGGCTGCCATCAGCCCCGCGCTGAAGCAGTTCTACAACCCGGACATTCCCCGGCACGACTTCGACCCGAAGAAGTCCGAAGCCCTGCTCGACGCGGCGGGCCTGCCCCGCGGTGCCGACGGCACCCGCTTCAAGGTCTTCCACGACTACATGCCCTACAGCGAGACCTATCAGCAACTGGGTGCCTATACGCGCCAGGCGCTCGCCAATATCGGCATCGGCGTCACGTTGCGTGCCCAGGACGTGCCGACCTGGTTCAAGCGCACCTACACCAACCGCGATTTCGACTTCATGAGCAACGGCATGAGCCACTCCTTCGACCCAACGGTCGGAGTCCAGCGGCTCTATTGGTCGAAGAATTTCAAGCCCGGCGTGCCGTTTTCGAACGGCTCGGGTTACAGCAACCCGGAGGTCGATCGGCTGCTCGAAGCGGCCGCGGTCGAGAGCGATCCGGCCAAGCGGCGCGAACTGTTCCGTGCCTTCCAGGTGATCATCGCCACCGACCTGCCCGACATCAATCTGGTGACGGGCGCGAACTTGACGATCGCCAACCGCAAGCTGCGGAACCACACCGTGACGATCGACGGCCCGTCCGCGAACTTCGCCGACGTCTGGCTGCAAGCCTGATCAGATACAGGACATCGCCGCATGAGCTTCGATCTCGACACGTCAAATCCGCATTTCGCCAAAGCTGTGGAGTTGCGCGAGATTTTCGCCCGGGATGCCGCGGAACGCGATCGCGCCGGCGGAAAACCGCTGGAGCAGCTGGCGCTGCTCAAGGCGAGCGGGCTGCTCAATCTCCTGATCCCGCAGGAATTCGGCGGTTTCGGTGAGCGCTGGTCGACCGCGTGCAAGATCGTCCGCGAATTCGCCAAGGTGGATGGCGCGCTCGGTCACCTCTACGGCTATCATTTCGGCTCCCAGCATGCCGCGCATCTGCGCGGAACGACTGAACAAGCCGCGGACATCTTCCGGCGATCCGCCGCAGGCAATTGGTTCTGGGGCAACACCGCCAACAGCTTCTCCAAGAGCCTGTTCGGCCGCAAAGACAGCGAAGGATTCATCCTCGACGGCTATCGTCCCTTCACGTCGGGATCGCACATTGCCGACTATCTCCAGGTCGCCTGGGAGGACCACGAGACCAATGTGCGCAGCTTCGCCGCCATTCCCGCGAGCCGCGAGGGCATCCATGTCGAGAACGACTGGGACGGTTTCGGGCAACGGCAGACCGGAAGCGGCCGGGTGACCTACACCGGCGTGCGTGTCCACCGCAACGAGGTGCTCGACCACAAGCCGGATGGTGGCCGCCCCTACCAGACCATCACGCCCTTCCTGCAACAATCCACCCTGCTCAATGTATTCATCGGCAGCGCCCAGGGCGCGCTGATCACCGCCCGTGACTATACGCGGGACAAGTCCCGGCCGTGGGTCCATTCCGGCGTCGACAAGCACACCGACGACCCCTGGATCAAGCGGGTCTATGGCGAGCTCTATACGCGCGTGAAGGCGGCGACACTGCTCGCGGACGAAGCCGCTGCTACGCTCGACCGGGTGTGGTCGCGCGGACGCGACCTGACGGCGCACGAGCGCGGCGAGGCTTCCGTGGTGATCGCAGGCGCCAATGTCCACGCCGGCCAGGTAGCGCTGGATGTCACGAGCCGCATCTTCGAGGTCATGGGGGCGCGCTCGGCCACGATCGCCAACGGTTACGATCGTTTCTGGCGCAATGTGCGCATCCACACCCTGCACAATCCGGCCGAATACAAGACCCGCAACGTCGGGAGCTGGTTTCTCACCGGCGCTCATCCCGATCCTTCCGCGTTCCAGTAATCGATTTACGAAGGTTTCGTCGTGTCCAAGATCATCCAAGTCAATGGCTTTGCCATCTTCAGCCCGGTCCATCTCTCTCCCGGGCTGTGGCGGCATCCGGACGACCGCTCGCTCGACTTCTCCACGCTCGACTACTGGACCGACGTCGCCAAGATCCTCGAAGCCGGCAAGTTCGACTCCATCTTCATCGCCGACGGCATCGGAATCCACGACGTCTATGCTGGAACGGCGGATGCCGCGCTCAGCACCGGCGCACAGATCCCGAAGCTCGATCCCATGCTGCTGGTCTCGGCGATGGCGCATGTCACGGAGCATCTGGGCCTCGGCATCACGGCGCCTGTGTCCTACGAGCCGCCCTTCACGCTGGCCCGTCGCTTCTCGACGCTCGATCACCTGACCAAGGGACGCGTCGCCTGGAACATAGTCACCGGCTATTCCAACGCAGCATCGCGAGCCGTCGGTCGCGACAGCATCATGGCGCACGACCCGCGCTACGATCTCGCCGACGAATTCCTCGATGCCGTCTATGCGCTCTGGGAAGGAAGCTGGGACGATGAGGCCGTCATCGTCGACCCGATCCGCGGCGTGATTGCCGATCCGTCGCGCATTCGAAAGGTCCATCACCACGGCACGCACTTCAAGATGGATGCCGTCCATTTGGTCCATCCCTCGCTACAGCGAACGCCGTTTCTGTTTCAGGCCGGCGCCTCCAATCGCGGCAAGGATTTTGCGGCAAGGCATGCCGAAGCCGTGTTCCTGGGCGAACATTCGAAGGCCCCGACCGCGAGGAACGTCGCCGAGACGAGGGCCCGCGCACGCGCATTCGGCCGCGATGGTCGGGACATCCGCTTCTACGCCCTCATGACCGTCATCGCCGGCGAGACCCGGGTCGAAGCCGAAGCAAAATACCGGGACTATCAGCGCTACATCGATCCCAAAGGCTCTCTGGCGCTGTTGTCCGGCTGGACCGGCATCGACCTGTCCCGCTATAGCCTGGACGATCCGTTCCCGACCGTGAAGAAGGACAACGCGGTCACCTCGATGATCGACTCCTTCTCGCGGACGGAGCGTCCGTGGACGATCCGGGAGATCATCGAGCACAATGGCATCGGCGGGCGTGGCCCCGTCATCGTCGGCTCACCCGCCGAGATCGCCGATGAGCTGCAGTCCTGGGTTGCCGAGACCGACATCGACGGCATCAATCTCAGCTACGCCGTGACACCCGGAGGCTACCAGGATTTTGCCGAGCTCGTCGTGCCCGAATTGCAACGGCGCGGCGTCTACAAGACCGAGTACGCGCCGGGGACGCTGCGCGAGAAGATCTTTGGGCTCGGACGGGCACGTCTGCCCTCATCGCATCCCGCCGCGCGCTTCCGGGATCACGCTGCCGCAACGCCGCAGCGCGAAACCACATCGGCCTGAACCCTATGCGCCTGCGCTCACCCGATCTCGAGCTTCGGCACCGCATGGCGCAACCCCGCCTGCTCCATCAGCGGCAACACGCGCCGGCCGAAGAAATCGAGGTCGGGCTTGAAGTCGAAGAAGCTGAGCTGAAGTCCGTCGATCCCCGCCTTCTTCAGCTGCACGAACTGCTCCACGACCTGCTCGGGCGTACCGATCACCTCGATGTTGCCGCCGATCGCGCGCCGCTTGGGCGCATCGCGGCCGACGCGCCCCTTCCAGGCGTGCGCGTCGCTGGCAAAGTTCTGCATGCTGGCGACGGGGTCGATATGCTCGACGATGGCGTCGTGATATTGCCAGGTCTCACGCTCGGTCTCGCGGCAGACGACCATGGGATTCAGCAAGGTGCGGACCTCGCGGCCCACGTCGCGTGCCGATTGCTTGACGCGCTGGGCATGCGCCGGCAGCACCTCGATCGCGCTTTTGAACGACGAGCCGGCCGGGCTGGTGATGAACACGATGTCGGAATAACGGCCGGCGAACGCGATGCCGGCATCCGAGCCGGTCGCATTGACCAGGATCGGCCGGCCAAATCGCGGCTTGGGCGTGACGAACGCGTTGCTGAGACGCCAAGGCGACTGGCCGGAGAACGAGAAATTCTCCTCGTCGCTCCAAAGCCGCTGCAGCACCTCCAGGAATTCGGCGGCAAGTTCGTATCGCCGATCGTGCTCGATCTGATTCCAGCCGAAGGCTTCGTGCTCGATGGCACGGTGACCGGTCACCACATTGATGCCCCAGCGGCCTCCCGAGATGTGATCCAGCGTCGCGCCGTATTTGGCGAGATGCAGCGGATGGATCGGACCATAGAGAACATGGATGGTCGAGATCAGCATGATCCGCGACGTCACGGCGGCGAGCGACGCCGTCGTGATGAAGGAATCGAGCGCCTGGCCGGTGAACACCCCGCCATAGCCGCCCTTCGGCAGCCATTGCGACAGCGCAAAGACGAGATCGAAACCGAACGCCTCGGCCGCGAGCGTCAGATCGCGGTTGTACTCGAACGTCCAGGTCGTCGAACGCGGCAAAGTCGAGGCACTCCAGCCACCGGCCTGGATCGGCAAGAACAGGCCGAGCAGCAAAGGCTGCTTGAGCGATTTGGCGAGAGGGCTTTCGGGAAACTGCGCTGGGCTCGGGAACACGGGCCAGCCAACGATCTCCCCCGGTCTGTGCACTATCGTCATGATCTTATCCGCCTTGCTGGTCCGTCCCCTTCGCCGCACAGCGGCAGCACTGATGCAATCGCACGCGCGTGCATCAAGGTTGATGTTGGCTTTCGTTGTTGTCAACCAGGCGACCGGCGCAGCGCTGCTCTGCCCTCGCGCGCAGGCATCGCGCTCCTCAAAAGCATCTTGCCGACGAACTCCGGAAGTTAGAAAAATCATGTCGACCATCCAGCGCATCGCAAAGACTCTACGTCGTACGCTATGGCAGGCGATCCCGACCGTGATCGGAATCATCATCATCAATTTTTTTCTGCTGCAGCTCGCGCCCGGTGATGCCGCGGATGTTCTGGCCGGCGAATCCGGATCCGCCACGATGGAGACGGTGGCCGCCTTGCGGTCGCGTTTCGGACTGGACCAGCCTGTTCTCGTGCAGCTTGTCGCCTATCTGGACAATCTCGCACATTTCAGTCTCGGCAATTCGCCGCGCTACAATCTGCCCGTGGCCGACATCATCGGCCAGCGGCTGCCCGGCACCGTCGCCTTGATGTCAACCGCTCTCGTCATCGCGCTCGCGGGCGGCATCGCGCTGGGCATCGTGATGGCGACCTTCGCCGGAAGATGGCCGGATCGGGTGATCTCGATCGTCGTCACTTTATTCTACTCGATCCCGGGATTCTGGATCGGGCTCATGCTGATCCTGCTGTTCTCGGTCAAGCTCGGATGGCTGCCGAGCGGCGGCTCCACGACGATCGGCGCGACCACTAGCGGCTTCGCCGCCGTGCTGGACCGGGCGCGCTACATGATCCTTCCGGCACTCTCACTCGCGCTGTTCTATATCGCGATCTATTCGCGATTGGCGCGCGCGGCCATGCTCGAAGCTCAGTCTCAGGATTACGTTCGCACGGCGGCCGCAAAAGGATTGTCGCCGCTCGCCATCACGGTGCGTCATGTCCTGCGCAACGCGTTGCTGCCGGTCACTACGGTTGCCGGCATGCATTTCGGCGGCCTGCTCGGCGGCGCCGTGGTGGTCGAGACCGTCTACAGCTGGCCGGGGCTGGGCCGGCTCGCCTTCGAGGCGGTGATGAGCCGCGATTTCAGCGTGCTGCTTGGAATTCTCCTCCTGTCCTCCCTGCTCGTGATCATCGCCAATATGACGGTCGATCTCGTGCAGGCCTGGCTCGACCCTCGCATCGAGACCCGTTGATCATGACCGACGCCGCTCTCCAATCCGCCGCATCGACCGTACGAAGCACGAATGAAAAGCCGGCGCCCGCGCCTGACGATGCCGACTGGCCGAACATCCATGCACGGGATACGCATGTCGTTGCCGATGATGCGGGTCGCGCGCACCCCCATCTGTTGCGGCGCCTGCGGCGAAATCCATCGGTCATCGCCGGCGGGCTCCTCCTGTTGTCGATCGTCCTCGCAGCGGCGCTGGCGCCCGTGCTCTATCCGTCCGATCCCCTCGGAATGGTGGCGCGCCCGCTGCTCTGGCCGGGCCAGGATTTCGCATTTCCTTTTGGAACGGATTCACTTGGCCGTGATGTCGCAGCCGGACTGATGCACGGCGCACGCGTCTCTTTGCTGATCGGATTTGTCGCCACCACGATCGGCCTCACCGTCGGCATCCTCGTGGGCGCGACGGCCGGATATCGCGGCGGCCGCATCGACGACCTTCTTGTCCGCGTGATCGAATTGTTTCAGACGGTCCCGAGCTTCATCCTGCTCGTCGTCCTCGTGGCGATCGCCCAGCCATCCATCGTGACGGTGACCTGGGCGATCGGGCTCGTCACCTGGCCGACAATCGCCCGGCTCGTCCGCGCCGAGTTCAGGGTGCTGCGCGAGAAGGAGTTCGTGATGGCGGCGCGCAGCCTCGGCTTTGGTCACACGCGGATCGTTCTTCGCGAGATCCTGCCCAACGCCTTGCCGGCGATCATCGTCACCGCTTCGGTGATGGTCGCCTCCGCGATCCTGATGGAAGCCGCGCTGTCCTTCCTCGGTCTCGGCGATCCGAACGTGGTGAGCTGGGGCAGCATGATCGGTTCAGGACGCGAGCTGATCAGGACGGCCTGGTATCTCACCGCGCTTCCTGGCGTCGTCATCGTTCTCACGGTGCTGTCGCTCAACCTGATCGGCGACGGCCTGACCGACGTGCTCAATCCTCGTCTCAGCCGGGAGCGCTGACGTGACGACCCTTCTCGACGTCCAGGATCTCACGATAGGTTTCCCGAACGCCACTCCCGTGCGAGACCTGAGCTTCAGCGTTGCGCCAGCCGAAACGCTCGCCGTCGTCGGCGAGTCCGGCTCCGGCAAATCGCTGACCGCGCTGGCGCTGATGCAGTTGCTGCCGAAGACCGCACGCATCGCGTCCGGCCGCATCCGGCTGGGCGGCGAGGATCTCCTCGCGCTCTCCGAGATCGAGATGCGTCGCCGGCGCGGCCGGGATATTGCGATGATCTTCCAGGAACCGATGAGCTCGCTCAATCCCGTGCTGACGATCGGGCGGCAGATCACTGAGGTGCTCTATCTGCATCGCGGGCTGACCAAGACGCAGGCGCACCGCGAGGCGGCAGCGCTGCTCGATCTCGTCAAAATTCCGAATCCGGAGCGCTGCCTCGAGGACTATCCGCACCGACTCTCGGGTGGGATGCGCCAGCGTGTCATGATTGCCATCGCGGTTGCGTGCCGGCCCAAGATCCTGATCGCTGACGAGCCGACGACGGCGCTCGACGTGACCATCCAGGCGCAGGTGCTCGAATTGCTCGACAGGCTGCGGCGGGAGCTCTCATTGTCCCTCCTGCTCATCACACACGATCTGGGCCTCGTCGGCCAATGGGCCGATCGTGTCGTTGTCATGTATGCCGGCCGGAAGGTCGAGGAAGCTTCGCCCGACGACTTGTTCGAACACCCGCTGCACCCCTATACGCGGGGACTCCTGGCGGCTTCGCCGCGCTTGCATGATCGGCTGCACTATAGAAACGCCCGGTTGTCCGAGATTCCCGGCAGCATCGCGTCTGCCGCCGCGCAAGCGGGCTGCCCTTTCGCACCGCGTTGCCCGCAGCGGTTCGCGCCCTGCCGGACCGAATTCCCATCCGAGCGGGAGCCGGCGCCCGGGCGGCGCGTCGCCTGCCATGCAGAACCGACAAATCCAGTTCACGGTGCCATCCATGACGCTGCTGTCAGTCTCTGACCTCAGGACAACCTATCGATCGGGCTCAGCGCCGGTTCACGCGGTCGACGGTGTCTCGCTCGAGGTCGCACCCGGTGAGACCGTCGGACTCGTCGGCGAATCCGGTTGCGGCAAGTCGACGCTCGGCAAGACCATCCTCAGGCTGGTCGAGCCATCCGCCGGCAGCATCACGTTCGACGGGATAGATCTGACGACGCTGCCCGAGACGCGATTGCGGAGCTACCGTCGACGGTTGCAGATGATGTTCCAAGATCCGTTCGCATCGCTCAACCCGCGGCAGACGATCGGCGACATCCTGCGCGCCCCCCTGGACGTCCACCGTATTGGAACGCGCCGCGAGCGGCGCCAGCGTGTCGGCGAGATCCTGTCGCAGGTCGGCCTGCCGGAAGACTCCGCATCGCGTTACCCTCACGAATTCTCCGGCGGGCAACGCCAGCGGATCGGCATCGCACGGGCCCTAATCCTGGGGCCGGACCTGATCATCTGCGATGAACCAGTATCCGCGCTCGACCTGTCGGTGCAGGCTCAGGTGTTGAATCTGCTGGCCGACATCAAGCGCAAGCTGAAACTGTCATTGCTGTTCATCTCGCACGACCTTTCGGTGGTGCGCTATCTGTCGGACCGGGTTCTGGTGATGTATCTCGGCCGCATCGTCGAAGCCGGCACCCACGAGCAGATCTGGAAGAACCCGCTGCATCCCTACACCCGCGCCCTGATCGACGCGGTGCCGGACCCGGCCCGCCGCCGTTATGCGGCGCTCCTGCCGGGCGACCTTCCGGACCCCCGCAATACGGCCAGCGGTTGCCGTTTTCGACCGCGCTGCCCGCGCGCGACCGAACTCTGCGCGCACCAGGATCCGGCGCTGCGCGCCAGCCCGTCGGGCCAGCACGTGGCCTGCCATCACGCCGAGCTTCCGGCGGCCCTTTTTTAAAGCACGCGATTCATCGCGATCCTCCCGACCCGCGCTCAAGGATGGATATGCGGGAACGCGTAACGGTCGGCAAGATACCGAAGTATCCGCTCGGACTGGTCGATGAAGCGCCGGCCGTTGGCCACGCCCGCATCCTCAGGCACAGGCCTGGTCTCGTCGAAGACCAGGACCGGAAGCGATTGATGTTGCTCGCCCAGGAGCTCGACGACCTCCGTGCGCGGGCGCGCAAACGGCAAGCGCCGGACCTCGATCTGCGTTGCCAGTCCCGGGAATGAGGCCAGCAATCCTTCAATCGCGTTGCAATGTGGGCAGACGAAGAAACGGCCAGGCTCCGCCGGATCCTCAAATCCCGGCTTCAACAGGAAGAGGCGATCTCCGCTCACGACCGTTCTCCCACATGATCTGTCATCGCGCATACCTCGCCGTGGCTACGCCGCCCTGGCCTGGAGATGCCGCACGCGAGGAATGACGTGCTCCGCGAACCGCTTCATGTTCTCGTCGACCGGCTGGAATTGCAGCATGAATAGCTCGACGCCGATGGCATTGAATTCAAGGATGCGCCGGGCGACGGTATCGTAGCTTCCGACCAAGCGCGCCGAGGTGCCGCCGTTCGTCCCCACTCGCGCCTCTTTGGCCGCCGTCTTGAACATTTGCGCCTCGGGGTCGGCGTTGGCGACGAGCCGCGCTCGGGTCGGCTTGTCCTGCTCAGCAATGGCGAACAGCTCCGCCAGCTCGGCTTCGGCTTCCGCATCGGTCTCGCGCGCGATCACGAAGGCGGACAGGCCGAAGCGGATCGGAGCACCCCGGCGCGGCCGTCGCGCCACGTCCTGGATCAGTGCGCGAATGTCGCCGAGCGGCTGGCCATTCATGAAGTAGACATCCGCGGCATCCGCCGCGAGCGCCCGGGCGGCCTCGGACTCGCCGCCGAGATAGATCGTCGGGCGCTGGCGGAATTCATCGACCGGGCGAAGCTGGTAGGACTCGATGCGAAAATGTTCGCCCTGAAAATCGACGCGCTTTCCGGACGTCAATTCGCGGACGATCTCGACCCATTCGCGGCCATAGGCATAGCGAGCGTCATGATCAGGAAATCCGATGCCAGAGCGTTCCAGTTCCGGGCGATACCAGGCATTGACGAGGTTGATGGCGAACCTGCCTTCGCTGATATTTTCGATCTGAAGCGCCATCTTGGCCAGGACCACCGGATGGACCAGCAACGGCTTGATGGCTGAGATCAGTTCGATCCTGTTCGTCACAGCAGCCAATGCGGCCGCTCCCGTCCAGTTCTCGAGCAGGTCCTGGTCGTCCCCGCTGGGATGAATGATGTGCTGCGCGAGCAGCGTCGACTCATACCCCAGAGCCTCGGCATTTCGGATCTGATCGCGAACGCGCCGCCACGAGGCGTCCGGCGGGTCGAGCGGATGATGCCGCGACGCCCAGCTCCCGTGGGTCAGTGCCCATACACCGAAACGCAAGCGGAATGCCATTGTCCTTACCCTCTCACGGTGTGCCGATGCGATACTGCCCGGGCGGCGGCGTCCCGTTGACAGCGAAATCGCCGACGATGCGATCGCGGTAGACACGCGGGTTGTGGGTCGCGATCGTCCTGGCATTCCGCCAGTAGCGGTCGAGCGCAAGATTCTTCGCCGTCGAAGAAGCGCCGAGCGCATCGAAGATGATTGTCGTCGCCTCCAGCACCAGGTCCGACACGACGGTTACCGCCTGGTCGAGCTCGATCTCGGCGATTGCGACTGCCGCCGCGATTCGGTCGGGGTCGCGCGAAAGGTGCGCCTCGTGCGCGCGCTGCAGCGATTCCGCGACCTTCAGGACGATCGCACCAGCCGAATACGCGTTGCCGCGCACCCTGCCGATCACCTGGAGAATCTGGGGGTCGGTGGCCGCGCTATCGGCATTTCCATGACTAAAGACCCGCGTCCGTTTTCTGACCAGCGCGGACACATCATTGGCCGCCGCCCGCCCAATTCCGGCGAGCGTTGTGAGATGAACGAGCTGATAGAACGGATTGGAATATTTGAACCGCTCGCTGACCGGAACGGCCTGATTGCCTTCCACGGGAACGTCGGTGAACAGGGTCGTTCCGCTTGCGGTCAGGGCCTGCCCGAAGCCATCCCAATCGTCGAGAACCTCGACGCCCGGCGCATGGCGCGAGACCACCACGGCGACGGCATCACCGCCCTCGTACTGGGCCGCGACATTGATCCAGTCCGCAAAGAGCGTTCCTGTCGTGTAATATTTCTTGCCGTTCAGGACCAGCTGACCGTTTCTGTTCGAAACGATCGTCGAGAAGGCTTGAACCTTGGCATCGCCGACCTCGCTGTGCCCGTTGCCAAAGAACGTCTTCTCGCCGATCCGGCGCAACCACGTTTCGCGTCGCGCGGCGTCGGGTGAATTGACGACGTCCTCCGTAAAACCAAAATGCGACCTGACCGCATTGGTGACGTTGGAATCGGCTTCCGACAATTCGATCAGGAGATTGAACAGTTCCGGGAGATTGGCCCCGGCGCCGCCAAAATCTCTCGGCACACGCACGGCAGTAAAGCCCGCCTCCCGCAGCGCCTTGATCTCATCATAGGGAAGGCGACGCTCCGTATCGCGCGCGACGGCCCCTTCCCTGATCGACTTGAACAGCGGCCGAAACGGTGCGGCGAGCGCCTCATAGCGTGGCGAGGGTCCACTCCCCCAGGCGAGATCGATCTGCGACATGATTACCTTTCCAGCGCGCTCGCTTCGACCACATGAGCAGGCACCGAACGCGTGTCGGTTAGAGCCGCAGCTCACCTCCAAATCGCGTCCAGCGCTGTCTTACGTCCGAGGCACAGTGCCAAAGATCGCGCGAGACGGCGCTTCTTGCAATTTCGGATATTTGCACCGAGATAGGCGAAGCTTCCCGCCGAACGCGACGTCGAAGAAAAATTCGTTCGACCGCAGGCGCTGTCGCCGATCGACCTGCGTCGACAGATCGCAATTCACCACACGGATTCTCGATCGGAATCCGAAGGATTGGAAGCAGCCAATCCGAACGAAAAAATGCACTCATCGTCCGCGGTTTGTTTTGCGAACATCGTTCTGCCTTCGTCTTGATTGGCAGCAACATTACTCTTATTCCGGTTGCTCCGTTGACACCGCGCCCGGCATCCCTGTCTGATGCGAAACACTCGGCCAACGGTTCGCGTTGCCTCGCCAGCCTGTTCGCCGAAGCGGATGCGCTCATTAGTTTCTGGCCGCCGCAGGCTGCAGGTGTTCGGAGTATGTGGAATGACGGGATCGCGGCCTTCCGGCATCGGGCGCCGGCCGTTCATCAGCGGCGCAGTTGCCGCGGCTGCATTTGCCAAGGGCGCTCTAGCCCCCTCGGCCGCATTTTCGCAGGAGGCGGGAGGTCCTCAACATGGCGGCACCCTGAAGATCCTCCTTCGCCAGGACCCGCCGGCAGTCATATCGGCGGGCAACGCATCGGGCCCATCGAAACTGGTCAGCAGCAAGATCATCGAGGGACTTCTCACTTACGATTTTGCCTTGAATCCGCAGCCGCATTTGGCGACCTCATGGGAGGTCAGCCCGGACAAGCGCGAGTTCACCTTCGCATTGCGACCGGGCGTGAAGTGGCATGACGGACGCGACTTCACCTCCGACGACGTCGCCTTCTCGATCCGGGTGGCTGCCGAAATTCACCCGACGGGCCGAAGCACTTTCCGCAACCTGACCGAGATCCGTACACCCGATCCGCACACGGTCACGCTCGTGCTGTCGCAAGCCAGTCCCGCGCTGCTCGCGGCACTATCGGGGACGGAGACAGCGATCATTCCCAAGCACGTCTATGATGGCACTGACTATTTCACCAACCCGGCCAACAGGAAGCCGATTGGCACCGGGCCCTTTATCTTCAAGGAATGGGTTCATGGCAGCTTCGTCCGGCTGGAGCGGAATCCTGACTATTGGGACAAGCCCAAACCCTTCCTCGATGGCATCATCGTACGTATCGTGCCCGACATGGCAGCCATCGCAATCGCGCTCGAGACCGGCGAAGGCGATATCGGCTACAATACCCCTATTCCGCTGGCCGATCTCGACCGCTTCAAGGCCAATCCGCAAATCGGTATCGAGACGCGCGGCTATGAGGCCGCAGGCGACTGGACCACGCTCATCTTCAATCTCGACGATCAATATCTCAAGCACCTCCAGGTGCGCCAAGCCATCGCTCATGCGATCGACCGTGATGCGGTGCTACGGCTCGGGTGGAACGGATACGGCGCGATTGCGACCACCCCGATCACAAAGTCCCTCGCCCGCTACGCGGCAAGCGACGTCCCCGTCTATCCCTTCGATCCAACAGCCGCTGAGCGACTGCTCGACGAAAGCGGCTTTCCGCGCGCCGGCAACGGCGTGCGCTTTGCTCTGACGCTCGATCCACTGCCTTCGACCGAGAGCTTTCGCAACGTCGCAGCCTACATACGCCAGGCACTCGGGAGGGTCGGCATTGCCGTGACCGTTCGTGCGCAGGAATTCGGCACCTACATCAAGCGCGTCTATACGGATCGTGACTTCGACTTCGCCTATGCGTGGCTCATCATTGGTACCGATCCCTCGCGCCTGCAGACGTACTACTCCTCGAAGAGCTTCAAGCCCGGCGTGCCATTCTCCAATGGAGCGCACTACCAGAACGGCGAGGTCGACCGGCTGCTCGACGCTGGTGCACTGGAAGTCGATGACGCCAGGCGGATCGCGATCTATGCCGAGGTGCAACGGATCCTCGCCCGTGAATTGCCCGGCCTCGACCTCGTCGCTCAGCAGGTCTTCACCGTCTACAACAAGCGTGTGCACGATCATACGGTCAATGCGGACGGCTTGCAGAGCACACTGGCGAACGCCTTTATCCGGGCTTGACAAAAAGGAGAGCAGCCGCCCTTACGGCTGCGATCCGCTTGTTGGAAGGACAGCCGAGTGCCGCCGCTCCTCCATCCATGGAAATCGATCCCATTTTCCTGAAGGACACCTGAAAAGCACCTGAACTTCCGACCGACACGCCGCGACGACGTCATCTGTCTGATCGGGACGTTGACCTTGCAGTTCTTTGTGTTGCGATCAGGCGGCCAGCCCTTGGGCGTCGAAAACGCCCTCGAACAGCACCGTCGACAGATAGCGCTCGCCGGAGTCCGGCAAAACGACGACGATGGTCTTGCCTGCATTGCCGGGGTCCTGCGCCAATCGTGCCGCAACCGCAACCGCGGCGCCGCCGGATATTCCGGACAGGATTCCCTCTTCACGCGCCAGGCGTCGCGCGAAATCGATCGACTCCTCGTTGGAGACCTGCTCGATCGCATCGACGAGCGAGAGGTCGAGCACGTCGGGAACAAACCCGGCACCGATACCCTGGATCTTGTGCGGTGCCGGCTTCAAGGGAAGACCGGCCCGCTTCTGGCTGAGAACCGGGCTTGCCGTCGGTTCGACCGCGACCGTTTGGATGTTCTTGCCGCGGATTTTCTTGATGAACCGCGATACGCCGGTAATAGTGCCGCCCGTCCCCACGCCGGATACGAAGATATCGATCGCTCCGTCGGTGTCGCTCCAGATTTCCGGACCCGTCGTCTCCTCGTGAACTCTTGGATTGGCGGGGTTTTTGAACTGCTGCAACAGCACGTAGCGGTCGGGCTTCTCCGCCAGCAATTCCTCCGCCTTCGCGACCGCGCCCGACATACCGCGCGCACCTTCGGTCAGGACAAGTCGCGCGCCAAACGCCGTGAGCAACTTACGACGCTCGATGCTCATCGTCTCCGGCATGGTCAGTGTGAGCGGTATGCCTCGCGCCGCGGCGACGAAAGCAAGCGCAATCCCGGTATTGCCGCTGGTGGGCTCAATCAGCTCCTTGCCGGGGCCGAGCAGATTGCGCCGCTCGGCGTCGAGGATCATCGAAGCGCCGATGCGGCATTTCACCGAATAAGCCGGATTGCGGCCCTCGATCTTGGCCAAGACGGTCGCCTTGCCATCCCCGATGACGCGATTCAATCGCACCAAGGGCGTGCGTCCGATCGATTGAGCGTTGTCGTTGAACCATTCTGCCATGTCGCACTCCCGTTACCTGTCGCGGCTTGACCTCTACCATGCGATCTGCTCGCACGATTTGATCGCCATCACGGCGGTGAACTTTGGAATGCAACGAACGCGAACCCAGCAGATCAAACGAATTCATCCCCCGAACACGGCAATTGCGGGACAAATCACCTCGCGGCCCGCGTCGTGGAACGACCCGGCCGCCGAAGAGGCCGGGTCGTTCCGTTCGTTCGGCCCTGCGAGCGCCTCCATGCCACGCCTATTCTGCGGCCTGGCTGAGATCGAGGCGTGCGCTCGGAATCTCTCCGGTCACGACCGAGACGCGGTTACCCCAGCGCTCTTCCGGATAGTAGTCCCACACCGCGTGATGCTGGCTCGCCCAATTGTCCCAGACCAGCAGCGAATTCGGCTTCCAGTGCACGCGAACCTGCAGCGCGAGCTGGCTTTCGACATGCCGGAATAGGAATTGCAACAGTGCATCGCTCTCCTTGCGCGCCAGTTGCACGATGTGAGAGGTGAAGGAGGCATTGACGTAGAGAAACTTGCGGCCCGTGCGGGGATGCGTGACCACGACCGGATGTTCCGACGCCGGAAACGACTTGCCGGGATCCGGTTTGGCGCCGTAGCCCGCCGTCCAGGCCAACGCACCGTCGTGGATCGCGGTCAGGTCGCTGACCAGACGCTTGATCGGATCCGACAGAAACTCGTAGGCGAGATACATGTTGGCGAATGCAGTGTCGCCACCGAGCGGTGGTGTCTTCGTCACATGCAGCAGCGAGATCGCGATCGGACTGGGGTCACAGGACACATCAGGGTGCCAGCCATCGCCGGGCGTGAACCGCGAGTCCCGGGTCGTCTTCCATGCCAACACTTCGGGATCGAACTTGCCGTCCTTGTGGAAGCGCGACGCCCCGAGCTCATGCCGGTGAAGCGTCTTGCCAAACTTGCGGGCCAAGCGCTTCTGATCTTCGCCCGTCAGATTCTGGCCGTGAAAGATGATGGCCAGGTTCTCATCGAGAGCACGGCGGATTTCGGCAAACTGCGCGTCGGGGACGTCTTTCGAAAGATCGACGCCTTCGATTTCGGCGCCGACGGTCGGACTCAATTGTCGGACCCGGATCGTCTCGAAAGGCTGCCGTTGCACCGTATTCCATGCCTCGAGTGCAAGCTTATCGTTGAAGTCGCGGTAGAAGCTCATCGTTCATTTCCCCTGATGTGATCGGTCATGCGCTCTCATTCGCCGCACAGCGGCGCTCGTGTCGGATCGACGTGGAATTAAAGGACGCCCCGTTCGGCTCGGCTAATCGCCGGCAACTCTCGTCGCCGACGGCAAGCATCGGTCGACGCCGACTCGCCGCGCATTCTCTCGGTCTCTTGCCAACACGCGATGATCTCTCAAAGTCGTCATCCTGACCTAGCTGACTTGGACGAGTATCAAGTCGATGCGCGTGCACGTCAATGAAATGGCAATTCAAAGAATCATGTGTCGCGGTGCGTTTGTTTCGTGTTGCGCAGTGCGGGGAAAAGAAAAAGCGACTTTGCGAGCCTGTACGTAGATAGGAATTATCCTGCAGGACGCGACGTCGCCACCGATGGACTTCGCACGATGCCTTCATTGGCAGTCGATGTTCCGAGCAACATCAGCAGCTCGGCTGCCACTGCATTCGGTTCGCCAGCCGGTCCGTTCGGCTTGCAAACCTGCTCTTGCCGGAATTGAGCGCTGCCAAGACAATTCCGCTGCGACTGATAGCCGAAATGCGAACCTGACGATGACGTCCGCGGTTCTCGCGGCGGAGACATGCGGAGTCGGGAGCCTGATATCTTCAGGGCTTCCGCTTGGCGGCCACTCTATGGGCCGCGGCCAACGCCAAACGCGCCCAATTGACAAATTCATCGGCCTCGTCGAGCAGCCGATCTGGCACACGCCAAAAAGCGAGATCGATGAGTTTCCCGCCCTTTGCGTAATTCAAGGGGGGAGACGCGCGGGCCTCCTCGAAGGCCGCCCGGTTTTCATCGTCAACTCGAAGATAGAGGATATCCTCGGTCACCATACCGAGCATCGCCCCGTCACAGAATACACCCGTCTTTCCAAACATACGCCGCATCGTGATACGGCCCAGCGGAGCCAATTGCTCGCGCAGGAACTCGGCATATGCTGGGCTCGCCACCATGCGGGGATCGGGAAACGGTAGAACCATCACTGTTGAATGGAACCTACCACGATTTCAGATCGCCTTACACGTATTTCACTGCCTGCCGCGCTGTTCAAGGCCGGTCGCTGCGCGCCGCATCACTGGCCCTACCTCTGTTTCCTTGCCGCGCGTCGCGCTGGCAATCAGCATTCTGCTGGCCGCCGCGGCTGTGCTCATGGCAACCTCGTATCTCTGGCTGTGCATGGATCATCAGAGGTCCGCGAGACGCGGATACCACTCACACACCTCACTCGGCCGCCTGACGCGGCGTGAAGGCGCCGCGCCAGCGCGCGCCCGGACGGCGTTCATCGAGCCGGTCGCGCCCGAACAATTTCTTAAGCAAGCTCCCCTTTACGTATTCGCGCTTGGCCTTGATTGTTCGGATCGCCCGCGACGGCGTGATCGCCACGGACGGCGCCTGCCGGATTGCGCGTTCGTCAGTCCTGCTTTGGCGTCCTCAAAACACCCCGTCATATTCCAGCGTCACGCGATGGATCCGGCGCGGCGCCTTACCGTAGTCCCGCACTGCATAGTGCTGGACCTGCCGGTTGTCCCAGATCGCGATGTCGCCCTGCTGCCACTCCCAGCGCGCTTGGATCTCCGGCGTCTTGATCACGTCGTAGAGATAATTCAGCAGGCTCTGGCTTGCGGTCTTGGACACCCCGAGCAGATGGCTGGTGTGGGCCTCGTTGACGAAGATCAGCTTCCGGCCTGTCTCCGGATGCGTCTTGATGACGGGGACCTCGATCGGCGGGAATCTGACGCTGGCCTCGCTGACACGCGCACGCCCTTCCTCCGCCGTCTCCTGCCGTCCCGCCGCATAGCCCGACAGAAGATCCGACAGCGCCGCCTTCTTCGGCGACGCCAGGAACGTGTTGACCGCCGTCAATTTCTCGAAATAGCGTGCAAGATGCGGATCCAGCAGGTCATACGCGGCCGAGGACGAGGCCCAGATCGTATCGCCACCGCCGCCGGCAGGCACCTGCTTGATGTGCAGCACCGTCGCCTTCGGCGGCTCGCGCTGCCAGGACACGTCAACGTGCCAATTGTCTGTTCCGCCCGACTTGGTGTGCTCGTCATGCGCGATGACTTCGATCTCGGGAAATTCGCTCACCGATGGCAGATAGATGTTCTTGCGGATCGGCTTCCCAAAAACGTTGGCGAGCTCAACATGCTGGGCGTCGTTCAACGGCTGATTGCGAATGAAGATGACGCCGTGCTCGACCAGCGCGCGGTTCAGATCCTGCTTGTTGCGATCACTGAGTGGCCTCGTGAGATCGACATTGTCGATCACCGCACCGATCAGGGGCTTGTAGGGACGGACAGCAATCTCCTGATGCGGACTTGCCGCCTCTGCAACGGACTTCTCCAGCGCGACCGCCATCTCAAACGCCTTTCCTTAAAGCTTGCCAGACATCTTGCATCGACATGGAAATCGTCGAGCCGCATGCAGACGAAGTCAAGTTCACCTCGCAAATAAGTAAACTCCGGTCGCGATGCGCTGACCATCCCGCGATCCATATCTTCCTGCGTGAAGAACGCGAACGATTTGTCCTATCGTTGATTGCCATGCGATCGCCTGGCGCCGGAACATGGCGCACGTCACGCGATCTACGGCGTTCGCGAGCATCGCTGCACAGAATATCCGGCGCCCGGACGCACAGATCACGACGGCGTCTGTCGCTCGCACATCCTCAGAAGCGCATTCTCCAGATGCGCAAAACCACTCGCACTTTCATCTACGGCACGCCTCAAATTGAAAATTGACGCTTCGGACCAACACGCAATAGCGTCGATCGATCTTCACCGCGATCATGAGCGCCCATGTCTCAAGCTTCCATTCATCTTGTCACGCCCGTCAGCGAGAGGCCTGAAAGGTCCAACTGGCTATCGATCGCTGCGGAGGTCGCTCGACGCCTGCGCGACACCGCGGTCGCGCGCGAACAGGCGAGCGCGCCGCCGCGGACTGAGCTGTCCTGGCTGCGCGAGGCGGGTCTCCTGACCTTGTTGAACCCAACCGAAGCCGGCGGTGGAGGCGGGTCGTTCACGGATGCGTTTCGGGTCGTTCGCGAGCTCGCGCGCGCCGACACCTCGATCGCGCAGATCCTGAGCTATCACTTTCTGCTGTCCCACAGTGCGTTCTGGCGCTCGACCTCCGAGCAGCGCGACCGGCTCGTCCGCCGATCGGTCGCAGAACGATGGTTTTGGGGCGGCGCATCCAATCCCAGAGACGCGCTCACGGTGCTTACCGCGGAGAGAGGCGGTTTCCGCCTCAACGGCCGCAAGACCTTCGCATCGAACGCGTCGTTGGCTGATCGCATCACATTGCGCGCGGCCTATGGCGACGCGATCGTCCTGATCGCCCTTCCTGGCGACAGCGAAGGGATCGTTCACGGCAATGACTGGGACGCCTTCGGCCAGCGCCTGACCGAGAGCGGCAGCATCGAATTCCGTAACGTGCGCATCGAACGCGAGGACATTCTCGGGACATTTCCGCCGAGACCCGACGAGCCGTTGCCCGCCCTGATCAACCTTGTGGTTCCGATCCACCAGCTGCTGTTCGTGAATTTCTATCTGGGTACGGCGGAAGGCGCACTCGCGGAGGCCGCGAACTATGTCCGCACACAGGGTAGGCCGTGGCAGACGTCCGGCGTGGATCATGCCAGCCAGGATCCCTACATTCTCGAACATTTCGGCCTGCTACAGTCGGATTTGCGTGCCAGCCTCGCGCTGGCGGAACAGGCGGCCGGCGAGATCGAGGCGGCTCTGCAGCGCGGAGCGTCCCTGACGTCCGACGAACGCACGGCAGCGGCTGCGACCGTCTACGCCGCCAAGGTCAACAGCACCCGTGTCGCCCTCGACATCACCTCGCGCGTCTTCGATCTCATGGGTGCGCGCTCGACCTCGGCGCGGTACGGCTTCGATCGCTTCTGGCGCAATGTCCGCACACATACCCTGCACGATCCGGTCGCCTACAAGGCGCGCGAGGTCGGCAATTACGCAATCAACGGACAGATTACCGGCGATCCGCTCTATACCTGACCACCCCACGCACGGACGAGCCCATGATTCAAGGTGCGCCGGACAAAAAACAGTCGACACATGCGGGTATGCCACACGAGCGTCCTTGGACCGCGGTGGAGAAATACAGACTTCGCGGTATGATCAGTCAGGGATTTTCGCCGAGCAAGATTGCACGCAGTCTCGGCCGACCGCTTGCATCGGTGGTCGGCATGGCGTCAAACTTCGGCTTGATGTCCAACGACTGACTTCAACTTGCCCCGACGGATCGGGGGCAATCATCGGACGGACCGACCGGCGACCAAAAGTCGGCATTTGGCCGGACCTGGCAGGACAGTGCCGACCGTCGCGGCGCGGTTAGCACCGCGCCAAGCGCCGACTTCTCTTGAGGCCGGCAAACCGTGCCGCGACAAGCTTAGCCGAAGCGACCAAAGTGACCATCGACGAACTCGCCAATGAGAGCCGAGACCTCAGCGGGTCTGTCGAGGCTCGGCAGATGGGCCGTCCCGCTCAGCTCGTGACCGGCCGCATTTGGCAAAACTGTTGTCAGATAGCGGCTTCTGTCCTGAATGTTGGGAAAATCAAGATTGCCCCAGATCACGAGCGACGGCACGGATATCTCGCCGAGGCGTTGATAGGCCGACGCGACATCCACATTCGCGCCGACCGATGACGGCGGAAGCAACCGGTCGTTCATCTCGAGGAACAACCGCCTGGCCTCGCCCCCAACGCGTCCTTCCGGCTGGAACGGACCATCGAGCCAAAGATGCGCCTTAGTCGCATTTGCCCGCTTCAGATCACCCGCCTGCTCGGACTTCCGCACCTGCTCGATCAGACGCCTGATCTCGGGCGGATAGACGGGCTCGGGCCAGCCGCTCACCGACGGCGCAATGAGAACGAGTCCGCAAACATAGGCCGGATGCTTGAGCACCATATCGAGCGCGATACGTCCACCCTGAGAGCAGGCGACGAGAATCGCAGGCACTCCGCCCGCAACATCGTCGATCACCTTGACCAGATCGGCAACTGCTGAGAACTCCTCGACGTCGGCACGGGTGTCGCCAAAACCGCGCCGATCGTAAGCGATGGCCTTGGCGCGCATGCCGGTTGTGGCCAGCTGTGCGGACCACATCCGTCTGTCGGCCACGCCGGCGTGGAGAAAGACGACCGGAGTGCCCTCGCCGACAATGTCCGCTGCGAGGACGGCACGGCCAGACACAATCCGGCGATTGAAGCTCACTGTTACCCCCCCGCCAACCATCAAATGTCGAGCTCCGATTGAAAGCGATAGCGCTTTCGGTCACGAGCCACGAACCCGACCGATCGAGACTGAAGCTCAATGGCAAAAGCCAGGGGCATGATGCTACGCTTCGCCTCCGTGAACAGCCGCGTCGCGAATATCCACGCCAAGCCATGTCAGGAGTTGTCGACGCAATTCGCCGAATTGCGCGCGACCGATGCCACGCGGTCGCGGCAGATCGACAACCAGTTCATGCGCGATAGCGCCCGCTTCCATCACGAGCACCCGATCGGCAAGCAACAGCGCCTCCTCGACGTCGTGCGTCACCAGCAGCACGGCATAACCATGCCGGCGCCAAAGGTCCGCAACGAGCGACTGGGCATTGAGGCGGGTCAAGGCATCGAGCGCTCCGAACGGCTCGTCGAGCAGCAGCAAGTCTGGATCACGCACCAGCGCCCTTGCCAACGATGCCCGCTGCGCTTCCCCGCCTGAGAGCACCTTGGGCCATACCTCTGCCCGGTGTCCGAGGCCGACCTCCCCGAGCGCAGCATCCGCCCGCGCGCGATCTGGCCGCCCGGGCAGCCCCAGCACGACGTTCTTCCAGACCGCCTTCCATGGGATCAGCCGCGGCTCCTGAAATGCGACGGCACGCCGCGCCGGCACGGCGACATCCCCCTCGATGTCCGTATCGAGATCCGCAAGCACGCGCAAAAGTGTCGACTTACCGCATCCGCTTGCACCGACCAGGGCGACGAATTCGCCCGCGGCAATATCGAGATCGAGCTGGTCGATGACGGCGCGAGCGCCGAACCGGCGCGTCAAGCCTCGCACGCGCACCACAGGAGCACGGACCGCTCCCTCCCAGGCAACGCTCAGGTTCCGGTGAACGACGGCCGCCATGACAGCAGGACCCTTTCGAGAAAGCGGACGAAGGCGTCGACGATCAGCCCGAGCAGCGCGTAGACGACGAGACAGACGACGATGACATCGGTCTGGAACAGCTCCCGCCCGGTGTTCATCAGATAGCCGATCCCGGCGCTGGCATTGATCTGCTCCCCGAACACCAGGGCCAGCCAGGCAACGCCCAGCGAGTAGCGCAAGCCGATCAGTGCATTGGGAAGCGCACCCGGCAGCACCACGTTCCACACCAGAGCGGCACGGCTTAGCCCCAGCGTCAGGCCAACCTCGACCAGCTTCTGATCAACGTTCCTGATACCGGCATAGACATTGAGGTAAAGCGGGAACGCCGTCGCAAGCGCGATCAGCGCGATCTTGGGCTTCTCGCCGATGCCGAACCAGACGATCAACAGCGGAATGAGGGCGACGATAGGCATCGTGCGCAACATTTGCATGGTGGAATCTATCAAGTCCTCGCCCAACCGGAACAGCCCCGACAGGATCGCAAGAACCCCCGCGGCAGAGCCTCCGATCGCAAGGCCTGCGGCGGCGCGGCCAAGCGAAACCAGGATCGCCTGCTGCAGTTCACCCGTTTGCAACAGCCGGGATGCGCTGGCGATGACCGCTGCCGGTCCCGCCAGGACATCCTGCGGCAAAACCCCGCTGGCGGAGGCGAGCTGCCAAATGAGAAGCACCACGAGCGGACCGATCGCCCGGCGCAGCGGTCGCGACAGCCCTTGCCTGGCGAGCCGCTTCGGCTTGATCCGGACAAGCTGCGGTGAAGCCATCTCCGCCTGGCCCGGAGCAGCCGGCTCGACGGCCTCGCCTGGAGAATGCAGCAGCGCTTCCGCGACGGGGTCGAGCACGATCATCGCGCCCGGCTCAGCCGATCGGTATGTCGCGCACGATACGCGAGCGGAAATCAATATCGCCGTTCAGGACGCCGATCGAGGTCCAGGTGTCGAACGTCCTCCGGAGGCGGTCCGCAAAGGCGTCGTCGATCGCGATACGCCGATAGCTCGAGTCCTCGAAATACAGCGCCTCAGCGATCGCATCATCCTGCTTGGTGAAGGCCTTCAGCCATTCGATGTCCTTCGCCCGCTGCTCCCGCGACCACAAATAGCCGCGCTCGACCCGGTTGAAGAAATCGGCCATGGCAAGGCGCTTTTGTGAATCCGCGAGCGCCGACGGCGTCGCCGAGAACACGAACAGACCGCTGTTGACCCCGACCCCGTCAGACAGGATGCGCGCCCCCAGTTGACCGCGCGCCCGGGCGACGTAGAGGCCCCAGGTCGCCCAGCTGTCGATCGCCCCGCTCTGGAATGCTGCCGCCGCATCGACAGGATTCATGAACGCAAGCTTGACCTCTTCGAGACCGACGCCTGCCTGGCGCAGAGCCCCGACCACCAGATAGTGCGCAACGCTGCCGCGCGTCGTCGGCGAGATCGTCTTTCCGCGAAGATCGGCAATCGCCAGAACCGGACTGTTGCGAGGGACCAGCAAGGACGTGCCGAGGCCACCATTGTCCCAGGCCGCGGCGACCTGGACTTTGGATCCGTTGGCGATTGCCGTCACAGTCGGCGAATCGTTTGCCGCGCCGATGTCGATCGCGTCCGCCTTGAGCGCCTCGTGCAGGTTCACCGCAGCGGGATAGACCGACCAGTCGATCTTGTAGGGTACGTCATCCAGGAGTCCGGCCGCGCGCAGCTTGCTTTGCTGCTGGCCGACCTCGTCTCCCACCCTCAAGGTGACCCCAGAGAGGCCGCTTGCCGCAAGGGCCGGCATGGCCCGCGCGGCGATGCCAAGCCCTGCACCAACGAGGAACAGACGGCGGGAAACGCTAGACATCATGAGGCTCGACTTGCTTTCGGATTGATCAACTCAATTGTCGGGAAAGAATACCAGCGCCCGCACCTCGATGCTCTCCCGCGGGGGAGCATCCGGGGCGAGCGGATTCTCGAACGAGGTATGGAACGACAGCCGCGCCCGTCCATCGTTGGCGCTGTCGTGGATCCGGATCAGGAGCGCCTCGTCGGTCTGCATCTCGGAGAAATAGTACCAGCGATGCTGCGGCCGGTACTCCACGCGCGATGTCTCGCCGCGGACATGCGCATAGACGAGATCGCTCGCGATCAAATCGTCATCCGTGAACGATCGCGCGTCGCAGAGCGCGAGCGGCGAATCCAGGACCGGACCGCGCACGGGGCGCCACACGTTCACAATACCAAAACGGTGCTTCAACAATTCATCCGCCTCGGCACCCAGATGATCGCGGACGCGACGCGGAGCCGAATTGACCGTGTGGTCGTTGTGCACCTGCCGCGACGGCGGCGCGAGTCCCGCCCGCCCCGCATTGCGGACATTGTGATCGAAGATGAAAACCCTGTCGGCACCGACCTTCTCGCGCAGCAATCGCTCCACTTCCGGGTAGTAGGTGCGCTTGATGTCCTGGTCGTCGTAGAAATCGACGACCGCAGTCGGTGCCTTCACCAGGGCAAACCCGTTGCGATCGAGCGTGAATTCGGACTCGCGCCCGCGCACATCCTCAATTCGCACTTCGCGCTCGTCATCGATACCATTCCACTGCGACACGCCGGGCGGCGGATCGATGCGATAGAAGGTCGGCTTCTCGGGTCCGCGCTTGAGGTAATGAAGTCTCGCTGTCAGATTGCGTGGCGCGACGGCCGTTTCAATGCTCATGGCTTGCTCCTGCTCCGCGCGAGCGCGGAAAATGGCACCATCGTTTGGTTTATCTCGACATGTTAGCTCAGTGTCGCAGATGGGTCAGGACAGCGATCCACCAAAGACTCCCGACTGACGCATTCGATCGTCCAAAAATGAAACGCGCGAAGAAATCTGTTTCTCCCGCGGAAAAATGATGCTGGAGGCGGCGGTGATGCAGCGCAATGGACCGCGGACAAAGAATCCATCAACGGGCAACGCTGGCCGAGCGACATCCTCTCTGACGCATCACATTCGCAATTCCATTTCATTGACGCGGTCGATCGCGCCGACCGATCATGCAGACGATTGAACCCGCTCTTCTCCGGAATTGCCGGCGTCCATTTCTCCCGCGAAACCTTCCAGGCTTGAACCACGAGACTTGCATCACATGAAATCTCTTCCCCGCCTTCTTGCCACCGCCCTGTCGGACTCGCGCTTTTCACAGCCGTTACCCCCTCCAGCGCCGCCGACAAGGAGCTCAAGGTCGGCGTCTCCGCCGGCCCGTATGGCGATATTCTTCGCGAGGCGGCGCGATTGTCGAAGAAGGAGGTTCTGAAGGCCGAGATCATCGAGTTCAGCGACTGGAACCAGCCGAACGCCACGTTGCAGTCTGGCGATATCGACATCAACATCGCTGCGAGAAAGGGTTTCGGTTTTCGTCACGAGCGAGTTGGAGGCGAACTTCATCGGCTCGATCAAGGGCGGTAACATCGCGTGCGAGGCTCGTCTGGTCCACGACGGTCGTACCACGCAAGTGTAGGACGCGGGCGTCCTTGACCAGACGTCAGGAAATCAAGCTCGCGCAATTCCGTTGTACTCAGGATCGTATGGCGCACAATCACATCGCTCGATCGGTTTTCGAGCCGGATTTAGAGCCCGGAAATTGCCTGTTCGTCGATCTCATCGAAGTAGCAGGCGTTGAACGATAGATTTCGTCCCTCAGATCGGCACCGGCGACTGATCGAAGCGACCAGCCGTCGAGCGAAGCTGTGGACCTCGGCAAGACGCCGTCCGTCGCCGGGTGCCAGTTGTTCACACCAGTTTGCAAAGTCGCTCAGATCACTCACGCACTCTTCAATGGTGGTCGCGACGTAGCTTTCCGTGTTGGCGAAACGGCCAACGGAGTTTGCCAGATCCTTCGGCAACTTCTTCGACCGTATCAACCTGTCGACATCGTGCGCTAACTGTCTCAATCCCGCCTTGGCCTGGAAGTGGATATGGTCTACTTGCAGGGGATCGTCGCTGAGCTTGTTTACTGTCCATATCGGAGACCACGAACCTCTTCTACGGGTATGCATGGGAAGGCTGAATACGAAACCGTCTGCCGCAGCAGCTTGCAGCTCCTGATGATGGGGATCATCCCAATGAAAGGGCGGGAATGGGTCCACATGCGCCGGCTTTCCGAATTCGATACCGGAGTTCACGACCTCGACCATCCGCCGATATGGGTTATCGGACGAACGATTCCGAATCCAGAGGGGTTCACCACCTCGAATGGCCAGCTGGTCGTCGATGACCAGGAGATTGTTTCTTATACCATGAGCTCTGCGCTCCATACTCTGTTCGGTCGACACTAGAATTTGATCGGTGGGCGCCCGCTCGATCTGATTGATCTCCCGCGCATCGCATGGCCGTCCGATTGCAAGTTGGTCTAGCCACTGCCCCTGCTCAACACGTAGAAAAAAGCTCTCCTTGTCGGGCATCCACGGACTGAACGGAACTTCCCACCAGAGTTGACCGTCGAAGCGAAAAACGTCCACCCTCCAGGGCTGCCTATCCCGGTATTGTCTGAAGCGACGGCTGGTGATCCTGAAGGCGGGCTCGACTTCCGAGCTTGATATAACTCGCACCGTGGAAGTCGTGCGATCCGAATACCAGCGCGTCCGAACATTCCGGCATCTACGCGGCACATAATCCTCGCTATAGGTGTAGGGTACTCTAACCGCGACTTCGTCGAACTCAGCCACACCGCTTTCCTTTCTTTCAGCTTGCTGCATGGTTTCGGCCGCCTCACCAGGCCGATGGATATTCCGCCAGCTAATGCGTGCCTCCGAGAGCCCAGCCCAGGAGTCGAGCACGCAGACCACCACGCCGACGAATCTCAATGAACCTAAGAGCCTCGGGGCAACCCGACGCCGCTACAGCCGCTACCAACAGGCCCCTATCAGAACTGTCCATGACATCTCCGGCATAGCGAACGAGGCAATCCAGGACGGACAAGAACTCGCCGTTCGTCTTTGCCAAGCGACAGATATCGTGAAGAAGCTCAGGACGGACTGCATGAATCGCGGCGATCTTGGCCAAATCCCCGCGCTTGATCAGTTCGACGATCGACGAGGCGTCCATCCCCGACGCGGCGATCAGATGAACGAATTCGAGCAAGGTCGTATTCGAAAGAACCGACAGGATGGTCGATCGGACATTCTTGCTGCTGTCCTTGTCGGCGACCAGCGCTTGCGCCACCGCGCGGACAGTGTCCTTCGCGTCAACAGGCACCTCGACAACGCATTGGTCGATGCCCTCCGCCTTCCGTCGGGCTCGGTATTCTCGTTTAGCTTTAGCGGCCTCGGAAACCTTCTTCTTCTGGCGGTCGACGTGGACGTACGCCTTGGTCGGCCGCAGACCCAATTCGGCAACCTTCTCGTTGAAGTGCGATTCGTCACAGGCGTCTGATCCCGAAGCTTGATCATAGGAATCGGGACCGGAACCCTGGGTGGCCTTCGCGCCGGCATGAATGGTCATTCGCAGGACTAGTCCGAAGACTAGTCTCCCTGTGCTTGGCCACTGCGACGCCAATCGAGTCGCGCAGCCAACGGCTGCGCCTCGATTGACGCCGCAGGGGCGTCATTTCAGAGGATTTTCATCGGGTTGCGCGAGGCATTGGGTTGCCAGGGAGAAGGCCGATCGCTGGAGAAGCCTTCACCCGCCTTTTCGGCCACAGGGTGGCCCTGGCAGGAACAGTCCGGCGCCCCCCTCTCCGAGAGGCACACAACCGCCCTCAGAAGCGGCGGACCCATCAAAAATAAGCCTTGCGTCTCGGGCTGCAAGATTCACGAGAGTGCATGGTTAAGTTGTGTTAACCACTCCCTAGTCAGCCCCGGACGGCTGTTGTGCGGCGAGCCGTATCCTTCATACGAGGCAGCGCGCAACTCCAGGTCAGACACTTGAAAACGGCCTGGCGGTTGGTCGAGTTGCGGCCACGCGTCCGTGGCGGTGATGCCGGAACACAATGACATGGTGATGCAGTGATGCAGTGATGCAGTGATGCAGTGGTGCAGTGGTGCAGTGGTGCAGTGGTGCAGTGGTGCAGTGGTGCAGTGGTGCAGTGGTGCAGTGGTGCAGTGGTGCAGTGGTGCA
>Ga0209062_1000777_pt1 | contig 77305 bp, 73 predicted proteins | sample Coa_R2_2_FD_187158 | JGI IMG/M metagenome (GOLD analysis project Ga0209062, IMG submission 187158) | Surface soil microbial communities from Centralia Pennsylvania, which are recovering from an underground coalmine fire - Coalmine... | ecosystem: Environmental > Terrestrial > Soil > Unclassified... | reverse complement strand
ACCAGGTTCCCTTCCTGCTCCAGTTGTTTTGTGAGACGCTGGCGATCTTCCGGACGCGCATAAAAATCGTGTACGTCCAGGGCTCGCAGTTCGGCTTCGGACTCGTAGCCGAGCATTCCCACCAGAGCTTTATTGGCCCGCAAGACTTCTCCGTTTGGGCTGGTTTGGTAGATGCCTTCGGAAATGCTTTCAAACAGCGTTCTGTACCTGGCTTCCGATTCTCGCAGGGCTGCCTCGATCTTTTTTCGGCCGCTCGTGTCGGAGAACACCACTACGGCGCCGCGAAGAGCACCCTCGTCCAGGATGGGATACGACGAATACTCCACCGGAAATCGCGAACCGTCGGCCCGAAATAGAAACTCGTCATCGATGCGATAAAACCGCGCTTCGTGCAGCGTGACATGGACCGGACATTTCGACGCTGGATAAGGCTGCCCAATCGCGTCCGTGTGGTGAATCAACTCGTGCAAACGCCTGCCGAGGAGATCCTCGCGCCGGTATCCCAGCATGGCCGCCGCTGATCCGTTCACGAACGTGCAGCGGCCTCCCAGATCGATGCCAAACAGGCCTTCTCCTGTAGATTCGAGGAGCAGTTCGAGCTGCTTCTTGGCTTTGTTGGCTTCCTCATATTGGGCCTTGATACCGCCGGTCAGCGGCGCACAAATCGCCACTGCGCCGGTTTTCTCCCGCTTGTCGTCAAACAAGGGGCGCGCGCTCACCAATACAGTGCGATTGGCGCCGGGTTGGCTAATTACCGCGTATTCAGCCGTTACCGGCGCGTCCGTTTCGAGCGCTCGAAAGAGCGGGTGGTTTTTCTGCAGCCGATCTTGGCCGAACAACTCGCGGGCGGCATGATTTGCGATCACCACGTTTCCGGCCGCATCGCACACGACCATGGCTACATCTGCAAATTCAATTGCAGAATCGAAGAGATTCCCCGTCATCCCGTGGTTCGATTTTAACCACTTTAGTATTTGCTTACAATCCCGAAAACGCCTTTGTGATACCGTGTAGGGTTCAGACATGAAACCGTGCCCCGGGCGGGCAGACCGCGCTGTGGGCAGTGTTTGCACGGGAGGAGAAGCAATGGAAGCGCTCGGCATGGTGGAAACAAAAGGACTGGTCGGCGCGATCGAAGCTGCTGACGCGATGGTGAAGACCGCGAAAGTCACTTTGCAAGGAAAGGAATATATCGGCGCCGGCTACGTCACCGTCACGGTACGGGGTGATGTAGGCGCCGTAAAGGCAGCTACGGATGCGGGCGCGGCCGCCGCGCGCCGCGTGGGCGAACTGGTCTCGGTACACGTGATCCCGGCCCCGCACTCCGAAATCGAACCCGTACTCCCAGGCGCCAAGAAGGGCGACAAATCGCTAGGCTAGCGCCGGCCGCACCTGCTAACGGAGGGCTGGTTTCCCCGCGCGCAGCATGTCTGGGACATTGACAGATCCCGATCTGGCCTCGGTTCAGGAGGTGCGCTCCAAGGTCGACGGCGCGTACGCGGCGTGGCGGAAATATCTCGCCTTTCCGCAGGAGCGCGTGGATGCCATCGTGGAGCAAGTGGCCGCGGCGGCGCGCGCCAACGCCCGCCGGCTGGCTGAACTTGCGGTCCAGGAAACCGGGTACGGTAACGTCCAAGACAAGCTGGCCAAGAATCTTCTGAGCAGCGATGTTCTGCCGCGCGCGATGCGCGGACTGAAAACGATCGGCGTGCTGCGCGAGGATTCAGAACGCAAGATCGTTGAAATTGCCGTGCCGATGGGCGTAGTGGCGGCGATCCTGCCGACCACGAATCCCACCTCAACGGCCATCTACAAAACTCTGATTGCGCTGAAATCGGGTAACGCCATCGTGCTCAGTCCGCATCCCCGGGCCAAGGCCTGCACCTGCGAAGCGGCGGCTGTCTTGCAGCACGCGGCGGTTCGCGCAGGCGCCCCCGAAGGGCTGGTGCAGTGCATCTACAACGCGACTGTCGATGGGACCAACGCGCTGATGAAACACCTCCGCGTCAGCGTGATCCTCTCGACCGGCGGCAGCGGGATTGTGCGCGCGGCATACTCGAGCGGGAAACCGGCATTCGGCGTTGGGCCGGGAAATGTTCCGGTGCTGATCGACGTGTCGGCGCCCATGGACGAAGCGATCGCCAAGGTCGTACAAGGCAAGTCTTTCGATTTCGGAACCGTATGCTCCAGCGAGCAGACCATTGTGGCGGAGGCAAGTCTCCGCGATCGAATCCCGGCCGCTTTGAAAGCACAGAATGCGTTTCTCTGCGATGCGCGCCAGACCGAGGCGCTCGCGAAAGTTCTCCTTGCTCCAAATTTCACGGTGAATCCGGAGTGCGTTGGCCAGCCGGCGCCGAAGATCGCGCGCATGGCCGGATTCGAAGTTCCGGCCGCCACTCGCGTTCTGGTTGTCGAGATTCAAGGCGTGGGTAAGCAGCATCCTCTGTCGGCCGAAAAGCTTTCTCCGGTGCTCTCTTTGTATTTCGTCGCGGATTTTCAGGCCGCGCTGGATGCCTGTGAAGCGCTGCTGAGGTTTGGCGGGTTGGGGCACACGGCCGCAATTCATGCGGGCGACGATGCGCGCATCCGGGAGTTCGCAATGCGCATGCCCGCTTTCCGGATTCTTGCCAACACCTCCGCGCCGCAGGGATCCACCGGTATCACCACTAACGTATTTCCTGCTATGACGCTGGGCTGCGGCGCTGTAGCGGGCAATAGCACCAGCGACAATATCGGACCATTGCATCTGATCAATATCAAGAGGCTCGCTTACATGACACGCAAAGCCGAAGACGCGTTTGAAAGTCCGGAGTTTTCCGAAGCCGCGCCAACTGTGGATCGCGAGGCGATTGTGGCTGCTGTAGAGCGCTATCTTGCCAAGCGCCGGCTCGATTCCAAGCGAGGCGGCGCGCAGGAGCCGCAAACGGCCACCACTCGCGCTTCGGGCGAGAGACAAATGCCTCCTGACCGCCACGTTGAAGTGGTGGATTTCGTCTGCGAAGACGATGTGCGCCGCGCAGTGTCACAATCGAAAAAGATCTATATTGGGCCATCGACCATCGTGACTCCGTCGGCCAGAGACTTATCGCTCCAGCACGAAGTGCTGATCCTAACCGATGAAAGGAAGTCGAGGAATAAGGCCACTTCGGAGTAATATTGGATGACACAAGATCTGAATGCATTGAAAGCGGAGATGGAGCAGTACCTGCAGGAAAGCGGATTAGTGGTGTTTCATAGCCATGCGCGCTCGCTCGACTCGGCTCCGACCATTTTTTGGGACACACAGCGTCGGCCGGATTTCCGGGAGTTCCTGCAGGCCGCCAAAACCGCCGATGTGAAACTGATCGTGCTCCATCAGCGCGAGTTTGCGGCGGAACAGATTGATGACGCGCTGGAGCAACTGCGCGACTGCGAGATGCCGCGGGACGATTTCCGCGATTTTGAGCGCCGCTTGAAACAAGCGCGCGCGTACGATGGCTCCGTCTGTGAAATCGAGTTGTCGTTCAGCCTGCAAGGAACGATCTATGCGTTCGATGTGCGCACGGCCTGGTATCAAGATTACAGCGAGGCGGTGCAGGAGATCGATCTGCTTACGGCGGTGGATGAAGACGAGGACAATTCCATCGGCGGCTATTTCTCGAAGAACTAAATATGCCCGTTGAGCCGATCACGCCGCCGGCCGCAAACTGGTTGATGCCCGAATCAGATGAGCCCGCCGCTCAGCGTCTGGTATCCGCGCTGCGGCTTCATCCCATTGCCGCGCGCGTGCTCCTGAATCGCGGGTTCAGCGATCCTGCCGCGGCTGAACGGTTCCTGGCGCCTTCGCTCGCGCATCTCCACAACCCGCTCCTGCTCACGGGAATGAGTGACGCTGTGGCGCGCCTTCGCGTGGCGATCCAGGCGAACGAGAAGATCCTGATCTATGGCGATTACGACGTGGATGGAACGGTTTCGGTCGTAATTCTTAAGAAGGCCATTGAACTGGCCGGCGGCCATGCGAGCTATCACGTGCCGCATCGTCTGAAGGATGGCTACGGCATGCGTTCGGAGATGATCGACCGCGCGGCGGCCATGGGCGTCCACCTGATCGTTAGCGTCGACACGGGTATCCGAGCCCAGGACGTGGTGCGCGGCGCACGCGAGCTGGGAATCGACGTCATCATCACCGATCATCATCTTCCGGATGCGCAGCTTCCGCCCGCCACGGCCGTGCTGAATCCGAACCGGCGCGATTGCAGTTATCCAGATAAGAACCTGTGCGGGGCCGGTGTGGCATTCAAACTGGTCCATGCGCTGCTCGAGACGCTCGGCTGGCCCAAAGAGAAGCTGGAGCGGATGCTGAAGTCGTTTCTGAAGCTGGTGGCCATTGCCACCGTAGCTGACGTGGTGCCGCTGCTGGGCGAAAACCGCGTGATCGTGAAGTACGGGTTGGAAGGCTTAAATCGCGCGAAAAATCCCGGGCTGCGAGCCTTGCTGGAAGTTTCCGGAATGCTGGACGGCCGGCCGCCCGGCGCGCGCCAGGTTGCGTTTCAGATTGCGCCGCGCATGAATGCAGCCGGGCGCATGGATGACGCCGAGAAAGTGATCCAGATGTTCCTGACCGAAGATCCGGAATGCGCCAAGGCATTGGCCGTTGGTCTGCACTCCCTCAATCAGGAAAGGCAGCAGACCGAGGCCGAGATCGTGCGGCTGGTCCTCGAGGAATGTTCCAAACTCCCGGTGGCCGAAGAGCAGGCGGCGCTGGTGTTCGCCGGTGACGGATGGCATCGCGGAGTGGTGGGAATCGTCGCCAGCCGCTTGGTGGAGCGCTTTTGCCGTCCGGTGTTCGTGCTGAGCCAGGATATCGGCGAAACGCAGGGCTCAGGCCGCAGCATCGCATCGTTTCATTTGTTGGACGCCTTGGAATCGATGCCGGATCTGTTTACGCGCTTCGGCGGGCATAAGCAGGCGGCGGGTGTCAGCCTGTCGACCGATCGGGTGGCGGAGTTCCGCGAGCGGCTGAATGCTTACGCTGCCGCGCGGCTCACGCCCGCCGACTTTCGGCCGCAGCTTGGGATCGATGCATTGGTGGACTTAAAGGAGCTGACGAGCGGGCCGGCGGTGGAACAGATCCTGGCTATGGCGCCCTTTGGATTTGGAAATCCGGCGCCCGTGCTGGCAATCAGGGACGCCGAGATTGCGGCGGCTCCTGTTCCACTGAAGGAAAAACATCTTAAACTACACCTGCGTCAGGGTGGACGGAATTTGCTGGCCACTGCGTGGAACCTTGCTGCGCGTGCCGCGGAATTCACGCCCGGCGCGCGCGCGGACGCCGCATTTACCATCGAAGAGGACGCTTATTCCGAGAGCCGCGGTTGGGGTGGATGGGCCGCGACGCTCAAGGATGTGCGCCTGCAACCGGCGAACCTCGGCTGACGCGTTCGCGCGCGGCGCTCGCAAACGCTTCGAACAGCCTGCGGTCCCCCGCGCTGAGCTGGATTCGATCCTCAGGGTGCCATTGCACCGCCACTGCGAACGGCTCGTCCGGTCTCTCGAGCGCCTCGATAACGCCGTCCGGCGAGATGGCGGAAACAATCAGGCCCTCCCCGGCCCGGTCTGCCGCCTGATGGTGCCGGGAGTTTACGGCGTGCTCGGGTTCCTGCAAAATCGAAGCCAGACGCGTACCTTTCGTGACGCGAACCGTGTGCGCGATCGCATCCGGTTGTTTCACACGGTGCGGGCCTTCGGGCTTCAGGTGTTGAATCAAGGTTCCGCCGTGGACCACATTGAATAACTGCATGCCGCGGCAGATGGCTAACACCGGCAGGCCCAAATCGAAGGCCTCTCGCAACAGCTTGGTTTCCAGAACGTCCCGCTCGTCGTCCGGCGGCTCGGTTTCAGGAGCGGGCGGCCGGCCATAGCGAGCCGGATTGATGTCCGTGCCGCCCGTGAGAAGAAGCGCATCCAAGGCTTCAACCGAGCCTGCGGTACCGGCCGGGACACGGACAGGTTCGAATCCCACCGCACGAAGCGCTGCTTCATACGGTGCGAGCTTCGCGGGGTTGCGGAACGTAATCGCCGCTCTCATGGAGTCCAGGGTAACGCTTTGACGTAGCGCGCCGCGATCCTACACCACAGTCTTTTTCCAGCGCCCACGGCGGAACAGCAGGATACTTGTAACCGCCAACAGCGTGTCTCCTGTGACAACCGCAAAAAAAACGCCGCGCGGTCCAAGGCCGGTATGAAATGCCAATAGCCAGGCCGCGGGAAGCTGGCAAATCCAGAAGCAGAACAGGTTGAGCAGGGTGGGCGTGGTAGTGTCGCCGGCCCCATTGAAAGCCGCGGTAATCACCATGCCATACGCATACGAAACGTATCCGTAGCTGAGCACGCGCAGCCCCTCGGCCGCCAACGGCGCAACCGCCGGATCGGTGGTGAACAGCGCGATGATCTGATGGGCGAAGACGATAAAGATCACGCCGACTCCGCCCAGGAATACCGCATTGTAGAGCCCGGTCCGCCACGCGGATTTTTCGGCGCGCTCCGGCCGTCCCGCGCCAAGATTCTGCCCCACCAGTGTCGCCGCGGCATTACTCATCCCCCACGAGGGCAGCAGCGCGAAGACAATGACGCGGATTGCCAGCGTGTTCGCCGCCACGGCGTCGCTCCCGAAGCTGGCCATGATGCGCACGATGCCGATCCAACTGGCCATCTGCACCAGGTATTGGATGATCGCGCTGAATGACAGGCGCACCATGCGTGCCATGACCCGCAAGTCCAGGCGTAGTTGGCGCGCGCCGATCTTCAGACGGGTTCTGGCCGAGCTCAGAACCCAGAGCTGAAAAAGCACGCCGATGCCGCGGCCGATGGTCGTTCCCACGGCCGAGCCCGTTACGCCCAGCTTCGGAAATGGTCCGATACCGAAGATAAAGCACGGATTCACGCAAATGTTCACGATATTCGCGATCCACAAGGCTCGCATAGCCGTAGCCGCATCGCCTGCCCCTCGGAGAACCGCGTTGGTCAGGAACAGTAAAAAAATGGTTGCGCTGCCCGCGAACATCATCCGGGTATAGCCTGCGCCGGCCTGTACCACTTGATCGGAGCCGCCCATCAAGCGCAGCAAGCGAGGGGCGGCCGCAGATCCGGCGAACGCGGTCACAGCCGCGATCAAAAGCCCGGCAACGATGGCTTGCATGGCAACCAGGCCTGCGGCCGCTTCATCCTTCTCGCCGGTACGCCGCGCCACAAGAGCCGTAGCGCCCATGCCGAGTCCCAATGCGATGCAATAAAGCACCGTCATGCAGGTCTCGGTAAGTCCGACGGTAGTGATCGCGTCCGCACCGAGGTGAGCCACCCAAAACACGTCCACGACCCCGAAGAGCGACTCCATACACATCTCAAGCACCATCGGGACGGCTAGCAGCACGATGGCCCGTCCGATGCTGCCTTCCGTGAAGTCTTGATGGGTTCCCATTACCGCTTCGCGCAGCGACGACCAGAACCCGGGGACACGAACTCGTACAGCGCTGGTTTCACTCATATGGATCTCCAGAGATTTGAAAAACCCTTTCTGCCTACGCGCGCAGATCGATGGAGGGCGCGCTGGTGGCTACAGATCTGGACCGGCTCGTTAGGAGCGGGTCCGGATGGCAGATGGGTTTTTCACGGTCGTGTACCTCGAAGCGACGAAACGTGTCCAGGATAGCGCATTTGAGGCCCTCTTTGGGGGATTGCCTCGTGCCTGAGACTCATGCCTGGTACCACGCATAGCGAAACGCGATCCCTGCCCGTTAGCGCCCATTTCGCCGGTACCTCCGGCGCCCGTCGATATTGGTAAAAGTACCGGGATCATGCTATTATCGCCTTCAAAAGCTTGATCTCAACAGGGCTCAGGCACGCCGGTGCGCCGGGCGACAGCTGCATGCTGAATCGACCCACGCCAGGCCAGACATCGGCCTGCACGGAAGGAGTGCAGCCATGAAGGCAGGGGCATCGCCCACACCGCAACACGAAGGAATGGAATCCGACGCAGATCTTCCGCATCCAACGCTGCTTGGCTCGGACGACCCATTAGCGCGAATCCTGGATCTCGCCGATGACGCAATCATCTCCGTGGATGAAATGCACCGGGTGATTCTGTTCAATCAAGGCGCCGAGAAAATCTTCGGCTACTCCGCTGCGGAAGTGAACGGGAAGAGCTTGGATATCCTGCTTCCGGAGCGCCTGATGGAAGCCCACGCCCGCCACATCCATGAGTTCGCGGTTTCGCCCGTCGTTGCCAGGCGCATGGGGGAACGGCGCGAAATTCTCGGGCGGCGAAAGAACGGCGTCGAATTCCCCGCGGAAGCTTCCATTTCGAAAGTCATCGCCGGCGGGCGCACCATGTTCACCGTCATTCTCCGCGACGTGAGCGAACGGATGATTAACGAAGAGCGCATCCGTGCATCGCTGCGCGAGAAGGAAGCGCTGCTCAAAGAGATTCACCACCGGGTGAAGAATAACCTGCAGGTCGTCTCCAGCCTACTGGGGCTACAATCGCGCGCGGTGGCGGATCCGGAGATGCGCAAAATGTTTCAAGAGAGCCAGGATCGCATCCACTCCATGGCCTTGCTGCACGAGAGCCTGTATCAGTCGCACAATCTCTCGGAAATCAATTTTCCCGAGTATATCCGGCAACTGGCCGCACACCTATTTAATTCCTATGGCGTTGCGGCCGAGCGAATTCATTTGCAAACGGATTTGGATCAATTGTCGCTGCACCTGGACGCGGCCGTGCCGTGCGGTCTTATCATCAATGAGCTGCTCTCGAATTCCTTGAAGTATGCCTTCCCCGACGGCCGGCAAGGCAGGATTCGGATCGAGTTGCGCGGGCTTTCCGGCGGCCAGACGCGTTTGGTTGTAGCGGACAACGGAATCGGCTTACGCGCGGACGTGGACTGGGTAAACGCCCGATCGCTGGGTCTGCGGCTGGTTCGTACGCTGGCCCAGCAATTGGGAGCGGAACTGGAAGTGAACACCAGCCAAGGCATGGAAGTCCGGCTGGCCTTCGCCGCCGCTGCCTAGCGCCGCAAAACCTTAAACGCGAACTCGCGCCCCCATCCCTGCTGAAAAGCGAGCGAAATCCACAGCAGCGCGAACGGTTCCAGAAGGCGCGCTTGCTTCAAAGGACCGGCATCGCGCGCGTCGAATCCGATCTCTTCGGCAAGCTGATGAACGGTCTTCTTGGCCGATTCATCGTCGCCGCAATAAAACAGCACCGGCTTCTCTCCTTTGAATGAACTGTCCGCCATGATGTTGTTGCCGACCGTATTGAACGCCTTCACCACCTTTGCGCCCGTTGCCCAGCTTGCCACTTGCTCGCCGGCGGATGTGGTTGTGCCCAGCGCGAGGCCCGAGAGATCGGGTAGCAGCGGATTGGTTGCGTCGATCAAAATCTTCCCCGATAAATTGCCGAGCCCGGTCAGCGCTTCCTGCGCGGCCGGCCACGGGAGCGCAAAGAGCAGCACGTCGCTTTGCGCTGCCTCGGCCAGTGTGGCCGCGCGCGCTGTCTTCCCTGCCTCTGCCAAAAGCTGTTTCATATCGGATGCGCCGGGGTCACGCGACCCGAATACCACTGGATGCCCTTTCTGCGCCCACCCCGTTCCCAAAGCACCGCCAACATTGCCCGCACCAATAATGCCGATTGTCATTTATCTCTCTTTCTGCTCCTGCAAATTGAAATTGTGGTTCTCGTGATAGACTATGCAGCGCCGCTGGGGGTTGCAAGATAATGAGGTATGGCGCTGAAATTCACCACCTCATACGTGGAAGACTCCCTGGCCGTTTTCCGACAATATAAAAAACTCGCCGAGCGAGCCATCGAGCAAGTCAGGGACGACGAGCTGGTGCGCGTCTTGGACGACGAGATGAATTCGATCGCGATTATCGTAAAGCACATGGCTGGGAATATGCGATCCCGTTTTACGGATTTCCTCACCAGCGATGGCGAAAAACCCAACCGCGATCGCGATTCGGAGTTCGTGGAGCCGCCCGCGTCGCGCGAGCAGTTGATGAAGATCTGGGAGGAAGGTTGGAACTGCCTTTTTCGTGCGCTCGAGCCACTCTCCGAAAGCGATCTTTCGCGCACCGTCGCCATCCGCGGTGAAGCCCACTCTGTCATGCAGGCCATGAACCGCCAACTGGCGCATTATTCCTATCACACCGGTCAAATTGTCATGCTGGCGAAACATTTCCGCGCTACAGAGTGGAAATCGCTTACGATTCCGCGCGGGAAATCCCGCGATTTTAATCAGCGAGTGTCGGCCGGCGAGGTCAGCCAGCGGTAGCGGGCGCCAGCGCCGACAAAAGATCTTCCACCGGTGCATTGTCGCCGAAGGTTTGGCTGATACGCGCGTACCGGTCGACGTTTCCCGGGCCGAAGACGAAGCTCCCGCCCAATTGAAACGGATTCTTGCCCACTCCATGCTGCCGGTAGCCGCCCTTCTGCGCGCGTTTCCGCGCAGCCGCATTATCGGAGCGAAGCAGGTGCAAAATATTGGCGGATTTCAGTCCCGCCGCCCGGTAGGCGCGGCGCTCCGCATCGATGAGTAGCGGAAATTGGATTCCAGTCTCCTCGCGGAACGCGGATGCGTAGTGCGCATCCCCTAAGCCAATCGCCGCGAGTTTTGCTCCGCGCGCCTCGAATTGTTCGGCATGCTCGCGCAACTGCGCGACGTGCTCGCGGCAGAAAATTCAGCCGTAATGCCGCAGAAACACAACCACGGCCGGCGAGCATGCCCATAAAGAACCGAGCTGTAACGAAGCGCCTTGCGAGTCGGGCAGAATAATGGGCGCCAGCGCTGCACTGAGTGTGGAGGGCACAAACGCAATCTAACACACGCCGGCGGTTCTCACGGGAGGGTGCTAACGTAAACGATAGCTCGAAAGCGAACGATGCAAGGGCAGAGAATGCAATTGCTGCGATTCAACGGCGCGGTGGAGCGGGATCCCGCCATTGCCGCTTGGATGGAGAAACACCCGCGTGACTTGAGCGCCATCGCCTATCGCTGGTTCAACACCATGCGAAAGTGCGGGGACGAAGTCCGGGAGCTCTTGCATGACGGCTGTCCGGTTGCATGCTTAGGAGATGCGCCCTTCGCCTCCGTGAATATATACACATCGCATGTAAATGTGGGTTTCTTTCACGGCGCAGCGCTGCCGGATCCGGCGCGCTTGCTGGAAGGCGCCGGCAAGTTCATGCGTCATGTGAAGCTGAGACCGGGAGAGGCCGCAAACGCGGCAGCGCTAACAAATCTCATCCATTCGGCATACATGGACATAAAGGCGCGCGTCGAAAACGGTTAGCTCCAGTCAAACAGCGTCCCGCAGTGAACAACTACGGATCGCACTATTGGACCGCGAGCGTCGCAACGTTGCTGCTGCGATTGCCCGACGCGATCGCCACCGGAGCTGCAGGGTTGGCGCCGATGCCGGACGGTACTATGCAGTTGATCTGATCCAAGCCCACGTAGCCCGGCGCGCGCCCCGCAAATGTCACAGGACAGTCTTTGCCGCCGATCATGACGGTGGGTTGCTGTATCGCATAGTCAAGCCCGCCGCGATTGCCGGTCTGGCCAAGTCCAGTGGCAAACAGCTCGACGAAATCACCGGCGCGCAGCGGGTTGGACGCGCTTACCACTTGATCATTGGTGGCATTCAGCGCCGCCGCAGCACCGCTGCCCGATGCATCCAGCGTGAAGATCGCCGGAACGGCTGTTTCAATCAGTAAGTTTACCGTCCGGCTACCTGTTGAATTGCGCACTGTCAATTGCACCAGCCCGCTCGCATTGTCGGGAATCACCGCGTTGATCTGTGTGCCGGAAACGTACTCCAGACCCATCGGATTGCCATTGACCAGCGCCTGCGTATCGCTCAACTGCGTCGGAAACGGCAGCGCGCTCGCCTGTGCCGTTCCACTTGCGAGAGAGGACCCGTAAATGGCCGCGAACATGCCCGGTGCGACGCTCAGTGGAAACGTGTTCGCCGCCGCAGGCAACACGCGGCTAATCTGCGGCCCCTGCTTGACCACAAATGCTTGCGTCCCACCCGGGGCGAGCGTAACTGTGTTGGACACGGTTCCCACGGAGGACATCGTAGTTAATGTGACCTGGCCTGCCGGAAAAAGATCGGTGTACGCAACCAGGCTGGACGGGATGTTCAACTGCTTCGACGCCGCTGTCGAGGTCGCGCTGGCGCTATTCAACTTCAGCGGCGAATCGTCCGATCCATGCCCTTCCACATCCAGGCCGCCGTCCACCGACAAAAACGGATCGTTTTCGGCCGCCGTACCGACGCTCTTCCACGCGCCGGTGCCGTTCAGGAAAGACGTAATGATTTGCGCTGTCGGATCCGAAGCCGATTCAATGTTGGCGATGCCCTTTGCATTTTGCACGCATAGCCCCGTCAATCCGAGCAATCCGCCTGAACCCACATGGCAAAAGGGAACGACCTGCGTGCGGCCCGGCATATAAAACCGCAGCGACGCGCTGGTCAGCGCGACGACGCCGTCATCGAAACCCCGCATCACTGCGAGCCCGCTGCCCGCATTGCCCACCGCCGCCACCGCGTCCACGCCGCGCAGATCGTCAGTGCCTTGGTTCCAAGTGGCGAGATCGAATAAAAACTGGCTCCCGCTGGCCAACTCCTGCAGTTTTGTGTTGAAACCTGCCAGCAGCGCCAAGGGGGTCCCGAAGTGCGGTGTGGCCAGGAATACGACTTTGCGAACTTGACTGTTTGCGGGCGGGCTGAACATTCCGGCGGCATTCTGTTTGCCGCTTAAATAGCAGCGAAGCACCAGGCCGCCCATGCTGTGCGCGATGACATCCATCTGGCCAACCGGTTGGCCATCCTGATAGGTGAGGCCAGACAAAAACTGTCCGAATGCCGCGCCCAGGTCTTCAATAGACGCCGTTTGTGGAAGCGAGCACGTGTCGAAAAACAAACTTGCTTCGCCGTTGGCTTGAAGCACCTGGTCGGCGATCCCGAAAGTGTTTGTAAATGAGCCCGGGCACACGTCCTGAAAACCGTTAATGAACACCACCGGAGGGCTGGACGTGCGCGGCACGGGGCTTCCAGAGGGAATCAGTTGAGGCCAGCAGCAGACCGGCAGCAGGGTAGCAAGAAGGCAATAACGCATGTGCTGGTAGTGGGACGCACTCCAGCACAGATCTGGATCAGTGGATTTGTTGGTTCCGGCTCGCCGTTACCGGGTCGGAACCGGCTGCAGCGCGCGGCTCTCGATAATGCGGTCGATCATGCCGTATTCCAGCGCCTGGTCCGGCTCCAGGATGTAGTCGCGATCCACGTCGCGCGCGATGCGGTCCACCGGCTGGCCGGTGGCATTGGCGAGAATTTGATTCAACGACTCGCGCATTCGCAGGATTTCGCGGGCGTAAATGTCGATGTCCGCCGCTTGGCCGCCCAGCCCGCTCATGGAAGGCTGGTGAATCAGGATGCGCGAATGCGGTAAGCTGTAACGTTTTCCTTTTGTCCCGCAAGCCAGCAGCACCGCCGCCATGGACGCCGCCTGACCGACGCAGTAAGTCACGATATCCGGCTCGATCAGGTTCATCGTGTCCAGGATCGCCAGTCCGGCCGTGATGGATCCGCCGGGCGAGTTGATGTACAGCGAAATGTCCTTTTCTGGATCTTCGGCTGCAAGGAAAAGCATTTGGGCGATGATCAGGTTCGCGACGTTATCGTCGATCGGCGTCCCCAGGAAAATGATGTTCTCTTTCAGCAGGCGCGAGTAGATGTCAAACGCGCGCTCGCCGCGCGAGGTCTGTTCCACGACCATCGGCACCAGGACGGAGTTGTGCATCGAAAGAATGTCCTCCAAAACATCCATGATAGCGCGATCGCGTGGTCCAACTTGTTTTGCACTGCTGAGGAGCGCGATTCGAGGGAGAACGCCCGAGCCGCATTCTCAATCTGCCGCTGCCGCCATGGCAAGAGGTTTTGCAGCCAACCGCCGGTCGACTCGCGATCAGGGTTAAGTAACGCTACCGCTGCCTAGACGAAGACTTGCTGATTATCTACAGGAGAACCGCTCAGCAATGAGCGAAGGTGGATGCGAACAAGGTCCCGATTCGAACACTACTATTGGGGCCGTTCGCGAACGGACAAAAGTATATCAGGGGCGAGTTCGCGCGATCCAGGACGTAGCATGGATACATGGATGAAACTTTCTTGAACGGACGAAATGCGCTGGTGACCGGAGGGACTCGCGGCATCGGCTTCGCCATCGCCGAAGCTCTCGCGCAAGCCGGTGCCGGCGTAGCTATCTGCGGGCGCGACAAATCTGCTGTCGATAACGCCGTAAGACAGTTAACCAAGATGGCAAAAAGTAAAGTAGCTGGAAAAGTTGCCGATGTAAGAAGCAGCACAGAGGTAGGCGAGTTGTTTTCCTTTGCAGATCGGGAACTCGGTACGCTCGACATTCTGGTGAACAATGCCGGTGTCGGAATTTTTCGCAGCACTGCACAACTCAGCGTTTCCGATTGGCAGACGACTTTAGAGACGAACCTCTCCGGTGCTTTTTACTGCTGCCGCGAACTGTTGCAGCGTATAGTCAACCACGCGTCAGCATACATCATCAATATAGGCAGCTTGGCAGGAAAACACCCCTTTGCTGGTGGGGCAGCTTACAATGCCTCGAAGTTCGGGTTAAGGGGATTTAGTGAAGCGATGATGTTGGATCATCGATACGACAACGTGCGCGTCACTCACATTATGCCGGGTAGCGTCGATACGGAATTTAGTCCGGGCTCGCAAAGGGCGGACTGGAAGATCGCTCCGCAAGACATTGGGCAGATCGTACTGATGTTGCTCAGAATGCCAGATCGGACATTGGTAAGCCAAGTTGAGGTTCGACCTTCAAAACCGCGGAAATAAACGAGTTCGCGAGATTGGGGCCAAATGGCATGCGGGTTGCTCAAGGAAATGTGGGAGATGAAGTGAAAGGGGCCCAGAAAATGTTACGGCTAAACGTTCCCTTGGATCCGACGAAGACAGGTAGAGAGGCCGAAGCTCTCGAGTTGAACTTGTGCCGGATGATCGTCGGGCAAGATGAGGCAATTCAGCAAATCGTCAACATCTATCAAATGTACTTGACGGGAATGACGCCGCCGGGCCGGCCGATTGGCAATTTCCTGTTCCTCGGCCCTACCGGTTCGGGGAAGACTCGCATCGTGGAAGCAACCGCAGAAGCGCTGGTAAAGAATCCACGCGCTGTAATAAAGATCGACTGTGCCGAGTTCCAGCATAGCCACGAAATCGCGAAGCTCATCGGCTCGCCTCCCGGATACCTGGGCCATCGAGAAACACATCCGCTGCTCAGTCAGGAAGTGCTCAACCAATATCACACCGAGACCTGCAAGTTGAGCTTCGTGCTTTTCGATGAAATCGAAAAAGCCAGCGATGCGCTGTGGAATCTGCTGCTGGGCATCCTCGACAAAGGCACCCTGACACTCGGAGATAACCGGAAAGTTGACTTCTCCCGCGCTCTCATCTTCATGACCAGCAACCTGGGCGCAACCGAAATGAGCGCTCTCATGAATCCGCGCCTCGGTTTCAACGCTGCCGTAGCGGCCCAGGACTGCCAAAACGGGAAAATTGACGAAAAGCTGAACAATAAGATTAACCGCAGCGGAGTCGATGCCGCGCGCCGGAAGTTCACGCCGGAATTTATCAACCGCCTGGATAAGATCGTCACGTTCCACCCGCTGGGCACCTCCGAGCTCCAGAAAATCCTGGACATCGAGCTCAATATGGTTCAGCAGCGGATCTTTAACACTTCGCCGGAAAAGAGCTTCGTGTTCAAAGCCAGCGACGAAGCCAAGGAATTCCTGCTGAAGGAAGGCACCGATATCAAGTACGGGGCTCGCCACCTCAAACGGGCGATCGAGCGGCTACTGGTGCAGCCGATGTCGAACTTAATCGCCACCGATCAGGTGCGGGGCGGGGACTGTGTTTTCGTCGATTACGATAGCGAGCACAACATGTTGACGTTTGTAAAGGAAGCCGAAGGCTTGGCTGTCCACGCCATGGCGGACATGGTGGATCGCTCCATATCGATCCCGGCATTCGCGCTTGCCAACGGAGCCTTTATCGAGGCGGCCAAAACTCAAACCGCCCGTTCTTCGAAGCGAGCTTAAGTAAAGCGCGTAGACATAAACGCCGTCACGGCCTCTTGGCCTGACGGCGTTCGTGTTTTTAAGTGTCTGCGGGGACTAGCTGGCGCATTCGCCGCGCCCGAGCTGCAACGAGTACTCTATCTCGTCGCCCCAGTCGCGGTACATCTCGGGCGTCAGCTCGGCGGGTTTTACCAGATCGTTCGTCATCGTGCGGAAAGTCTCAACCTTATAACGCATTACGTACTCACGGAACGATTCGCCGGCCTGCCGGTTAGCAGCATAATGATTCAGCACCCGGCGCACGGCCAGTGGCGCCAGGCGGGCAGGGATGCTTTGAATTGCTACGCCGAACCGCATCATCCCGGCCTGGTCGTAGCCGCCGCCGAGCAGCATCTGGTAATAGGGAACTTCCCTTCCGTTGATCTTGCGGGCGTTGCCGTAAAACCCGACGTCAGCAATCCAGTGCTGTCCGCAGGAGTTTGGACAGCCGCTGATCTTGATCCGGAGCCGGCGCGCGGACGGGTCGCGGTGCTCACGCACTTCCTCCACCAGCGCCGCCCCTAGGGTCATCGATTTCGTTAAAGCCAGGTTGCAGCTGTACGCTCCCGGACACGTGGTGACATCCTCAATCTCGTGCGCGCCCGATTCAGCCAGGCTGATCTTCTGGAGCGCCGCATAGACTCGCTTCAGCAGCCGTAAAGGAATGTAAGCCAGCACCAGGTTCTGATCCACCGCCACCCGAAGCAGACCGTCGCCCGCAGTGCGAGCAATCGAAGCTAGCCCGCGCATTTGATCGCCGGTCAGATTTCCTTGAGGAACTTTAACCGTAACGATCCCGTATCCGTGCTGCTTCTGCTCCCGGACGTTGGTCTCGAGCCATCGCTCGTAAGCCGGGTCCGAGTGTCCATTAGAAGACAGGACCGGTAACAGTTCACCGCTGCCGAGCGGTGGTGGTACTGATTGAAAACCACCAAAGCCGTCCGGAACCACTTCAGGCGTCGGGATTCCGCCGTTGGCCAAAATGTCGTCGTATTCCTTCTCGATCTGCTCTTTGACCCAGGCGAAGCCGCGTTCTCGGACAACGAACTTCAGCCGCGCCATATTCTTGTTTTTGCGGTTTCCGTATTTATTGAAGACGCGCAGAACCGCTTCACACTTGCTGACCAAGCGTTCTTCCGGTACAAACTCGTCCAGGAGGTTGGCTTCCACCGGCAGAGGCCCGAGCCCGCCACCCACCACCATTCGGAACCCGCGCTTGCCGTCCCGGATCGCCGCCCGCAACCCGATATCGTGAATCGAACCGAGCATGCAGTCTTCCTTGCATCCGGAAAACGCGATCTTGAACTTGCGCGGCATGCTGTCGGTCAGCTCTTTGTGCAGGAATGCGAACGCGATCTTGCGCGCATACGGCTGCACGTCAAAAACCTCATCTTCCAGCAGACCGCTCAATGGGCACGCCGTGACGTTGCGGACCGTGTTGTAGCAGGCCTCCCGCGTCGTCAGCCGCACGTCCGCCAGCCGGTGCAACGTGTCGGGAACGTGCTGCAGCGGGATGAAGTGATATTGGAGGTTTTGCCGCGTCGTGAGATGCCCTTTGCCACCCCCAAAATCGTCGGCGATCCCGGCTAACTGCTCCATTTGGCGCGCGGTCAGGATGCCGCCCGGTATTTTGGTGCGGATCATGTGAACGCCTGGCTGGCGCTGCGTGTAGATACCGCGCCTCAGCCGCTGCGCCCGGAACTGATCGTCCGTGATCTCGCCCGCCACCCATTTCTCCGCATGGGCCCGGAACAACTCGATGTCGGCCCGAACCGTGGCATCGTATTCAGCTTCCGTCCTCGCCTGGAGCTCGGATTCGGCAATGCGCAACATTTCCGTGGTGGCCATGGGCATTTACCTCTATCTCTATAGAGATTACTATATTTGGCCCTTACTTACAATCGGGCAGTTCGCGATCGGCGTAGTAATCGAAGCCGTAGTGCAAGAACGGATCGGCCTGGGGTACGCAAGTTATTGAAACCGAATGGCCTATCAGCCGGGATCGTGCGGACGCTTCCCGGTCGAGCGCGGCGGACTCGCCGAGAGTGAATCGAAAGATGAGAGCGGTTGTGAAAAGTGCCACAGCAGCCACAGCCGCGAGGCGCATCCCGTAAGCCTCTAAAAGCATACATGCGGCCGCCAGACCGACAACGGGCGCGAGCCAGACCGCAAAAAAATGAATCGGAGCATGCGCGACTCCAGAAACCAGTGCTTCAGGCAATGCCGCTTGTAAAGTCGGCACGAGCCACAGAAGGCCGGCGCTCGCGGCCAGCACCAACATGATGAATCGGCTCCGTTCCCGTGCTTGATCGGCCGCAATCCCAATCAGCGCGGCGGCCGGAGGTAGCAACGGCAGGAGATAGCCTGGTAATTTGCCGCGGGACACAGAGAGAAAAACGAAGCCAAAAGCGAACCATGCCAGCAAGAAAGCCATGCGCCTATCCTGGTACAGGCGCTTCGAGAACGCCAGCAGAGCCAGCGGGGTCCACGGAAAAAGCACGCCCGCGAATACTGGTACATAAAACCAGAGCGGCTGGGCATGCAGAAACTCGCCGCCGAGGAAACGTGCAAACTGCTGCTTTCCGAAAAACTCATTGAAGAAAGCCGCGCCGTTGCGAGCCGCGACTAGCCCATACCAGGGTGCGGCTACGGCCAGAGCGATCGTGATAACCGTCAGCAGCGCCCGAATGTCGCGCCTCAAAAACCATGCCGCAGGTACAAACAGCACCAGCGGAACCAATCCTTTGCCCAAGATCGCAATTCCGAGGAGGACGCCCGCCAGCGCCGCGCGCCGCATGGTTGTGGAGCGCCCTACGGGTGCAGTTGCGCCGGTTGCGGGAGACACGCGCGCACGGCCTGGGACCGCGGAGGGCAAGATCGTGAACATCGCCGCGCTGAACGCTACCGACATCGGCAGATCGGGAACGGCCACATGGCTGTAGGCCAGCCACCCGGCACACGTAGCCAGCACCGCAACCGCGAAGAACGCCGCACGCTCGCTGAATTCGCGCCGGAGCGCGAAGAAGAAGTAGATCAAGAATGCGACGCTTGCGATTGCCACCGGCAGTCTCGGCGCCAGTTCCGGACCCAAGCCCGCCTTGAACGCGGCTGCTGTCATCCAGTACAGCAGCGCAGGTTTTTCAAACCACGGTTTGCCCCATAAGCGCGGTGTAATCCAGTCGCCGGTTTGAGCCATGGCGCGGCCGATGGCGGCGTAGCGCGGTTCGTCGGGACCGAGCAGCCCGATACGCGTCAGCCCGAAAAGATAGAGAGACGCGAGAGCGCCGGCGCCGAGAATCGCCAGAATCCAGCGGATCCCAGATTTTTGCTTGTGCAACTCCCAGTATATGGGCAGACCTCGCCGCTTATTGAGTCTGCGCCAGTAAAGCGCGCGCCTGGGTCTCGAGGTTGCCCTGCATGGCTATCACTTGATCGAGCTGCTGTTGAGCGCCGCTGCGGTCGCCTTGGCCGAGGAGCGCTTTGGCCAGATAGAATCGGGCTTTCTCGACGTAAGGCGAGCCCTTAAAGCGCGTGACCGCTTCCAATTGCTCGATGCCTGCCGCCCGATTATTGGTCAGCAACAACGACACGCCTAAATAGAAGTGCGCCGGCAGAAAATTGGGCTGCGCGGATGTGACGGTGCGCAACGCTCGAATCGCACCGGCATAGTCGCGGGCTGTGTACTTCTCCATCGCTTGCGTAAACAGGGGCGGCTGCTTGCGGCCGGGCTCGGCGGCATACGCGGGCGGCTCGAACTGCGAAAGCAGTTGCAGCCGCTCCGGCGGAATCGGCTGGCCACGAAGGGGGCGCGCGTTCGCGGTCCGCCCCTCGCCTGCTTCCTTCCGAGATTCAGACGCGAGCCAGGCAAACACCGCCACGGCGATCGCCATGATGAAGGCGGTGAAGGCATAAATGGAAAACCAGAAACGGAATGCCGGCTTATTAGCGGGGGGAGGTTTCGTCATCAAATAAAGCGGATACTTTCACGGTAGCAGTTCCTACCGGCTGGAAGACGCGAGATAAGTGACTCGCGAGAGGTTCGCGCTCGCGCCGGGCGTCCGTAATTCTTGCGCCCGACGCTGCCGCTAAGACCTACTGAATTGGAATCAAGGTGAAGGTCAACAGGAACACTACCAAGGCGGTTAGGCCCAGTAGCATGCGGCTCCGATCCAGCGGCGTGTCGTCAAAAATCGTGGGATGCCGCAGCGCGAAGAAAAACAGCAGAGCGGCCCACACCAGCCATGTGTGAGAAAAGAAGATGCCGAGCACGACCAGTACGGCGATAAAAATCCGCGACAGCAGTTTGTGCTTCGATCCGGCGAATGAATATAAGATGTGACCCCCGTCGAGTTGTCCGATCGGAATCAGATTGAGAGCAGTTGCCAGAATCCCAACCCAAGCGCCGCGCGCCACTGGGTGCAGATAGATATCGGCCGAAGGAACACCGGGAAAAATAATCCACTCCAAGAGCCGTAAGATCGCGGGCACGCCAAACACCAGGTCACCGCGTTGGGCGATCCCAGGAATTACTTTCGAGCCTGCCACGCCCACGGCCAGCAGCGGTAGCAGCACGACAAAGCCCGCAAGCGGTCCTGCGATCCCGACATCAAAGAGCGCACGCCGGGTGTAAATCGGCGAACGGATGCGAATGAACGCGCCCAACGTGCCGATGGGCGTGGGCGCCGGCAGAAAATAAGGAAGGCTGGCGTCGATCCCGTAATACCGGCAAGCGAAGTAGTGCCCGAGTTCATGCGATAGCAGAATGGTCATCAGCGTCAAAGAGAACGCCAGGCCATCCAGCAACAAAAGGGGGCGCGCGGCGAGTACGGGCAGGATATTGACGTACTGGTCCAGATCGATAGGCCGGTTGGCTTCAAAGCTCTGTGCGAAAACCACCCCAACTACGGTGGTAGTGAGCAGCGTCAGCCCCAGCAAGCACCAGTGCAGAGCCCAGCGCGAGGCCGAAATCTCGTCTTGAGGAAAAGTGAGGGCGGCTCTTAAGCCGTCGCTCGTCGAGCGCGGAACCACAACAACTTACGCTACTGCAGCGATTGCAGCTCCTTGCCCGGTTTGAAGCGCACCGCCTTGCCCGGCGGGATCGCCACTTCGGCGCCGGTGCGGGGATTGCGGCCGATTCCGGTTTTGCGCGGGCGCACGTTAAAGATCCCGAAGCCCCTGAGCTCGATCCGCTCCCCATGCGCAAGAGCCCGCTTCATGCTTTCGAAAACAGTTTCCACGGCCATCTCGGCCTTTGTCTTTGTAATCCCCGTTTTGTTTACGACTTCGTTGATGATGTCGAGCTTAATCACGGCGTCCCCCTAGACGGCAACAGCGCTGAATGCAAGCGGAATGGCTCCGAGAGATATTGCCCCCGAACTGAGAGCGGAGCAAACCCCATGATAGGATTAGGGTTAAGGCCGTGTCAAGCAGCCCATCCTTAAGACTCGCCGGCTCGGGTGCCGTGTTGGACCCACAATCCTTTCGCGATGCCTGTGCGCTCTTTGCCGCCGGTGTCGCGGTCGCGACCGTCACGGCGCCCGATGGAACGCCGCAGGGATTGACTGTAAGTTCCTTCACCTCGGTGTCCGTCGATCCGTCATTGGTGCTGATCTGCATTGATTTAAAGTGCCCGCAGGTGTCGTACTTCCGGCAAGGCACGCACTTTGCCGTGAACATCCTCACCGAATCGCAACGCGATGTTTCGATCGCCTTCGCCGAAAAACTGGCAGGCCGTTTCGACGGTATCGAATGGTCTTCCGGCCGGACGGGCGCGCCAGTGCTCGATCGGTGCCTCGCCGTACTGGAATGCCGCACTGCATCCATCCTCGAAGCGGGCGACCACGCGGTTTTCGTCGGCCAGGTAGAGAACGTCGAGTCGCGTGGCGGGCAGCCGCTGTTGTATTTCAATCGCGATTACCGGCGGCTTGGCTGATCTTATTCTTGCGAGGGCATTCCGTTATCCTGGACACGAATGCGCGTTACGCTGAAAGCCATTCACGACGAATTGCAGCGGCTAGGCCACGACATTTACCTGGAAAAAGGCGACGGATATTCTTACTTCCGGGGCGGGGAAGCGAACGATTGGCTCGATAAGACCGTGAATGTGTCGACTCTAAGTAGCCTCACCCTGGATCAGTGGGTCGCGGAGTTCTCACGACTACGAAAGCTGAACAAGGAGTTGCTCGGCGGCAAGACCGAACCGGCATCGCGATCCACAAAGAAAAAGTCATCCTGAAGGTGTGGTCGTGAATCGACTTCTGTTCTACATCCTTGTTGCTCTCCTGGTGGTGATGATTTGCGTACTGTACTTCTCGTACAGATCCAAGGCTCAATTGAACGTCGCGCCTGATGCACAGCGCGAGATTAATAAGGCGAGGCGGCGTTAATCAGGGCAGTGATCCCCAGGCTGGTTATGCTGATTGCCGCCCGCTAGCGTGACCGCCTGATTGCATTCCTGCCAGCGCCAGCCAGGCGGCAAGCGCCGCACATTTCTGATCCTGCGACCACGGTGGCCCTACCTTCTTTCCTAGCTCCGCCACGCGGTGTTCCAGTTCGGCGCGAGCTATCCCGAGCCGAGCCGAAGCGCGGTCATACAACTCGCGTTCTCTCATTTCCGACACCGCTAAGCCCGAGCGTCGGGCCGCGCTCCTGAGTTGCTCGCGATAGAACTCGCCTTCAGCGGTGTGGATCAGCGCGTGCGATGCCAGAATCGCCTTCAACTCGGGCAACGCGCGTCCGGACGCAAGAGTGATGCCGAAAACCACGGCCGCATAGCCGCGGCGTTCGAGATCGCCGATCGCACCCTGAAGTGCGGCGATCGCCAGAGCCGCAGTGCTTTTCGTGCAGCGTTCCAGGAACGCCTCCGCATCGGGAACCTTCATTGGTTCGGCGAAGTGATACGGCTGTTTCGACCCGCGAATGGCTGCGTCAGCAAGCTCAACGCGTCGCCGGTCCAGGACTTCGGGATTTTTCAGCGATCCGCCAAGGCCAACCACTGCCGCCCAGCCGGAATGCGAGCGGCAGCCCAGCGCCGCGGGCCGCAGCTTCGATGCCATCAATGCTGCCCACTCGACCAACTGGTTACCGCGATTGCGTCCAAGCCCATTTGCGCGTCCAAGCTCGGCAAAGCTTCGAACGGCAGCATCGTGCTCGCCGGAGGCTGCTCGCGATTGTAATACCCGGTCCGGACGCTTCGGACTTTATTCGCTATACCGCTGGAGGTCAGATATACGTGCGACATCACCAGGCCGGAAAAGCTGCCGCCGCTGCCGGCAAGGGATTTCTCCAGACGCTCAAACGCCAGCTTCAGGTCGTTCTCCTGGTCCCCGAACGCCAGCTGCGTTCCCGTAATCACTAGTTTCGGGCTGTTCACAAGCGCGACTTGAGAATAATTTGGCGACTTGTCCAGGCCAGCCGGGTTCAGGAAGTTCACCGCTTTGGACGGCGCCGAGCGGAGCCGAGCTACTGCCTCACATTCAGCGGCCGGCGTTACTTGCTCGCGCTGCATCTGGACATAGTTCACTGCGGCGTTGGGGAAATTCCCGGACATCAGGAGGTGCCCGCTTTTTTCGTCATCCAACGAACTGACGAAGCAAGTGATGCGCAGAGTGTCGGATGGCTCCAGCCCCGCCCCACGCAATGCCGTTTTCAAGTGCTCGAGAGATTGCGAAATGCTGCTCGCCGATTGACCGGAGATAAACGCGATACCGTTGGGATTAACGACGCGTTTCTCCATTTCGGTGGCCTCCATCACTATCTGCGCCCCGGCGAGAGGCAATCCGCCGACCTGAAGCACGCTCAGTGCGGGCAGCGGCTGATGCTTTTCAGTAAACATCTCGGCGGTCAGTTCGGTCACGCGGCGCAGATCGCCTGAGCCGGCGACGAACGCTCGCAGCTTTACGATGGTCCCGCGGCTGCTGTGCAGCAGGTTTTTTAACGTTTCGCGCGTCTGCTGGCTTAGCAGTCCTTTGGCAGATAGCGGGGTCACTTCGAACGATAGCTTGTCCGTGTCCGCTACGACGCTATTCGGCAGCTCGGGAAGCAGCGGGAGAACTTGGGTGTCTTCCTTTTTCTGCTTCTTGTGCTTATTTTCGGGAAGGACTTGCGGGATGTAACCGTCATCGCTCGATTCAGGTTTCTTTTTTTGCGCAGACAGACTCCCGGAGCCGAGAAAGACGAGCAGTGCGAGCGCCAGGCCAACACGTGAAACGTACATCAATGCAGTGAACCGATTCTATCAAAGCTTGCTACAGTGAGAACCGTGGGCACGGCGGTTGCATCTCCCCCTCGCACCGGCGCGCGGCATTTCACGCGTTATGCCTGGGGCGTTCTGGCTTGGAACATTCTAGTTGTTTTGTGGGGCGCGTACGTGCGCGCCAGCGGATCCGGCGCCGGCTGCGGGAATCACTGGCCGCTCTGCAACGGGGAAGTAGTCCCTCAGGCGCCACAACTGAAGACCATCATTGAATACACACACCGCATGATGAGCGGTGTAGCATTTTTCGCCACCGCCGGGTTGCTGGCTTGGAGCATCCGCGAATTTCCTCGAGCACATCGCGCTCAGAAATGGGCCGTGGCGTCCTTCGCCTTTCTTATCGCCGAAGCCTTGCTGGGTGCGGGCCTGGTTCTTTTCCAGCTGGTTGGCAGCAACAGCTCGGCCGGCCGTGCTTTGTATTTGTCACTGCATCTGGTGAACACGTTATTCCTGTTGGCAGCGCTGGCGCTAACGGCCTGGTTATCGCGCGTCGATGCACCCCCGCCGCGCGGGATTGCGCCGCTCGCCGCCTGGACGCTCCCGTTAGCCGTCCTCATCGGCGTTAGCGGCGCGATTGCCGCCTTAGGCGACACTTTGTTCCCTGCCGCATCGCTTCGCCAGGGCATCCAACAGGACCTTTCCGCGACGGCCCATTTTCTGCTCCGCCTGCGCGTCTTTCATCCCGCCTTGGCAGTCCTGGGCGGCGTATTCTTTGCGGTCACCGCTGCAGGTATGCTGCGGTTCAGGAATTCACCCCAACTGCGCAAGATCGCCCTCGCCGTGCTGCTATTTACGGTCATGCAGTTGGGGGCCGGCGCCCTTAACCTCGCGCTGCTGGCGCCTATTTGGATGCAGATCGTGCATCTGTTCCTCGCCGAGCTGGTCTGGATCGCGCTCGTATTGATGGCCGTCGAGAGCGCGGCCGTTTCGGCCAACAACTGACGCTGTGCTAGCATGCTCGGGAAAGTGAGGAGCTTGGCTTGATCCGTCCGCAAGGCTGTCTGGTACTGCCGTTCGTTCTGTTTTTGCTGGCCGTCTTTGGCGTCTGCAGCCGTGTCCTCGGGTTCTGACAGCGCGAAGTGCCGGAGTCTTGTCGCGCTCTTGACCTGCCGATACGTCCCGCTTAGCTCCTGGACATGATGGAGCTCAAGCCCGGCATGGATTCGCCGACATAGGCGCCGGAAGCGGCTTGTTTTCGCGCCTAATCGGGGCGCGAGTTGCTCCGGGCGGACCGTGTATGCCGTCGACATCGCCAGGAACATGATCGAGCACATCAATGAAGTTGCGCAGCAGGAGCACATCGCGAATCGACTGCGCATCGCTGAGCCGGCCGCCTCCGACCGCATCAAAACTTCAGCACCAGCACTAACTAGTACGGCATAGTACGACAAAAGAATATTATTCCTACCAAACCTCGGTCATCTTAATAACAGTGGATGGGCCAGTCAGAATGCATGGCGTCCAGGGTAGTGACCTGGATAGCGGTGAGCCGCTCCGTCCACGCCAGTTCAAAGTCTCGAAAGCGAGCGAAACGGAACGAAGCCGCAGCGCATTTCGAACGGGAGGATGCACTTGCATCGTGTGCACTCATATGCAATCGGAAATCAATTTCTTGAAGTATCGGCTGCAAGTGGTGCAGACTTGGCCCGATTCGGACCGCAAGCGCGCTACGATCGCAGCGATTTTATCGCAGCTGGAGAGGCACACCGGATCGAAAGCTGACGCAGAGTGAAGGCCGCCCTGGGATGACGAGGATTTTGTACGCGGGCATCGGAGGGCAGGCCCATTGCGAAGCACCGGCGCGGGCGTCGACGTTTGCGAGCACCCTCGAACTTTGCGAAGCCAGAGCTGGCATTTCGCTTTGGGCGAGTGCAATCAGAGCATTCGCGGAGCTTGGCGCCTGGACTCAGCTTAGGTGAACGCTCCACTTCTTCCAGCGGGAAAGGCATCCTTCGGCAGACGGGTCGCTCGTTATGCAGAGTTCGCTCCAATCGCTTGCGCGAGAGGGCGGTGCGGCGCGATAGAGCGAGCCTGTCGAGCGGCTGCTATGAGGGCCGAACACGAGTGAGGCTGGCCGAGACGCACGGGAGCGCTGCTTTTAATCCCGGCATACCTGTTTGCGATTACCGACTCGCAGGACTCGGTACGTGTCTTCTTCGGTCAATTCGAACCGCACCCGGTAATCACCCACGCGCAAACGCAAGTCGCCGCTGCCTTTCAGCTTCTTGATTTGTCCCTTGCCACTCTCGGCGTAATTCGTGAGGGCATGCAGGATGCCGAGCGCCTGCTTGCGATCGATCGCGCGAAGCTGTTCTTTGGCGCGGTCGGTCCAGATGAACTTGCTCACACACCAAACTCGCGCAAGATTTCCTCGTGCGATGTCCCGGGGCGTTTCTCCTTGCGGGCGGCTTCCACTTCGGCTCGTTCTTGTTCGGTTTCCGGCTCGTCGTCGAAGGGCGCTGCAAGAATGGATTGCCACACTGGATCTGCGAGCGCCCGCAGGATCTTGCGCGCGGCCGGCAAGTCGCCAGGGGGGATGTGGTCCACTAGCGCATGCAACTCCTGCCGATCGGTCTCGCTGGTCTGCGACTTCTCCATATCTTCGATCATACGTCCTCGGCCGCCTCGGATTCTAGTTTGTCCTGTAGCTCGCGGCGTCGCGTTACAGTTTCGCCGGATACGTGGCGCGGTGGATCTCCGGCAACTGGCGGAATAGGCGGGACTGGTGCAGACGCCGGCCGAAACGTTACACTCGTCAAACGTTCCATCAGCATGGTTCCCAGCGCTTCCGCGCATGTGACTTAGCCGGCGACCGGGCGCTTGGTCGGCGAGAAGCCGTCCAGCAAGGCCTGCTCCAACACGGCCCGCGCGGACTCGGTCAACCGGCCCACATCGTCGCCTGCGGCAACCGGTCCATGTCCCGGCACAATCATCGCTGGATTTAGCTGCTCGATTCGATCCAGAGAACGGAGCCACAGGTGCCAGTCGGCTGGGCTGCCGGCATCTAGGTTCGGCAAGTAGTGATTCGTGAGGCAATCGGCGCAAAAGAGTACCCCATCGGTTGGAACCCAGACCGATAGATTCGATGAGGTGTGCCCCGGGGTCAAAATGATTTCGACGCGGCACGCGCCTAGGTCAAGGCTGGTATCCTCGCTGATCGGCCGGTTCGGATTTTCTAAGCGGCTGCCGGCGTAGAACGCTGCTGCTTCGTGGCGCGCCTGGCGAGCCGGATTCGGGATCAAGCTATTGAAATTATCGATTTCCGCCCGAAACTCCTCTTCGGTGCGGCGCAACTCCGCGTGGCCGTACACGTCGAAGCCGCGGTCGCGAAAATAGCTGTTGCCGCCAATGTGATCGAAGTGCCGCTCCGTATTAATGACAGCCAAGCGATTCGCGGGGCGCGCTGCCAACGCATATCCGTGAATCGTCGCTGCCGATAGCGCACACGCGCCCGTATCCACGATCAGCGTGGTCTCATCCCCGGATACCAAACCGGCGTTGACGCTCCAAGGCGGAACATAGCCGAGCCCGGTCAAAGCGTAACAGCGTTCGGAGAGTTTCATACACCCGGTGAGATTTCCGGTGAGATTTAGCCTAGCATTACCGGCCTCCTGTTACGATAGAGGTCTTTTGGCTGGCGAAAGCATTCCGGATGTCGATGTTTTGGTCGCGGGAGGCGGCAACGCAGGTTTGTGCGCGGCGCTGAGCGCGGCCGAGTCGGGCGCCCGCGTCGCGATCGTCGAATGCGCCCCGAAGGACTTTCGCGGAGGCAATAGCCGCCACACACGCAATCTGCGGCGCGCCTCGGAAGCTTATCCGGAAGACGAGTATTTCGACGATTTGTGCCGCGTCACCGGCGGCGAGACGGATCAGCAGCTCGCGCGTGTGGTTATCCGCGAATCGCGTTCCGCGCCTGAGTGGATGCTCAACCATGGCGTCCGTTTTCAGCCGTCGTTGCGAGGAACTCTGCATCTGGACCGCACGAATGCGTTTTTTCTCGGCGGAGGAAAGGCGCTCTTGAACGCGTATTACACGGCCGCTGAGCGATTGGGCGTGCGAATCTACTATGAGGCCGAGGTGCAGGACATCGAGATTCGGCACCGGCGCTTTGAAGCGACGCGCGTCATATGGCGCGGCGAACCGCTTCTGGTCCGCGCTCGTGCGCTCGTGGCCGCCGCCGGAGGATTTGAATCGAACCTCGAGTGGCTGGAGGAAATCTGGGGCGAATCGGCGCGCAATTTCCTCGTCCGCGGCACACCTTTCAATCGAGGCAAGGTTCTGCGCGTGCTGCTTTCGAACGGTGCACAGCCGGTAAGCCATGCCGCGCAGTGCCACGCGGTTGCCATCGATGCGCGCTCGCCGCGCTACGACGGCGGCATTGTGACGCGCCTTGACTGTCTGCCGCTTGGAATAGTGGTCAACCAGTGCGGCGAGCGGTTCTACGATGAGGGCGAGGATCTCTGGCCCAAGCGTTACGCCATTTGGGGACGCCTGGTAGCCGAACAACCTGGGCAGATGGCCTGGTCGGTTTTCGATTCGAAAACTGTTGGGCTCTTTATTCCGTCGGTGTATCCCCCCTTGCAGGCCCATTCGATCAGGGAGCTTGCCCTGAAACTCGGGGTTTCCGGCGACGCGCTGGAATCTACGGTCGCGGGATTCAACGGAGCTGTCCGGCCCGGCGTGTTCAATCCCAACGCGCTGGATAGTTGCCGGACAGTAGGCTTGCAGCCCGATAAGACGCATTGGGCTCGCGCGCTCGACACGCCTCCGTACTTTGCCTATCCGCTTCGGCCGGGAATTACGTTCACATATCTCGGCGTGAAAGTCACTGATAATGCCGAAATCGTGATGCAGGGTGCGCCGGCCGTAAACTTGTTTGCGGCTGGCGAGATGATGGCTGGCAACATTTTGGGAAGAGGTTATCTGGCAGGCATCGGAATGACGATCGGCACCGTGTGCGGGCGCATCGCCGGACGGGAGGCGGCTCGTTGTGCCAGAGCCTGAGCTCGCTGAACCGCTAACCGAGGGCGCGCGGATTCTGACCATCTGCAACGCCTGCCGCTACTGCGAAGGCTATTGCGCCGTCTTTCCGGCCATGGAACGGCGTTCACATTTCAGTCCAGCGGATCTGAACTACCTCGCGAATCTGTGTCACAACTGTGCCGAGTGCTACTACGCGTGTCAATACGCCCCACCTCATCCGTTCGCGGTGAACGTGCCGAAAACTCTCACCGAGATCCGCGTCGCGTCGTATCGCCAGTACGCGTGGCCGGGCCCTGCCGGCGCGTGGCTCGGCACCGCGGCGTTCTTCGCTGGGCTGGTGATTTGGACCATAGCCGAGCGCGGGCGCGGCGCGCCGAGCAACGCTGCGGATTTCTACGCCGTCATTCCGCATTCGATCATGGCTGGCATTTCGAGCGTGTTCTCGATCATGGTGCTTGGGCTCATAGCCGCCGGCGCGGCTCGATTTTGGCGTGAGTCCAACGAGCGTTTTTCCGGGCTGCTCAACGCATCGGTGATTCCTCAAGCGGCGCGCGATGCACTCTCACTGAGGTATCTCGGTGGCGACGGGCACGGATGCACCTACCCGGATGAACACCGCTCGACGTCGCGATGGTTGCTGCATCACGCAACGTTCTATGGCTTCCTGTTGTGCTTTGCTTCTACCACGATCGCGGCCGTTTATCATTACGCGCTGGGGCGGCGAGCGCCGTATCCATACTTCAGCCTGCCGGTGGTGCTTGGAACCGTTGGCGGCATTGGACTGTTGATCGGCCCGGCAGGGCTTTGGCGGCTCAAACAGCGGCAGGATAGCGCGATGCGCGTACGCGAACAAAATCAAATGGATCGTCCGTTCATTGCGCTGCTGTTCCTGACCAGCGCGAGCGGCTTGGCATTGCTCGCCCTTCGCGAGACCGCGGCTATGCGCTGGCTGCTGGCGTTACATCTGGCCATCGTGCTCGCGTTTTTCGTGACGCTGCCCTACGGCAAATTCGTGCACGCCATCTATCGCGCCGCAGCGCTCCTGCGATACGCTTTAGAGCGATCGCGCGAGGAGAAGTCAACCTGAAGGTCGAGTCCAGAGTCTGGCCGGTAATCAGAGTTGCGGCAGGCAACTTCCTCGAAGCCTACGATTTTCAGGTTTTCGGCTACTACGCCGCTGCCATCGGGCAAACGTTCTTTCGAGGAAGCAATCCTTACGCTTCACTGCTCTTGTCGTTTGCGACGTTCGGCGCGGGGTTTCTGATGCGGCCGCTGGGCGCCATCGTCCTGGGTGCGTACGTCGATCATCGCGGCCGGCGGGCCGGCCTACTGTTGACGCTCGCCCTGATGGCGATCGGCACGCTGTCCATCGCGTGCACCCCCGGTTACGCACGCATCGGATTGATGGCCCCGCTGCTGGTTTTGGCCGGCCGGCTGTTGCAGGGATTATCGGCGGGAGTGGAGTTGGGCGGCGTCTCGGTCTACCTGCTCGAGATCGCCCCGCCGAATCGCCGCGGGTTTTTCGTGAGCTGGCAATCGGCCACGCAACAGTTGGCGGTCGTCTTTGCGGCGCTGCTGGGGCTGATCCTCACCGCCAACATTTCGCCCGCCGGAATGACACGCTGGGGCTGGCGCATCCCGCTGCTGACCGGCTGCTTGATGATCCCTTTCTTGCTTCGTCTCCGCCGCTCGCTCCAGGAAACGGACGATTTTCGCTCGCGCCCGCATCATCCCACGATGTCCAGCGTCGTCCGCACGCTCGTGACCGAATGGCGGCTGGTTCTATTGGGCATGATGCTGGCCACCATGGTCACGGTGTCGTTCTACTTGATTACGGCGTACACACCGACCTTTGGCAGCGCTGTGCTGCACTTGAGCAGCACGGCCAGCTTGGCGGTAACGCTATGCGTCGGTGTCTCCAACTTCATCTGGGTGCCGATTGCCGGCGCGTTATCGGACCGGATCGGCCGCCGGCCTTTGCTGTTCGGCTGCACCATCTTGACGTTGCTCACTGCTTATCCGGCATTGCTGTGGCTGGTAAGCGCGCCTTCATTCTCTCGGCTGCTGGCTGTTGAATTGTGGTTCTCGATGATGTTCGGCGGGTATAGCGGCGCGCTGGTGGTCTTCATGACCGAGATGATGCCGGTGGCAGTGCGAACCGCAGCGTTCTCGCTCGCGTTCACTCTGGCGACCGCCATTTTCGGAGGGTTTACGCCCGCCGCGTGCACCTACCTGATTCACGCTACCGGAAACCGCGCGATGCCGGGCGCGTGGCTCTCGGCCGCGGCCGCGTGCGGATTGTTTGCCGCCCTCCGGCTCTCGCCCGCGCGCCTGGCAGTAAGACACGCCGTGGCAGCGACTTAACGATACGCACCGCTTGCCGCGGCGGCCAAAACACGCCCGATTGGTACTGTTTCAACGTAACGGCATGAAATTTCAGCACACCTATGTACAGAACGACGTGGTTGTGTTTTAATAGGGGAAGTTTCCCCCCGAGAAGACTTCCCCCACGTTAGGAGATTTGTGGTCGTGTTTAAGGTCTCCCAAAGTGCGGCGCTTTTTTAGAAATCTACGGCGTAAGAGAATTGTCGTTTTTCTCTCGGCCGGGGTCGCTGTCGTCAGCTTGATTGCAGGCGCGACGATCTGGCGCGCGGCGCGCGTCGGGCCGGAAGCGCGGCGCGCTCCTTCAATCCGCAAGCGCATCACAGTTTCCGTTACCGAAGAGAAACGAAAAGTCTATCCCTACTCGCTGGTGGCGGGCGGCGCTCGCACCGTTCAGGAAGCCAAGCGCCTGATGAGGGAGCCCGCCGTTCGCGACCACTATGCCGCGGTCGACCTGAGCCATCTAAAACAAGTGACGCTGACCTCGGATCTGGTGGGCTATGTGTCTTACCGCTATGGCGACAAGATTTACTGGACGGCAAAAAAGCTCCGCCTTAAAGCGGGAGAGACCGTGTTCACTGACGGCCAGCACATCGTGCGCGGCCGTTGCCTGAACTGTTATTCCGCCTATCCCATGATGCCGATCCGGCACAACGAACCCTCGGAGAGCACCATGAACACGCCGCTCGAGGTGCCGCTCATCGCGCTTGCGTTTCCGAACCTGCCGGAGGTGGCGCCCACGCTGGGTCCTCTCGTCCTGCCTCCAGCTGTGCCTCCGCCGGGAGCGTCACCTAAACCTGTGCCGGTCATTGCCGCGGTTCCGCCCGGTGGTGTGCATCCCGGACATCCGATCGGAGGCGGTATTGTCCCGCTACTACCGATCCTGCCTATTGTGCCCGTGATTCCGCCCTTGATCCATCGCCGCCACGGTCCCACCAACGGCACATCGTCAACTCCGGTTAATCCGACTCCGCCGCCAGTCGCTGTTGTTCCAGAGCCGGACTACCGCTGGATTTTGCTCGGTGCACTTCTGGCGATGCCGCTATTGCAGTGGGTGCGGCGACGCCGCTCTGGTGCCCGGAAATAAGATTCGGGCAGGTAGGCTGCCGGTACACCGGGATGGTAGAGTATTTCCCCGGAGGTGAATTGTGACGCATTATGACCTCGCTGTTGTAGGCGGCGGTGTTGCCGGATCGTCGCTGGCGGCGCGCATGGCCGCGAGCGGTGCACGCGTGCTAGTAACCGAACGCGAAGCGCAGTTCCGCGACCGCATCCGTGGCGAAGCTTTGCAGCCCTGGGGCGTAGCCGAGGCGCGCAAGCTCGGCGTTGCCCATCTGCTGCGTTCCTGTGCCGCCGAACTGCGATGGTTCGATCAAATCATTAACGGGCAGCGTGTCATGCGGCGCGATTTAGTGGACACAACCATGGCGCGAGAAGCAATGTGGGGCTTTTACCATCCGGAAGCGCAGGAGATCTTGTTGAAGCAGGCGCAGGAATCCGGCGCCGAAATCCGCCGGGGAGCGGCCGTACGCGCCATTGCGCCTGGCAAGATGCCGCGATTAACGATTGAAGCCGGCGGCCGGCTGGATGAAATTGAAACCCGAATCGTGGCGCTCTGCGCGGGCCGCAATCCTGGCTTGCGCACCGAACTCGGGTTTCAGCTCCAACGCGGTTCCATTCCCTTGCTGCTAAGTGGTGTATGGCTGAACGATGTTCCGAGCGCCGTGCAAAGCTCAGTGGCCTACGTCGCAAACGATGTCAATAACGGTGCAGTCGCGGGTCTCTTCCCGCAGCCCGGAGGTCGCGCGCGTGCCTACTTTGGATACCACCCGCACGGTTGCGCGCGCCTCCAGGGGCTTGGCGATTTTGCGCGTTTCCGGGATCTGTTCCTCGCGGCGGCTGGGGAGGCGATTCCGCTCGGCAATCCTACACCAGCGGGACCGCTGGCATCGTTCGAGTGCGCCGATGTGTGGGTGGACCATCCTTATCGCGACGGCGTGGCGTTGGTGGGCGATGCCGCGGCCTCAAACGATCCTTCGTGGGGACAAGGATTGTCGCTCGCACTTCACGACGCGCGCGTACTTTCCGATGAACTGCTGGGCGCGGCCGACTGGGACACCGCGAGTAACCGTTATGCCGAACAGCACGACCGGGACTACGGCACAGTAAGAAAAGTAACCGGCTGGTTTTATGACCTGTTCCAGCGGCTTGGTCCCGAAGCGGAAGCACGCCGCTCACGTGCATTGCCGCTGATCGCTCAAGATCCCACGCGTGTGCCCGACGTGGTATTCAGCGGACCCGAATTTCCGATGGACGCGAATTCGCGCTCCCGCTTTTTCGGCGAAGACGCCCAAACTGCCGCGATGTCTTGAATCCGGCGGGACTTCCGCGGAGCCGCCGCGTTTGCTCCGGCGGCATTTTCCTCGCGCGCCGAGAACTTGCTATGATTAGCCCATTATGCGCCGAACCCTGTTGCTGCTTCTGAGCGTTGCCGGCCTTGCTGGCGCGCAGCAAATCGTTCAATTCAAGGATCACGTCATCGAGGCTAACGAGAAGGGCGGCTATGCCGTTCTCGTTTTGGACGTGAACAAAGACGGCAAGCCGGACGTGGTTCCGATTAGCCAGATGATTCCCGATTTCAGTTGGTACGAGAACCCTGGCTGGCAGAAACACGTGATGGTGCCCGACATGCCGGGACAGGTGAATCTCGCGCCCTATGACATCGACGGCGACGGGATACCCGAATTCGCGGTTGAGAGCGGCTTCGCCATGCAGCAAGCCAAGAGCCCCGGTCTGGTATGGCTGGTCGCGCACCAGGGCGATCCGCGCGAGCCGTGGAAGGCGATCAAGATCGACGCGTATCCCACTTCCCACCACATCGCTTGGGCGGACCTGTTCGGGGATGGCCATAAGGTGCTCATCAATGCTCCTCTGGTGGGCGAAACTAACCACGCGCCCAAATACGAAGGCAACACCCCGCTCTTCTACTATCGGGTGCCGAAGGACTGGAACGGGCCGTGGCAGCGCGAGACGATCACAACCGAGCTGAGCGGCATCACGCACCGCATCCGTCCCGTCAACTGGACCGGGAAGGGAAAACAAGAGCAACTGCTCGTCGCCAATTTCGAAGGCGTGCTGATGTACTCGGCTTCGGGCAAGGGCAACAACGTGAAGTGGGACCGCAAGGTGATCGTCAAAGGGCACGACACCGAGGAAGCGCCCCGCTTGGGCACCAGCGACGTCAAGATCGCCCACTTGGGTAAGCATCGGATTCTCGCGGCGGTCGAGCCGTGGCACGGCAATGAAGTGGTTGTTTACACCGAAGACGGTAAAGGCGGCTGGGCACGGCACGTCATTTACGACCAGCTCACCGAAGGGCACGAGGTGTGCGTGGGCGATTTCAACGGTGACGGACGCGATGAGATCGTGGCCGGCGACCGCGCCCGCGGAAAAGTCGCCTCTTCGCATATCTTCTATTCCACCGACGATAGCGGCACGCAGTGGCATCACGAAGAACTGGATCACATGGGAATGTCTGCCTCCGGATGCCAGGTGGCGGATATGAATGGCGACGGCCGGCCGGATATCGTCATGGTGGGCGGCGCGACCCACAACATCAAGTGGTACGAGAATGCCGGACCGGTAAATACGACGGCAAAGAAGTAGCTCAGCCTTCAAACAAAATACTGGTACAGGTGACGCCTCCCTCGGCTTTCGCCAGCTCGGAGGCGTCGACCGTCCGCACCCGAAAACCGGATCGTTCCAGCGACTCTCGTGTCCTCGGGAACGCTTCGGGCAAAATCAGCGTGTCGCCGACGCGCAGCACGTTCCCGCCGCGCGGCTCCTCGGCAGGCACGTCGACGACGCGAAAGCCACCGAATATGCCGGCATCGATCCAGGAACGGTTGGCGATGATTGTCTCCCCCCCGAGATAGCAGCAAGCGCTCTTCAGATGGAGACAACCGCGTACCGGGACTGGGACGACTTTATAGCCGAACTGGCTTGTCACTTCCGCCAGTTCCGCGATGCCCTGTGCGTTGGTTCTCCGCGAGAGTCCCACGTACAGCGTCTTTCCCGCCCGCATCACATCGCCGCCTTCCAGTGTCCCGGGTGGTTGCAGGAATAACAGAGGCCGGAAGCGAGCGAGCTTCTCGGCAATGGGCGCCGCTTCGCCGCCGCGGCTTTCGGCTCCCATGCGCGCGATTACGGCAATCTCATCCAGCACAATCGCCGGATCTTCTACGAACACGCCATCGGGATACTGCGGGTCGGCAGGAAGCGAGATGAGCTGCGCGCCCAGCTCCTCCAGGCATCTCTCGTAAGAGCGATGCTGCTCGATGGCGCGCCGAATATCGATCGGCTGGCGATCCAGCTCCTGGAGCTCGCATTCGCCGAGATTGGAGCTAATGCCTCGAGTCAGAGCGATCAACATTCATTTCTTTAGGTGTTTCTCGAGCATCTGGCGACGCACCACGGCGCCGTAAACGTTTCCCTCTCTGTCCACGCCAACACCCTCGGCCCCACTATGGTCGTCGGTGGTGGATTCCAGATCCTCGATGAACGCGGTCACTTCGCCGCTTCGCGCGCTCCCGGTACGGATCCCTTTTTTTACGCCCGGCTGGTCCGGACCCCAGGATTCCGAGTCGGCTACGTAGATCGTGTCGTCTGGGGTGATGTAAATCCCGCTGGGCCGGCCGAACTGCCGCCATTCGGCAAGGAATCGGCCGTCCTGATCGAAAATCTGGATCCGGTTGTTCACGCGGTCGCCCACGAAGAGGCGGCCTTGGGAATCCATCGCGATCGTGTGCGGTTCATGGAACTCGCCTGGGCCGGTGCCTTTCTTCCCCCAGGTTTTGATGAATTTTCCGTCTTTCGAGAATTTGACGATCCGGTTGTTGCCGGTGTCGCGATGGCCATCAGCGACGAAGATGTCGCCGTTGGGAGCCACCACGACGTCAGTAGGCTGGTTGAAAACATCCGGCCCTTCGCCTGCAATCCCCGCGCGGCCCAGGGTCATGAGCAGTTTGCCGTCGGGGCTGAACTTGAAAACCTGATGGCCTTTGCCATCCCGCCCTTGTGCGTCCGTGACCCACAGATTGCCGTCCCGGTCCAGACACGAGCCGTGTGGGAACACGAACATCCCCTCACCCCAGCTCTTGATCAGCTTGCCTGTTTTATCGAATTTCAAGATGGGAGGTTCGGTCCGGCCGGCGCACGAGTTTCCGAAGCAGCGATGAATGACGTATACGCTCCCGTCCGGAGCCGGTTCCACTCCGGTCACCGCGGCCCACTTCAGGCCGGCCGGCAATTGCGCCCAATCGCGAACGGTGCGATACGGTTGCGGAAGATCGTTCCGCGGCTGCTGGGAATTTTGAGCGAACGCCAGCAAGGCCGGCAAAGTAACTACTAAGCGTAGAGACGCACTCATTCCGGTAGCGTGAACGCCAGGTATTCGCCGGAGTAATTCGCGCCGCTGATGGCCACCACCAGGTACTGCTTGCCATTGACGCGATACGTCATCGGCGATCCGGTTTGCGGGGCCGGCATCCAAACCGCTCCCAATTGCTTGCCGGTGGCCTTGTCATACGCGCGCAACATGGCACCGCGCGGATGCGATGGCGACGTGGTCATTTGTGTGTCGCCCTGGATCACCAACGTTTTCGTCACCAGCGTTCCCGTGTCATAGCCAGGTTGTCCCGTGTTGGGAATGTTCAAGCCTTTGAGCGCCGGGTGATTGCGGATAAAATCAGGTGTTTCGCCGTTAGGCACCTGCCAGACGATTTCGCCTTTGTCCATATTGATGGCTGAAATGTGTCCGTAAGGCGGCTTGAGAAGCGGCAGCCCCTGTACGCTGAAGCCGCCTCCACCGCCCCCCCGTCCGCCCGGAGGCGCCTGGGGAACCGGGGGCGGGGCAACATCGGCGCCCGATCCTTCGCTCGGCGCGCGTCCTCGCGTGCGCGGCGCATTCACGCCCGCTCGTCCCATGATGTAATCCATGTCGGAAAAATCTTTGTCCCCCGGAGGAACCAAACCGAGCGGCGTGATCGTGTCCTGCGCGTAAGCGTAAGCGATGTGCGTCTCGGGATCGTACGCCGCGCCCGGCCAATTCGTGCCGCCGGCCGGAGAGGGGAGCACCAGTGTCGCCAGAGGCCCGCCGGGCTTGCTCAACGCCGGCGGAGTGTACATAGGGCCAAGCCGGTATTGCGAGGCCAGCTTCACGGCTTCCGCGTGCAGTTCAGGCGTGAAGTCGATCAGGTCGTCCAACGAAACACCCTGGCGCGAGTAAGCGGGAGGTTTGGTGGGGAAGGGCTGTGTCGGCGCATACCATTCGCCCGGCACGTCGCCTTGCGGCACGGGCCGTTCCTCAATCGGCCACACGGGCTGGCCGGTTACCCGATCGAACACAAACATCCAGCATTGTTTCGTAGGTTGGATCACCGCCTTCACAACTTTGCCGTTCACATTCAGGTCGGCCAGCATGGGGGCCGAGGAGATGTCGTAATCCCAGATGGGATGGTGCGATATCTGGAAATGCCACTTGCGCTTGCCGGTCTTCAGGTCGACGCAGACCAAGGTTTCCGCGAAGAGATTATTTCCGGGCCGCTGGCCGCCGTAGTAATCCGACGTCGGCGTCTCAACCGGAAGGTACGCCAGGCCGAGCTGCTCGTCGACGGCGATCTGCGTCCACACGCCCGTGTTGCCGTTGGTCGCCCAAGATTCGCGCAGCCAGGTATCGTTGCCAAACTCGCCGGGGCGGGGAATCGTGTTAAATTGCCAGAGCTTCTTGCCGGTGCGAACGTCGAAGGCGAGCACCAGGCCCTTGGTGTTGTTGTGGGTTTTGGGCGCGTTGCCTTCGCGGAAAGACGAGCCTACCAGCACGACGCCGCTCTTGGTGACCGCGGGCGTCGAGTGCAGCCCGATTTCGCCGGTTACGAGATCGATCGGCTGGCCCGTTCCGTAAACGGCGAACGTTTTCATATCCACCAGGCCGTTTTCGCCGAAAGTCTTGATGACTGCGCCGGTATGGGCATCCAGGCACACCAGCCGGTAGCCGGGCGTCACATAAATGATGCGGTCGTCGCCTTTGCCATCGCTCCAGTAGGATAGTCCGCGCCCGGATAACTGGCGGGCCGCCGCCGCTCCGCGCGCACCCTCATGCTCGCCGTGTACCCATAGCAGCTCGCCGGTCGCTGCGTCCAGCGCGAAAACCGAGCGGCGCGTGCCGCCCGTGCCGTACAGGACGCCTTTGACCATGATGGGCGTACCTTCCAGCTTGTACTCGGGACGCGTGCCCAACGCATCGGTTTTGAAACGCCAGGCGATTTCCAGTTTGCTGAAATTCGAGCTGTCGATCTGGTCGAGCGGCGAGTAGCGGTAGTTGCTCAGGTCGCCTGCATAGGCAGGCCATTCCCCGTCCTTGGTGCCCAGTTGATATGTCTGGGCGGATAAGACTGATAGACCGGATAATACTCCGGCGAGGGCGAGCCGTCGCAGCATCGAGGCACTCCTTTCAGCAGCCTGGCGGGCTGCTTCAGTTGAGTGTGTCGATCTGGACCGGGTTTGTCAAGCGACGCTACAACCGGCGTTGCGCGGATGTTCAGTCGCGCCGCGCCGGCGCGAGTTCTGCATCCGGCAGCATTTCGGCGGCCGCCGCAGAATTGCGCAGCACGGCATCGAGCAACGCACGCGTATCCTCGGTGCGCGGCGCAGAGAACATTTCGCGGGTCGGCGCGGACTCGACGATGCGGCCGCCCCGCAGGATCGCGATCCGCGAGCACAGCGAAGCCACCGCCAGCAGATCGTGCGAGATGAACAGGATCGCGGTGCCTAGCTCGCGGTTCAAGCGGCGAAACAGCGCCAGCGTTTCAGCTTGCGTTACGGCGTCCAGCGCGCTGGTGGCTTCGTCGGCGATCAGCAGCCGGGGCTTGTGGAGCGTCGCCATCGCGATCAGAACCCGCTGCGCCTGGCCCACGCTGAGCTGGCGCGGGTAGCGGTCGAAAAAAGTCTCTTCGCAGGGCAGGCTCACCAGTTCGAATAGCTCCCGTGCGCGCTGCTTCCACGCTTTCGCGTCCGGATTGTGCGCCCGCCACGCTTCCGCCAGCTGCGACCCAATACGCATGGCCGGGTTAAGCGAGGCCAAGGGGCTCTGCAGGACGAGTGCGATCTCCCGGCCCCGGATTTGGCGCATTTGGCGCGGCCGCAGCTTGAGGAGATCGCGGCCGTTGAATAATATCTCGCCGCGAACCTTGCCGCCTTTGTGATCGAGTAATTGGAGTAAAGCGAGCGCAATGGTGCTTTTCCCCGATCCGCTTTCCCCCACCAGCCCCAGAATCTCTCCGGCGCGAATCTCCAGCTCCACTCCGTGCAGCACGCCGGGTTGGTTGGGATAGTCGACCGAAAAGCGCGCTGCCACAAGCACGCCGGACGAGGCGTCCCCATCCAAGGACAAGGCGCTGCCGCGCGGTTCCGTTACGCGAGCACTGGAGATTGGGGTCATTTCTTGCTCACATAGCCCGAAGCTAGATTCAGCCGCTCCACGTTCCAGTAGATCTGCGGCCGCAGCAGCGCTGGCGTAACGTTTTTCAAATTAGGCGAAACGGCGGAAAGCGCGTTCGGATTCACCAGGAAGATCATCGGCGCTTGCTCGGCCACGATCTGTTGGACCTTATCGAAGTAATTCTTCCGCTGCTGGGCACTTTGCGACGCGGTCTCAGCCAGCATCAGCTTGTCGATCTCCGCCTCCCACGGTGTTTCGGGCGTCTTCTGGTTCGGATTCCACTGGTGGTTGTCGGCCGAACTGAGCCAGATGTTCATCTGGTCGTTAGGATCCAGCCCCACGTTCGTCAGCGCCATCAAGACCGATTCATAGTTGAAGGTGCGCGCAATGCGCTCGATCAGCGAAGGAAAGTCGAGCGTCAGGACATTTAATTGAATGCCGAGTTTCGCAAGGTCCTGCTGGATCAGCGTGAGCATGCGTTCGTGTACCTTGCTTCCTGCGTTGCTGATCATTGAGAACTCGACTTTGTGCCCCTCCCGATCCAGCAGGCTGTCGCCGGACCGGTGAAAGCCATCGCGCTGCAGTTCTTCGAGCGCACCGGATAAAGAATAGGCGGGCGGCTTCAGCGCCATATTGAGCCAGAATTTGTTGGCTGCCGAGACCGGGCCTACCGCCGGACGCGCATGCCCTTTGTAAACGATCCGGACTAAATCGTCGCGATGGATCGCGTCCGAGACCGCGTGCCGGAAAGCAGCCGAGCGAAACCAGCGCCGCTTGTATTCAGGCAGCGGCGCATTGGGTGTCTGGTTGAAGAAGATCAGCTCCGAATCGAGCGATGGCCCGGCGTCCACCACCGTGCGCGGCATCTCGGCCGACAGCCGGTCGTACATCTCCGGATCCAGCTTGTTCACCATGTCCAGCTCGCCCCGGCGGAAACGGAGCAGCTCCAGCTCGCGGTTCTGCTGAATCTCGAGCCGGACCGAATCGAGATACGGCAGACTTCGTCCGTTCGCGTCCTTTTTCCAATAATTGGGATTGCGGTCCAGCAGTACAAATTGGCCAGGCTTGTACTGGGCTACCATGAACGGCCCGAGCACCGCGGCCTCTTTGCGCGCCGAGCGTGCCGACATGATGCCCACGTGATCAAACTGGGACGCTAGTGCTGCCACCGGGCCCGGAAAGCGCACCGTGGCCGAGTACGGGCCGGTGCAGCGCGTTTCCACAGCTCCCGGAGCGGACCGGAACGCATCGCCTGCCGGGGAGTGGAGCGCCGGATCCATCAGCCGCCGCATCGTGAACTGGACGTCCTCGCAATCGAAAGGCGTGCCATCGGAGAAGCGCACGTTCTGACGCAGTTCGAAATCAATGCGCCGCCCGTTCTCCAGCACCTTCCACTTGGCTGCCAACTCGGGGTCCAGCTCCTGCGTGTAGCGGTTCAGGCGAATTAGCACACCGCTGGTCAGATAGCTGATGGTTTCCGAATTCTCATCGTCCACCAGCAGCGGATCGAACGTTTTTGGCTCGGCGCGCAGCGTGAAGCGGAGTTGGCTGGCGGGCCAGGCGAGCGATGTAAGTCCGAGCAGCAGTGTAAGCGTGTTTTTCAACATGGAATGGCGTCCTCCGTGCGCAGCAGGAGCTGAAGACAGATCACCGCTGCCACCAATAAACCGGCCGGCGCCAGCATCCAGGGATTTTCCAGAACCGCGCTGTAGTTTTCCAGCTCGCGCAGCATGCCGCCCCAGGATGGCAGCGGCTCGGAAACTCCCAGGCCGAGCAGGCTCAAATTGGCTTCGCTCAGAATGAACACCGGGACCGAGATCCAAAATTGCGCGGCCAGGATGGGCCCGAGGTTCGGCGCCAGATGACGCCAAAACAGGCGCGCCGGCGCGACCCCGCAGGCACGCGCCTGCACCAGATAATCCGAGTCCACCAAGCTCCGCGTGCCGGCGCGAATAATACGGGCGGGCGAAGCCCAGCCCAGGCAACCGAGCAGCAAAAATGTCAGGATCACCGATGTCACCGGCGAAGTATTCAGCGGCATCAACGCCCGAACCGCCAGTAGCAGGAACAGCCACGGCAACGAAAGAAACAGGTCGATTCCCGACGTTACGATGCGTTCCCACCAGCCCCCGATGTACCCTGCCGTCCCGCCCACGAGCGCTGCGATGAGTGTTGAAAGCAACGCCGCGGCGGGCGCCAGCAGCAGCGACACCCGAGTGCCGTACAGCAGCCGCGCAAAACGATCGCGTCCCAGCTCGTCTGTGCCCAGTGGAAACCGGGCCGACGGCGGCGCGCTAATGAACTCCCGGAACTGCTCGGCATAGGAGGGGGCAATCCAGCCGGCCGCCAGAGAAGCCAGCGCCAGCAATCCCAACGCCGCGAGAGCGATCTTCTGCGCGCCGGACAGCTTCGCGGTCACGCTTGCCTCCGCGATGCGAGTGCCAGATCAGCCACGCTGTTGACGATCAGCGTCATCAGCGCGATCAGAACCGTCAGGTTCACCAGCAGCGGCAGATCGCGCTCCAGAGCTGCGCGCCAGGCAAGTTGGCCGATTCCGGGCGTATCCGACACAACTTCGATCGGAATCGACGCCCCGAACGCCAGGCTGACCGAGATGCCCGCCAGTGCAGCCAGTTGCGGCGCCGCAGGCAGAACAACATGCGCGAACAACACCCGTACGCTGCTGAGTCCCCTTGCTTGCGCGGCGATTACGTGCGGCGATTGGAACGCCGCCACCAGAAGGTTTTTCGAATAGCGGTAGACGTGCGGAAACACGACCAACGCGATGGCCCAACGGCACCCCGCGCCCATCCATACGAACAACAACGCGATCACGGCCGCGGGTACGGCCAGGCACAGTCCGCTCAGCACCGCTGGAATCACGTCGGTGCCGCGCCTCTGCCATGCCACCGTCAGGAGAGCGAGTAGGAAGCCAATCGAAATTCCGCCCAGCACGCCGTACGCGAGCGCCGCTAACGTCAGCGGCAATCGCTCCTTCAGCAATTCCGAGACAGGCCGGTTCAGGGAGCGCGAGACGCCGAGATCGCCATGCCCCAATCCCTCCAGATAACGGAGGTAGAAAAGGGCGATATTGTTCTCGGCCGCGCGCTCGGCGCGGATCGCCTGCTGGCTCTCGGCGCTGAGGCGCGAATCCACTTCCCGCTCATCGACGCCAAAACCGGGTCCCATCCGCACCAGCGTCGCGCCCAACAGTCCACCTAAGATCACCGTAATGAGGATTTTCCGGATTTGCCGCAGAAGCACGCGAAGCATATTGTCAATCACCACGTGGCGGTGGGCTCGAAATCGAAACCTCGCGGCTCCACCAGCTTAAGCTTCTGCTTCTGCTTTGCGGCATACATCCGCCGGTCGGCTTCGCTCAATAGGCGGTCCGCGTCCACGCCATCTTCGGGAAATACCGCGTGCCCAATGCTCAGCGACAGCGTATCGGTTCCGGTGACTGCTTGGCCCGCCTCGGCCGTGATGGCTTGCAGCCGCTCAACCGTGTGGGTGATCTGATCGTTCGCCAGCCCGGGCAGCACCAGTACGAACTCGTCGCCCCCCATTCTGGCCACGTAATCGTACTCGCGGCACGATTCCTTCAGCTTCGCGGCCACGCTGCTGAGCAGCCGGTTTCCTTCCAGGTGTCCGAATTTGTCGTTTACCTGTTTGAAGCCGTTCATATCGCATACCAGCACCACCAGGGGCGAATTGAGCCGGCGGCAGCGAGCTAACTCGCTGTCCAGGTGCAGAAACAGCGACCGCGCGTTGGGCAGCCCAGTCATGTAGTCGGTGGATGCAGTGCTTTGCGCCTGCTGGAATTTCAGCGCATTTTCGATTGCTAGCGAGATCTTTTGCGAAACGGCCAGCAAAATCCGTAGATGGTCGTTGCTGAATGCATCGCGCTCGGCTTGATACAGCGTAAGGACACAAACCGTGCCGTTGAGCCCAACCAGCGGAACCGCCAGCGCGCTCCGCATCGTAGTGACCTTGGTCTCGTCGTTGAGGTAGCCGGTTTCCACCGCCGGATTGCCATTGACGATCGGCTTCCGGTTTTCAGCCACCCACCCCGACAATCCCTGCCCGATCGGAATCTCCAGCGAGGAGAACAGCCGGAAGTTTTCTCCCGTCACGTATTCCGCCCGAAGCTTGCCGTCGCCCAGAACATAAATCGCGAGCGCGTCGTAATGCATCATGCGCTTCAGGCGAATTGCCACCAGCGACATCGTTTCGTGCAAGCTCAGCGAATTGCCCAAGTCCTGCGTCAGCTCGAACAGATTCTGCGCCTCCTGGCGCGCTGCGGCGATGGACGCCAGGAAATTGGCCGGCTTTTCAAGGTTCGCCGGTGCAACCTGAAAGCTGGCTGCCGGACTCGGCTGAGACTCGGCGCCGGCCAGGGCACCCACGCTTGGTTGCACATCCCTGGCTTTGACCAGCGCCTCGAATTCCGCATACCGGCGCTGCAAAATCGCCACGATTTGCGGATCGAAGGACCGGCCCGATTCGGCTACCATTTTCTCGATCGCATCCTGGAGCGGAAGCGCTCGCCGGTATTGGCGGTCGGACGCCAGTGCGTCCACAAAATCCACCACCGCTAGGATGCGCGCTCCAATCGGGATCTGTTCGCCTCTCAGCCCGTCCGGATAACCTGTACCGTCCCACTTCTCATGGTGAGACCGCACCATGGGCGTGACAGCGTAGGGGAACTGAACGCGCTCCAAAATCTCGGCCCCTACAACCGGGTGGATCTTCATCTTCTCGAATTCTTCCTGCGTCAGCTTCCCCGGTTTTGACGCGATGTGCTCCGGCACGGCCAGTTTGCCAATGTCGTGCAGTAGCGCCGCCGCCCGTAACGCCTCCAGTTGCCCGCCGCTCAACCCCAATTCCTTCCCGATCTCCACCGTGTAGGTCTCGACGCGCCGCAAATGGTCGAAGCGAATCTCATCCTTGGCCTCGATGGCCAGCGCCAGCGCTTCGATCGTGCGCAGATGCAAACCCGCCGCATCTTCAGCGTTCTTTTTTTGATCCTCCAGTTTCGCCATGTACAGGAAGTAGGAACGGTATATCAGGTACGCGGCCGGAGCGGCCAAAAGCGCGGTCTGCCATCCGACGTAGTGGTCGATGGCGGCGGCCACCGCGACCAGTGCGGCGCCCAGCAGGTAGTAAGGAAAAGCCCAGAAATAGCATTCGCGCCACACCCGGCGCAGCGATTTTCGCTCGGTCAGCGCGATGGCCGTGGCCACCGGGAAAGTGTTCATCGCGAAGAACGCCGCCGCGGCTACCACCAGTTTTACGGGCCCTTCCAGATGGCCGAGTTGCAGTAAGTGCGAGTAGTACACCTGGCTGGTCACCGCCACCGTGATCGCCATGCTGCTCACATTGAAGGCCACCTGCTCCCAGCGCGGATGGTAGATGTTTTTCCAGCAACACTGCACCAGCGTCGCTCCGCATCCGATCAGCAACGCCTCCGGCAGGCTCAGCTCTACAATCGCGAACAAGACAAATATGAACAGAACCGAGATGGACCCGGTGAGGCCCGGCAACGCCGCTTTCAACCGCGACGCCAAAATCGCGAGCGCGATGTAGCACGCAAACCGGATTAAATTGTCCGATTGCCAGTGCGCCAAGACCATTGCGGCAAGCAACGCGCCCAGAAGCACGACCGCTCCCACGTAGATTCTGCCGACCAGTGAGACTTTCATCCTTGCTGCCAGTACCCCCAACAGGGTATGCGTGGGTGCAGGCTCAATACCATTGCCCGGTTATGCCTATCCACTTGATTTATCGGCAATAGCCGCTAAAACAATAGGAACCGGACGGGACAAAATGTCTACTGCGGTTTCTGGAAAGGATAATCTGTCGCTTGCAAAGAAAGCACGCCTCCGAAGTGGGCTGAAAGATCTGAAACCGAAGTACTATGCATGCCCGCGCTAAAAAGGCCGAAAAGCTGAAGTAAGCGACCATGGGTCCCCAGGTCAATACCTTTTTGGGAATGCAGGCCATTATCTCCAGCCCTGCCATGCTGCAGTTGTTGGATTTAGTGCAGCGCATCTCCCAAACCAATGCAGCCGTCCTGATCACCGGCGAAAGCGGCTCGGGCAAAGAGCTGATCGCTCGCGCCGTGCATCACTATTCGCTGCGCTGCGGCAAACCCTGGGTGGATGTGAGTTGCGCTGCTCTTCCCGAGCATCTGGTCGAAAGCGAGTTGTTTGGCTACGAAAAGGGCGCATTCAGCGGTGCGGATTCCGCCAAGCCGGGCCTGTTCGAGCTGGCCAATCACGGAACCTTGTTCCTGGATGAGATCGGCGAGCTAGAGCCGCGGATGCAGGTGAAATTACTGCGCGTCCTGGATGGCGTAGCTTACTACCGGTTGGGTGGCGTCCGCAAGGTCAGCGTCGACGTGCGTGTCGTCGCCGCCACCAATCAGGATTTGGAAGCGATGGTGGAAGATGGACAGTTCCGCGGCGACTTGTTTCACCGGCTCGGCCAGATCTGTCTGCGCGTCCCACCCCTGCGCGAGCGCGCTGAAGACATCGTGCCGCTGGCGCAGCATTTTCTGCAACAATCCAGCCCGCGCCTGTCATTTTCCGGTGCCGCGCTGAAGTTGCTCCAAGCTCACACCTGGCCCGGCAATGTGCGCGAGCTGCGCAATGCCGTCACCAAGGCCGCCGTGCTAGCGCGAGGTCCGGAAATTCTGCCCGAGGACCTGGTGCTGATGCAATCTAAGCAACCCAGTGAAGCCCGGGAGATGCCTGCAGCCTCAGATCTGGATGGCATGGAGAAAACTATGATCCTGCGCGTGTTAGCGCAAACGCACGGCCATCAACAGCGAGCCGCGGATTTGCTCGGCATCTCGCGCCGTACGCTCAGCCGTAAGTTAAAGCTTTATGGGAGGGAGGTTGTGCGGCAATCCTGCGCCTCCTAGCCGCTCGCGCGAATATGGCACGCCCAGAAGATCGACGCTCGGAACAACGCCATGCCGGCACCGGCCCGCTGAAATTATGCTTCGCCGATCCGGCCCCGCAGGAGATTACTGGCCAATTGGTTGACTACAGCAACAGCGGTTTTCGCGCCGTGCACCCTTACGCCGCGCTGCACACCGGCCAGGAAGTCGAGTTCCGCCATGCGGTGGCTGTAGGACGCGCACGCGTGATGTGGAACCGTATTGCGGACGACCGCGTCGAAACCGGATTCCTGGTAATCAAGTAGTCCGCCGCTACCGCAGATCTTCCAAAGAGATCGCCCGCAAGTAGATTCCCCGCGCGCGCCGCTTCCACCAGTCGCCCGTCTTACGCCGCTCCGCCCAGTCCGTAAACGAATAGTCGAATACCAGCGCCCGCACATATTTCGGCGGCCCGGCCGGAAATGGATTCTTCCCCAACAAACCTTCAACCTCGGACGAGCCTTGAAGCAGACGCACCATGAAGTTCACGAACCATGGCTCAGACCGGTAGCTGGATAGCGCGGCGAACCACATCTGCCAATCCAGGCGCGGCTGATGAGGTGCTACCCAGCGCGGCGAACGATCGAGCGGTCCGGGCTTGTACCGGAACTCGTAATCCAGCCAGGTATTCCCATCGTTCGAGCCTTGGACCACAATTTCTGGCCGCTCTGTGGTCATCACGGCAAACAGGCCGTAGGTATTCACGATGTCAAACGGCGCGACCCATTCGGCGATCGAACTGGCCGATGTCGCGCTGCCGAACACGCCCCACAGCTCGATTCCGCTGAAGAATAGAACCACGGCCGCAACGGCTCTTGACACAGCGGGCGGCGTGCGGCTGTCGCGCCTGCCAAAATGAAGCCGGGCCAGGCTGGCATCGTCGAAGAGAAATAGACACAGCGACATTGCCAGCAGATTGAAGAACGCGTAGTTTCCGGTGAGGAAAATCAGGATTTGCAAAGCCAGCAGAAAAATCGCGGCCGCGCGCCGCCACACCCGTGGACCAAAGATCAGGAACGGAATCGCCAGTTCGGTAAACAACACCATAGCCGTCGAAACACGCTGGAACCAAAGTGGCAGCCGGTACATGTACCACGCCAGCGGCGTTGGGAGCGGCTGAGTCATGTAGTGAAAGCCGAGCGCGCTCAAGTTGCGCCACGAGACATCGTGGCTGAGCAGCTTGACGGCGCCGGAAAGAAACATCAGGCGGAATAAGAGCCAGCGAAACAAAAATACGATCCATTTCGACGCCCCTAGGAATATCGCCAGAAAGCCGGTCTCCAGAAGCAGCGCGTCCCATTGAAAACTCAAAAAATTCTGCCCGATGGTGGAGAGCGACAAATACAAAAAGTAGAGACACACCAGCGCCGGCCGCTCCAGCCGGCCGGACAGCAGGATCAATGCGATCGCTACGCCGGCCCAACAAACCGCGCGTAGAAAGGAGTCGCTGGAGCCAAACCAAAAAATGCCCGGCGCAAGCCAATACGCACGCGCGCCGAGCACACTCTTCGCTTCGGCCAGAAAATGCCCGGCCGGCAGGATGCCGCGCTCGCCGGCCAGTCCGGTAATCTGCACCGCAATTGAAGCGAAGGCGCACACATAAATCAAGGCGAGCGCCTTTAGGAACAACCATTCCACACGGGCATAACGAAGCGGCGCGATGCGGCGGCCAAAAGTGAAGCGCGTCACTTGATAAAAGAAGTTGCGGTGCGCCGCGACGAGCCGGTACGTAGCTTCTGACGCAGCCGCGAACCCGGGAACATGCTGGTAGAGCCACTCGAGCCAGTTAACGCCCGCGTAAGCCAGCGTGGCGAAAACCGCGCGCGCGCCCGATAGCACCTGGCCATCCGCTTGGACCAACTGCACCGCTTGGCTAAATTGTTCGGGAGGAATTTGGGGGAAATTCGCGCCGGCTTCCTGGGAGGGCGCGTAGTCCACGCTGCTTCCGGTAATCTGCTTCCAGTAGTCGATCCAGATCCGGCAAAAACCACAGCGGCCGTCGAAGACCAGCAAGGGTTTTGCGGGCATTCTTTACCAGTGTAGTCACAGCGTGGCGCACGCACTCGTTGGTGCCGTGCCGATAATCCTGCCGACACCGTGAAGACCCAGCATTCTTGCGTTCACACGAGTGTGAACGCGGCCACGCACGAGTCGTGGGCGTGCGCTACTGCGACGCAACCAGCGCGGAGCCTTGAGGCATCCCGCCAATCGGCGTGGTTGTGGCGTTCAGGGACTGCGCGTCGATTACCGTTATCGACTGCGCCAAGCTATTGTTGGCGTAAACATAGGTTCCGTCCGGCGTGATTTGGAGATCCATCGCACCCGCGTCTGCCGGAACAGTCTTGATCACTTGATATGTTTTCGTGTCAACCACCTCGATCGAGCCAGCCCCGCTGGACACAAAAGCTCTCGTTCCGGTGGGATTGAACACAATGCTGAAAGGCTCGGTTACCTTCAGCACTTCCACGATGGCGCCCGTTAAAATATCCACGACCTCGACGGCGTTATCCCACGGATGTACAGCCCAGGCGAGTGTTCCGTCCGGATTGATGAAAACGGTTTCCGGACCTTCGACAGCCAGAGGAATCTTGGAGGTGATCTTCATGCCGGCAATATCAACCACCGACAGATACGAATACGCAGTATTGGTCGTGGCGGGGTAGTTCGACACTAGCGCATAGCTGCCGTCCGGGCCGATTGCGATTCCAGAGGGAGCGAAGTTCGGATCGCTTGGAACGGTGATCGAACCTGTTACCGCATTGGTAGCCGTGTTGATAAACGTGATGGCGCCGCTAAAGCTGGTCACGATGGCTCGGGAACCATCGGGCGTGACTCGCACCTGAAGCGGGAAGGTGGGCACCGGGATGGTTGCGATAGTCGCGAGCGTGCACGAGTTGTATCGTTTCACCACGTTGTCGACATGAAGCACGCGAAAGACGGTCGGATTGACGCTGGAATTGCAGGCCCAGGGCACCGGCGAGGTCACTTCCGTAAGCAGCGGACCCGCGGGTAGATCTCGAAACGGAACCGTAAACGTGAAGGTTGGCGCTGGAGAAGCACGGGAAGAAACTTGGCCAGTGGCTGCCTGTCGGGCTAGCGGCGGCGGCGAAGAGAATGACGAGGGGCCTCCCCAGCCACTGGTTGATCCGGCCGCCTCCTGGCCGGGAACCGTCACCTGCTGGCCCATGCCGTTGTCGCTACTGCAGTTTGTTTCGTCAGGATGCACCGAGGAAATGCTTGTGACGGCCGCCGGCCGCGCTGAGCCGCCGCCTTTTTCGCAATCGCAAGGCATGCCGGTCGCCGTAGACTGGATCGGAATCTGTGTTCCTGCCAGCGGGCCGCTGTCGTACACCCGATAGGTGACCAAATAATACTGGCCTCCCTGGCAAATCATCGTCGCAACGGATGAGTGCCAGGCGCCACCCAGAAGATCGGCCCACGTATTGACAAAGCCGTTCGCCCAATCCGAGAACCCCGGTATGTTCTGGGCCAAGGACACTGTTGGAATCGCAATTAGGAAGACTGCAGTCTGAATCAATTTCTTCATCGGCTTGGATCCTGTTGAATCATCTTTTTTTCCGGGCCGCGTGATCGCTCGTGCGGGACCGGCTCGTGTCTTATTGCGGCGGAACCAGTGTAGGGCTTCATACCCGCGGTAAGAGCAATCATAGAAAGTAGGGTTAGCACTCATTGCTTCACCCTACTATTGGAACGTCACCGTTTTCCCGGCTATGTATCCGCCGCTGGTCACAGCGTTGGCAAGCCCGGATGCGCTAAAGCTCGATCCCGTGTTAGTCATCAAATAAATCACATCTTTCGATGCCAGCGGATTGGCCCTCGCGGCAGGCAGCGCCGACAGCGCTTCAGGCGGCACGCTGAAACTCGTTGCGCCGGACGGAACAACGCAAAAGAACACCGCGCTCGAGTTGGTGGGCAAATCGGACGCGACACCCAATATCTCCACCTGCTGGCCCGCCGGCACGCCGGACCAAGTGATGGTCAGTGGCACTGTTCGATCGACGGTAGTGATCTGATCGCGATTCGTCCAACTGAGCGCCGCAGGAACCGTCACCGAGGTAGTAAATGCCGGCACGTTGGCGCCGCCGCTGGTGGCGACCGAATACGTCCCGGGCGACAGATAAAGCTGATTCGGCAAACCGTACAGCGGCAAGTAGGATCCCAGAGGAGCACCAGTGCCGGTCAGAGTCACCGATTTCTGGCCGCCGGGTCCGGAAATGGTCAGCTGCTTTCCTCCATCCAGGGCCGGGGGCGAGGCCTCGGGAACAGTACCGCTTTGAAGAAAATCACCGCTGCCCGGATAAACCGTGCAGGTTCCCGCCGGGGGCGCCGACACGAACGGCAGAAAAGTATAGGGCGCGCTGGGAATATTCACCGCCGAGTAGGTCGCGAAATCGTCTGAAACGTCTACTGGCGCATTCACCCCCACATCTTCGTGCACCGACATCCGCATCAAAGTCACGGTGCCGAGTGAGCCGCCGCTCTGCACCACCGCCGAGAGCGAATTGGAGGGATCCGAGCAAGCTCCTCCATTCGCACTGATCGCCAGACTGCCATAGTTGCTGATCGTGCTGTGTGAAGTTCGCACATATACCGGCACCCAGCAGCCCTGCGGAGCATTGGCCGGAATCACGAAATCGATTTGATCCAAGCCCGAGCAGCAGGGCGAGCGGCCGCTATAGACCACCGAAGCCGAAACGCCGCCTACCCACACTTCCACTGGTGTCGATAGATTCCCCGCCGGAGGCGCCTGATTATCTGGCGCCGAAATCGGACCGAGCCCGGTCAAGTACATCTGCTCGGTTTGACCCGGCGTCGCCGACGCTTGGTACGAGTTGAGAACCAGGCTGCCGTCGCTCTGAGCGTTTTGCATCGCGGCCGGACCGATTCCTGTTCCCGTGAACGTGAAGATGCCTGGACTGTCGTGCACGACGTAAACCGGCGATGGATTGCTCGTGCCTTGGTACGACACCACCACAGAGACCCAACCCAGCGGCGCATTGGATGGCATGATGGCGTTGATCTGGGTCGCTGACACGTAGACCGGAATCACATTCACCGAGGTCGATCCCTGACTGGCCTTGATGGACACTCCCGAAAAGCTGTTCGTCAGCGGGAAACTGCTTTGCGAGATCCCCTGCTGAGGCCCCAGTGCGGAGCCGAATAACGAGAAAAGCGAGCCTTGAGCGATCGACCCTCCCGGCTGGCCTGGGGCGTAATAGCTGGCGGCATTGACCACCTGATGAAGGTAAATGGCAGGCTTAGCGTGAAGCGAAATCGCGAAGACAAAAACAGCCGCAGCGCGCAAATACGATGCGAGCATCGAGGGACCTCCAACGAGGCAGATTACCATGCGTGTTGCATTCCGAGTGGCCTCGCAGGCCGGTCTAACGGTGAGGCGATTCTGGCGATTGTTCGAGAGGAATCTCGGGAGAGCTCCCACTCTCGTTGCCGGATCGTGCGTCGCCCCGTAGCGGCCCTCTTCCGTGGCGCAGGTCCTTTCGGGGAATGGCTTACGGCTCGCCCGCGTGGTTTAATGGGTTATCGGAACTCTATACGGCGCTTCCAGTTTTCATATATACTGTGAACCGTTTTACGGAAATGCTAGAATCAATTGAGGGCGCAACCTTTGTACGGCGTGCATACGTCTACCAAAAGGAAGTAGCTGCATAAAGCAAGAGGTATGGTAGGAGAACATGGCAGCTCACGACGGATCAATGGGATATCCTGGCACCAATAAACCCCAGGGTGATACCTCTCCTGACGATCACTTAAATCGATTGTTGGCGGCAGAGGGCGAACCTTTCATTCGTTCATTCATCCGGAACGTCAAAGAAGCAATTCACCCCCCCAAGCTGCCGCCCCTGGAAGTAACGTCCAAACCGGTTCCGGTTCGGGATATCTGGGGCTTCTACGGCGGACAGAAGAAACAAGCCGGGCTTAGCTCGATCGCGATTCATACGGCGGTGGTCGTGTTGTTGTTCGCGATCGGTACTAACAAAACCGTACAGCAAGTCGTGCAGCAGCAGATCCAGTTGATCGCTCCCGATCTCGCTCCCTACAAGCCAACCATCAAGAAAGATCAGATGCACGGTGGCGGCGGCGGTGGCGACCGCTCGCCCACGCCTCCCAGCAAGGGCAAACTCCCGAAGCTTTCAAACAAACAGTTCGTGCCTCCCTCGGCCGTAATCCGAAATCCGGATCCGAAGCTGGTGATGGAGCCGACCATCATCGTCCAGCCTGACGCAAACATCCCCAAAGTCAACATGGACGTTCTGGGCGATCCTCTCGCGAAGTCCATGATCGCTTCCAACGGCACCGGCTCAGGCGGTGGCATCGGCACCGGTAAGGGCGGCGGCGTTGGTCCCGGTTCCGGCGCTGGGTTCGGCCCCGGTTCGGGCGGAAATATGGGCGGCGGCGCATACCGGATCGGCGGTGGCGTTTCGCCCCCACAGTTGATCTTTAAGGTCGAGCCCGAATACTCCGAAGAAGCTCGGAAAGCTAAGTTCCAAGGCACCGTGGTGCTGTTTGTCGTGGTGGACGAAAACGGCAAGCCGCGCGACTTGAAAGTCATCCGTCCCTTGGGCCTCGGTTTGGACCAGAAGGCCATCGAAGCTGTCGAAAAATGGAAGTTCGCTCCTGGCAAGAAGGACGGCAAACCGGTCGCCGTCCAGGCCACTATCGAAGTGAATTTCCGCCTGCTCTAACGCCATTCCTTAAATCGAGCGCCTGCACCCCTCCGGTTCAACCCCGGGTGCAGGCGTTTTGCATTTTGTTGGGCCTGCAATAGCCCGATTTGCATAATCTTAGCTTGAAATCTGCTGCCACCACCTCGCGGTTGGTCCTTTCGATATTTTTCCCTTGAACCCTACCGGTCACCATGTTATGATTCGGACAATTATTCGGCTTCAGTATTTCGATACCAAGCATTTTGTTTTGCACTTTACAGGCTGGTCACGTCCAATTGCGACGGACTAACGGCGGTAGTTGAAATTAAGCGCGTCCAGGCGGCGGCCCGCCCGGATGAAACTAAGGGGGGACAAGTATGCGAATTCGAGTCTTTACGGCGCCCGTACAGTTGGCGCTAGGGCTCTTGTTGTTTGGGATGCTCGCGTTCTGCCAGATCACGGGCGACATTTTGGTCAACGTGTCCGATCAAAGCGGCGCTGCGGTTCCAGGGGCAACGGTTACCGTCAAGAGCATGAGCACGGGCCTGACGCGTGAGGGCACCACCGACGGCGCCGGACAGTATCGTGTCGCGCAGCTCGAGAACGGGCAGTACGAAGTAAAGGTTGTGCATCCTGGATTCGCCTCCGTTACCCAGGTCGCGCAGGTAAGCGCCGGCGGCGTTTCCACCGTACCCCTGACCCTCAGTGTCTCCAGTACCAGCGAGCAGGTCGTGGTCGAGTCGCAGGCTACCCCCATCAATACCGTGAATCCGCAATTGCAGGGGACAATCGAATCGAAAGCGATCGTTGACTTGCCGCTGTCTACCACGGGAATTCTCGGCTTGGCAGCGACAATGCCCGGAATTACCCCTGTTACGGCGAACAACCCGTTCCTTGGCCTCGGCAGCTATAACTCGAACGGCGGACGCGGGCGTGCGAACAACATCACGCTGGATGGCGCAACCACCACCGACGTCAGCACCACGGGTTCTGCCGGGCTAGGCACAATTCCCGCCGACGCGATCAAGGAATTTAACCTGATCACCAACCAGTTCAACGCCGAGTACGGCCGCAATTCCAATTCACAGTTGCAGCTGCTGAGCACCTCCGGTAGCAACCAACTGCACGGTGAATTGTTCGAGGTCGCCCGCAACAGCTACTTCAACGCTCGCGACTACTTCGACCGCACCGGCAAAGCGACTCCCAATATCAACAACGATTGGGGCGCATTCGCAGGCGGCGCCATTATCAAAGATAAGCTCTTCTATTTCGGTTCCTACGAGCAGAACACGATCCGCGGTCTCGGCGGTACGCGCATTGCCATTGTTCCGACGCCGGCCCAAGCCGCGTCGGCTGTTCCCATAGCGCAGCAGATTCTGCAGTTAGACCATGTCCCGACCAGTCCAACCGGCCAGATCAGCCAAGTGGCCCCCAGCGCTACCGATAGCCTCGCGTATTCGGCTCGCTTAGACTACAACATCACCCAAAACGATCTGCTGTATATGCGTTTTGGCGAGCAGTCTTCGCATGCTGAAAGCACGGGAAACACCTTCATCGACTCGAATCTGGTGACCAACGGGGCCAGCAGCCAGAATCGCCCGTGGAACGGAACCATTACCGAGACGCACACGTTTGGGCCTACTTTTGTTAACACGTTCTTGGCCGCCTATGGCCGCAGCGCGCCCGTGTTTCCTCCGTTCCAGCCTACCGGCAATCCGGAAATCATTTTTACTGACGGTACGTCGAATTTCGGCAAATGGTCCGGCCTTCCTCAAGGCCGTATCCAGAACACCTTCCAGTACCTGGACACGATCTCGAAGGTTTGGGGCCGCCACAACGTGAAGTTCGGAGCCGAAGTCGATCGCGTCCAGGCCAACAGCTTCTTTGATAGCAACGTCGGTGGTTCGCTGACCTTCACCAGCCTCGCAAATTTCCTCAATGGCGTTCCATTCCAATACACACAGGACTTCGGTAACTCCGTTCGCGGAAATCGCCTGTGGAACGAAGCCTTCTTCGTTCAAGACGACTGGAAGATTAGCCGCAACCTTACACTTAACCTCGGGTTCCGGGAAGAGATTGCGGGCGGCGTTACGGAAGTCAACAACATCGTGTCCAACATTAACCCCGCGCTTACGAATGTCCCATTGGGCGGCGCGGGAACAGGCCCGCTTGGCAGTTTCTACACTGGCGGTTCCTACTTCCACACCAACTACAATCCGGGTCCACGGTTCGGTTTCGCTTGGAACCCGGCCGGCGGCAAGACTGTCATCCGCGGCGGATATGGCATTAGCTACGATTTCGTTTACTTGAACCCGATCACAAACGGACGATTCCTGCCCCCATTCATGTACACCTTTACGTTGCCCAACACGGGGTTCACGGGCGGCAACACGGTTGCTAATATCCTCGCTGGAACATCGCCCTTCCAGCAGACGGGATTTTCCGCCGTAGGATCATTCGGCACCACCATCAAGAATTTTGGCAATGCCACCTACATTGATCCACACCTGAGGAATCCGCAGGTTCAACAGATTAGCCTCACGGTGGAGCGCGAAGTCTTTCCGGGTTGGCTGTTCAGGCTTGGATACTCGGGCGCTTTGGGTCACTATCTACAGCGCACACGCCCTTTGAACTTTATGCAACCGGGCCTGTTCACCCCGCCTACTTCGGTGGCTCAGGAAACGGCCAACGCGGCGTTGTATCAGCAGCTGAATGCCGGTTTGAGCGGCAACGCCTCCACGGGCAGCAATCGCATTGATCCCCGATTCAATGCTGTGAGCGTGGTCCAAAGCACGGCGAATTCGAATTATCACTCGCTGCAGTTGTTCGCCGAGCGGCGCTTTGCCAGCTGGTATGGATTCACGGCGGCCTATACCTGGTCCAAGTCAATCGACGACGCGTCCGACGCACTCGGCGTCTTGGAAACCGACACCGCTGCGCAGCAAAATCCCAACGATAACCGCAACAATCGCGCCGTCTCTCAGTTCGACGTGCCCCACCGCGTCGTCATCACGCACGATTTCATCTCGCCCAGCAATCATTTCAGCAGCCGGGCGCTTAACATGCTGGTAGGCGGCTGGCAGTTCACCGGAGTTTTTCAGGCGCAAAGCGGCCTGCCCATGAATATCCTTAACGGCTCGCTTGCAATACCTGGCACATCGGTAAGCCTCTCGGATCCGTCGCTGCTTGGCGGCAACAATGCCATTCGCCCGAATCTCGTCGGCCCACTGAATATCGTGCCAAAAGCCACCTCGGGGGGAACCAATCCCAATCAGATTCCGAACTCAGGCCTTGCGCAGGTGCTGGTTGGACATTTCGGAACTCTCGGACGGAACGTCTTCAGAATCAATCCCAACATCCAATCCGATATGGATTTCGGGCGCCAGTTTAAAATCCGCGAGCGCATGGCGTTCCGAATCGATGCTCAGTTCTTCAATATCTTTAACAACACCACGTTCAGCAACGCGGGGTCGCTCTGGAGCTTGAGCGCGCCATCTACGTTCGGCTATTACACGGCTACCGACACCAACTCGCGGCGTGTCGCGTTTGTCGGCCGGCTGATCTGGTAATTATTCTGATGCAGTCATCCAGCATCGGCCTCGAGTATAGTACGATTGCTTAGAGCCGATGCTGGTTGAACTCGAAAAACGCGGCGACATTTGCCTGCTCCGCCTGCACGGTCGGTTCGCGACGGGGAAAGACTCGGCTTACCTTCGAGGCAAAACCGAAGAGATAAAGAGCTCGGGATGCGCTCGAGTCCTGGCCGATTTTACTCAGGTAGAGTATCTGGACTCCACCGGCATTGGGTTTCTCATTGAACTCTATACCAACCTCTCCAAGAGCCCGGATGGACGCTTCGTTCTGGCGAATCTAAACCGGCGAGTGCGCGAGGTGCTGGAACTCACGCGTCTGGCCAACGTGATGCCCATTTATCCAGACGAGACCTCCGCGTTGGAAGCTCTCCGCCAGCCTATTTCGGCCAAACAGGCCAGCTAATAGCCAACCCAATACCGCAGCTCTTTCGGGAACGCCGCTGCCGGACGCAACTGGATTCAGAAAACAACTAGAATGTCCCTATGCGTCTTCTGCTCATCGCTGTCGTGATCCAGGCGAGCCTCGCGGCTCCGCCGCCTTCGGTGCGGAAGATCGCCGCAGTCCGCGTGTTTGGAAATCCCGGACAGACCGGGCTGTTCATCGCCTCTTCCGACGGGAGTGGAGAACATCCTTTGCTCTCTTCGCAGGCGAACGACTACGATCCGGCTTGGGCCCCTGACGGATCGTCGATTGTGTTCACATCCGAGCGCGACGGTTCGGCTGATCTGTATCGTGCGAAACCGGACGGCAGCGGTCTGGAACGGCTCACCGATGATCCGGCTTACGACGATCAGGCGGCGTTTTCTCCGGATGGGAAACAAATCGTTTTTGTCACCACTCGAAGCGGCGGGCATGCGGTTCTGTGGACTCTCGATCTCGCTACACATCGCGCCAAGGCCCTGACCTCAGGAGCGGGCGGCGATTTCCGGCCGTCGTGGTCTCCGGACGGCAAGTGGATCGCGTTTTCATCGGTGCGAGGCAGCGCGTTTCCATTCAGCCACGGCAGGTGGGAGCGTCTGGAATTGTCCGAAATTTATGTCATCCATCCCGATGGCTCTGGGATGAAGAAAGTCACCAACACGGGAAACTTCTGCGGAAGTCCGAAATGGATGGGCGATAGCCGTCACGTGCTGGCGTACTGTATGACGGCACAGCAGACCTTAGCGAATCGCACATACCCCGCGACAGGAAACGATACGAAGCTTGTCTCGATTGACGTCGCCACTGGCGTTTCAAGCGATTTGCGCGCCGGGCCAGGCGTCAAATTCAATCCTTCGCCGCTGGCCGGCAATGAGATCGGGTACATCCGCAAAGATAGCGGCGAGCCCGGCATCTACTACAGCAGCGGCAAACGCGGACCGCACGGCGACATCCGCGCCGCCTCCTGGTCGTCCGACGGCAAGTATGTCGTGTTTCATCGCAGGCTAAACGTTACTTCGCCGCCCATCCGAAAAACATTCACCCGGAATCCGAATTACGAGTTGAGTCTGACAAGCACGATCCTGCCTTCGTTCAGCTCCGGCGGAGATCGATTCGTCGCCGTCCGCCGCCCCGGCCCAACCCACTTGGGCGCGACCCTCGTTGTGACCACCGCCGCCACCGGTGAGTCCGAGGTGATTCATGAAGAGAAGAATCGCAACGTGCTGGCGCCACAATGGTCGCCGCGCGGGGACAAGATTATCTTCAGCGTCGGGGTGTTTCCTGCGTTCTTCGACGGCTTTCACAAGGAGTTCTTGAAGACTGGGGATCGCGTGGATGGTGGGGCGCAGGTCGCGATCGTTAATCCCGACGGAACAGGCTTTCAGGAGCTGACCCGCGGGGGGAACAACGACGCGTTCCCGTCATTTTCACCGGATGGGAACCGGTTCGTTTATCGCACGTTCGAACCGGAGGGGTACGGGCTGCGAATCATGAACCTGGAAACGAAAACTGTGACCGCGTTGACGCGCGATTATGATAATTTCCCGCTGTGGTCCCCGCGTGGCGATCTGATCATGTTCTCGCGGCTGGTGGATGGCGCTTACGAGATATACACCATCAAGCCGGACGGGACTTCGCTCAAGCGGCTGACGTTCACGCACGGAAACGATGCACATCAGGCGTGGTCGCCGGACGGTGAGTACATCGCGTTCGCGAGCTCGAGAATGGGGTTCAAGGATGAAGTCGTTTACACCGATGCGCCGCAGCCATACGGAGAATTGTTTGTGATGCGATTCGACGGAACCGGCGTCGAACAACTCACGGATAACCAATGGGAAGAGGGTACACCGGCGTGGCAGCCAACTGAAGCCGTCGGAACGGCGCGCCGGTAAGAAAGCAAGGCAGCAGCGGCTCAGCTTCAATCCTGAATTCGCCGATCAGGTCCGGCCGCTCCTCGCGCGGCCCTACTTCACTTTAGGCGGATATTTGTCGAACGACTTCTTGACCATGTCGTCCAGCTTGCCCTGCAGCTTGGTTGCATCGCGCTGCTGGTCGGTTGCGATCGCGCGCCATACAAGCGACCGCGTGGCCGGATCGCGCAAGTCGATCACCAGCGTTCCTTCCGCGTAGGGCACCCGCACGATCCTCGTTCCCCAGCCGCGCCAACCCGCCGGATACGCCTCCGTTTCAACGCGTCTCGCCGACCCCAGCGTATAGCGGACATTCAGGTCCGACTTGCCGCTGGTCAGCTCCAGGCCCTTGGCACTGAGATCCCGCTCTATATCGGCTTCGATCTGCTTCTTCACCAGCTCACTATTGAGCGCGGGATTCCTGCTGTTCAGCCGGCCCATGCGGATCGCGAACGTCTTGTATTTCGTGAAGTCCACCGACTGATCGAATTCAATGTTCACTTTTTGCGCGTAGAGCCCGGCGGCACACGCTAGCAGAAGCGCGATTCGGTACATGTTCGTGACTTTAACACGAGACGTTCCGGGGCAGGCAGCGTATCCTGGTAAGGATGAAACAACTAGCCCTGGATGCACTAGATCTGGTGCTCCGCCCGGGCGTTACGTACGCCGACGTCCGCCTGATCGACAGCCGCGAGCGGGAGCTATCTACAAAAAACGGGCGTGCCGGCAACGTCGCGGCCGCCGAATCCCAGGGCTTGGGAATCCGGGTGTTGACCGAAGGATGCTGGGGGTTTGCGGCTACCGACGACTTGACTAAGTCCGGTATCGAATCCGCCGCGCGTCTAGCCATCGGAATCGCGCGAGCCAGCGCGCTGGCCAAGAAGCACGACGTCGCATTGGCCCCGGAAAGCAAGTACGAAGTTGTCTGGACATCCCCCTGCCGTATCGACCCTTTCTCCGTTAGCGTAGAAGACCAGATCTCGCTGCTGCTTGCGGTCGACAATGAATTGCGGCGCAATCCGGGCGTGACATTGGCCTCCACTTCCATGGCCTTTCATCGCACGCGCCAGATCTTCGTCTCGTCTCTCGGCAGCGTCATCGATCAAACCCGTACCACCAGCGGCGCCGGTTTTGAAGCGCTCAGCTTCCACGACGATGAAATTCAGAAACGATCGTACCCGAACTCGTTCGGCGGCCAGCACCAGTTGAAAGGCTACGAGTTGGTGCAGGAATTGGCGCTGCTGGAGCACGCGCCCGCGGTAGCCGAGCAGGCCGTAGCTCTGCACTCGGCCGAACAGTGTCCGGAGGGCCAATTCAATCTGATCCTCGATGGCAGCCAGCTCGGGCTACAGGTGCATGAATCCATCGGGCATCCGATTGAGCTCGATCGGGTGCTCGGCTCGGAAGCTAACTACGCCGGCATGAGTTTTCTCACGCTCGACAAGCTGAATCATCTCCGCTACGGCTCCGAGATCGTGAACGCCGTCTGCGACGCGCGGCTGGAGCACGGACCTGGATTGGGGACCTTCGCCTTTGACGACGAGGGCGTTCCCGCGCAATCGGCCGACATCATTCGGGGCGGGCAATTCGTCGGATACATGACCTCGCGCGAAACCGCGGCTGCCATCCGCCAGCCCCGCTCCAACGGAACCATGCGCGCTACCAGCTGGGCGCGTGTGCCGCTGATTCGTATGACGAACGTCAGCCTGGTGCCCGGCGAGCAGACCCTCGAGGAAGTCTTCGGCGGCGTTAGCCACGCCATCTACATGGAGACCAATCGCAGTTGGTCCATCGACGACAAGCGCTACAACTTCCAGTTCGGCTGCGAAATCGCCTGGGAAATTCGCGATGGCAAACGAGTGCGCATGCTTAAGAATCCTACCTACAGCGGCATCACCACCGAGTTTTGGAACTCTTGCGCGGCCATTGCGAACCGCGATCACTGGGTCTTATGGGGCGTTCCGAATTGCGGCAAGGGCCAGCCCGAACAGGTGATCGGCACCGGCCACGGCGCCAGCCCCGCCCGCTTTCATAACGTCGCCGTCGGAGCCGCGTATGGCGCATAGTTCGGCGGCGCCGGTTCTCACCGCGGATCAATGCCGGGAAACGTTTGGACAAGTCGAGCGCGCCGCCCGGTCCTGCGGCATCCCCGAAGTCGAGGCGCTATTCGTGGCACACCGCGACGCGCTGACGCGTTTCGCCAATAACACCATCCATCAGAACGTGGCTGAACAAGCGCAGTGGCTGTCGGTTCGGGTGGCAGTGGATCAAAAGACCGCGCGCGCCACTACGAATCGTTTCGACCGCGATTCGATCCAACGGGCCGTAGAACAAGCCGCCGGCTTGGCCCGGTCGGTCGCACCCGATCCTGAGTTACTGCCCATGGCTGAGCCCGCGTCCATGCCCGACGTCTGGCGTTACGATGAACCCACGGCGGCCGCGTCGCCCGAGGACCGCGCGCGTGCCGTAACGGAGGCAATCCGCCTGGTGGAAACGGCTGGACAAACCGCCGCCGGCATTTATTCCACCGGGCAAACTTTCGAGGCCATCTTCAATTCCAAGGGTGTTGCCGCCGCTCATCAGGAGACTTTGGCCCAGTTCTCCATTACTGCCATGGCGAAAGACAGCTCCGGATGGGCTAAAGCCTCCGCGGTCGCCCTAGCGGCCTTCGATCCGGTCGAACTGGCGCGCCGCGCGAGCGAGAAAGCCCGATTGTCCCAGAGCCCCCGCGCCGTCGATCCCGGCCGTTATACCGTCGTCCTGGAGCCCGCGGCCGTGCTCGATCTGGTGGGCCAGATCTTCGGCGATTTCAGCGGCACCGCCATGCACGACAAGCGCAGCTTCTTGACCGACCGGATGGGAAAAAAGCTCTTCGGAGACAACATTCATATCACCGACGATGTCACGCATCCGCTCCAGGCCGGCGTCCCCTTCGATGGCGAAGGTGTGCCGCGCCGCAAGCTCACGCTGGTGGACGCAGGCGTCCCGCGCGAACTCGCCTATTCCCGTGCCAGTGCGAAGCGCGTAGGCGTTCCGCCCACTGGACACGGTTTCCCCCTGCCCAATGACGTCGGCGAAGCGCCTTTGAACATCGTGATCGCCGGCGGCGATACCTCGGTAGAACAAATGATTGCGTCCACCGGGCGCGGGATCTTGGTTACGCGCCTGTGGTATATCCGCGAGGTCGATCCCTACGAAAAGATCATGACTGGCATGACCCGCGACGGCACGTTCTTCATTGAAGACGGGCGGCTGAGCTACGGGCTCCGAAACTTCCGGTTCAATCAAGGCGTTATCGAGCTGCTGAACAATGTCGAAGCGCTGTCCCCCTCGGCGCGCGCATCCGGAGAAGAAACCTTCGAGATGGTGGTCCCCGCCATGAAGGTGCGCGATTTCCATTTCACCGAAGTCACCCGATTCTAAGAATCGGCGGCACACTGGCGATAAAATGGAAGCAGCGGAGATGCACCACCGCGGCCATACACACGACACCGGGCGGGTATTGAAGTGGTCTTTGGCTGCAACAATTCTGTTTGTTGTGGTCGAGCTGATTGCCGGTATCCGGGCCAACAGCCTGGCCCTCATCTCCGACTCTGCGCATAATTTCACCGACGCTCTTTCCATAGTGCTGGCCGCGATCGGCCTTTACCTCCAGTCGCGCCCTGCCGACAGCGTCAAAACTTACGGTTATCATCGCGCCGGAGTGCTGGCCGCCTTCATAAACGCCCTTACGCTGGTCGGAATTTCGATCTTCATTTTCTACGAAGCCTGGGAGCGCTTCTTCCATCCCCATCCCGTCGAAGAGTGGACCATGTTGTGGGTCGCTCTCGGCGCGGTCGCGCTCAATGGCGGGATCATGTGGAGCCTGCATCGCGATAAGGACCACGATTTGAATATCCGCGCTGCCTTTGTGCATATGCTAGGCGATGCCTTGAGCTCAATGGCAATCGTGGCAGGCGCAGTGGTCATTCACTTCACGCGCTTCAATACCATCGACCCGATCCTCTCGGTTTTGATCGGCGTCCTCATCATCTGGAGCGCTTGGGACATCATCAAGGAGTCGCTAAACGTGCTTTTGGAAGGGCTGCCCCGCGGAATGGACCTTTCGGAGGTGACGCAAGCTCTCATGAGCGTCGACGGCGTGATCGATGTGCACGATCTACATATCTGGAGCCTGGGCTCGAGCGCGCACGCGCTGAGCTGCCACGTGTTGATTCAGGACATGCCCCCCTCGGAAAGCACCTCCATTCTCCAGCGCATCAACGATCTGCTGTGTAAATTTCATATTCACCACAGCACCATCCAGTTTGAACACTCCAAGTGCGCGCTTTCCCAAACGCCGTGCACCCTCGTGCCTGCCCACCATCACGAGCATGAGTCCTGAATAATTCGCTTACGCTTCTTTACGTTTAATTCCTGTAACATCGGCCGGCACTCTGCCATCATACCCACTGGGATTAGAATCTGACAGGAGAGAACTATGAAAAAGATCTATCTGTTCTTGCTGGCCAGCGCGCTAGCGGTAATTGCGCTGGCGGCCGACCCGACCGGCAAGTGGACCTATGAAACGCAAGGCCGCAATGGCCCGCAGACCGTGACCCTCACGCTCAACGCTTCCGGCGATACCTTGACCGGATCCATTTCGGGCGGCCGCGGCGGCGAGGTCAATATCTCCGACGGCAAGGTGAACGGCGACAATATCTCGTTCAACGTGGTGCGTGAATTCAATGGCAACCAAATCACTACGAAATATACGGGGAAAGTGTCGGGGGACACGCTGGACCTCACCATCGAAGGGGGGCGCGGCGGTGCGCAGCACGTAACCGCTAAGAAGTCCAGCTAAGCATCCAAAATCAACTTCAGGTATCCAGAGCTGGAGTGGCCTGTCGGGCCCTCCAGCTTTTTGCTTTTCTCGCCCGCCCCAACTCCGCTCATCCAACGGGTTCCTGTATGCTGTTACACAAAGGAGCCGTAATGTCCACCAATCCTACCGTTCCGCCCGCGGGCCCGTATGTTCCGCAGCCGCCCAACAAAAGCGGCGCTCTGAAATGGATTCTCATCGGCATCGGCGGGTTTTTCGTAATAGCCGTGGTGGGCATTCTCGCGGTAGGCATGTTCGTCGTCCATAAGGCCAAACAAGCGGGCCTCGATCCCGATCTGATCAAGCGCAGTCCTGGCTTGGCTATCGCCAAGATGGCCGTGGCCGCCAATTCGAACGTCGAAATGGTCTCCGCCAACGAGGGCAGGCAAGAGATTACCGTTCGCGACAAGCAGACCGGCAAGGTCATGACCGTGAGCTTCGAGGATGCCAAGAACGGAAAATTCGTCTTCAAGCAGGACGGCAAAGAAGCCACGCTGACCACGAACTCGGCCAACGGAACAGTGGAAGTGAAGTCCGATGAGGGCACCTTCAAACTCGGCGGCGCAGCGAAATTGCCCGCCTGGGTGCCCGACTATCCGGGCTCGGATCCGCAGGGCGCGTTTGCAGCGCACGCCAATGATGGCGATAGCGGCAGCTTCGGCTTCAAGACCAAGGATCCGTCGGACAAGGTCCTGAAGTTTTACCAGGATCAGCTGCAGTCCTCGGGGCTAAAAGTAACGGCCAACTTGACCAGCCAGAACGGCACATCCTCAGCCGGAATGCTCACCGCCGAGGACGGCTCCAACAACCGCACCCTTACCGTGATCATCGGACCGGAAGGCGGCCAGACGGCGGTCAGCGTCACTTATACGAAGAAGCGATAGCCAGCCATTCCTCGACGCGCTGTTTCAACGCACGCGCGCTCAACGGATTCGGATAAACGTCGCCGATCACCGCGATCGAGTCGGCTCCGGCCTCGAAGACCGAACGGGCCGTCTCGCGCGTGACGCCGCCGATCGCCACCAGCGGCTTTTGGCTAACGGCGCGCAGGGTTCGCAGTTCGCTCACACCAACCACCGGGTCGGGATTAAGTTTCGAGCCGGTGGCGAAGATCGGTCCGATTGCCAGGTAGTCCACCGGTTCGGAGTCGCCCGCGAGTAGCTGGTCGCGGTTGTGCGTCGAAAACCCGATCGCTGTTCCGGATGGAACCACTTTTCGAGCGTCCGCGGGAGCCAAATCATCTTGCCCCAGGTGCAAAGCGGAGCCCAGCAAAGCGGCGAGATCTGCCCGGTCGTTCATCACAAACGTGACCCTTGCGGCACGGCACATTCCCGCGATGCACTCCGCTTCTTCGAAAGTCTTCCGCGAGAAAAAATCCTTATGGCGGAACTGCAGGATCTGCGCGCCTGCCTCCAGAATCGCCTCCGCCGCGGCCGCGCTCCTCATGCCGCACCGCGCCAGCAGTGCCGTGTCGAGCACCGGGTAAAAGCCCGGAGGTTTAAAACTCATTCGCCGCTCCCGCACTCGGCCAGCGCCAGCGCTCCGTACAGTACGCTATCGTCGCCCAGCGCCGCCGGTACCACGTCGATCCGCGCCTTGGACCAGTCCGTGATCTGCCGCCACAGTTCCGCGCGCAACGGAACGAATAGAGCCTCGCCCGCTTTGCTGATGCCGCCGCCGATCACAATGCGAGCCGGGTTCAGCAGCATGATAGCCGCTTTCAGTCCCATCGCCAGGTCCACCACGTAGCGCTGCACGAAGGCCCGATCGAGCAGAAGGTCGGACGCGGGTCGCCCGTAATCGCGCTCCAGCCACAGGCCGCAACACATCCGTTCGAAACAGCCCCGCGCTCCGCACAGGCATTCCGGACCGTCCGGCCGGATGGTCAAATGTCCGATCTCGCCTGCGTAAGAGTCGGCGCCCCGGTACATCCGCCGCTGGTCCAAAACGATGCCGCCACCGATGCCGGTTGAAAGCGTCATATAAAACAGCGGTCGGAATCCCCGCCCGGCGCCATACAAAGCTTCACCCAACGCGCCGAGGTTCGCGTCGTTGTCAACCGCCGGACGCACACCGGTGAGTTGCTCGATTCGTCCTGCTAAGTCGAAGTTCTCCCACCCGGCCACGTGCGTGGACCTGACCACCCGCTGGTTCGCATAATCCACGGGACCGCCGAACCCGATACCGCAGCGTTCGAACGCGTAGCGGCGCTTCCATTCAACCGTCGCCAGCGAGATTCGCTCCAGCATCCATTCCGGTCCGCCCGCGCGGTCCGTGCTTTCCCAGACGCGCTCCCTGAGCCGCCCGTCTTGAAAAAGCCCCAGCGTGAACTTGGTCCCGCCGATGTCGATTGCCAACGTATTCATCGAGCGCGCCGCGCCGGATCACGCTTCGAACAGCGAGCACATCAGCTCTTGACGGCACAGGAAGTTCGCCACGATGTAATCGGCTCCCACACCGATCAGCCGCTGCCGTTTCCACTCGTCCACGTGCCGGCAGGCCGGCTCTTCACTGGCCACACCCACCGCCACGCCCCCCACGTTCTTCACTTCTTCAATTTCCACGTAGCCATCGCCGAACCCGAGAAACTGGTGCCCTTTAAATTCGGCCGACGCCAGAATGCGCTGGATGAGGATCGCCTTGGAAAAGCTTTTGTAATCGTCCAGCGCGCCATACACGCCCCCTTCGAAGTATTGCGTGATGCCCAACAGACGCGCCTCTTCCTTCATGAAAACCTCATCGGTTCCGCTGGCCAGGTACATCTTGAGCCCGCGGTCCCGGAGCTGTTCCAGTAGCGCCCGCGCTCCCGGAACCAGATAATCCTCCGGATCCACCTGGCCTTTCTTCAGCGCCTCGATGCGTCCCTTAATCTTCTCCCACAGCCGGTCAAGATACATCTCCTTGTACGCCAAAGGCGCCAGCGGTCGGCCTCCACGCTGTTCCACGGCGTCGCCCAGCGCCATCATCTGATAGATGGTTTCCTTGCCGGTCAACCGCCAGACAAAATCCTCCACCACTGCTTTCAACTGCTCTTCCGTTTCGCCGCTGTTCAATTCTGCCAGGATCTCCACCATCATGGGCACCATGACGTCCATCCATCCGGAACGGATCAGCGAGAGAGTCCCATCGAAATCGAACAGCACCACTCGGGCATTTCGGGCCGAAGCACCCGGCCTGATGTTTTCGACCATTCATTTCATTGTAGGGTGCGGGCTAGCCAAGCGCCGCGCGGCTTTGAAGCGCGCCTGAGAGGCCGGGTGATCGCAAGCCCTCATCCGCTTCCACCGAACCCTCGCGTGTCCGATGTCTGGACCTCCCGAACTGGCGATCTGCTCTATCTCATTGTGCTACCATCGTCTTACATGGCGGGGTTTGGGCAGTGATAGAAGTCCTTCCGTCTATTCTTGCGGCTAACTTCGCCCGCTTGGGCGACGGCATCGCAAGTGTCGAGCGTGCAGGGGCTTCCATCCTCCATGTGGATGTAATGGATGGACACTTTGTCCCCAACATCAGCATCGGCATCCCGGTGGTTGAGTCCATCCGGCAAATCACCCGGCTCAAGCTCGAAGTTCACCTGATGATCTCCGATGCCGACACTTACGCTCCCCGCTTCATCCAAGCCGGCGCCGACCATATCCTGGTCCACCAGGAGGCCTGCCCGCATCTGGACCGGACCTTGCGCCTGATTCGCGATCATGGCGCGTTGGCGGGCGTGGTGCTCAATCCCGCGACTCCTATTTCAACCTTGAGCGAAGTCCTCCACTTGGTGGATCACGTGCTCATTATGAGCGTCAACCCGGGATTTGGAGGGCAGCAGTTCATCCCCAACGCTCTGAATAAGGTTCGCTCCCTGGCACGCCGGCGCAAGGAGTTAGGGCTCGATTTCATGATCGAGATCGATGGCGGCGTCGCGTTAGATAACGCCCCCGATATTGTGCGTGCAGGGTGTGAATGGCTGGTAGCAGGGTCATCGATTTTCCACACCCCCGACCCTGCGTACGCGTTTTCGGAATTGCAGCGGGCGGCGCGTGAAGCCGCGATGGTCAGAGTTTAATTCGGTTTATCTACTATGGCTCGATACATTTTGATTGTGACGCTGATGGCAGGCTTGTTGTCGTCCTGCGGTTTTCGCCGCCACAAATACGACGATCCCATCACTAAGGACACCAAGCAGCCCGACAAGGTGCTCTACGACCGTGCCATTAACGATATCGAGCACGGCCGCTATGAGGTCGCCCGGATCACGTTAAACACGTTGATCAACACTTACGATCAGAGCGAGTTTTTGGCCAAAGCCAAGCTGGCTATAGCCGACAGTTGGTATCGTGAAGGCGGCGCCTCCGGGCTCGCGCAGGCCGAAGCCGAGTACAAGGATTTCATCCTGTTCTATCCGACCATGGAGGAAGCCGCCGAGTCGCAACAGAAGATTTGCCTCATTCACTACCGGCAGATGGAAAAGTCGGACCGCGATTCCAACCAGGCCCTCCGCGCCGAGGATGAATGCCGCACGCTCATCACGCAGTTCCCCAATAGCAAGTTTGTTGCGGAAACCCAGCAGCTCCTGCGCAATATCCAGGAAGCCCTCGCCGATGGCGAATTCAAGGTGGGCGCGTTCTATCTGAAACGAGGCGACAACTCCGCCGCCGGCAACCGCTTCAGCCATGTGGTGGATCAGTATCCGCTCTACAGCAAGGCGGACGAAGCGCTGTGGGATCTTGGGCAAACCTACGAACGGCTGGATGGAAAAACGGGCAACCGCTTCCGCAAGCAAGCCGGCGACGCATATGCGCGCCTGGTCAAGGATTACCCCCTGAGCGGCTTCGCGGACGATGCCAAGAAGCGCCTGAAGGACATGGAACTGCCCATACCCGAAGCCGACCCGGCGGCGCTGGCGCGCATGAAGTGGGAACAAGAGAACCGGCAGCGCCCCGGAATTTTTGCTCGCAGCACCGGGTTCTTGAAGCGCGGACCGGATGTCAGCGACGCGGCGCATTCCGGTGCGCCCGCCATGACGCCCGTCAAGCCCGCAATCCCGCCCAGCGTCCCGCAGACCGCCGCTGCTGGAACGAACACGTTCACGGGCGATGTGACCGCTACCACTGTTAGCGGGCCTTCCGCCCTCGACACCCAGCCCGACGCGCGCGCGAATCCGCCCGCGGCAGCCGACGGCGCTAAAGCCGACAATTCACAAACCCAGCAGACCGCGTCCACCACCGACACCGCGAAGAACAAGAAAAAGAAGAAGGACAAGAAGCAAAAACAAGCTCCGGTCATCCCCGGCAATCCGGCAACACAGCCATCCGCGACCTCGACGTCTAATTAGATCCCGATGAGCCGCATTCTGCTGGCTGACGACAGCCCTCACGCACAGCGTATGGGCGAACGAATCCTGCGCGAAGAGGGCTTTGAAGTGGTCAGCCTCACCGATGGTGATGCCGCTCTGCATCGCCTCAACGATGTCGATCCCGACCTGATCCTCGCCGACGTGTTTCTACCGGCCAAGTCCGGTATGGAGCTTTGCCGCCAAGTTAAAAGCGATCCGTCCAAAAGGCACATCCGCATCGTCCTTACCGCCGGATTGCTCGAGCCCTTCGATGAAGAAGAGGCCAAGCGCGCCGGCTGCGACGCAATTTTGAAAAAGCCGTTCGAGGCCTCCCGCTTGCTCGAAACCATCCAGCCGCTGGTCAAGGAAGCTCAGATCGCGCGCGGAGCCCTCGCTCAGACGGCGTCTGCCGCAGCCGCGCCTGCCCCGGCCGAAGACCAAGCGGCCGCTCCAGCGCCAGCGCCCGCTGTTGTCCCGCAACCTCAGGTCGATCCCGAGCGCGTCCGCGCAGCCGTCACCCTGGCGCTCGACGCCGCGCTGCCTGCCATGATCCAGGAAATCACCGAGCGAGTGCTGATAGCATTAGGTCATTGATCCAAATTCCTATACAACATGCCCGACAATAGCTTCGATGTGGTGTCCAAAATTGACCTGGCGGAAGTGAACAACGCCATCCAGCAGGCGCTCAAAGAAATCCAGACGCGCTACGACCTGAAGAATTCGAAATCCGAAATTCAGCTCAATGAGAAAGATCACAAGATCCTGCTGGCTAGCCAGGACGAATTTAAACTCAAAGCCGTTACCGAGGTGCTGGAGCAAAAACTGGTCAAACGCAAAGTACCTTTGAAAGGCCTGACCTTCGGCGCCATCGCTCCTGCGGCCGGATCCAGCGTGCGGCAGGAGATTTCTCTCCAGCAAGGCATTCCGATCGAAAAGGCGCGCGAGATCGTCAAGATCATCAAGGACAGCAAGAAAAAAGTGCAAGCGTCCATCCAGGGCGATTTGGTGCGCATCTCCGGCAAAGATCGCGACACCCTGCAAGAAGTCATCGCGCTGCTGCGCGGCCAGGACTTCGGCATCGACATGCAGTTCACCAATTACCGCACCAACTGATGGCGCGCCGCATCGAATCGCTCTTTCTCGCCGGACCGGCCGGAAAGTTGGAGGCCGTGCTGGAGGAGCCCGAAGAGGGAACGCCCCGTGAGGCCGTGTTGGTGTGCCATCCCCATCCGCAGCACGGCGGCACCATGCACAACAAGGTGGTCTACCGCATCGCGCGCGGGATGCGCCGCGGCGGCGCAGTCGTCCTGCGCTTCAACTACCGCGGCGTCAACATGAGTGAGGGCCGCTACGACCAAGGTATCGGCGAAAGTGAAGACGCCCGCGCCGCATTACAGTTCTTGCGCGGCCGCTACCCGGAGTTGCCCTTTTCTCTGGCCGGTTTTTCATTCGGATCGCGCATCATTCTTAAGCTGGGTTGCGAGCTCGGCGCCGCAAACCGGCTCCTCGCGGTTGGATTTCCCGCAGGCATGTCGGGCAGCGACGGTTTGGGCCAGTGTGAGACCCCGCGCGTCTTCATCCAAAGTACGCACGACGAGTTCTGCCCGGTTCCCGCCGTGGAGGCTTATTATGCCGCCCTCCCCGAACCCAAGCGATTGATCTGGATCGAGGCCCAAGACCATTTCTTTGCCGGCGGACTGGACAAATTGGAAGAGGCGGTACTCGGAGTGGCGCAGGAACCGCTGGCGCGCACTCGATCGCTGTAGCGCGTAGCCACCATGCAAATAGCGCGTCACCTCGCCCTATCCGGAATTTTCCTCGCCATCGCATGCAGCCACAGATCGGAGATCAACCGGCCCGAGAGCGTTCCACCGGAGGCCGTTCTTGTTAGCGGCAAAATGGGGCGCTGGTGGCAAATGTGCCGCGCCGCAAACGCTGGCGATGTGATTTATTGCCGCATTTGGAGCGCGGCGGGGCTAATCCGATACGACGATCAGTTCGTTCCTTATGACGCCGCGCCGATGCCAACCATCGAGGAACTTAGGATCGCATCGCATCCGGCGTTGGCCGGACCTGACTGGGTCGTCCTCACAAATAAGCGCATACTTCTTCCCAAGTCGCACTTCAACGATCTGAAGAAGCACCTCGACTCGCTAAGCAATAAAGTTATCCCCGCTCAATAACACGCGTGTCCCCAACACGCGCGGGCGGCCGGAATTGTCAACACTATTTTTTAACCACTTCCGTCCTGTTCCCACCCATTCCGCCGTTATTCATGGAAAGTTAACACTAATTGAGAATTATCGTCAGAAAAGCGAAAGAAAGTTCTTGACAAAGATCGGCGCCCGTGATGGAATCGATCACAGCTCCGTTTATCTCTTTGAGTCGTCCTTCTGCTGCGGCGGCTTCTTTTCCGGCACAGCCGGCAGGGGTCGGCGAGGGTGAATTTTCTTCTCTTCCTCGATCTTGGGAGGAGCTGGGTGATGGGTTACGGCTACTTCTCCGGCTGGTTCCAAGTTGAATTCGCCTGACGACGAGGCATCGTCTTTTGAGGCCGATTTGGATGGATCATCTTGCATGGCGGCCACTCCTATAAACAAGTCTATCGCTGTTCGCCCGGCGTAAGCCGCTGCGCCTGTTGACAGCGGCCTCCAGAGTGGAGATGCTTTATGGCTAACAAATCTCCTGACCAAGGAAAGCGAGCCGGAACCGTTGCGCCCGGCGCGCCGCTTGAGCTAAAACCGCCAGTCGCCAAGCCCGTAAAAGTACAACATTTCCCGGCTCCGCCTCGCTATGAGAGACGCGAAAGAATACATCCTCGCCGCATTCTCCCGCGCGTTCGCGAAGGTCGCGAAAGAGAGTTTCACAGTCTCTCCGACCCCGTCGCGTTTTACCCGTTGAGGACGCTCGCCGCGCCGCGAGCCGCCACTGATGACGTAATTTTAGTAACGAATACGCCTCTGACTCAGCCTGCCCAGCAGCAACTCGCCTCCAGTGTGGGCGAGCCTAGCACCGCGATAAACGGCAGCGTTGTAATGTACACCGGGAATTGGTACGCGGCGCGCTCGCTGGATGGCGGAAAGACATTCGATTTTATCGATCCATTCCGCTCTTTCCCCGACCCGCCCAACCTCGGCTTTTGCTGCGATCAGGTGGTCAACTATATTCGCGCCATCGACACCTTCGTTTGGCTGCTCCAGTATGGTCCGAACTCCGGGCCGGACGCCGACAATATCCAGCGTCTGGCGTTTGCCACGACGGCCGACATAAAAAACGGAAACTGGCGGCTGTTCGATATCTCCACCCAAGCCCTGGGTGTCCCTGGCCAATTCCTGGATTTTCCCGACCTGGCGGTGGGTGCGAATTTCCTGTATGTAACCACCAATATTTTCACGCCACAGGGCCAGTCCGCCGGCGCCGCCGTGGTCCGCATTTCCATCGCATCCATCAGCCAAGGCCCTGTATCGGCCCAGCGTTTCATCTCTCAAGATCTGAACAGTTTTCGCGTCGCGCAGAACTCCGGTACCACCGCCTATTTTGCCGCCCACGAAGATACCAGCACGTTGAAGGTGTTCTCCTGGGACGAATCGGCTGCTCAGCCCGTTTCCACCAGCGTTGGAGTGGCGCGCTGGATCGGTGGCCAAGGCTACCAATCCCGAACCCCCGACGGCGGGCGGTGGCTGGACCGCGTGGATCCGCGAATCACCGGAGCAGTTCTCGCTGATACCGCCCAAGGCGGCGAACTGTGGTTCGCCTGGTCGGTGGATCGCAATTCCAACCTCCGCCCGCAGCCATTCGTTCAGATTGCCAGAATCGCGGTAAACAACCTGACGTTGCTGGACAACATCAATATCTTCGATCCTGATTCCGCAATCGCTTACGGAAGCCTCTCTTCCAATGCCAATGGCGAAGTGGGTTTGTCTTATATGATTGGGGGCGGCTCGCGCTTTCCGTCCCATAGCGTCGCCATCCTCACCGGAACACGCAAGGACGTTGTCACCGTTGCCGGCGACCGCGCCCCGACAGACTCGCAATGGGGCGATTACTTAACAGTCCGACCCGTCTTGCCCGACCGGAAACTGTTCGCGGCCACCGGCTTCACGATGAACGGGACCGGTGACGGCTCCAACCGGGATGCCACGCCACGATTTGTCGTCTTTGGGCGAAGCGGCGAGGCCGCCGCTCTTATTCCAGGCATTCCCGCCGTGCCCGTCCCCACCCAGCCCACCGCCCCTCCCGTCGCACCCGGTCCCCTTCCGCCGGTTGCCGCTGCCGACGGTGCGCCCATCACGGATGTGAATACGCTGCCGGTTGTCAGCCCCGCGGTTGCCCAAAAAATCAAGGCTGCCGCCGGTCTCGGCGCTCAGCCTCAGGCCCAGCCGCTTGCGCTTGAAACCGCGCTGGTCGCGCCACCCGAACTCGACAAGCCGGGCACCGAACGCTGGCCTGTAAAGACCGGCCAAGACAAGGATCGCGCCAAAGTTGGAAAGAACGTCATCAACGGCCACGACCTTGGCGCGGGCATCGTCGAGGCCACTATAGAAGAACTCGTGAGCCTTCCTCGTCCACCGGGCTTGGTCGAGGCCAGCCTGGATCCCCCGCAGTTCAAGGATGTCCGCGACGGCGTCACGGAAGTCACCATTTGGAGAATCGAAGCCACCATCATCGCCATGAAGCACGAGGCAGACGGCGACTATCATTTAGTTCTCCAAGGCGCCAGCGGCGTGGAAATGGTCGCCGAAATTCCAACTCCTACCACTCAATTTATAGGTGACAGCCCTTGGCTGGACAATATAGCCGCCGCTCGCCAGCAAGTGGACGACAAACTCGTTCGCACCCTCTCTCCTGCGGATTTCGCGCTCATGAACGGTAAATTTGTTCCCCATCCAGCGATGACATTCCAGCCGCTCGCGATGGCCGACCCTCGGCTGTCGTTCCAGACTCCGCCTCCTGGCTCGAATGCTCAGCAGCCTTTATTCGCCACCAAACTCAACCCTACGCAGGCCCGGATCACGGGCGTCGGTTTCTTCGATCGGGCCCACGGCGCCACCGGAGCCGCGCCCAACGTGATCGAGCTTCATCCGGTATTGAAAATCGAATGGATCTAGCGAACGTTAATTGAAAGGAAGGAAGCAATGAACTACTTCGAGCAGTTCTTCGGCATCGCTCCTGATGGTGGTAACGGTCTAACCGAACTCGTCATCTCCGTTACCCTCCTAGCAATCGCAGGATTCGCCTTGATGAGGTACGTTAGACGCCGCCGCGCGATGTAAAGAATTCGCCACCCGAAATCACGATCGGCGCGCGTTGGCCAAGTCCCCGCCGACGACCCGGAAGCGGGCCTTTATTCCGCACCGCGGCCGACAAGAGCGGCACGCTGACCAGCAATTTCATGTGGCAGCAGGACGCTTACCGCATGATCCGGCGCCGCGCGCGCCGCCGGTATTAAGACTCAGATCGGAAACCACCCGTTCCGCGCGACCGGCATCACCGCGTACCTGAAAAACCCGAACAGCAAGCTGGAAGTGGCGCAGCACATCGCCGCCCACGAAAGCCCGCGGACGACGAAGCTTTACGATCGAAGTTCTCGATGGATGAAGTAGAAAGGATAAATATATAAAAATGCTGTACTTCCAATTTAGCGCGTAGTACGTAGTATTAACTACGTACTACCGCGCTTGACACAACGTACTGAACAGGTTTAGCACAACAACTTATGTGCGGTACGTTGCTAGAAGCACCCGTCCAGCACAAGTTTTGTACATCCCTCCCGACAGCTCAACAGCAGGCAGCACGAGAAGCCGCGGACACTTGCGGCGTAGTGCTCCACATCAAGTCAATCAGGATCGAGCCAGATTGTGTCGTGCTTACCGGCTTGATCCTTTCCACCGCCATCGTTTTTGAGCACGCAGGTCAATTCCCCGCCTACTTGCAACCCCGGTCAATCGGCAACCTGCATCTGACCTGGAGCAGTCTCCTCCACCCCAACACCACCGACGACATCGGCTATCTGGTGTTGCAGACGCCCGTGGCCGTCGCCGACTCCCTTCCGGAGTCCGAAGACGGCAACTCCTGCTGGGTGGCTCTCACCATTCAGCGCAACCTTCACAGTTTGAAGCCAGGTTCCATCGGCGCCGTCTGTTGCGCCCGCTGCAACCGGCCCATATCGCCCCAGCGATTGCTGGCGGTGCCCAACACAAGAATTTGTACCAATTGTAAGCAGAAAAAGGAGAAAAACACATGATCGAAACAAGCGGTGAAGTTGCCGTTAAGAGATTGCCAGCCCTTGAAGAAGCGAGCAAGGCAGCCGCAGCTGAAGTAGCAAATACCGGCGCCTTCTCAATACCAGTCATCGTCTTCCGCCAGGGTAAGCGAAACGTCGTCACCGGCGCCCTGCCGATGAGCTGGGTGCGGAATCGGCTGGAGACAAAATCCGCAAAACCCGCCAAGAGGGGCGGCTCAATGCCAGACGCGCAAGCGGCGTGGAACCGCCCCGAGATCCCCGAGCACTCGCAGGCGATCGCCAAATATATCCTGGACAATTACGATAAGGCTTACATCATCCCGCCGATATCGTTGAACATCCAGCACAAGGTAAATCTCTACATCCCGGATTACGCGGCCGAATTCCTTCCGGGCTATTTGGTCATTCCCGGTTCCGCTACGCTCGCCATCACCGATGGGCAGCACAGGAGAACGGGCATTGTGCAAGCGTTGGACCAGATGACCGCCGCGTCTGCGGCGCAGTTCGGTAACGACGCGGTCGCCATCATGGTTACTTGCGAAACCGAGATCAACCAGGTCCACCAGGACTTCGCCGATTGCAGTAAGACCAAACCGCTGCCCCCAAGTTTGCTCGCGGTCTATGATCGCCGAAACCCCGCCAACAGATTGGTCAGTGACCTTGAAGCCATGTGCCCGCTATTCAAAGGGCGCATCGACCCAACCAGCAAGACGCTCAGCAAAAAATCCACCTTCCTATTTCTGGCGAACCAGCTCCGTCAGCTCGTCAAGGAGCTTCTCGCCGGCACCTACGCCATTGCTGACGTAGAGTTCGAGAAACGGGCGCAACTGCTTCTCGGTCAGGAGGACCAGTACAACGAGGCTCTCCAAAAATTTGTGGAGTACGTCAATTACATCAGTGGCTTCACCCAGGACCCTGCCACGGGCGAATGGAAGTCCGATCCCTCCATAAAGCCCATTCCGGTATGGAATGAGATAGCCAAGCTTCCACTAGGTACCCTTCAAATCAGCCAGGT
>Ga0209062_1000776_pt1 | contig 77595 bp, 67 predicted proteins | sample Coa_R2_2_FD_187158 | JGI IMG/M metagenome (GOLD analysis project Ga0209062, IMG submission 187158) | Surface soil microbial communities from Centralia Pennsylvania, which are recovering from an underground coalmine fire - Coalmine... | ecosystem: Environmental > Terrestrial > Soil > Unclassified... | reverse complement strand
CCTTGGCGAGGGCCTTGATCGCTTGGATGCAGTCTTGCGGGCGGCGGCAGCCGGTCAAGGGCGATTGGCGCGCGTTTAATCGCGCGCCAATCGCCGCTTAGGCGGTCGAGACCCTTGACCGGCTGCCGCCGCCCGCGACAAAGAGCATCCAAGCGATCAAGGCCGCGAGTGATCGCGGGTTGGCCGCTTTTCACGTCCTGCCCCACTCGAAATTCAAAAGAGTGATATTTATCTCGTCACCGAGGCTTTTCGAATCAGCAAAGCGAGCTACGGCCTCATCGATAGAAACGGGGCCAGGCTCAGGATTACGGGCGGCGCATTTGGGCAAGCGGGCTCGCGTTCGTCGGGCACGCTGAGTGTCATAGACGACTTGTATTTTGGCGTGCGTCATGTGAAGCAACTCGCGCCGGATCTTTTTGGGCCGAGGCTTGGATCCCGAATTGTTCCTGAGGCTGACAGCCTGCTGCGGCTGATGGAGTCCAGGTAGGGCGGTTGAGCGATAGCGAAACCCATCCTTCGGGCTCATGCCTCTGCGTTCGCAGCCGGCTCCAGCGGCGGGTCCCACGGATACCGCCGTCGCTCATGGGGAGGCCGTTGCCGTAGCTGATCCAGCGGGAGATGCCGCGAACCCGGTGCCAGCTGATGGACCCGCGCATAGAGCTCCGCGGTCAGGGCCTGCCGATCGGCCCTCGATGCAAGTTCAGCGAACGGCACCATGGCGCCTACGTGGACCCGGACGGTCGCGCCGACAAAGTTTCGCAATTCGGAGACCAGGAGCGCCAGCCGCATTGTCACGCTGTAGCGGCTCACGAAATGAAATAGCAGGCTGTTCTGCCCCTCGAAATAGACCGGGAGCACCGCGGCTTGCGCCTGCTGGATCAGCCGGGCGGTGAACGTCTTCCACGGCAGTTCCTCCGCCTTGCCGGCAGGATCGTCTGCGGTCGCAACCCCGCCCGCCGGGAACACGACGATCGTTACGCCCTCCCGCAACAGGCGTCGCGCCGCGTTGCGGGATTCGACGTTTGTCTTGATTGCGTCCCGGCTCCCGGAGAAATCGATCGGCAGCGCGAGATGGCGGATCTCCGGCACCTTCAGCAGGTCGCTGTGGGCGAGGATGCGACAGGGACGGCCGAGTTGTTCGGCGAGCGCCAGTATCGCAATGCCGTCGCCGATGCCGAACGGATGATTGGCCACAATCACCAGGGGCATTTCGCGCGGCACGGCGACCGGCCAACGGCCGGCATCGGGGGCGCCGCTGTTGATCTCGAGCGTCGTCCCGATCATACCAAGCAGCTCATTCATCATGAGCGGGCTTTTGCCGGCGACCTCCGTGCGCCAGGCACGGTAGATCGGCAACAATCGGCGCCTCCCCGAGAGATCTTCAACTGCGTGCATCGCCCAGCGCTTCCACCATGGGTCGTGCGGCGATACGTAGGTGAGGATCTGAGACTCGGCGGACATGCTGGGTTGGGGCCGCAGTAAGGGTCGCTGCTTCTACCATGCGGGTTTCACGGCCAAAAGCTTGACGGCGTAGGGCGCGTGGGGCGGATAAGCGCAGCGTATGCTTTTGCGCGAAATAGCGCTTCAATTATTGGGCGGAGGCGGAGCGAACTTCCCTCCCTTGCTTGCAGGGAGGGCGGCTCGTGCCGCCAATCCGTGCCGCAAGGCCCCTCCCTAGCTTAAGTAAGGGGCGGTCGGGCTGCTAGCTTAGCTTGGCCCCAGCCTGCTCAAGGCGCGGCTGGCAAATCGACCGGCTCGTGGATCGAGCCGACCAGCGGCGTGGCCAGGCGCCGGGGCCGCTTTGTCGCGCAATATGATGGGCACGGCCGGGTGTGGACGGAGTGTGATCGCCGCCCGGCGGGCGATGCGCGCGTGCGGCACCAGTTCTATGCGATGGCGAGAGCAATCTTGACCATCTGGTGGCCCAGGAGCGCGCCCGGGCGCATACGTCCGCCGGCGCCAAACAGGGGATATTCAAAGGGCGCGCGGTCGAGGCCGCACCATCTCTCCGCGGCGTCCCTTGCCAGGTTTGTGGCCCCGCAAGGCAGGATTTGCTGCGGCTGAAGCATCTCGCTGTAAAACTCCGTCTTGACCAGATCTCGCGGAGGTACAGCGTCCACCGCGAAGATTGCACCGGCAGGCGTGCGCTCTGCCACCTGCGACCACAGCGAATCCCTCGCGTGACGGGTGAGAAAGAGTTGCGTCAGCCCGGGATCGAGACGGCCGAGCGCGTACCGACTCTGCTTGCGATCCACAAGATCCATGGAGACCAGCATCGCGCCCACCGAGCGCGTGGCGTCGCTCAATTGCACAAGCGCCTGCTGCCATAACGTGGGATCGGCCATGCCGTCGTAGATCGCACCAATCAGCTCGTGAACGCGCTTCTCGCCGAGGTTCATTTGCGCTCGCCCTCGCCGATGCAATATCTGCGGAACTTGGAACTTGCGGTTTGAAAGGGCCCGGCAGGAGCTACTTAATGCAGAAGCAGGGAGCGTCACTGAAATCGCAACTCGTTGGGGCTTCGGTCATCTAGGCCGCTTCGCTGTCGAATACCGCAGGCGCTTTGGCGAGAGCCCTTCGGAAACACTCAGGAGGCGCTAGCGGGTGCGTTCCCGTCCGCCTTTTGCGGGGCATTATCCGGCTGTCATTGGCGACTATTCGCGTCCGTGTTAAGACGGCGGCAGCGCGGCCCACCGCGCTTTTTGAACAGGATCGAATGATGAAGCTTGCCAACCAGGTCGCGATCGTCACCGGCGCCGGCCGCAATATCGGCGAGGCGATCGCAAAGACATTGGCTGCTGAAGGCGCCAAGGTGGCGGTGCTCGACCTCGACAAGGGCCGCGGCGATAAGGTTGCGGCGGAGATCACGAAAGCCGGCGGCGAGGCGTCGGCGTTCGTTGCCGATGTGGCGTCGGAGGCCGATATCGCCCGTGTCGTCGCCGCCGTCGTCGACCGCTGGGGGCGCATCGACATCCTGATCAACAATGCCGCCATCTCGGACAACAAGAGCCTTCTCGACATCACCAGGGAGCAGTGGGATGCGGTGATTGCGGTGACGCTCACCGGGCCGTTCCTGATGAGCCAGCAGGTGGCGCGCCGGATGGTCGCCCAGGGCTCGGGCGGCAAGATCGTCAATATCGGCTCCACGTCAGGATTTTTCGGCCGCTCGCGCGCGGTGGCCTATGCTGCCGCTAAGGGCGGGGTCGCAAACCTCACCCGCGCGATGGCGGTGCAGCTCGCGCCCTACAAGATAAGGGTCAACGGCGTAGTGCCGAACAAGATCGGCTCGCCGGTGGGCAAGGATGAGTTCGATCCGACGCGTCCGGTCGTTAACCTGGTTGGGCGGCCCGGCGTGCCGCTCGACATGGCCCGCGCGGTGCTGTTCCTGGTCTCGGAGGACTCGGAATTCATCGACGGCAATATGCTCTTTGTCGACGGCGGTGTGAGCGCCATGATGGTCGGGGAGAAGGCCCGGTAATGCCGCGCTACCGGATCGGCGTCGATGTGGGCGGCACCCATACTGACCTCGTCCTGCATGACGTGACCACCGGCGCGCTGCGGGTGGAGAAAGTGGCGAGCACGCCGGGCAACCCGGCCGCGGGCGTGCTCAATGGTATTGCCAATCTCATCAAGGCGGGCGTCGATCCGGCGGAAATCGATTTCTTCGCCCACGGCACCACCATCACCACCAATGCGCTGTTGGAGATGCGCGGGGCCAAGGTGGGGCTCTTGATCACCAAGGGCTACCGCGCCGTCCAGGAAATCCAGAATCAAGCCCGCGACGGCAATTTGTTCGATTACTTCTACCAGAAGCCTGCGCCGATCGCGCCGCAGAGCCTCACGCGCGAGATCGCCGAGCGCACGGACTATCTGGGCAACGTGCTGATTCCGCTCGATTGCGACGAGGTGCGGCGCGCCGCCCGGCAACTCAAGGCCGCGCGCGTGCAGGCCATCGCGGCGTGTTACCTGTTCTCCTTCATGAACCCGGCGCACGAGCAGGAGACCCGCGCGATCGTCATGTCCGAGTTTCCCGGCGTCCACGTGTCGTTGTCCAGCGATGTGCTGCCGCGGGTGCGCGAATGGCCGCGGCTCTCGACCACGCTGGTGAACGCCTATCTGGAGCCGGTGCTGGTGCGCTACCTCGACGATCTCAACCGTGGCCTCGACGCAATCGGCATTCGCACCCGCCAGCGTTTTCTGATGCAGTCGAACGGCGGCGTAATGCCGTTCGCAGCCGCGATTGCCGGGGGCAAAACGGTGCACACGCTGCTCTCCGGGCCGGCGGCCGGCGCGCAGGCTGCGGCGCGTCTGGCGCGCGCCCTCTCTTCCTCCTTCTCCCTCCCCCCTTGTGGGGGAGGGGCGGGGTGGGGAGGCGTGCCGCGGGGCGGCCTCGTCACCCTCGACATGGGAGGCACCAGCGCGGACATTGCATTCATCGAGGGAGGCGCGCCGCTCGAGGTCACCGAAGCCGTGATCGCTCGCCGCCAGGTTGACGTGCCGGCGCTCGATCTCGCCACGATCTCGGCCGGCGGCGGCTCCATCGCGGCGGTCGATAGCAGCGGATTCCTCACCGTCGGGCCGACAAGCGCCGGCGCCGATCCGGGGCCCGCCTGCTATGGCCGCGGCGGCACCCAGCCGACCGTGACCGACGCTGATCTCATCTGCGGCTTTCTCAATCCGGATTATTTCCTAGGCGGCGTGCAAAAGCTCGACATCGGCGCGGCGCACAAAGCCTTGCAGAAACACGTTGCGGCTCCGCTGCGCATGGGCGTGCGCGAAGCCGCGGCAGGCGTCCGCCGTATCGTCGATATCCGGATGGCGGATGAAGTGCGCGTGTTGGCGGCGAAGCGCGGCGTCGATCTCACCGCATTCACGCTGCTTCCGTTCGGCGGCGCCGGCGCAGTCCATGCCGCTGCCGTCGCCGGGGAACTCGGCATGACGCACATCCTGGTGCCGCCGCGGCCCGGCGCATTCTCGGCGCTGGGGCTCATCTCAACCGACGTGGTACACGACTACATGCGCTCGGAGCTGAAGCCGCTACTGCAGGTCGACGCGGATCATGTTGAGCGGATGTTCGCAGCTCTTGAGGCGAAAGCGCGCGCCGACATCGAGACCGAGGGGTTGGATGCGGCGTGCGCCCATTATTCGCGCGAACTGGATCTGCGGTATGCGGGCCAGGGTTACGAGCTGCGCACGCCGCTCGACGGTCTGTTTGACGGGCGCGTGTGCGCCGCCACGCTCGCTGCCGCGCGGGCGCGGTTTGACGAGCGCCACGCCCAGATTCACGGTCATAACGCGAAGGACCGGCCGGTGGAGATCGTGAGCTATCGACTGCGCCTGCGCGTCGAAGTGCCGAAATTCGAACAGCGCGAGGAGGCATCGTCGTCGCCCGCGCCTGCCGGGGACGCCCGCAAGGGCGAGCGCGAAGTCTGGTTCGACGGCACGCACGCAGTCATGACGGCGATCTACGAGCGCGACCGGCTTGATCCGGGCGCCATGTTGATGGGCCCCGCTATCGTGGAGCAGTTCGACGCCACCACCGCGATCCCGCCGGGCTGGAGCGCAACCATCGACGGCTTTCGCAATCTCATCCTGTCGAGTGCTGGCGAAAAATGCAGAGACAGGCGAACTGAGCCATGAACCATGCGCGCCATCATCGTTTGCTGGCGCGCGCTGCCCCATCGGTTGTCTAACGATCTGGCTCGGTCTGGACAACCAGAGCGCTGAGGCGCAGCATATGGCATTCGGATGCGAGGGGCGCATATGGCGCTCCTCCGTCAGGGAGGACCTCATGAGTACAACCTATCGCCGAGGGCGTACCCCCTCGCTCGATCTGGTGGCCGGTAACGGCCTGATTGACCGCCGCGCCTTGCTTGGCAAGGGCATCGCGGTCGCCGGCGCCATGGGAGCGGCCGGAACCGTTACGGGCGCCGCGGCCGAACCGCTCAAGGACGAGCAATGGAGCCTGGAATTCGGCTCGATCATGCCGCCGGTGCAGACGGCCTCGAAGTATGAAAAGGACGTCGTGCGCTCGCTCAGCAACCCGCAAGGCGAATTCCGCAACTCGCACGCGCGCACGCCTCATCATCTGCTCAACGGCACGGTCACGCCCAACGGCCTGCACTTTTCCATCAATCATTGCGGCGTGCCCGATATCGACCCGGCCAAACACAAGCTCGTCATTCATGGCATGGTGCGCCAGCCGCTCGAATTCACGCTGGAGCAGCTTTCGCGCTACCCGCTCGTCACCCGCATGGCATTCGTGGAATGCGCCGGCAACTCGGCCCCGATGTTTTCGAACCAGCCACTGCAGGTCACAGCCCAGGCTTTGCATGGTTTGGTCTCAAATGCCGAATGGACCGGCGTCAGGCTGTCGACGCTGCTCGACGAAGCCGGCATCGATCCGCGGGCGAAGTGGCTCATCGCCGAGGGCGCTGACGCCCAGTTCCTCGACCGCAGCATTCCGGTCAAGAAGGCCTACGACGATGCGCTCGTCGCGATCTACCAGAACGGCGAACATCTGATGCCCGGCAACGGCTATCCGATGCGCCTTCTCGTGCCCGGCTATCAGGGTAACATGAACGTCAAGTTCCTGCGCCGCCTCAAGGCGATCGATCAGCCGGCCTATACTTATTTCGAGACCAAGAACTACTCGCAGATTCTCCCGGGCGGCAAAACGTGGCGGTTCCACTTCCTGATGGAGGTGAAGAGCTTCATCACTCACCCGTCGTTCGGCCATCACCTCAAGGAGCCGGGCTACTACACCATTTCGGGCGTCGCCTATTCCGGCGCCGGGCGGATCGCCAAGGTCCTGGTGTCGGCGGATGGCGGCAAGAGCTGGGGCGAAGCCGCGCTGCAGGCGCCCGTCCTCGACAAGGCGTTCACCCGCTTCCAGATGCCGTGGCGCTGGGATGGCCAGCCTGCGATCCTGCAAAGCCGCGCCTGGGACGAGGCCGGGAACGTGCAGCCGCTGCGCGCCGAGTTTGTGGCGGCGCGGGGCGAGACCAAGCAGCCCCTTGCGAGCCCCCTGCTTTTCCCGAACCAGCACTACAACAGCATCACCAGTTGGGCCGTCGACAGCAAAGGGGAGATCAAGCATGTCTATGCGTAAGCCATTGTTGGCCTTCGCTGTGGCCCTGGCATTGCTGACCGGCGCCAGCTTCGCGCAAAGCCCCGGCAGCCAATCGCCGAATCTCGGCAAGCCTGTCTCCGAGGCGGACATCAAGGCGTGGGACATCTCCGTATTGCCGGACGGAACCAATCTGCCGCCGGGCAGCGGCACGCCGGCGCAAGGCGCAAGAATCTACGCGGAGAAGTGCGTGGCCTGCCATGCCGAAGGCGGCAAGGGCGGCGGCGCACCCGGCGCCGGGCCGCTGGTCGGCGGCGCGCCGCTCACCAACGGCATCGAGACAGCGAAGACAATCGCCAACTATTACGCTTATGCGACAACGGTGTTCGACTACATACGGCGCGCAATGCCCTACAACGCGCCGCGTTCCCTCTCGGATAACGAGGTCTATGCGCTCACCGCCTACATCCTCGCCCTCAACAAGCTGATCGGCGAGAACGACGTGATGGACGCAAAGACTTTGCCGCAGGTGAAAATGCCGAACCGGGACAATTTCATCTTGCCGTATCCGGATCGGATTTAGGCATATTCGTCATGTGGAAACGTCGTAGGATGGGCGCGCTTCGACAAGCTCAGAGCGAAGCGTGCCCACCCAGCCTGCAGCCTGGTAGGCACGGCGCACCGAAGTCGGGCTTACCGCACTTCGGCGCCAAAATGTGTCGAAATCGCCAATGGCCGATTTCGATGAGCGCGCCTTTGCCATCCTACAAGTCTGGTGACATAGAACATGCTAAGCGGCGCCGCTCTCTCCATCGCGCTTGTCATTTTATGCTGCACGGGCTTCTCCCACGCCCAAGAAAGCGCCTCCTACGGCCGCTGGGGCTTCGATGCCTCCGGGGTTGATCGGAGGGTCAATCCTGGCGACAGCTTCTTCGATTTCGCCAATGGGGCATGGGATGCCCGCACCGTGATCCCGGCGGACAAAGCGCGCTACGGCACCTTCGATGCGCTGACCGACAAGACGCAGGCGCGCCTGCGCGCAATTGTCGAGGAGGCGGCGAAATCGGGTGCGTCTCCTGACACTGACGTCGGCAAGATCGGCGCACTCTACAATGCGTTCATGGATGAACAGCGCATAGAGCAGCTCGATCTCGCGCCGATCGCCGGCGATCTTGCGGAAATCCTTAACGCCCGGAGCAAGACTGACATCGCGGTCCTGATGGGGCGTTCGAAGAACGGTTTCGGCGCCGGCTTGTTCAACATCGCAGTGGACGAGGACGAAAAAGATCCAACCCGCAATACCCTGCACGCCTCGCAAGGCGGCTTGGGGCTTCCGGATCGCGATTATTACTTGCGAGACGCTTTCCGGGACAAGAAGACAAAGTACCGGGACTATGTTGCGCGCCTGCTCGGCATGGTCGGCTGGGCGCAGCCGCAGCAGCGCGCCGATGACGTCGTTGCCTTTGAAACCCGAGTTGCAGAGGCGAGCTGGAGCCGCGCCGAGAGCCGCGATCGCGATAAGACCTATAACCCGTTGACGCTGGCGGAACTCGATGCCCTTGCGCCGGGCTTCGCGTGGTCCGCCTGGCTCGCGGCCGCCGACGCAGGCGGAGCGCACAGCATCATCGTTCGCCAGAAGACCGCCTTTCCCAAGCTCGCGAAGATCTTCGATGAGACTTCGCTTGAGACCCTGCAGGCGTGGCAAGCGTTCCGCGTCGTCGACCAGGCGGCGCCGTATCTTTCGGCGCGATTCGTTACGGCGCGGTTCGAATTCCGCGGCAAAGCGCTGGTCGGTCAGGCGCAGGAGCAGCCGCGCTGGCGGCGCGCCACACAGCTGATCGGCAGCTCGCTCGGCGAAGTGGTTGGGAGGGAATATGTTGCGCGCCACTTTCCGGCGGACTCCAAGGCCAAGATGGAGGAACTGGTCGATCAGTTAAAACGGGCGCTGCGCAGCCGGATCGAAAACCTGTCCTGGATGACGCCCGAGACCAAAGCGAGGGCGCTCGAAAAGCTCGCTCTCTTCGGGGTCAAGATTGGCTATCCGGACAAGTGGCGCGATTACACGACGCTGAAGATCGACCCTGCGGATCTCGTCGGCAATGTCCGCCGCGCGACGGCATTCCGGTGGGCTTACGCGGTGGCCAAGCTCGACAAGCCGGTCGACCGCGCGGAGTGGAGCACGACGCCCCAGGTCGTGAACGCCTATTACCAGCCGACCCGCAACGAAATCGTGTTCCCGGCCGGCATCCTGCAGCCGCCGTTCTTCGACCCGAACGCCGATATGGCAATCAACTACGGAGGCATCGGCGGGGTCATCGGTCACGAGATGACCCACGCTTTCGACGATCAAGGCCGCAAGTCAGATGGTCACGGCGTGCTCACCGACTGGTGGCAGCCGGCCGACGCGGCCAAATTCAAGGCGGAGGCCGCAAAGTATGGCGCCCAGTACGACGCCTACGCAGTCGCGCCCGGCGTGAATGTGAAGGGCGCTCAGACCATGGGCGAAAACATCGCCGACCTCGGCGGCGTCCTGCTTGCCCTCGACGCCTATCGGGCGTCGCTTAATGGTGCGCCCGCTCCGGTGCTCGACGGCTATACGGGCGACCAGCGCGTCTTCCTCGGCTGGGCGCAGGTCTGGCGGACCAAGTCCCGCCCGGACGCGCTGAAGCAGCAGATCACGAGCGACAGCCATTCGCCGGCGCGGTTTCGGGTTGACGGCCCGCTGCGCAACGTGGACGCCTGGTACGATGCGTTTGGGGTTAAGCCTGGCGACAAGCTCTATCTCAAGCCGGAGGATCGCGTCCGCATCTGGTGACGCCTCCCCGTTGGCGCAGCGCGCAATGGCGAAGCGCATTGCGCAGCGGGCCGGCGCATTGCGGAGCCTATCGTCGGCCGGGGAAAAGACCGCGGTAGCTGATCCGCGCAGGGTGGCGGCGGATTGCGCTTCGCTGATCCGCCCTGCGCTCCGGCAGGCAGGAGCGTATTTGGTTCAATAATCGCCTGGGAGGAGGCACGCTGATGTTGAAGCTCGCATTCACCATCCATTGCAATCGAAGGGCGTCCCGCATTCCAATCGCTGCCGGCGCAGCATTGTGGGCGAGCGTCGCGCTATGGACGGCGCCGCCGGTCGCTCGCGCCGAGCCCCCGGCAGCCGCCGGAATTCCCAATCTGGGGTCGATTGAATTCGCCTGGCTCGCTTTCGGCGTCCACTGGTTCGACCCACCGCCGGGATTGGGCCGCGGGCCGATCCGCCAGGATCCTGCCCATCCGTATCACGGCAATTTGGACGGCCCCGGCCAGGTGACGCCGGACATCGGCAACATCAAAGATCCGGTGCTCAAGCCGTGGGCCGCCAAACAGATGGAGGAGTCGAACGAGGAGGTGCTGAGCGGCAAGCGTGGCCTTCCCTTTGCGGCTCAATCGGTCTGCTATCCAGGCGGCGTTCCCGGCCAATTGCTGACTCCGGCTGAGCCGTTCTATTTCATCCAGAAGCCGGATGAAGTGTGGATGATCTGGCAGCGCGACCACATGGTGCGCCGCATCTACCTGACCGACAAACATTCCGAGACCGTCAAGCCATCATGGTTCGGCGAGTCGATCGGCCATTACGAAAGCGACGGCGCCCTGGTGGTCGACACCATCGGGCTCTCCGCACACTTGAGCTTTCTCGACTGGTACCGCACGCCGCACACCGAGAAAGAACACGTGGTCGAGCGCTACAAGCTGAGCGCCGACGGCAACCGCCTGGAAGCGCTGGTAACGGTCGAGGACCCCGATGCGTTCAACGAGCCGCTTTACATGGTCCAGCGCTGGCGCAAGGTAAGGAATCCCATGCTGGAGACGGTCTGCGCCGAGAACAACGGCGACCATTTCGGCAAGAACCTGTTTCCGATTCCCCACGCGGATAAGCCGGATTTTTGATTTCTCAGGCTGAGGCTTCTAACTCGTGATAGGCGGCACGCCTCCCTACTCTGTGGGAACGGCGAGGGTGGGGGCGTGCCGTAAGAAGCGTAAGTGCAATTACTGTGTTGTCGCTATTCTGTCGACACGGTGCCGGACAGCTTAATTCCGCCAACGAATAGCCAAAACGGCGCCTATCCGTAATGGCAATAAGTAACTTTCTCATAATTCGCATCTCGTTAATTAGGACCTTTTAAGCCGGCCTGCAATCCAGCAGGAACAGGGATGCGGCTGCGGCCGCGCGAGACGCGCCTGCTTTCTTCAAGTTCATGGGCCATGACGTCGTTACGATATCGCGGCAGTGTTGTCGCAGTTTACTCCAACGCTAAAATTTTGTGCAGCAGCGTGATCTTCCTCACACTCGGATCGCCGAACATCTGCAACTATGGCGGTGTTAGCAAAGTCCTCAAAGTCCTCTGTTCAAGAGAGGAGGGAAACATGCACAATGCTACATTTTTCTCAATACCATTAGCTTTATTCGGTCTCGCAATCGGCACTGCGCAAGCGGAGGTATGTTACAGGTTAAATCCGTTTGTCGATGTTCTCAGGCTCAGTCAAACTACTTTTGTGGAGCCGTCCACTGGGGGCTCCCATGCAGTCGTGTCAGGTAACTGGATTGCGCATGGCTTTTACACGCTTCCCGTCGTAGGAAGTTTAGAACTCGACTCAGGCAGCACCACCGTGACCCGGCTTGGAATTCACGGCACGCAGAAAACCGCCAACTTTTTTGCAGGGCACTCGAACTGCATTCTTGATGGAACTCCTGGCGGAAGTTGGTTCCTGAGCTGTAACGGCAGAGTTGACGGCATATTCAACAACTCTGGCCCCACCCTGTCGCCCGTTTCGTGCGTTGGGCTTCCCGCGTCGCTGGCGCAGGAAGCCGGACCGGAGGCAAGAGCGGCAGGTACGGCAGGCCGTTAAGGTGATGTGGGGATGAGGCTCGTCGCGGCGTCAGGTACTGCGGAAAAGACTGCGAACTGTCTTTTTTCCGACGTAGCCTGTCGAGTGCCGATCCGTTCCCGGCCAGCGCCGACACGGGGTGAGACGGGCCAGCAGCAATGAACCCCGATTCTGACTGCTCCCGTCCTCTACCCCGTGCTTTGCACGATCCCGCAGGCAGTCCAAGAGCGCCCGACGCGGCGCGTCCTGATGTTCAGCGTCAGGTGATGCGGGTCACACGGCAAGCCGTCGATTAAGTCTAATTTGGCCTCTAATTTGGCTGAGGGTGGTAGCAGACCCGGCGGATCAAACTTAATCGACAAAATCTCGACTTTGGCAGCAACTATGACCACGGCCAAGGAGCAAGAGCGATGGCGATCAAAAGAGGAAAAGTGCCAAGCAAGCCCGCTTCGCGCGGAGCGCGTCCCGCCGGCTTTACCGGAACGACACGCAAGATCGCGCGCTATGGCTGGAAGCCGGACCTGCCGGATCAGCGCGACCACACCTACGCGGTTCCGCCGCACGCGTTGGCAAAAATCTCGCCAAGCGTCGATCTGCGCGCTCAGTGCCCGGAGGTCTACGACCAGGGACGCATCGGTAGCTGCACGGCAAACGCGATCGCCGGTGCGCTCGAATTCGAGATGATGAAGCAAGGGCAGACCGCCTTCACGCCATCGCGGCTGTTCATCTACTACAACGAACGCGCCATCGAGGGCACGGTGGCCTCCGATTCCGGCGCCTACATTCGCGACGGCATCAAGTGCGTCGCAAGCCAGGGAGACTGTCCAGAGAGCGAGTGGCCCTATGACGATACCCCGGCGGATCCCAGCACCGGACTATTTCCGCCGGGCGCCAAGGCCGCGACGCAGCCGCCGCAGTCCTGCTATGACGATGCGGTCCAGCACAAGGCCTTGCAATATCAATCGGTCAATCAGAACCTCGTCGACATGAAGGGCTGCCTCTCTTCGGGCTATCCATTCATCTTTGGCTTTACGGTATATGAAAGCTTCGAGTCCGAAGACGTGGCCAGCACCGGCAACGTCCCCATGCCGACCCCGGGCGAACGGGTCGTCGGCGGCCATGCGGTTTTGGCTGTCGGCTACGATGACGACGAAGGAATGTTCATCTGCCGCAATTCCTGGGGCGCCGGATGGGGCGATGCTGGATATTTCTATATGCCCTACGCCTATCTCCTGGATGATAATCTGTCGGCCGACTTCTGGACGATCCGCCTGGTAGAGTAACCAATCGAGCGGCCGCCGCAAATCCGGCAGGTGGCCCGGTGGACGCCAGTCAACCCGATTGTACGCGGACAGTGACATCAAACCGGTCAACCGCTTGGCGTTGCCAGCTACGCCGCTGCTCGAACTCCAGTCGCACGACACCTGCCAGCGCGGCACGGAAGATCCAGCGCCGCACGCCGCCGGCGCCGAGCGCCTCGCTCGATACCGCAAAGGAACACTCGGCTAATTCCAGCGTGGGACCAGTGGTGGAACACGGTTCCCAACGATAGCCGGTCGTCGGATTTTCCGGCAATCGCAACTCGAAAGTATCGCCAACTCCCACGGCAAATTCTCTGCCGCTGTCAGCCTTGGTAATCTCGCGCATGTCGCGGCGCCTGGCCTGGCTCCCTGGTGGGACAGAGCAATCGCATTGACTGCGGCCCTCCCTCTCCCCGCAGGCAGAGCGAGAAGGGCCGCGTCAAGAGCGATAACCCTCCTCATAGGGGCGGAGTTCGCGGCGCCGCCGCGCGGACGTTCGTCGCCTACTGCGTCTGCGGATGCAGCAGCAATTTCTGGACGCGCCAATTGGCCGTCTCGGCGACATAAATCTCATTCTCCGACGGGCACGCGAGCGCGTGGGCGCCAGAGAATTGCTTGAGGTTGCGTCCCGAGCGGCCGATTACGCCGAGCACCTTGCCGTCAAGCGTCAGCTTGAAGACGCGCCCTGGAAAGGTGGACTCGCCGAGGAACATCACCTGGTTCGGACCGGGCGTGATGCACAGCGAGTTGGGCGCGCCGATTACTTGCGTGAGACGGTCGCCGGTTGGCGTGTTGCCGTAGACTGCCTTGGTGCCCGGCACGGGCGGCACGTCGACGGAGAACATGCGCAGGAACCTGCCGTCGGTATCGAATACCTGGACGCGGTGGTTTGAGCGGTCGCCCACGTAGACGTTGTCGTTGCGATCGATCGCGATGGCGTGAACCGTGCGGAATTGCCCGGGACCGGTGCCCGGCTCGCCCCATGACTTCACCCAGTCGCCGTCTTTGCTGTATTTGGCGACTCGCGAGTTGATATAACCGTCGGTAATGTAGATGTTGCCTTGCGAATCCCAGGCGACGTCGGTGGGCTGCCGGAACAGGCCGTCGATCGGAGGCAACGGCGGGTTCACGTGCTCCCAGGGCTTGGTGTCCGCGTCGGCCGATTCTTTGCGGCGGCCGAACACCCACACCACGCGGCCGGCGGGGTTGAACTTGACGATCATGTCGGAGCCCTTGTCGATGGCCCAGATGTTGTCGTCCTTGTCGACCCGCACGCTGTGGGCAAAGGACCAGGCGTACAGCCCCTTGCCGATCTCGCGCACGAACTGGCCATTGGCGTCGAATTCAAGAAGCTGCGCGGCGGCCGGCGCGTAGGCCGAGCCGGTGGCGCTGTTCGAGCGGGTGAACACGAATATGTGGCCCTTCGAGTTCACGGCCACGCCAGGCACCTCGCCGAAATTCATGCCTTCCGGCAGCTTGGGAAAGTCCGGCACCGAATCGAAGGCGATTTCAGGCGCAGTCTGCTGAGCCAGCGCCGGTCCGGCCAGCAGCGCAAAACATGCAATCATGAGTGCTTTCATGGGGTCCCTCCCTTGGGGCAGCCGCGCGCCTTGGGCCTCGCGGCTTGATCCGCTGTCGTTGTACCGCCAGGCGATGTTGCCGTCCACCATCCGCCTGCCGGCCGCCCTCAATTGCAAGCGCCGGACGCAGCAGCGAGGCGGCATGCACGTTTTCGCGATGTGAGATTTCCCACACTCGAACGACCGGCTCGGGGCACCAACCGATGAATTCGGACCAAATCCACGACATCGAGGGAGAAAAACCATGTTCATCAAACCCCAAGTCGCCACCCAGCAAGCCCCCAAAAAAGCGATCCCCCAGGTCTTCACTTCGCAAGTTCCCAAGAGCGACCCTTTCTTGTCCTCTTTGTCTTACTGTGTCGCAGCTCCCCCCCTGCCCGGCGGGTATGTCGAGGAAGTCGTCGAGTGCAAGGGCGAAGTCAAGCCATCCCTCCGGCCATGGGCGGTGAAGTCGGATGACGGACGCGTCGTGTACCATGAGCCCGGGAAATTCGGCGCGTTTTGCCGCCCCAGGCATAATTGGCTCAGGTACACGGGGGAAGTTAATGTCGGGCGCAGAAAGCTCGCCGAGACCGCTCTTGCCTACGTTATCTTGCACAATCCGCATCTGGTTGCTGCGGTGCTTCACAAGGTTTCAGCCGGAATAGTTCGGTATTGGATGCTCCGCAGGCAGCAGCTGGGCTATAAGGCCGACCTGGACCAGAAGATAGCGATCCAGAAGAAGGCGCCAACCTACCCGGTCGCCTGGCAGTCGCTCCACAAGACCAAAGACTACACCCACGGACCGAGCAGCTTCGGCCGAATGGGCAATGGCTTTCCCGCGCTCGACCTCGCCGTCAGACAGAATCTTGCCGCGCTGCACGGCAACTCCATCCCTCAGACGCTTAATGCCCACGACAATTTTTTGAGAGTGTTTTGCCATCTCGGGCCTGCCGATCTGGTGCCGGCGACCGCGCCCAGCGAAATCGCGAAATGGCTGCCAAACCGTCGGGACAAGAGCCCGGAAGCGACTGAACTCAAGCAGTTGTGGAGCAGCCACTCCGCCTCGTGGAAGCGGCTCGCCGATCTTGAAGAAAAAGTGCGGCCTTCGAGCATTTTCGATGAGAACACTCCGAGCGTGCGAGGCCGGGCGAAGGGAAAGCACGATGCTGCTGCGACTTACGCGCCTGGCCTTTTGCCGATAGATGCAGCCCCATATCTGAGCAACGCCTGGGCGCGGCTAAAAAACGACTGGCTCAACGATCGCGCTCTGCCGATCGAGCTGGAAGATCGGAAAAGGGGAATAGATCAGTTTCTGCCGGATCCGAGCTCGGCTTTCATGAAAGAGGTAAACGCGCACAACCTGATATTCGCAGCCGGACAATCCGGCACGACATCCACGCTCCTCCAGTCCGCGATGCTTTTCGGCAACCTGACGAGTGGGGAGGATCTCAAGACCTATCTGATGGCCATAGTCGCCTATCTGGTGGGGGGCGGCATGCACTCATGCCACGAACTGTTCAAGACAGCCCAACTCGTCGGCATCGAATACCGTGTCGGGGAATACGACAGCGCCATTCCCGAACACATTCGCGGGCACGAATTGTACAAAAAATGGAAGCACGAGTTCGCGGATGTCATCGGACCGGCCCGATTCCGGTGATCTCAGCCGCCGCACCGATCGCACGGGCGCTGTTCGCGGGCAGGCTCTGCCTACCCGCGCCCTTCCTCCACAAGGTTCGCAAGGCGCGCCGGATCGAGCAGCACCAGCGCGCCGCGGCGGCGGCCGAGAAGACCGGCGCGGGTCAGGCTGTTGAGTTCGCGCGTGACCGCCTCGCGATGGGAGCTGACGCGCGCTGCCAGTTCCGCATGCGTCGGCGGCGGCGAGATGACGGCCTCGCCGTTTGGCCCGGTGCGACCGAGGCGCAGCAGCTCGGCATAGATGCGGGTGCGCACGTCGAGCGTGCCATACTCGTTGACGCGGTTGGCCAGCATGCGGATCTGGGAGGCGAGCAGGGCAAGCAACTGATCGCAGAGATCCGGACAGGCATGCACGAGGCCGCGGAAAATCGCCGGCGGCATGCGGGCGATGATCGAATCCGTCACGGCCATGATGCCGGCTGACCGCGGCTGGCCGTCGATCGCGGCAAGTTCGCCGAAATATTCGCCGTCGCGGATGTCCCGCAGGATCGATTCCTTGCCGGCAGGCGTGCGAATCAACACGCGGAGGTGGCCCTGCGATACAAAATAGAGATCGCTGCCGCCGTCCTTGTAATCGAGCACCCATTCCCTGGCCTTGGCGCGGCGCCAGATGCACTGGCTGTCAAGCCGCCGTATCGCCTCGCCGTCGAGCGAGCGAAATAACGGAATGCGTGCCAGCGTCTCGGAATGGCGTATCATTGATCAAGATTCGCGCGGCGACGACGCCGCGGCGCGCGCCTGCGGCGCCCTTTCTGCTTCGCAACGAAGCGGATGCGCCTCACGCGCGATTGCGCCAGGATGAGGGATGCGGGCTTCGCGTGTCAAGTTGCCGACCGAGCGCTCGGTGCGGCTCGCGGCCGGGCTGGTCATGTATGCCTATGCGGCCTGCCACTTCATCAGTCATGCGACTGGGCTCTTCCTGCTCGATGCCCTCCAGGAGGTGGGCCACAATATCTTGCTGGCGCCCTGGCGCACGCCGGTCGGGCTCACGATTCTGCTTACGTGCTTTCTCGTCCATCTCGGCCTCGGACTGTGGGCGCTCTACCGGCGGCGCCACCTGCGCATGCCGGCGATCGAGGCGTGGCAGCTTGGGCTTGGCCTCCTCGCGCCCGTGCTGCTCATTCCCCACGTCGCCGACGCGCGGCTCGGGGTCCTGCTCTATGGCCTCGACGATTCCTATTTTCGCGTCCTCTACCTGTTCTGGCTCACCGAGCCGGGCGTGGCGCTGCCCCGCCAGTTCGCCCTGCTTCTCCTGGTGTGGATTCACGGCTCGATCGGCATCCACATGTGGCTCCGATTCCGGCCATGGTACCCGCGCGCGCGGGCCGGCCTTGCGGCGGCTGCGCTGCTGCTGCCGCTGCTGGCGGTGCTCGGGATCGTCAATGCAGGGTGGGACACGGCGCTGCGCGCGGCCGTGGAGCCAGGCTTCGCCGCGGCGCATGGGCCGCCGCCGCCGGGCACGCCGGAAGCGGCCGCCGGCGCGGCTGTTGGACTAATCACCGATTGGCTGCAAACCGGCTATGTGGCGCTGGTGGCCGCGGTGCTTGCGCTGCGCGCGCTGCGCGCCGCACTTGAGCGGCGCAGCCTGGGAATCCACATCGATTACAGCGGCAGCCGGCGGGTCCGCGTGCCGCGCGGCTTCTCGATTCTGGAGACGAGCCGCTGGGCGGGCATCCCGCACGCGTCGGTATGCGGCGCGCGCGGCCGCTGCTCGACGTGCCGGGTGCGCATCACGCGCGGGCTCGATAGCCTCGCGCCGCCGGCGCTGGCGGAGCGCGCAACGCTTGATCGCATCGGCGCGCCCCACGGCGTCAGGCTCGCCTGCCAGGTGCGTCCCCGCTCCGATGTAGGCGTACGGCCGCTGGTACCTGCCCGGCGCCCGCTTGACGGACTGCGGGTGGCGCTCGATGAAGGCCGCGAACTTACGGTGACGGCGTTGTGCGTCGATCTGCGCGACTCGACGCAGCTCGCGGCGGGCCGCTTGCCGTTCGACGCGGTGTTCATCGTCGACCGCTACGTCCAAGCCGCCACCTCCGCTATCCGGGCGCACGGCGGCCATATCACCAGTGTGGCGGGCGACGGCATCATGAGCGCGTTCGGGGCCGACGGCAATGCAGCCGCCGGCGCGCGGCACGCAATCTCGGCCGTGGCGGAGGTATGGGCTGCGATCGAGAAGGTCAGCGAGGAACTCTCTGGCGAGATCGGATCGCCGCTGCGGTTCGGGATCGGCGTGCATTGCGGCGCTTCGGTGCTCGGCCCTGTTGGCTTGCCCGACCAGGCGACGATCCAGTTCCTCGGCGACACCGGCAATGTGGCGGCGAGGCTCGAAGGGCTCACCAAGGAGATGAGCTGTGTCGCAATCGTCTCCGCCGCCACGGTCGACGCTGCCGGCACACAGTACCCTTCGTGGCAGCAGGGTCAGGTCGATGTCCGCGGCCGCGATCAGCCGCTGCCGGTGTTCCTGATCCATCGCCTTGAGCAAATGGGAACGTGAATCCCGCGGGCCGGCACGGCGGTTGCCTTCGCAACCGCCGTGCCGGTTCTCCTCGCGCGTCCATTTCGGCAGGGTGATCGCCGAGCAAAAGCAGCGCCCTTTGAATGCACCGACGCCGTAGCCGCAAACGCATCAGCCGGACGATGATTCAAGGTCCACGCCTGACAGGGAGTGCCTGGCGTGCGCGTGGGAGTGGGGGCAGGGCTGGTGGGACTCCACGGGGTGCAGGCGGGGCTATGGGGGCGCCCAGTGCGGGTGCGGCTGCACGGAGTGCAGGTGGGGGTACGAGTGCGGGTGCGGGTGCGGCTGCACGGAGTGCAGGTGGGGGTACGAGTGCGGGTACGGCGTACAGTTCCGTGTGGGACGCTCCCATTTTTTCGATTGTTGCCTGCCCTCTCTGTCCATTAACGGTGGCAGTCAGGCGATGTACGACATCTCGCTTGAAGACCTTGGAGGCGCCCTGGGGGTTCTTGACCCGATAGGCCCAGCTGATCGTCCATGTGAAGGTGCCTGGGCCACAGTCGATTCCGAAAATGTTGCCGACCACATCCGTTTGCTCGATCCAATTCCGTCGGCCCTGGTGCTCTTTCCGAATCTGCCACCATGTGTTGGGGGTACCGCCATGCTGGATGAGATCCAATCTGTTATTTTGCACTGCCCAGGTCCTGACATTCGCCATGTTGTTGGCGAGGGTTGCCTGTTCGCCTCCAGGTTCTTGCCATTCAATCCCGACGAACGAGACATCGTCCGGCGTAAGCCAATAGTCCAGGTCCATGAAGGCCGAAAGCTGGCCCTGGCCTGCTGAAGAATAGCCCCTTGTCTTGCTTGCGAAAGCGGACACTGGCTCCACGACAGGAATGGAAATCTCATTCACGATGCTGCGGCCTCCGAGCGCCCCCACGACGCCGACCAACTTCAGTTTCACCCCCGCCGGATCGTTTGCCACGGCCTCGATGGTGCCCGCGTTCCTGTCGACGACGGGAAGGCCCGCGCCATCAGGGCCTGCGGGGAAAGCGGTCGATATCCGCGATCGCAACTCGGCGGATCCGATGGTTCTGATCCGTCTCCTTGAGTCGGATGCGCGGAGTGAGCCGCCAAGGCTCAGTTCATTTCCACCTTGTGAGTTTCCCCACATCGGCGGCGGGCGGCGCTCGACACTCATGGTCGTGCAGGGACGGTCCGCGTCCCACGGCAACAAGCAAGGAGATGAGACTATGACGAAGTTGAATGTTACGGCCATCCTGGCAGGTGCGGCGGCTGCCGCCGCCATCACGATTGCGGCGTCCGGCAGTGCGCTTGCGCACGGCGGAATGGGCAGCCACATGGGCGGCTGGGGCGGCACCATCGGCCATAACACCCTCGTGGCCGAGAAGACTGTTCCGGTCAAGACGGTGAACCCGACTAAGACAGTGACCAAGACCGAGAAAGTGATCCGCATCGACCGTGACCGCAGGCGTGTCCGCTTCGGCCGGTTTGGCTACCTCGGCGTCGACGTCGTCGCCGCGCCGGTTCCGGCCTGCTTCTACAAGTGGACCGGCCTCGGCCGGGTGCGCATCTGCCCCGATTTTCCCTACTGATCAACCTTGGGTACGCATCGTGCGGCCCGTCCGCGCCACCCGCGGACGGGTCGTTCGGCATTCGGCTCGTCATTGCTCTGTAGGATGGGTTGAGCGATAGCGAAACCCATCAGAACGTTCCCAGGGGCGAGGCCGACGGTGGGTTTCGCTGCGCTCAACCCGCCCTACGGATGCAGCGGCGATGTTGATTTCGGCTGGCCCCGCATGTGCTCGCGCCAGAAGATGTAAAGGCCGGCGGCGATGATGATGATCGCGCCCGCGAGTGTGAAAAGATTCGGGACATCGCCGAACACCGCATAGCCGAAGACGGCCGCCCAGACGATCATCGTATACTGATAAGGCACGACGATGCTCGCCGGCGCGAGCTTGAGTGAGCGGTTGACGCAGGCCAGCGCAACGATCGAAAGCACGCCGAACAGCGACAGCAGCAGAAAATCGGGCAACGACGGCATGACCCAGCCGAACGGCGCAAATGCTGCCCCGAGCATGAACGTCGCGCCGACCTGGCCGCCGATGAGAACCAGATCTGGCGTGCGCCGAAGCATCCGCGTCGTAATCATCAGGACCGCGAAGAAAATGCTGCCGCCGAGCGCGATGAGGGCTGGCAACGTGAAGCTCGCCGGCGAGGGATGCAGCGCCAGCAGCACGCCGACAAAGCCAGCCGCCACGGCGCTCCAGCGACGCCAGCCCACCGACTCGCCAAGCAGGACCACCGAGAGCGCGGTGACATAGATCGGGCCCGCGAGATAGAACGTCACGGCGTCAGCCAGCGGCAGATAGGACACCGCCCAGAAAAACATTGCCACTTCGAGCGCCGAAAGCGTGATGCGCACGATCTGCAGCGCGGGCTGCGGGGCGGTGATGAAAGTCGCGACCCCGGTGTTCCAAAGGAACGGCGCCAGGACGATGAGCGCCGCGGCGCTCCGGATCAGCAGGAGTTCGCCGACCGGATAATCGAGCAGCAGCCATTTGCCGAGGGCATCATTGGCCGAGAAGATGGCGATGCCGGCCAGCATCCACCCGATCCCGGCGAGCGGGCGATCGGGGTTTGCCTTGGGGCGACTTCGTGGGATGGGTCGAGCTCTTGCGAAACCCATCATGGGCCTCTCCTGGCGGCGCGGCAGCGATGGGTTTCGCTGACGCTCAACCCATCCCACGAACTTCGCTACTTCCGCCCCGCCAGCTGCCTTCCCTTGTCGAGCGCTGTGAAACTGCGCACCGGCGCCGCCATCAGGAACGTATAGCCCTCGCCGAGGATGCGCTCGACATTGGCGGCGTCCACGTGAGGATGGCCGACCGCGACCTTGTGCTCCCGGCAGGTCTTGACGATGTGGGCCATGGCGTCGAGCACCTGCGGATGCTCATACTGGCGCGGAAAGCCGAGCTCCTGGGAAAGATCGCCCTCGCCGATCAGGATGAGGCCGATGCCCGGCACTTTCTTGAGAATATCGGACAGATTGGCGATGCCCTGTGTGTCCTCGATCATCAGCATGACCAGGATCTCCCCCTTGGGGTCGAGCGGCCACACGTCGGCCTTGGCGTAATATTCCGGCTGGGTGAGCCCCCAATAGCGCACAGCGGCGGTCGGACCGTCGCCGCGGATGCCGGCAGGCTGGTAGAGCGGCGCCGTTTTCAATCGCGGATAGCGGCAGGCCGCGACCGCGTTATAGGCCTGATCGACCGTCGAGATATGCGGCCACAGCACGCCGTACACGCCAAGATCAAGGGCTTGCTTGGCGAGCCACTGGTTGTGCTCGCCGCCGTTCGGCGGAATCCGCACCATGGGAGTGACGGCCGGCGCAAGCGTGCCGCCCTGCACGATCTGGCGGCGATTGAGCATGTATTGCATGGCGTCGCGCAAGGCCCGCGCATCCCAGAAATTGTGCTCCATTTCGTAGACAACGCCATCGAACTTCGACGTGCTCAGGGCGACGGCAGTCTCGATCTCGGCCTGGGCGAAGGTCGTAAAGGCCGGCTTGCCCTCTTCCCAGGCGCGGATCACGTTGTTCAGGCGCGGCAGCTCAGCCATCTATCTCTCCCCGGTGCGCAAGAAAATCCCTCGGTTTGGCGCAGAACATAGGAAGCAACGCCCGCCCCGTGCAATCGGAATCTTGGGAAGCGATTTGCGCAACATCAATGCGCGCCTCCGCGTTGCTCATGGAGATATCGCGGTGAGCGAGAGGAGCCGATCATGAAAGCCTCCGATGTCATGGTTACCGATGTCATCACGGTGACGCCCGAGAGCGACGTGCCGACGGTGGCCACGCTTTTGCTGACCAACCATATCAGCGGGGCGCCGGTCGTAGACGGTCAGGGCAGGCTCGTCGGCATGATCAGCGAAGGCGACCTTCTCCGGCGCAGCGAAGCCGGGACCGCGCACGATCGCCCGTGGTGGCTCAGATTGCTGATGGGCCGCGAGCTTCTCGCCGGCGAGTTCTTAAAGGAACACAGCCGCAGGGTCGGCGACCTCATGACGCGCGACGTCGTCTCGGCAACGCCTGACACGCCTGTTGCCGACATCGCGACGCTGCTCGAGCGGCATCGCATCAAGCGTGTGCCGATCGTCGAAGGCGGCAAGGTGGTCGGCATCGTGAGCCGCACCAACCTCATCCAGGCGCTCGCCACATTTCGCAAGAAAGCCCTTGAGCCGCAGCCGGTTGCCGACGTTGAGCTGCGCGAAATGGTGGTGTCGAGGCTCAAATCCGAGCCCTGGGTGCGGCCGAACCTCCTCAACGTGACCGTCACGGACGGGACGGTCGATCTCTGGGGCGTCGTTGACTCGGCGGTGGAGAAGCAGGCCTTGCGCGTTGCGGTCGAAACCGTGCCGAACGTCAAGGCCGTCAACGATAACGTCATCGTGCGACCCGTAGCGTCGGGCGCTTAGAGCATCTTGCAACCAGGTTGCCCTAACCTTCTCACCTTCTGCTGTCATCGCCCGGCTTGCCCGGGCGATCCATACACGCACGTTTGAAGGCATGGTCCGGCCGCAATCGCAACGACCGCTCATGTCTGGCGACGCGGCGTTAACCCGAGTTCGGCGCCGTGTCCTGCGATCTGGGACGACGAGCAGCGCCTCTTTTCGAACATCCATGAAAATAAGAGCGGCGGGGCGGGCAGAACCGTCGTGATGCCATCCAGCCGACCGAGAGCGGCCGTCGCGCGATCCAGGAGATCTGCCGTAATCGCTACTTGCCCGGCGCAAGAGTGTCGCGGAACGGATTGGCCGGGTACACCCCGAGAATCTTCAACGAGTTCGGCTGGCTGAAAAACGCCAGTTCTTCGAGCGCGAGCTTAAGCCCCGGCTCCTCGGGATGCCCTTCGACGTCGGCATAGAATTGGGTCGCCGAGAACGTCCCTTCCAGCATGTAGCTTTCGAGCTTGGTCATGTTGACGCCGTTGGTCGCAAAGCCTCCGAGCGCCTTGTAGAGCGCGGCCGGGATGTTGCGCACCTGGAAGATGAACGTCGTCAGCACCGGCCCGTCGTTGGGCGGCGGCGGCTTCGCTTCCCGCGCCAGCACGATGAAGCGCGTGGTCGAATGGGATTCGTCCTCTATGTTCTCGGCGAGAATCTCGAGTCCATAGATCTCCGCGGCGAGCTTCGATGCGATTGCGGCGCAGCGGCGGTCGTGGCGTTCCGCGACTTCCCGCGCCGCGCCCGCGGTGTCGGCCGTGACCACGGTCTTGACGCCAAGCTTGCGGAGGAAGCTGCGGCACTGGCCGAGCGCCATGGTGTGGCTCTCAACCGACTTGATCTCGGCAAGCCTTGCTCCCTTGACGCCCATCAATTGATTGCGGATCGGCAGGAACCACTCGGCGACAATATGCAACCCGGCGCTCGGCATCAGGTGGTGGATGTCGGCGACGCGTCCGGCGACTGAGTTCTCAATCGGGATCATGCCGAGATCGGCTTCCTTACTTGCCACTGCGTTGAGCGCATCCTCGAACGTGGGGCACGGTACGGGCTCGGCATCCGGATAGGCTTCCCGGCAGGCAATATGCGAGTTCGCGCCCGGCTCTCCCTGGAAAACGATTTTCATTCGTCTGGCTGGCGTGATCATGGGCGTCTTTCTACGAGACAAAATGGTCCGGTCAAGCCGTGACCAACGCCCGTGTCCGTCATTCCGGCTCCCGAGCGCAGCGAGGGAGCCGGAATCCATAACCCTCGATCGGCGGTTATGGAATGACTTCACATCCGCGAACGCGATCAGCGTCACTGCGCTAATATGCGGCGCGCCGCCTCCAGGTCGGTCGGGGTGTCGACGCCAAGCGGAACCGAAGCCACGATGGTCACATCGATCCGCATGCCGGCTTCAAGGGCGCGGAGCTGCTCGAGCTTCTCGCGCCGCTCCAGGGTCGATGCAGGCAGACGGACGAACCTCTCAAGCGCCGCCCGGCGATAAGCGTAAAGTCCGATGTGGTGATAGAGCGGCCCGTCACCATGGGGAGCAGCCGCCCGGGTGAAGTAGAGCGCCCGCAGGCGGCCTCCTGCCTTCCCTCCGCTGTCTCCCTCCGTTCCCGCCGCCGCTAGCGAGGGAGGGTGGGGGAGGGGGGCGGGCGAGGAAAGGGAGGGAGGGTTTCCCACCGGCGTGCCGACAACTTTCACGACGTTAGGATCGGTGCGCTCTTCCGCGCGGCGGATCTCCGCCGCAAGGGTCGCGATATCGACCGCTCGATCGTTGAGGGGCAGGAGGGCCGCCCGGATATCGGCCGGAGCAATCGTCGGAAGGTCGCCTTGCACATTCACGATGACATCGGCGCCGGCGCCGATTTGTTCCATCGCCTCAAAGATGCGGTCGGAGCCCGACACATGGTCGGACCGGGTCATTACGGCTTGGCCGCCGGCCTTGGCGACCGCGGTCGAGATTTTCTCCGAATCGGTCGCCACGTAGACCGGCCCGAGGCCGGCCTCCCGGGCGCGATCCAGCACATGGACGATCATCGGCCGCCCGGCGATATCTGCGAGCGGCTTGCCCGGCAGGCGTGTCGATGCCATGCGGGCCGGGATGAGGATGACCACGCTGTTCGCCATAGAAGTCCTTGTGCGGTTGTGCCGGGGCTTGCCGCCCCTCTCCTTGGCCCAGGCGTCTCGCCTGCCGTGACGCGGGGTAAGGCAGGGTGAAGGGCGGGCGAGAGGCCCACGCTCCCCGCAGAGGGAGGGGCGCATCGCTTATACGGGTTGCCAGGGCGAAGGCAAACCGGCTATCTGTGCGCCGGCCGGCCCCCTCCCTTGGAGCGCGGGCGTCCCGCCCGCTTTTTTGCTCGTGCCAGGAAAGACGCGGGCGAGACGCCCGCGCTGCAAGGGAGTTTTGGAAGGGACCGCAGATCCCTTGATCCACGTGATCCACGAGTGATCCACGAGACTGTGTGGCAGATGGACTCTTTCGAATTCAACAAGATCGCCGGGGCAGTGCTGGGAACCGGCTTGTTCCTGGTGGCCCTCAACATCACGGCCGAAGCGATTTTCGCGCCTCAACATCCGGCAAAGCCCGGCTTCGAAATCGAGGTGAAACCTCAGGTCGCTGCAACCAATCCGGGGGCGCCACCTGCTGCCGAAGAACCGATCGAAAAGCTTCTCGCCAACGCCTCAGTTGACCGCGGCCAGGCGGACACCAAGGCCTGCGCGGCCTGCCACAACTTCCAGAAAGGCGGACCGAACGGCATCGGCCCCAATCTTTACGGGATAGTTGGTCGTGCCAGAGCGTCTGCGCCCGGTTTCAACTATTCCGACGCCATGAAGGCCAAGGGCGGCGAGTGGACCATCGACGATCTGAATAAATTCCTTACAAGTCCAAAGGAATTCGTGCCCGGTACGAAGATGACCTTCGCGGGCTTGCCCCGCGGCAGCCAGCGCGCGGACGTCATTGCCTACCTCAATTCGCTTTCGGATAATCCGAAGCCGTTGCCGGTGGCGAAGCAGTAACGTCCCGCTGAGACGGCGCCAATCCTGCGGGTGCAGTTGCCACGATCGCACGGGAATTTGTGATCGCACGGGAATTTGACCCCCAGCGTCCATTGGACGCCTCGCGCACGGTAGCGCCACGCGCGAAAAACATAATAATGGTTCTGACCTGCTTATAATGGTCGTGACCTGTTCGCTCCGGCCCGCTGGGGCGCACTTGGCGCTAAATTAAGGACCCGACCTCGGGGGTCTTTCTTCTTTTTCGCCCTTGTGGGAGGGTTCAGGGCGGGGGCGCGCCGTGGCGCACCGCAGTGCCGCCTCTCGCGACGCCCCTCCTCACCCCCTACGATGGAGAGGGAGGAGTGCGCAGCGCCGTCACGCCTCGATTTAGCGCCCATGTGGTTAGGCGGGGCGGCCTCGAATGACCGAAGGAGAGTCGATTGATCATCAAATCCTTGCTGCCCGCCTGTGCCGCTGCCGCGCTGATCGCCGCCCCGATCCTGTTCGCGGGCCATGCGCCGGCCGAGGAAAAAGCTCCAGACAAAGTTTGGCGTCACGGCGTCTCGCTGCTAGGCGACCTGAAGTACCCGCCTGATTTCAAACGCTTCGACTATGTCAACCCCAATGCTCCCAAGGGCGGAACCGTGCGCCTCACAGGCTTCGGCACTTATGACAACTTCAATCTGGTGGTTGCCGGAGTGAAAGGCGCGATCGCTTCGGGCCTCCTGGACATCTACGATACCTTGATGGTCCCGCCGCTCGATGAAGTCGAGACCGAATACGGCCTGCTCGCCGAAGGTCTGACCTACCCGGATGACTTTTCCTTCGTCACGTACCGGTTGCGCCCCTCTGCGAGATGGCATGACGGCAAGCCGGTGACGCCTGAGGATGTGATATTCTCGTTCAACGCGTTCAAAACGAACTCGCCGCAGTACTCCAAGTATTACCAGCATGTCATGAAGGCCGAGAAGACCGGCGACCGCGACATCACCTTTACATTCGACGCCCCGGGCAACCGTGAACTGCCGCAGATCGTCGGCCAGCTCACCGTGCTGCCGAAGCACTGGTGGGAAGGCGCCGACAAGGCCGGCAACAAGCGCAACATCGCCAACACCACACTGGAACCGCCGCTTGGCAGCGGCGCCTACCGGATCAAGGAATTCGTGCCTGGACGCTCAATTGTGTACGAGCGGGTCAAGAACTACTGGGGCAAGGATTTGCCGGTGAACATTGGGCGGGATAACTTTGATGAAATTCGCTACGAGTATTATCGCGACCAGCAGGTCGCGCTCGAAGCTTTCAAGGCTGATCAGGTCGACTTCCGCGTCGAAGGCAGCGCGAAAGACTGGGCGACGGGGTATGACTTTCCGGCTGTGGCCGACAAGCGGGTCCTGAAAGAGGAATTTCCGATCCGCGACCGGGGCATCATGCAGGCCTTCGTCCTGAACACGAGGCGGAGCAAATTTGCAGATCCGCGGGTGCGCCGCGCGTTCAATCTGGCGCTTGATTTCGAGGAGATGAATAAGCAGTTCTTCTTTGGCCAATATCGGCGGATCGCAAGTTATTTCTCGGGTACCGAACTTGCCTCTTCGGGACTGCCGTCCGGTCTCGAACTTGAAATTTTGCAGACCGTGCGCGACCAGGTGCCGCCGGAAGTCTTCACCACCGAATACAAGAACCCGGTCAACGGCAATCCAGAGAATGTGCGCACCAACCTGCGCGAGGCGATCCGTCTGCTGCGCGAGGCTGGCTGGGAAATCCGCAATCAGAGGCTCGTCAACGCCAAGACGGGCGAACCGATGACCGTCGAAATGCTCAACGACGCAAGCGGCCCGGCAAACTTCGAGCGCATCATGTTATTTTACAAGTCGTCGCTGGAGCGGCTTGGCATGACGGTCACGGTGCGCAACGTCGATGATGCGCAATACGAGAACCGCGAGCGGAACTGGGATTACGATATGATCGTCGGGTCCTGGGCTGAATCTCTCTCGCCAGGCAATGAACAGCGCGAATTCTGGGGCTCGAAAGCCGCGGATGATCCCGGCTCGCGCAATCTCATCGGCATCAAGAATCCGGCCGTCGACAAGCTCATCGAGCGTGTGATCTTTGCCAAAGACCGGGAGGAGCTGATCGCCGCCACGAGGGCTCTCGACCGCGTGCTGCTGTGGAACCAGTATGTGGTGCCGCAGTGGACATATCCATTTATGCGCACAGCGCGCTGGGACCGGTTCAGCCACCCGGCCGAACTGCCGAAATATGGCGCCAGCGCTTTTCCCACCATCTGGTGGTGGGACCAGGCCAAAGCAGCAAAGATCGGGGGGCGCCAATGAGCCTCCCGCGCAAACCGCTCTCGCGCCGCCGCGTGCTCGTTCTCTCCGCCGGCGCCTTCGCGGGGCCTGTGCTGTTGCGCAGCCAAAGCGCTGCCTTTGCGGCTGATGAGGTCGAGACGCACGGCATCTCGGCGTTCGGCGACCTCAAATACCCGGCCGGCTTCAAGCATTTCGACTATGTCAATCCGAACGCCCCAAAGGGCGGCGTGTTTTCCGAGACCGTTACGAGCCGGCAATACAATCAGAATTTTCTCACCTTCAATTCGCTCAACAGCTTCATCCTGAAGGGCGACGCCGCGCGCGCCATGGAGCTGACCTTCGCCACCTTGATGGCGAGTGCGGAAGACGAGCGGGATGCGATGTACGGCCTTGCGGCCGACAAGGTGCGTATTTCGGCCGACGGCCTCGTGTATCGGTATCATATCCGGCCGGAGGCGCGCTTCCACGACGGCACCAAACTTACCGCGAAGGATGTGGCGTTCTCGCTCAATCTTCTCAAGGAGAAGGGTCATCCGCTGATCACCCAGCAAATGCGCGACGTGAAAGGCGCCGAGGCGGATGATGACGAGACCGTGACGGTGCGTTTTGCCGAGAAGCGCGCCCGCGACGTGCCGCTGTTCGTGGCCGGGTTGCCGATCTTCTCGCGCGCTTATTACGCAACGCACGAGTTCGATCAGAGCACGCTCGATGTTCCGATGGGCTCGGGACCATACAGGGTCGGCCGTTTCGAACCTGGCCGCTACATCGAGTATCAGCGCGTCGCCGACTGGTGGGGCGCGAAATTGCCTGTCAGCATCGGTCAGTACAATTTCGACACCGTGCGCTATGAGTATTATCGCGACCGCGATGTCGCCTTCGAGGGGTTCAAGGCGAAGAGCTACCTGTTTCGCGAGGAATTCACTTCGCGCACCTGGGCCACGGGCTACGATTTTCCGGCCATCCGCGACGGCCGCGTCAAGCGCGAGGAGATACCGGACAACACGCCCTCGGGCGGACAGGGCTGGGTCTTCAACACGCGCCGCGCCAAGTTCTCCAATCCGCGGCTGCGCGAAGCCTTGAACTACGCCTTCGATTTTGAATGGACCAACAAGACCATCATGTACGGCGCCTACAGGCGCACCCATTCGGTGTTCCAGAATTCCGACATGATGGCGCAGGGGTTGCCGAGCCCCGAAGAGCGCAAATTGCTTGAGCCGTGGCGGGGCAAGGTGCCCGACCAGGTATTCGGAGAGCCTTTCGTGCCGCCGGTCTCCGACGGTTCGGGCCAGGATCGTGCGCTCCTGCGCAAGGCCTCGCAGATGCTGCAAGATGCTGGGTTTCCGATTCGAAACGGCAAGCGTGTCAACGCCCGCGGCGAGCCGATCGCTTTCGAGTTCCTGATCGACGAACCGTCGTTTCAGCCGCATCATATGCCGCTGATCAAGAACCTCGCCACGCTCGGCATCGAAGCCACGCTGCGCATTGTCGACCCGGTGCAGTACAAAGCGCGCACCGACGAGTTCGATTTTGACGTCACCGTCGTCCGCATGAGCTTTTCGACCACGCCCGGAGAGGCGCTGCGCACCTATTTTTCCTCCGTTGCGGCTGCGACGAAAGGGTCGCAGAACCTTGCCGGCATTGCGAATCCGGCCGTAGACGCCCTTATCGACAGAATCATTGATGTCAAGACGCGTACCGAACTCGTGATCGCAGCCCGCGCGCTCGACCGCGTTCTGCGCGCGGGGCAATATTGGATTCCGCAGTGGCACAGGGCCTCGCATCCAATCGCCTATTGGGACGTGTTCGGCCACCCGGAGGCCCCGCCATACTATGCCCGCGGCGCTCCGGAGACTTGGTGGTACGACCGCGACAAAGCGGCCAGGCTCGAGAGGTCAGGCTAGCGCGTGATTCGACCGGCTGACGACATAAGTGGGGGTGGGCAAAGGCGCTTGGTACAGTCGAGGGCACATTGTGCGCCTTTGCCCACGATACGAGGCCGCCCATGATCCAACCGAGATGTGGAGCTAGATGACCGCTTACATCATCCGCCGCATTCTTTTCATGATCCCGACTCTGTTCGGCATCATGCTGGTGTCCTTTGTGGTCGTACAGTTCGCGCCGGGCGGGCCGGTCGAACGGGTGATCGCCCAGTTGTCCGGCGCCGATACGGGCGCGACCTCGCGAATCTCAGGCTCTGCCGGCGGTGACTTCGGCGGGCGCGGGCAAACTCAGGTCTCGCAGTTCGACGCCACGACGTCAAAATACCGCGGCGCCCAGGGACTCGACCCCGAGTTCATCAAGAAGCTCGAAAAGCAATTCGGCTTCGACAAGCCGGCCTACGAGCGTTTCTTCCTGATGTTGTGGAATTATGCGCGCTTCGATTTCGGGCAGAGCTATTTCCGCGATATCAGCGTGATCAACCTGATTAAGGAAAAACTGCCCGTCTCCATCTCGCTTGGGCTTTGGATGACCCTCGCCACCTACCTGATTTCGATCCCGCTGGGCGTCAGGAAGGCGGTCGCCGACGGCTCGCCTTTCGACGTCTGGACTTCAGGCATCGTCGTCATCGGCAATGCTATACCGGGCTTCCTGTTTGCCATTCTGCTCATCGTGCTGTTTGCCGGAGGGTCGTTTCTCGACTGGTTTCCGTTGCGAGGGCTGCATTCCGACGACGCGGCCGCAATGTCGTGGGGCCGATATATTCTCGACTATTTCTGGCACCTGACATTGCCGCTGATCGCACTCGGCGTCGGCGCCTTCGCGACGTTGACGATCTTCACCAAGAACTGCTTTCTTGACGAAATTCGCAAGCAATATGTGCTTACGGCGCGCGCCAAGGGCTGCAACGATCGCCAGGTGCTGTATGGCCATGTGTTCCGCAACGCCATGCTGCTGATTATTGCGGGATTTCCGGGCGCCTTCGTGCGGGCATTCTTCACCGGGTCGCTGCTGATCGAAACCATCTTCTCGCTTGACGGCCTCGGCCTGCTCAGCTTCGAAAGCGTGCTCAACCGCGACTATCCGGTCGTGTTCGCGAATCTTTATATTTTTGCCGTCGTTGGACTGGTGTTAACTCTGATCTCCGACCTCACTTATACCTGGGTCGATCCGCGCATCGACTTCGAAACCCGGGAGGTCTGAGATGGATGCCCGGACAGAGCCTGCTCGGCCGGAAGCCGTTGCCCTTGGGCAAACCAGTTCCAAAATCGCGGCCCCGGCTCGCCGTTTTGCCTTAAGCCCGATCAATCTTCGCCGCTGGCGGAATTTCAAGTCAAACCGGCGCGGCTACTGGTCGCTATGGATTTTTCTCGCGCTGTTCATCGCCTCGCTGTTCGCCGAGTTCATTGCCAACGACAAGCCGTTTTATATCAGCTTCGAGGGCAAGTCCTATTTTCCGGCACTGGTGAGCTATGCAGGGGTGAGCTATCCGGAAACAGAATTCGGCGGCGACTTCGAAACAGCGGCTGACTACCGCGACCCGTACCTGCAGAAGCTCATCTCCGACAAGGGCGGCTACATGCTCTGGCCGCCGATCCGCTTCTCCTATGACACCCATAACCTCGATCTGCCGACGCCGGCTCCCTCAAAGCCGACCTGGCTGCTGACCGAAGCAGAATGCAAGCCCGTCGTGGAGAAGAAAGGGCTCAACAGTTGCCGCGATCTCGAATACAACTGGCTCGGCACCGACGACCAGGGCCGCGACGTGGTCGCCCGAATGATCTATGGCTTCCGCGTCTCGGTGTTGTTCGGCCTGCTGCTGACGGCCATATCGTCGATCATCGGCGTCGCGGCGGGCGCCGTGCAAGGCTATTTCGGCGGCTGGACCGACCTCTTGTTCCAGCGCTTCATTGAGATCTGGACCTCAATCCCGGAGCTCTACCTGCTCCTCATCATCTCCTCGATACTGGTGCCCGGCTTCTTCATCCTGCTCGGCATCCTGCTGTTGTTTTCCTGGGTATCGCTCGTCCCGCTTGTACGCGCGGAATTCCTGCGCGGCCGCAACTTCGAATACATCCAGGCGGCGCGTGCGCTCGGCGTCTCCAATGCGGTGATCATGTTCCGCCATCTGCTGCCGAACGCCATGGTGGCTACGATGACCATGCTGCCGTTCATCATGTCCGGAGCCGTGATGGAGCTGACCGCGCTCGACTTCCTCGGTTTCGGCCTGCCGCCCGGCTCGCCGTCGCTGGGCGAGATGCTCTCGCAGGGCAAGGCCAATCTCCAGGCGCCGTGGCTCGGGCTGACAGGGTTCTTCACCGTCGCCGTCATGCTGTCGCTCTTGATCTTCATCGGCGAGGCGGTGCGCGATGCCTTCGACCCACGCAAGACGTTTAGGTGACAATGCGCATCATACAGGCGCCGCTGCAATGGCTAAGCCTCCTGCAGGTCATTGCTGCAGCGAAGACGGAACCCCAATGAAATCTTCCGGCACACCCCTTCTCTCCGTTAACGACCTCTCCGTCGCCTTCGGTCGTGGCGAGGGCCAGCTGCCGGCCGTCGACCGTGTCTCGTTCGACATCCGCAAGGGCGAGACGATGGCGCTGGTCGGCGAATCCGGCTCGGGAAAATCCGTCACCGCGCTCTCGATCATGCGGCTCCTCCCTTATCCCCCTGCGTGGCACCCGTCCGGGTCGGTCCTGTTCAAAGGGCGGGATCTGATGCGGCTTCGGGAAGACGACATGCGGCGGGTGCGCGGCGACGACATCACGATCGTGTTCCAGGAACCGATGACGTCGCTTAATCCGCTGCACACCATCGAAAAGCAGATCGGCGAAATCCTCTTGCTGCATAGCGGCATCGTCGGCGCCAAAGCGCGCGCCCGGACGATCGAGCTTCTCACCCAGGTCGGCATTCCGGACCCGGAAGGCCGCTTGCAGAGCTTTCCGCACCAGCTCTCGGGCGGCCAGCGGCAGCGCGTGATGATCGCCATGGCGCTCGCCAATGAGCCTGACCTGCTCATTGCGGACGAGCCGACAACCGCGCTCGACGTCACCGTGCAGGCTCAGATTCTCAAGCTCCTCAAGGATCTGCAAGCCCGGCTCGGCATGGCGATCCTGTTCATTACCCATGATCTCGGCGTCGTCCGCAAGGTGGCGGACCGGGTCTGCGTGATGAAGCAGGGCAAGATCGTGGAGCAGGGCGCGGTCGAGGCGGTGTTTTCGTCGCCGCAGCATCCCTACACACGCGAATTGATCGCCGCCGAACCCAAGGGGAAACCGGCGCCGCTCAATCCGGACGGCGATGTCATGATCCGCACCGACGAGCTCAAGGTGTGGTTCCCCATTAGACGCGGGGTGCTGCGCAAAGTGGTCGGCCACATCAAGGCGGTCGACGGTGTGTCGATCGAGGTGAGGCGCGGCGAAACGCTGGGCATTGTTGGCGAATCCGGTTCCGGCAAGACCACGCTCGGGCTCGCCCTCCTGCGTCTGATCTCCTCCGACGGCCCGATCGTGTTCATGGGCAACAAGCTGCAAGGGCTGAAATTCAAGGAGATGCGGCCGTTCCGCCGCGACATGCAGATCGTGTTCCAGGACCCCTATGGTTCGCTCAGCCCGCGCATGTCGATCGCCGACATTATCGAGGAAGGCCTGCCGATTCATCAGCCGCATTTGAGCCGGGCGGAACGCCAGGAGCGGGTGGTGCGCGCGCTCATCGAGGTCGGGCTCGATCCGCAGACGCGTTTCCGCTATCCGCACGAGTTCTCCGGCGGTCAGCGTCAACGCATCGCCGTGGCCCGCGCCGTGGTGCTGGAGCCGACCTTCGTCGTGCTTGACGAGCCAACCAGCGCGCTCGACATGCTGATTCAGGCGCAGATCGTCGACCTCCTGCGCGACCTGCAACAGCGCAAGAACCTCACCTACCTCTTCATTTCTCACGATCTCAAGGTGGTGGCGGCGCTCGCCAGCAAACTTATCGTGATGCGCAACGGCAAGATCGTCGAGGAGGGGCCGTCGGCCGAGATTTTTGCGCGCCCGCGGTCGCCCTACACAAAAGCGCTGTTCTCCGCCGCTTTCAGTCTCGAAGCTGCGCCGGACAATGTGGTCGCGCAGTAAGCCGGCCCGTCCCCTCTCACACTCCCCTCCCCCTTGTGGGGAGGAGTCGGGGGTGGGGGTCGTGCCGGGGAGCACCTTCAGAGCCAAACTTCCCGACCCCCCAACCCAACCCTCCCCTACAAGGGGTGAGGGAGACGAGACGGCCGCGCCATGTGCGATTGGCCGGCGCCTGCAGGAGAGAGGAGGCTTGGAGCGACCGCGGCGTCCGGCCGTATTCCTTGATCGCGACGGCACGCTCAACCACGATATCGGCTATGTGCACCGCATCGCGGACTTTCGCTGGTTTCCGGGCGCCGTGAATGCGATCCGGAGGCTCAATGACGGCGGCTACTATGTCTTCATCGTGACCAACCAGTCCGGCGTGGCGCGCGGCATCTACGACGAGGCCGCGATCCATGAGCTGCACCGCTGGATGAACGAGGAGTTGCGCGCCGCCGGCGCACATATCGACGATATACGCTATTGCCCGCATCACCCGGAGGGGACCGTCGCGGCCTACCGCACCGTATGTTCCTGCCGAAAGCCCGCCGCGGGCATGTTGCTGGATTTGATGAGTGTCTGGCCGGTCATCCGGGAGGCCAGCATCATGATCGGCGACCAGGAAAGCGATGCCGCCGCGGGAAGGGCCGCCGGCATTGCCTCCGCAATCATCCCGGCCGGCGGGCTTGAGGATTTCGTCCGGCAGTTGTTGAGCCGGCGCGAGGCGGCTTGGCCGCTCCCGTAGGGCGCGTGAAGCGATGTTGGACCTCATCCGGAGGAGCGCGCGCTTGCCCACGTGTCTCGAAGGATGGCCACGGGCGAGGCCCACCAGGCGGGGCCCGTCGGGATGAGGGTCACCGTTTGTCGCAGGCTCATAGGGTGCGCAGCGAAACCCCTCTTCGCCTCCGCGAAGGCCCAGATGGGCTTCACCATCGCTCAACCCATCCTATCAGCGACACGCGCCCCGGCGGGCGGCGCTGCTGCCTACAGCTTCGCCAAAATCCCCGCAAACTTCTCCCGCACCTTCGCGACCAGTTCCGGGCTGGCGCGCGCAACGGGGGGAAAATCCTTGAGCCGCTCGAACGGGCGACAGGCATCGATCACGGCGCGCGAGTTGGTTGAGGTTGCCTTGTCAAGCAGCGGGTCGAGCGGCGTCGACCAGGCGCGGCGGAAGAACTCGATATCGGTGGCCGGATCGCAGCGCGTGCAGACGGCCCACATCACATCGAAAATGTCGGTCGGGTCGACATCCTCGTCGACCACCACGACGAAGCGGCCGAGATAGGAGCCTGACTGGCTCGAGGCTGCAAGCATGCCGGCCTGCCGGGCGTGGCCTGGATAGGCCTGCTTGATGGCGATGACATTGAACATGCGGGCGCCGCCGAATTCGTGGCACCACACCCCCTGCACCCCGGATAGGCCGGCGCGCTCGACCTCGTCCCAGATCATGCCGGCCTTCATGACGCATTTGCTGAACGAGAAGTCCGACGGCGGCCGCATCGGCGAGGCGATGCCGAGCACCGGGTCGTTGCGGTAATAGACGCGCCGCACTCGCACCACCGGCTGCTCGCTGGGGCTCGACGCGTAATAGCCGGTGAACTCGCCGAACGGCCCCTCCCAAGCGGTTTCGTCCGCTGCCATGTCGCCCTCGATGACGATCTCGGCATGGGCCGGCATCGGCAGGCCATGGACCTCGCTCTCGATCACGTCATAAGGCACGCCGCGGTGGCCGCCGGCATAGTCGTACTCGGAGAGGCCGAATTTCAGCTCGTTGCCGCCGGCAAGGAACAGCAGCGGGTCGTGCCCGCAACTGATCAACACCGGGCACGGCTTGCCGGCGCGGAAATACTTCTCGCGGATCTGGCGCCCGTGCTTGCCGGGCGACATCCACAGGCTGACGCGGTCCTTGCCGAGCACCATCGCGCGATACGTCGCGGCATTGACCCAGTTCTCCTCCGGATCGCGCATAATGACGAGATCATCGGTTCCGATGTAGCGCCCGCCGTCAAGCTCATGCAGGCGCGGCGCCGGAAACTTGTAGAGATCGATCGCGCCGTCCCGGTCGATGTTCTCCAGCACCGCCCCTTTCGCCACCACGCGCGGCGGCAGCGGCTGATGGGTCTTCATGCGGTCCCGATAGGAGCGCACGACATCGAGCGGACCGTTGGGCACGGGCAGTCCGAGCGCAATGGCGAGTCGCTTCGACGAATTGGTGGCGCCTGACAGAAGCCGTATCCCTTTGGGATAACCGGGCACGTCCTCGAACAGGATCGCGGGCGGCTCAGGCCTCGTATGGCAGACGATTTCAGCGAGCGTTCCTATCTCAAGGTCCCAATGCGCCCCGCGGATGCGCAGCAGCTCGCCCGCCGCTTCGATGCGGGCCAGGAACTCGCGGAGGTCGGCATGCGGGGCGTGGTGGGCGTTGTAGGGTTGCTGCGTGGTTACATCGAGCATGTGCTAAGGTCTCTGGTGGAACGATTCAAGAAACTAATCATATCGCATGATCGGATCCAAACCTTCGGACCTCATCCCAAGGAGGCCGCGCGCAAGCGCGCGCTCCTCAGGACGAAGCTGACAGATGTTATCGATATGATGCGGCTCCTTCATTGAAGGCGCGGCAACAGTATTTCATGAGTGTGAGAGTAAACGAAAGGGCCCCGCCGGAGAAACCTAGGAGGGGCGCCTCGCCTTCTCAAGCTGCTTTTTCAGATTCTCAATGGTGCTGCATCCCAGCCGGGGCGGGAGCGCTTGCCCGCTGCGCCGCAGCACTCTGTTGCCTGACCCTGATGGTGATGACCGGCGACACGATCGGCGGCGAGAACGGTATGTGACTCCAGTCGCCAAGCACGAGCTGCAAGGTGTGCTGACCGGGCGGAAGCGTCAGCGTGGTCTCGGTCTGTCCGCCGCCAAAATGCATGTGCTGTGCGTCCATCGGCAGCGGCGCCTTCGCCTCTTCATCCGAGAGTTTGGTATCGATCAGAAGGTGATGATGCCCGGTCTTCTCCTTCTCAACGCCGGCCGGCGCAACGCCCATGCCGGTGAGGCCAAACTGGACCTTGAAGGGACTTGTCACCGTCTCTCGATCCTTGAGGTTTATGAAATAAGCGGTGGCGCCGGGCGGCGCCGGCGTCTGTGCCTGAGCAGCCGGGGAGCCGACCAACGTGACTGCGGCGGCACCTAACACGACGGTGCAGGAGATGAGGCGCATGACATTCTCCAGATGTTTGGGGTGTGGCGTCGTTGAGACGCCCATCTGGATTGGCTGGTGACGCTGGCAAAACAATGCCGAGGATGAGGCAAAGTCTGATCCAACACGTGCATTGGGAGTCGGCGGGACAAGCCCGGCGGCGACGCCCGTGGGTTTTCCGAGAACAGGCCAGCGCGGCGCGTTCGGTAAGCGCAAATGGCGCACCCTGAATTCAAGGTCAAGGGTTTCCACGCGCGCGCGGTCCGTGATAACAAAACGGTATGGAAGCGGGCGCCATCGCCCGAACAGGGCAGGAAAATCGGGAGGAGACCATGAAGCGTCGCGAATTTCTCAAAGCCGCCGGACTGAGCGGCGTTGCTACTACGGCCGCGGCTGTGGCAATGCCTGCGATTGCGCAGTCGATGCCGGAATTGAAGTGGCGCTGCACTTCGAGCTTTCCAAAGTCGCTCGACACGATTTATGGCGCTGCCGAAATTTTCGCTAAGGCGGTCGCCGAAATAACCGACAACAAATTCCAAATCCAGGTCTTTGCCGCCGGTGAAATCGTGCCCGGCTTGAACGCGGCGGACGCGGTGACGAACGGCACGGTCGAGATGTGCCACACGGCGTCCTACTACTATGTCGGCAAGGACCCGACCTACGCGTTTGGCACGGCGGTGCCGTTCGGACTTAACAGCCGCATGCAGAACGCCTGGATGTTCTTCGGCGGCGGCATGGAGTTGATGAACGATTTCTACAAGAAGGCCAATATCTATGCGATTCCGTGCGGCAACACCGGTTGCCAGATGGGCGGCTGGTTCCGCAAGGAGATCCGGGAAGCCTCCGATTTCAACGGCCTGAAATTCCGCATCGGCGGTTATGCGGGCCGGGTGTTGCAGAAGCTCGGCTGCGTGCCGCAGCAGATCGCCGGCGGCGACATCTATCCGGCGCTCGAGAAAGGCACGATCGATGCCGCGGAGTGGGTCGGTCCTTATGACGACGAGAAGCTCGGCTTCCAGAAGGTCGCTCAGTACTACTACTACCCCGGCTGGTGGGAAGGCTCGGCGATGCTCCACAACTTCATCAACCTCGACAAGTGGAACGCGCTGACGCCGGCCTACAAAGCGGTGGTGCGCACCGCCTCGGAGATGGCCAATACCTGGATGCAATCGAAATACGACGCCGTTAATCCGGCGGCGCTGCGCCGCCTGCTGGCTGGCGGCGCCAAGCTGATGCCATTCCCGACGCCCGTCATGGAGGCATGTCTCAATGCGGCGCTCGAGCTTTACCACGAGGTTTCCGCTTCCAATCCTGATTTCAAGAAAGCCTACGAGTCGATGATCGCCTTCCGCGGCGACCAGTATCTGTGGTGGCAGGTGGCGGAATATTCCAACGACACCTTCCTGATCCGCAATCGCACCAAGGTGTGAGCGGCCAAACGCGACCGGCGACTCGGCAATCTCCCGGGGGCCGAACGAACGAGGAGAAGCGCCGTGACGATCTTCGCCCCGTCTGATATCAAGATATCAGACAGGCGAGGTCAGCATGGCGCAGCTTGTAAGCGACATCCTGCGCAACGCTGCAAAGGACGAATCGATGCAACCAAATGCGCTCGGCACTCGTATAGCGTCTCGATTTGAGGCTCTTCGCTTGAAGGATGGGGAACTTCCCGCCTTGCCCTGGGAAAGGCTTGAGCCCACGTCGTCGCGCGAAATTCGAACAGGCCTTTGCAAGGCTTCTTGAGCAGGACTTTGAGGGAAGGATTGCGGCATTCGATCTTGCCGCCGCCGGAAGCGGCGGCCGTCCTTGCAGCCGAGCGCCGGCGGAAGGGCGGCCGATCGACGTCCGCGAAACCAGATTGCCGGCATCGCGTTGGGGCGGCGGGACGCGATCGCGACACGAAATGCGAAACATTTCGGCGATCTGTCCATACCGATTATGGACCCATGGGCAGCGTGACACGTCGCTGGCTTGGCTTAGCGAGGAAGGAGCGTGCGGCACGCCCCGCAGCCGCAGCGGCCTCTCAGCCGAAATACAGCCATCCGACGACCGTGAAGACCGGCAGCAGGACCGCGCACGACCATCCCGTAAAGGCGAAGAAGCTCGGCATTGCGATTCCCCGCTCGACTCCAATGGCGTAGATCATTCGCCGCGTAGCTATTTCAAATCCAGCGGCGGCGGCATGTCCGGGATCTGGATCTCGATGTTGACCTTGCTCGGGTCGACGCCCGTTCCCTTCTCGATCCAATAGGTGACGGACTCCGGCCAGAGGATCACGATCGCGACCAGGATGAGCTGGAGGAACACCCAGGGGATAGCGCCCCAATATATCTCGGTCGTTTTCACCGAGGGCGGCGCGATGCCCCGGAGGTAGAACAGCGCAAAGCCGAACGGCGGATGCATGAAGCTCGTCTGGATGTTGGCGCAGATCAAGACGCCGAACCAGATGAGGTCGATGCCGAGCTTATCGGCCGCGGGCGCCAGCAGCGGGATGATGATGAAGGCAATCTCGAAGAAATCGAGGAAGAACGCGATCACGAAAATGAAGAGGTTGACGAACACCAGGAAGCCGATCTGACCGCCCGGCAGGGAGGTCAGCATCTGCTCGATCCACACTTTGCCGCCGACGCCCTGGAACACCAGGCTGAACGTGCGTGCGCCGATCAGGATGTAAACCACCATCGCGGTGATGCGCATGGTGGTTGCCATCCCCTGATAGACCAGCGGGCCCGTGAGCGTGCGGTTGAAGGCGGCGAGCGCCAGCGCGCCGACCGCGCCCATGGCGCCGGCTTCGGTCGGTGTCGCGAGGCCGAGAAAAATGGTGCCGAGCACGAGGAAGATGAGCCCCAGCGATGGGATGATGCCGCGCAGGCACTTCGCCCACAGCGCCCAGCCTTTGAGGGTGCGCGCCTCAAGCGGCAGCGCCGGCACCTCCTTCGGCCACAGGACGCTGACGATCGCGACCCAGATGACGAAGAGCGCGACCTGGATGATGCTGGGTCCGATCGCGCCCGCATACATGTCGCCGACGGAGCGGCCGAGCTGGTCGGCGAGCACGACGAGCACCAGGGAGGGCGGGATGAGTTGCGTGATGGTCCCGGAAGCCGCGATCACACCCATCGTGTGACGGACCGAGTACCCGTTGCGCATCATCACCGGAATCGAGATCACGCCCATCGCGATGACCGAGGCCGCGACGGTGCCGGTAATGGCCCCCAGAATGGCGCCGACGAAGATCACCGCGTAAGAAAGGCCGCCCCGCACCGGCCCGAACAATTGGCCGATCGAATCAAGGAGATCTTCGGCGAGGCCGCAGCGCTCCAAAATCGCGCCCATGAAGGTGAAGAACGGAATGGCGAGCAGAAGATCGTTCGAGATGATCCCGAAGAGCTGGTAAGTGAGGTTGCCGAGGAAGTCGGGTTGAATGAGACCCAGTTCGATGCCAATAAATCCGAAGAAAAGCCCCGTCGCCGCCAGCGAGAATGCGGCCGGATAGCCGATCAACATGAACCCAATCATCCCTGCGAACATCAGGGGGGCCATGTTGTCGCGAAGGAAGCTCATTGCAGCGGCTTCTCATACTTGAATTCAGCCGCGATAAGATTTTCAAGCGCCGCAATGCGTTTGATGATTTCGGAGACGCCCTGGAGCGCCATCAGGCCAAAACCGATCGGCAGCATCAGCTTGACGGGCCATCGCAGCAGGCCGCCGGCGTTATTCGATTGCTCGCCGAGCCGATACGACTCCAGAAACCACGGCCACGTGAAATAGATGAGGATGAGGCAGATCGGCAGCAGGAACAGCAGCCCGCCGATGATGTCGATCCAGATGCGGGCGCGATCCGACACCATCCCGTAGACCAGGTCGACCCGGACATGTTCGTTCATCTTGAGAGTGTAGGGGCCGCCCAGCAGCACCATCCCGGTGAACATGTACCATTGCAATTCCAGGAAGGCGTTGGCGTTGTTGCCGTACCAGCCGATGCCTGACGCGAGCCCGTGCAGCCAGGAAACATCCGCCGCGATTGCCAGGATGCCATTGATGCCGTAGCGCACGGCGGCGTTGCCGGCGCTGAGCAGGCAGGCGAACAGCACGAGCCAATTGGCCGCCACGCCGAATTGCGCGTTGATTTGATCGACGATCCGGCTGAATTTCAGCAGTCCGCCCAATTGTCGTTTCCTCGATCGGCCCGGCGTTTTTAGTGGGCTTGTCTTCGCTGCCGTGGCGCAAAGGCGATCTGCGGCCCCACACGCAGTCAATCACTTTAATCCAGACAATAGCCGCGGCGTCAATCGGAAGTTTGCAGCAATGGAACAGCGAGTCGGCGTTTTTTGATTGGGCTCCTTTGCGCCAGTCGTCGCGGGTCCGACGCTGGGCGGGCCCTGCCCGGGTTCCGCTTGCGAGATCGCACGCGCAGCGCGACCCGGGGCTGCGACGCGAAGAAGGGGATACTGAAAAGCGCGCTCTAACCGCCGGTGACGCTCATGTGCCGCGCCAGGGCGGGGCGCTTGTGGCGGCGGTCGATCACGAAATCGTGGCCTCTGGGTTTGCGGGTAATCGCTTCGTCGATTGCGGCGTAAAGCAGGTCGTTGCCCTCCGAGGCGCGCAGCGCGCTGCGCAGGTCGGCGGCGTCTTCCTGGCCTAGGCACATGAACAACGTGCCGGTGCAGGTGACGCGCACGCGGTTGCAGGATTCGCAGAAATTGTGCGTCAGCGGAGTAATAAAGCCGAGCCGCCCGCCGGTCTCGGCGACCCGCACATAACGGGCCGGACCGCCGGTTCGATAATCGATCTCGTCGAGGGTGAAGCGTTCGGCAAGCCGCGCCCGCACCATCGAGAGCGGCAGATACTGGTCTAGGCGTCCTTCGCCGATGTCGCCGAGCGGCATGACTTCGATGAACGTCAGATCCATCCCCTCGCCATGCGCCCATCGCACCAGGGTTTCGAACTCGTCCTCGTTCACACCCTTGAGGGCCACGGCGTTGATCTTGATGGCCAGTCCGGCCGCCTGCGCCGCCTTGATGCCGTCGAGAACCTTATCGAGGTCGCCCCAGCGTGTCACCGTGCGGAACTTCGCCGGATCAAGCGTGTCGAGCGAGACATTGATGCGTCTGACGCCGTGAGCCGCAAGGTCGGCCGCGTATCTGTGGAGCTGGGAGCCGTTGGTCGTCAGCGTGAGCTCATCGAGCGCGCCCGATCGAAGGTGGCGCGCCAGCGAGGCCACGAGCGTCATGATGCCGCGCCGCACCAGCGGTTCGCCGCCGGTCAGCCGCAGCTTGCGCACCCCTTTGGCGACGAAGGCCGAGCAGAGCCGGTCAAGCTCTTCGAGCGAGAGAATGTTGGCCTTGGGCAGGAAGGTCATGTCTTCCGCCATGCAATAGACGCAGCGGAAATCGCAGCGGTCCGTGACCGACACGCGCAGGTAAGTGATGGAGCGGCCGAATGGATCGATCAACGGCTGCGGTGCGAGTGTCGCGGCGCGTTCGAACTCGACCATCCCCGGCTGCTCGTACCCCGACATCTTGAAGGACCCATTTTTACGGACGTTGTTTTACGGACGCTGCCCGTTCCAGGGAACCACTTCTGCGGCAAATAGGCAATTCGCAATATAGTGCTCGCGGCCCGCATGGGGGAGGTCCCGGACCGTGGGGCCGCGCCCCCTCGTTGGGCTGTTCCGCGCATTCATCACTTCATTGTTGCGCGGCGGCGTAGCAGACTTCCCTCCCCGCAAGCGGGGAAGAGAACCGTGGCGCAGTTATTCCTAACCGGCGCCGTAGAGAGAGTGCGGGCCCCTTCCTCCCTCTGTAAGAGATGGAGGCGACGGGATGCTCGCGGTCCCGGCCACCGCGAGGTTTTAATTTTAGGAGACCAAGATGGCGCCCGAACCGGAAAGAAGCACGGCGTGGCCGATTGAGCTGAGGCTTCGCAAGGACAAGGCGGCTCTCACCGTTGTGTTCGACAATGGCGAAGCATTCGAATTTCCGGCCGAATTCCTGCGCGTCTACAGCCCGAGCGCTGAAGTCCAGGGACACTCCCCAGACGAGCGGAAGACAGTCGGCGGCAAGCGCAATGTCGCGATCCTCGAAGTCCACCCCGTCGGCAACTACGCGGTCCGGTTGGTCTTCGACGATATGCATTCGACGGGAATCTTCAGCTGGGATTATCTCGCCAAGCTAGGGCGCGAGCAGGGGCGTATGTGGCGGGCCTATCTCGATGAGCTTGCCGCCAAGGGGCTCTCCCGCGATTCGCCAGGAGTGGGGTAGGACGGGTTGAGGGCGCTGTAGTCGTAGCCCGGATGTAGCCCGGATGAAGCAAAGCCGCATCCGGGCCGCCATCGCCCCGCGGCGTCGCCGTGCTGAGCTTGGCGAATGGCGGGGTTTCACTTTCCGCTCAACCCGGGCTACGAGACTGAAGCATTTACTTCAATACCACGACCTTTGCCCCCACTCGCACGCGGTCATAGAGATCGATCACATCCTCGTTGGTCAAGCGAAAGCACCCTGACGAGACGGCTTGGCCGATAGTCTCGGGCTCGTTCGATCCGTGAATACGATAGAGCGAAGAACCTAGATAGATCGCGCGCGCGCCCAGCGGGTTTTCGATACCGCCCACCATATGACGTGGCAGGTCAGGGCGCCGTCGCAGCATCTGGGGCGGCGGCGTCCAGTCCGGCCACTCCTTCTTCATCGATACGGTGTGGGTGCCGGTCCAGGTGAAGCCGATCCGGCCCACCCCGATGCCATAGCTTATCGCCTGGCCGGGCGCAGTTACGAAATAGAGCCGCCGCCCCGAGGTGCTGATCACGATGGTGCCGGGTCGGTATGAGACGGGAAAGCTCACGACGGTGCGCGGAATAGGCGACGAGCGAAAGCCTCCAAACAGCCGTTGGAACGGACCTGCGTTGCTGTCAGGATCCTGAAAAAGCTGCGCCGTGGCCACGGTGCTGTGGGTTGCCGCAATAGCACTACCAAGGGTGGCAGACATCATCAACCCCGCAACAATTCGCGAATTCATCCTCTTCGTCTCCGTCATTTGCTGTGTACGGACCGGCCCCTCTGTGCGAACACCCATAAGCTGAATGGCGGCGCCTGCTCAACGTGATTTTGGGACCGGGTGCCCAATCCAGGCAAAAAAATTCCACAGTGCTTGCGTCATGACAGCGCTGCGGCTGAAGCAAGGTTGCGTCCAGCCGTTAAGTTCATTAAAAATCAAGATGTTATAACGGGGCCCCGGAAGAGACTTTTTCGCCTCGCTGTTTCGCCCCCTGTGGTGACCGCGACGGTGCCCGTTGCTAAGATGTCTGAAGGGGTACGAGGGAAGCGGGTGGAAAGATGTCGAAGAGCAACCATTCGAGGTCAACAAGCGCCAGAAAGTCGCTTTCGCGCGCCAGGCCGGCAAAGGAGAAGACGAGGCGGGCGGTTTTCAAGGCGGACCAGTGGTACCAAAATGCCGTGATGTCGATTGGGATCGCCGGGCGCACAAAAAGCAGCCGGTCAGGAGCGACGCTCGCCTCACGCGCAAAGGATCGCGCGGATTAAGCCGACGAAGGCGAGCGAATTTCGCAGAGAACATCCGATAGGAGCGCATGCCACGACCAATGCGCGGCAGTGGGGCGGATTCAACTTTAGGGAAGCGGCGGCTTCGCTCCCCGCCTGCGCTCGGCGCCGGCATCTCGCGGCTTACGATTTAGCAACTCCACCAGTTGCCGCGCCTCGACGGGCGAAAGCATCCGCCCGATAAATTCCGACGGAATTGTCGGCAGGCGCTCGGTATCGATGAAATTGCCTTCGACGAAATGGGAAGCCCTGCCGAGGCCGTTCGCGGCGGCGAGCAACCGCGCATGGGCCAGCGAGGAAGCGCTGATGATGACGACGCCGCCATCGCGAAACAAAAGCCACCACATTGTCATTCCGGCGCAAGAGCAGTTGCACTCCACCGCAGGCCGCGACACGGCCACATGAATCGCTCTGCTGTTCTGGCACTGACGCTTTAATCCAAATCAGATCATTCCGGGGCGCCATCGCACATCGGCTGGTGAGCCTGTCGAACCATGCCGATATGCCCATCTCAAAGTGCCGGTCTCGGGTAAACCCGAGATCGCATGCGGCGAGCCCGGAATCCCGATTCCGCCCAGTGCTCTCTTGGCACTGGATATTGATTGCTCTCGCAACGCGGCTTCACGACACACGCGTTTTTGCAGCAATCATTTTGGTTACTCCCGCGAGCCCGTCGAAATGCCGGATCAGTTGATCCGCTAATTGTTTGTACCGTACGGCCTCGATTTCAGTCGGATCGCTCAGGTTATGAGCTGCGGCGTGGCCAATGTTTTGCAGATCGTCAAGCAGCGCAGAGGTATTTGCATCAATCAATCTCTTTGAACGGAGCAGTCGAATTAATAAGGCATAACGCCGGCTGTAATGCGCAAATCCGTTCATGGAGGCGTAAGAACGCACGGCCTCCTCAAGTTGAGTCGCGACTTCGAGGATGGCTTGCCGCGGTGAAATTTTCGCGATCTGCGCAAACCGGCTTTCTTCCTCCGGAGTTGGCTGCGTATCAGGATCAAAGGGGGCCGAGGGGAGCTTCTTCGCCTCGGCTTCGGCTTTGTCCCACCTGAACGAAGCTTCCCAGTCCCGATGTCTGACCCGGAACAAGAGGAGGAGCGATCCGAGTTTTTCCTTGAAGAGCCAGACACAGATTATCAGGGCGACCGGCAACGCGAAGGCCGCAATCATTGAGGTGATTGCCTTGATGATTTCAGCGGTGAAGGTGTAACGATCCAAGACGGCTCCCCCAGGATCATCTTCCGATAAAAGCTGCCCCCCATCCGCCGTGTTGATGCAGCCGTGTTGAGACAGCGGCGATCGGCCACTTCACCGAAAGATGCGTCAAGTTCCTCCTGCAACACTTTAAAACATACAGGAAAAAAGACCAATGTGGATTTTGTCTGTGAGTGTCTGTGAGTTTGTTACGGCTTCCAGGGTGAAGGAAGGACAGGCGCCCGCCCGCGCCCTTGCGGGCGCGGAAGCGAGCCGGCAGCGCGAGGCCGCTCAGTCCCGCTTGATGGCCGTGTGGGATCGAAGCGCGCCGGTGCTTTGATCTCTTTAATCTGCTCTGTCAGAAGTCGTTAGGAGGCGCCATCGCACATCGGCTGGTGAGCCTGTCGAACCATGCGGATGGGCGCATCTTATAGTGCCGAACTCGGGCAAACCCGGGATCGGATGCGGCGAGCCCGCCGGCGGGCATGGATTCCGGGCTCGCGTGCTGCGCCCGCGCCGCGGCACGACGCTCTCGAAATTCTTATGACGCAGTAGCGTTAAGCGGCTTCCCGCCAAGGCGCGTCATCGGCCTGGCATGGGGCGGGCACGATGACGTCATGTTGACGGTGCGAAAAGACGACGCTGCTTGCTGTCTTTCTCCCTGGCCCCCCCGTTCCGAAAGCCTCTGCCCTTGGTCAGGACCATTTTTGCCACCCACCTGGCGGTTGCACCGGTCGCGCCGGAGCCCCGCCCTGCGGCGTCGGGCCGCGCCTCGCGTGCGACGAAATCACAACCGGACCCGGCCGGTCCGCGCTAACGTTAAGTTGTATACGGTTGTATCAATCCGGTCACCGCGCGTAGGCTCCGGCCTCCTGTCACACCCCCATTCCCCCGGAAGTCGGGGTCGCTCGAATCCCCACTCAGTTGCGTAAGAGCCGGAATTGAGAGGCGGAAGATCGGGTCGGGGCGCACAAGCCAGATCATGCTCGCCGCGGATGCGGCGCCGGCTTTGCGCCGCGTCGGCCGAGCCGCGCTCCCGCAGCCGCTGTCGGCGGCCTGCAACGGGTACCGGGAACCGCGCATCGGTCACGCCTACGTGAATTCACCGTTGCGTGAATATCACATCAAAAGGCAAGGCGCGGATTAACTGTCGTCTATCACGCACTCAACGGGAGGACTCCATGCGGATCCTGACATATCCGGCGGCGGCCACGTTGGCGGCCTTGTTTCTGATACTTCCGGCCCAGGCAGCGCACTATCGGATTCATTCTTACGGGCATCCTTACTGGCAAGGTGAGCCAACGGATCATCGTCCAATCTGGCGATTTGGCTACTACCAGGGCAATGATCCGGATCAGTTCATTCGCGGTCAAATTATGCGCGATCCGACTAACGGCCTTGCTGGTCGACGCTAGTTGAGCGTTTCCTAAGTTCGAAGCATATGGAGCCCGCCCGGAAGGCCGCGTTTACCGGCCCAAGTTGAGGTCTCCAATTGATAGGTTTCATGGAATCGCTCTACTAGTTGCGCGATTCCATGAAGCCGATCAAATGGCAGACTGGTCATTCCGGGGCGGCACCGAAGTGGCGAACCTGAAATCCGTCCTGCCGATGGTTCTGGATTCCGGGCTCGCCGCATCCGATCTCGGGTTTACCTGAGATCCCGCACTACAATCGGCACTACAAGATGCGCACATCGGCAGGGTTCGACAGGCTCATCAGCCGATGTGCGATGGCGACCGGCAACGAGGCGCTCTATGAGACGCACTATATGATTCGAATTTCGAAATCGTTCCGTCAGCCCTCTGCAGAAGCATGCCTCCTGGGCGGCTCGCTCCGCAATTAGGTCTCATCTGCCGGGGTGAGAGTGATCCCTCCGCGAGGTTGGATTGGGGGCGAGCCGACCACGGCTTCTTCGATGGCCCCGATCGCAGCAGTTTGGCTGGTCGGGAGCCTTTTGATTACTTGATACGCGTGAGGTCCTCGCCGCCGCAGATTCCGAGCCAGCAGCCTTCAATTCTGATGCTCGACGGACCCGTCTCGATCAGGTTCCCTGAATAATTATTACCGTCTCTGACATTGTAGAGCCGGCCGGACCACCTGGCGGGGCTCTGGTGATGCATCGAGATCAGAACCTCGGTTCCGACCAGCGACCGGTTGCGTCTTGCCGGATCGGCGTTGTTCTTGTCTGCAAACGGTCTGCCTGTCGCCGGATCGATCGATGAGCTGGACTGCACGATGAAGCCACATAAATCGCGCCCGCACGGGCTCACCCGTATCTTCGCGCCGTCTTTCGTGAGCCACAAGCCGACCGGAGAAGCTGATCCGGTGCCACCGCTTGCCGCAAGACAAGCCGCCGCAAGGCCAGCTGACAAGATCCAATGCATGAGCGCCTCCAAACAACAGATCGCGCCGTTCATTGCAACTCGCGCCGTGAGAAGCGGCTACCCCGCCGAGTTCTGATGTCCAAGCGGGAATGACGGGCTTTAACCTCTCCTCGCCCCCCTCAAACTTCGGTCGTACTTGCTCTCAAGGACAACCAACGCGGATATGGGAATCAGCAGGAGGACGCCCACCCACCACGCGCCCGCGAGAAAGGCGCCGCAGAAAATCAACGACAGCACCATCCCTACTTGCCCAATCCAGTGTGGAACGTCTGACATCTCGACTCACTCCCTGAAAAAGCGGCGCCGGATCGCTGTTGCTGAAGGGGTGGCGCGGGAGCGGAGCTACCGGTCGCCGCAGTCGCGTTAGCATCGCCATACACAACGCCCCTTGCGGGTCGCAGAGTCACAAACCCGACCAAGCCGCGAAGGTTCCCTTCGGGGAACAGATCACCATGTCTTGATTGCGTTCGCATCTGCTTTTTTGCTCCCCAAGCGGCGCACCCAGAGCGCATAGAGGCATCACAGCGGGCGAATCGATCGGGAATTGATCTTGGGGACCGCTCCCGGGCCCACCTCCGGACAGCGGCATGCTAGTTTTCCACCGGGCTTGGCCCGACCTGCAGCGCATGAAACTTCTGCTACCCGGTGGCGCGGTCCTGCCGGGTCAGTTTCCTCCTAGCCCGGATTAGTCTGAGAAATCCGGGCTAGCACCCTCGATTTAGGCAAAGATGGTCTTCCAGAAGCGTTAAGAGGAGGTGAAGGGGGAGGGAGAAGAATTGATGGATCGACTCCCCAATGGCCGTGTCTTCCCGGCGTCGCCGCCTCAGTCCGGAACAGCGCCGTGCGCTGCAACTGCTGGCCGGCAGCCCCCATGGCGTCACCGAGGAACTGCTCGTATTCAGTCACGGCTTTAGCCGACGGATGCTGGCTGGCCTCATCCGCGCCGGTTTTGCAACAGTGAAGCGAAGAGTGATCATGGCTGGCGGCACTCCGGTCGAAGTCGGACGCGTCAGCATCAGCGCCGCCGGGCGGCGGGCGATCGCCGCGTGATCGGGCTGATTGTTGTGTATAATGATTTTATGGGCGACGAAGAACGGAGGCTTTCAATGTTCCGGGGAATGCTGAGCTTGTCGGTCGCTGTGTCGGCAGTGGCCATCGCGGTTGTTTCGGATGTCGCATCGGCGATGCCGTATGCTGATCCACCGGCGATCAGAAATGCGGCCGGAACCAACATCGAAACGGTGTGGGGCAGAGGATTCGGTTGGGGCTTTGGAGCCGGATTTCTCGGCGGCGCGATCGTCGGCGGCGCGCTGGCGCCATACTATCGGTACGGCTATGGCTACCCCTACTACGGGGCCTACCCCTATTATGGACCCTACAGCGGATACAGTACTCCGTACTCCTACGATTACAGTTATCGCGGAAGATACCCCTTTGATCGGCAGCTCTGTTGTCGCTTTTGATCTCGTACGCGAACGTTGGCAGCGCGCAGGACGCGCGGCGGCGTGCGGATGACGAAGGGGCTTTCGGGCCGCCCTGTTCGCTTTGCGAGAGCACACGCCATGCGGTGGGAACCTGTCTATCCGATCGCGCGTTAAATTCGTGCCAAATTGCAGCACGCGAAGTCTAAGAACCATGAAGTGCCTTGTTTGCGACGCCGATGCGGAACGGACGCAAGACGGGAGTGGCGGAATTGGCGTTATTTGCCCCGCATGCGGCACATACGACGTCGAAAATGCAGTCATCGCCGCTGGGCAGTTGCGGGAACTTATGCCAGAGCGACGCCGCGAAATCTTGGACAGAGCTAAACGTTCGGCGCAACCCGGCATGCGCCCTTTGATCAGACCTTACTTGCTCGCCTAAATGTCCCTCACCTCCGGTCGCGAGGCGTTGACCGTGGCTGCTTCGTCACGGCGGTAGTCGCGAAGCCTTCCGGCATGTGCAATTATCGGGAGGCAGCTTTCCGGCTGCCTTTTTTCTTCTCTTCCGGCCGGCTTGTTGTCGGAGCCTGGGGCATGATCAAGCGGGACAATATCAAGTGGAATGACCGAACCATCGGGATCGCTGGCCTTGTGATCGGCGGCGTCTCGGCCGTTGTCGGCGCGGCGGCGCTCGTGCTCGCCTACTTTGTCTTGCCGTCAGTTACGCAGAACGACCACTTTTGCTATCGACTGACCTTCAGGGAATACGACGAATTTGCCCCCCGTAAGCTCTTCGATCCGCCGCCCTTGGCCTGAGACAGGATTGCCTGAGACAGGGTTCGCTTGTGGGCGCGGCTCGCAGAAGCATAGCCCCGGCGGGGGAGGAAGGGCAGCCGGGGCTAGTCCAGCCCGGAGTTCTCAGCCGCTTGGTACGCTGAAGTGATTCGGAGGCTTGCGCAAGTCCCTTGCTTACGGGCGACGTGGAAAAGAGCGGCCACTCCCTGGCTCATTGGGTAGCGGCAAACACCCTCGAAACGTGCACCACGCACCGCGCAACGGTCACATCTCCGTTATGTCGGAAACCGCTGCGCAACGCTCAGCGTAGAACTCTGCGCGGGCCGCATTCTTTGCCGCTCCCCGTTACCCCCAGGCAAAGTCCCGGCCTCGCGTACCCGGCGCCCTTTTGCCTGCCGGCGCCGGGCGCCGGGTCCAGAGCCTCGCCCTTTTCTGCTCAAACGAGAGGTGTGCCAGATGTCGAATGTGGAAACGTACCGGGAGAAGGCGCTGAAATGCGCGCACGCCGCCGATAGGGCGAGCAGCACGGGCGAGCGTGCGGAGCTCTTTGGCCTTGCCAGCATTTACATGGCGCTTGCTGATTACGTGGATCGCACCCACGAGCACGGCGCTGCGCACCGTGGCGGCCAAGACCAGGAGATGCAAAGGAGCAGTTGAGTTGCCGCCTTGCATTGCTTTTCTGTTTCCTCGCCCCCGCTTGTTGATCGACGTCAACGACCGGGGGCGCCATTACGTCCATAAATAACGTTATGAGCGAAAATTTCACATTTACGAGCGAGGTGATTTGTCCGGTCTGTGGGCGGCCAATGATTTTGCTGCACACCATTAGACGCGCCTTCGCCGAGAACCTGAACGTGTTCAAGTGCAAGCCGTGCGGTTTTTCGACCACCGAGCCTGTGAGTTGGACAAACCCGCCGTTGTCGCCGGGGGTTGGCGTGGGGGCCCCCACAGACCCGAAAAGAGCGGGCAGAGGCCCGCGCGGCTAATCCGGTTTCCGGATGGCGGCGCGGGCCCGCGGCACGCAAGGCGCGAGCTACGGATATTCCCGTAGTTGCGTTCCCGTATTTCCCGGAAGCGGCAGCAAGAAGAAAGGCGAATTTTGAAAACCGGCTGACCGACGATCCGGAAATCAGGTGCTATCTGCCCGGCGTCCCGCGGGCGACGTATATGCCCTATCCCTTCCAGATCGTTCAGACGTCAAAGGACATCCTGATCGCCTACGAGTATGCGGGCGACGCTCGCACGATCTACATGGATCAGGTGCGCCCAAACCCGGTCGATAGCTGGATGGGCCGCTCCGTTGGACACTGGGAGGGCGACGCCCTGGTCGTCGACGTGACGCGCTTGAATGACCAGACCTGGTTTGACAGGGCCGGGAACTTCCATAGCGACGCCTTGCATGTGGTCGAACGCTACACGCCCTTGAGCCCCGACGCTCTGACCTACGAAGCCGCCATCGAGGACCCGAAGGTGTTTCCGCGGCCTTGGAAAATGAGCATGCCCCTGTATCGCCGGCTAAAGAAGAATGCTCAACTCATGGAGTTCAAGTGCGTGGAGTTCGTGGAAGAGCTCATGTACGGGCATCTTCGCCAGCAACCAGGCAAGTGAAAGGGAGGTTTCATATGAGCCATCGACTTCTCACTTCAATGGCTAGTTTGACGGCCATTATTGCGGCTGCGTTCCTGATGCCGGCGCCGGTAACCGGCGAGACATGGACTGTGCCGCGAACGGCGGACGGTCAGCCGGATTTGCAGGGCGTGTGGGACTACCGTACCATCACGCCGATGCAACGCCCCCTCGAACTGGGAACGAAGGAGTTTTTCGCCTCTGATGAGGAAGCGGCGGCCTGGGAACGCAGCGAAAACCGCCGGCAGAATCGCGACGCGGAGGATCTCGAAACGGGCGGTGTCCCCCCTGGGTGGGCCGGCGGGGGCGGTGGCGTTGCCGGGAGAGCCGCATACAACGAGTTCTGGTGGGACCGCGGCAACAAGATCGTAGCAACGAAGCGCACGTCGCTGATCGTCGACCCGCCCGATGGCCGGTATCCCGCCATGACGCCCGAAGGACAGAAGAGAGCGGACCTCATTGCCGCGGCGCGCAACGACACCAACCTTGGCCGGCCCCACGCCGACTCATATGAAGACCGGCCGCTGGCGGAGCGCTGCATTCTCGGCTTCAATTCCGGACCGCCGATGACCCCGGGCGCCTACAACAACAATGTCCAGCTGTTCCAGGCTCCCGGATATGTCGCGATCCTTAACGAGATGATCCACGATACGCGGATCATTCCGCTCGACGGCCGTCCTCATGGGCACGTCCCGCTGTGGAGGGGCGATTCTCGGGGCCACTGGGAAGGCGACACGCTGGTGGTCGACACGATCAACTTTAAGCGCGAGACGAGTTTCCCGAACTCCGGCCCGAACTTGCACCTCGTCGAGAAATTCACCCGCACTGATGCCGACACGCTCATGTACGAGTTCACCATCGATGATCCGAGCGTCTGGACGCGACCGTTCACCGTTGCTGTTCCGATGCGCAAGAGCGACCAGCCGATCTACGAGTATGCCTGCCACGAAGGCAACTACGCCATGGCCAGCATTCTCGCCGGAGCGCGCGCCGCAGAAAAGGCCGCAGAGGCGAAGGCGTCGAAGTGAGGTAAGGGCCGGGAGCGGCGTGCGGCGGCCTCGCGCCGCGCTGCTCCTGCTGCGATGCTTTCAATTACCCGTTGACGCAAATCCTGCGAATACGACTTTGGCATTGTTCCCCCCAAAATCGAGTCAATGCCGTAGACTCGCTCATTGACGACTCCTTGGGAATCCATCTTGATTCAACCCGAGCGGAAAATGCTCTGATCTTCGGCTCTCGGGTTTCTTCCGGCTGCTCAACAACTGGGGCGTGACGCGCGCCTTCATGCTGCTGGCGGCGATCGTCTTCGTCGCAGGCGCACTCTCCGCCTTCCTCGTCAACGACACCACTGCCGGGCGCCATGATGGTCCTGTTCTTCGCCGGCCAGGCGGTCGCCAAGGTCGCGATCGTCGGCGGCGCCCTGCTGCTTTTCACCCGCAGTAAAGGCCGAAAAAGTCTACGGCGAGATCGACTGACCGCTGCTCGTCATGTTCGTCGGTCTGTTCATCGTGGTGTCCGGCCTTGAAAATGCGGTCCTCACGGCGGACATCATTTCGGCAGTCGGACGGCTCCATCTGGAGAGCGTCGGCGGACAACCGACGAAGAACAGCAAATATGTGCCGATCACGCCGAGCCAGATCGCCGATGAGATCATCAATGCGGCGAAAGCAGGCGCTGCCGTCGCGCGTGTGCACGTGCGCGACCCCGATACGGGCGCGCCTTCGAGCCGGCTTGATCTCTATGAGGAGACGATTGACCGCGTGAGGTCTTCGTCAGTCGATATCGTCTTGAATGTCACGACGGGTCCGGGCGCCGGCAGCAGCAAAGCGTGCAGCCGCCCTGCTGGCCCTTTATAGTGCGGTCTGTGCGGATGCCTTCGCCCAGTTCGAGCTCGCCACCGACATCAAAGCATCGGAGATCCAGGCGGTGGTCAACGCGCCGAATATAGGTACAGACCGGCAGATCAAAGTGGTCGACGTCGGCACGCATAACGTGGCGGTGGGCGTTTTGCGGAGAGGCAAGACCACGCCTGGCGCTCCGGTTACGGCGATTAACCATACCGAAGTCACTGAAGTCTACTACATGGTGTCGGGCAGCGGAACGCTCCTCACGGGCGGCACGGTCGAGAATTCCAAAGCCGCCCCGGCCGACAGCGAGATCGTTAAGGTTGACTGTCGGTCCGAGCAACAACGCCATCTTCAAGGAGCCGGCACAGAAGCGCAAGCTCGAGGCCGGCGACATGGCGATCATTCCCGCCGAGGTCTATCACGGCTTCGCCCCCTACGGTTATCGCAATCACGACGGCAGTTCCTCGCGCGCCTCGATGGGCTCGTTGCGCCCGAGAAACGTGCCGGAGATCGCCTCGGAGAGGTGCATCAGGGCGTTCTCGACCGAAAGAATCAAACGGTCGTCAACCCGCGCCGCCTCCGCGGTGCGCAGCCTGGCGGTGGTCGCCATGGAAATCTGCCGGGGCAGCGACAGCCTGCCGTCGGGCCGCATGTGCGGCATTGCGGCGAGATGGCTTTCGATCTGCTCGAACTGGAACGCCACGGAGCGGGGGTTGGATGGGTCGAGCACAGTGAGATCGATCACTGGCGCGCGCGCTGCGACCATCACGTAACGCTGGCGATAGGTGATGCGGCTGTCGCAAAGTTCGAGCAGGGTGTCGAGGCCGCGGTCGAGGCGAGCGCCGAACTGGCGCGCGAACCGGCAGGTCACGATGGCGCGCTCGATGCGGCGGCCGAGATCGAGAAACCGCCAGCCGCCCAGCCGGGTCATGTTTTCCTGGGCGAGCCCAGAGAACGACGCGATGATGCGCAGCGCGGCTTCCACCCGCTCCGCCATCGCGGCGGCGAAATCGGAAGAACCGCGAAGCGGCGCGTCGCAGGCAGCGGCGAGCTGCGTCAAAGTTCGCCACGTGTCGGGCGAGAGGCGGTCGCGGATGACCGAGCCGGCGGACCGCACCGCCCTGGCGAGCGCCGGCGCCGAGCCTGCGAGGTCGCCGCGCTGCAACGCCGATCGCGCGATCGCCGCAGGTCGCGTCGCCGCAATATCGTTTGGCGCCGCGCTCCACGAGCGCAGCAGCGAGATGATGGGCTCGACATCCTGCTCCGACCGGTCGGTTTCCGCGAGCCGCGCCAAGAGAGCGCGCACAAGCCGCAGCGTCGCTTCGGTGCGCTCCATATAGCGGCCGAGCCAGAACAGGTTGTCGGCGGCCCGGCTTGGCAGCGTGCCGGAGGCGCGCTGAATCTGGATGCGGTCGGGGGTTGGCAGCAAGGTCGTCTCGACGAACGGCGCCTTTGAGGGAATCCAGGCGTCGGCCGTCAGCGCGCCGCGCTGCAGGCTGATGGCATATATGTCGTCGGGGGCGCCGATGCGCACGAAGCCGCCGGGCATTGCGGCGAAGCTCTCGCCATGCCGAACGAGGAAGACCCGCAGGATGAATGGCCGCGGCTCCAATTTGCCGTTGCGCCACACTGGCATGGTGGAGAGCCGCACGGCCTCCTGCAGAACGACATCGATCCCGCGTTCTTCGATCGATTGGCGGATGCGCTGCCGCCGCCCGGGCGCAAGCTCGCTGCCGCGCACGCCATCGCCGATGTTTCCGCTCGAGACCTCGCCCGTAAAAGCAGAGGCCACCACCATGTCGTCGAATCGATCGTGCATTGCGGTACGCACAGCGGGATCGCCGAGCCACCAGGTTGCGACATTGGGCATCGCGAGCGCACGCCCGTTGATCGCTTCGCAAAGCGCCGGGAGGAAGGCCAGCATGGCGCGCGCCTCGGCGATGCCGCTGCCTAGACCGTTCGCCATCACAACCTTGCCGTCGCGCACGGCCTGTACGAGTCCCGGCACGCCGAGCCGCGAGTGCGCATTGAGTTCAAGCGGATCGGAGAAATCGGCGTCAAGCCTGCGCAGCAGCACCTCGGTCCGCTTGAGGCCGGAAACGGTGCGGATGAACACGCCGTTGTCGCGCACCGTGAGGTCCTCGCCCTCCACCAGCAGAAAGCCAAGATAGCGGGCGAGATAGGCATGCTCGAAGTAAGTTTCGTTCATCGGCCCCGGCGTCAGCACGCAGACGCGGGAATCGTCCTGGCGCCTCAATCGGGTGAGTTCCGCCTGGAGGGTTTGGAAGAACGGGGCATGACGCAGAACGCAGAGGTCGCGGTAGATGTCCGGAATGCTCTGGCGCAGCGCCAGCCGGTTTTCGAGCGCAAAACCCGCGCCCGAGGGCGCCTGCGTGCAATCGCGCAGCACCCACCAGCGGCCATCCGGGCCGCGTCCGAGGTCGACGGCATAAATGCGCAGATGCGCGCCTCCGGGCGGCGGCACGCCGACAATCGGCCGCAGGAATTCCGGGCTGCCGGCCACGAACGCGCCGGGGAGCCGCTTTTCGCGGAACAGCGTGCCGGCGCCATAGATGTCGGCAATCACCGCCTCCATCAAATGGGCGCGCTCGATAAGCGCCGCCTCCAGCCGCTCCCATTCGTCGGCTGCGATAATGAGCGGAACGGGCGTCAGCGGCCAGGCGCGCTCAACGCCGGCTTCGTCTTCATAAACGCGATAAAAGACGCCCGAATCGCGCAGATAGCGGTCGGCCGCGGCAAACCGGCGCGACAGCTCTTCGCGCCCCAATGCGGCCAGGTCGGCGAGGAGGGCGCGCCAGTGGGCGCGCACTTCGCCGCGATCGCTCATCATCTCGTCGTAGACGCCAGGCAGCGGTTGATAGCCCGCCAGCAGCTGGGCGACGAGTTCGGGGCCCAAGGGAGCGGCTGTTTCGGTGAGCGCGGACATGGCGCCAAAAGATAGGCGGTCCGGAGCGCCGCTTAAAGGCTACGAATGGCCGATATGCCCCCCTCCCCGATGCGGGCAGGGCAATCGCATGCGGCCGTCCCACGTGTAGTTGAAGGTCGGCATGCAGGGTTCGGAGTTTTGTTGCGGAAGCGGTGCTATGCTCGGGGCCAAAGCAAAAGCAGGGCCGCGCGTGTCGGGCCGCGGGCTGAGCGGAGGACCGCAGGGCGCAATAAGCGCAGCGCATTGCGCCCTACCGCAACGGTGAGTCAGGAATCGTCGCATTCGCCGGCCTCGCCAGGCATTGGATCTCAAGCAACTGGGGCAAAACTCGTGAATATCGCAGCCGATAATAAAGCGCCCCCCGAGACCGGCGACGGCGACCCGCGCGATGAGATCGCCCGCCTCGAACAGCGGCTCGAGGAGCTGGCCGACGCTCTGGCGCGGTGCCGGAAGATCAGGTTGATTTCGCAGATCGCAATCGCCGCTGGCGGCGTTTGGATGCTGGCGGTGACGATCGGGGTCCTCGGATTCGATCCCCTGGCGATGATCGCGGCGATTTCAGCCGTGATCGGGGGCACCGTCATGTATGGGTCGAACCGGACGACATGGCGTGAGGTCGATGCCGCCATGAATGATGGCGAAGCAAAGCGGGCGGCGTTGATCGGGAGACTGGAGCTTCGGGTGGTGGGGGAGGGACCTCGTGACCGGATTTGATCGCGCGGAAGAACCTTCGTTTGCTGCAAAATGCGTCGCGAGAGGGGATCGACAGCGACGATGCCGGCGAAATTGATTTTGCGAAGCTAAAGCAAGAGGCGTGCCGGCGTCTTGCGGACAAATCAAGCGGGGGTTCGCCACGCGAGCCGCGGTCGAAAGGGAGAAGGTAATCGTGGGGCGAGTCCCGTCACCGCCGCAGATCCAGCGTGACGGGATACTCGACCGACCGCTCCTCCGCCGGCATCGTCTCCACAAAGCCCGGCGTGTGGCCGTGGTCCTCAAATCGCGCCCGCCGCCTTGCTTCCGCCTCGTATGAGTTGACCGGATAGGTCTCGTAGTTGCGCCCTCCCGGATGGGCCACGTGAAAGACGCAGCCGCCGAGGGAGCGGCGGCTCCAGCTATCGAGAATGTCGAAGGTCAGCGGCGCGTGCACCGGCACGGTCGGATGCAGGGCGGACGGAAGCGGCCACGCCTTGAAACGGACGCCGGCCACATACTCGCCGGGCCGTCCGGTTGCGGTCAATGGCAGACGGCGGCCGTTGCAAGCGATCACATGGCGCGCGGCGTTGAGGTTTTGCAATTTGACTTGCAGACGCTCGACTGAAGAATCCACAAACCGCACGGTGCCGCCTGGCGCCGTTTCTTCGGCCAACACATGCCAGGGTTCGAGTGCCTGGCGCAGCTCAAGCCGGACGCCGCCGTGGGTGACCTCGCCGTAAAGGGGAAAACGGAACTGGCGCTGGGCGTCGAACCATTCGGGATCGAAGCGATAGCCCTCGCGCCTCAAATCCGTGAGCACGTCGAGGAAATCTTCCCACACGAAATGCTCCAGCATGAAACGGTCATGCAGCGCCGTGCCCCAGCGCACCAGGGGACCGTCGAGCGGCGCACGCCAGAGCCAGGCGACGAGCGCGCGCAGCAGCAGTTGCTGGGCTAGGCTCATGCGGGCGTCGGGAGGCATCTCAAATGAGCGGAATTCGACGAGGCCGAGCCGACCAGCCGCGCCTTCCGGCGAGAACAGCTTGTCGATGCAGATTTCGGCGCGGTGGGTGTTGCCGGTGACATCGACCAGGAGATTGCGGAACAGCCGGTCGACCAGCCACGGCGGCGGGGCCCCTTCCCCCAAGCGCGGAGGCGTCTCGCCCGCACTATTGGCGCGAGCGGGAGAATGCGGGCAAGACGCCCACGCTCCCGGCGGCGGCGACGGCACGAGCCCGAGCGCGATTTCGCATTCGTGCAGCATGTCCATGCGCGCCTCGTCGATGCGGGGCGCCTGGCTGGTCGGGCCGATGAACAGACTGGAAAACAGATAAGACAAGGATGGCCGGCGCTGCCAGTACAGCACGATGCTTTTCAAGAGATCGGGCCGCCGCAAAAAGGGACTGTCAGCCGCCGTGGCGCCGCCCAGCACGATGTGGTTGCCGCCGCCGGTGCCGGTGTGCCGGCCGTCGATCATGAATTTATCGGCGCCGAGCCGCGCGAGCCGCGCGTCTTCGTAAAGGCCGCGGGTGATCGAGACGGCGTCCCGCCAGCCTGCTGCCGGGTGGATGTTGACCTCGATGACGCCCGGGTCCGGAGTGACCTTGATGACCTTCAGGCGGTGGTCGAAAGGCGGCGGGTAACCCTCGACGTGCAGAGTCATCTTCAGGTCAGCGGCAGTCGCCTCCACAGCCGCGAGCAGCTCCAGATAATCTTCGAGCCGCTCGACCGGCGGCATGAAGACGCACAGCCGTCCGTCGCGAGGCTCGACCGTAAGGGCGGTGCGAATCGGAACGGCCGGCATGGCGCGTTCAAACTGTTTGCGCGGTCCCGATGCTCGCGCGATGTCCTCCGCGGTCTTCTCCTCAGCGGCTTTCTCGTCATCGGTTTCCGCTTCGGCAAAATGCCCGTGGACGCGCTGGAACAGGACGTCGGGCGGCGGCAGCTCGCCACGCGGCATAAACGGATCCGCCGCCACGGTGACCGGCCGCTCCGAGGGCGGCAGATAGGGCAGCGAATCGAGCGGCAGGCGGAGGCCGACCGGCGAGTCACCCGGAATCAGGAACAGGCGCCCGCGGCGCAGCGGCCAGATCTCGCTAAGCCAGGCTGCCGCGCTGCCCTCCCCTGGGAGCGCCGGCGTCTCGCCCGCTTTATTCGCAAGACCGGACGACACCGTCGTTTCTCCGGCACGGAGCGGGCGGGACGTCCGCGCCACGGGCGAGGGAGGGTAGGGCGAGGGTTGCAGCGGCAGCACGAAGCCGGTCGGCACGGTGAGCCGCCGCTCGAATTCGCGCAGGATGCGCTTGCGTTCCGCCGGATCGTCGATCTTGGGATTGCTCGGGTCGATGTTGTCCGGCCAATCCCCCTCCTTGAGCATCTGCCGCACCGGATCTTCATAGGCCGGAACGACGTGGTCGCTCCTGATGCCGAGGCGAGCCGCGACGCCTTCGGCGAAGCGCTTCGCCTGCTCGGCCGTGGGGGCGAAGTCGCGCCCCTCGGGCGCGATGAGGGACTGGTCGTGCCAGATCGGCAATCCGTCCTTGCGCCAGTACAGGGCAAAGGCCCAACGCGGCAGGGGTTCGCCCGGATACCATTTGCCTTGGCTGAAATGCAGGAAGCCGTTGGGTGCGAAGCGATCGCGCAATCTGCGGATCAGGTCGTCGGCGCGGATGCGCTTGGTTGGCCCCAAAGCCTGCGTATTCCATTCGGCCGATTGATAATCCTCGATCGAGACGAATGTTGGCTCGCCGCCCATGGTGAGGCGCACGTCCTGGGCGGAGAGATCGGCATCGACGGTCTCGCCCAGCGCGTCGAGAGCCTCCCACGCGCTATCAGAGAACGGATAGGTGACCCGCGGCTGCTCGGCGATGCGCGAGACTCGCATCTCGAAGGCGAAATCGACTTGTGCGAAATCCACCACTCCGGTAATGGGTGCAGCCGAGCGGTAATGCGGCGTCGCGGCAAGCGGCAGATGACCCTCGCCGCAAAGAAGCCCGGAGGTCGGATCGAAGCCGATCCAGCCGGCGCCCGGAATGTAAGCCTCGGCCCAGGCGTGGAGGTCGGTGAAGTCGTGGTCCGCGCCGGAGGGTCCGTCGAGCGCTTTCACGTCGGGGCGGAGCTGGATGAGATAGCCCGAGACGAAACGGGCCGGTACGCCGATGTAGCGCAGAATCTGAACCAGCAGCCAGCCGGTGTCGCGGCACGAGCCCGAGCCGGCCGCGAGCGTTTCGTCGGGCGTCTGCACGCCGGGCTCCATGCGTGTGATGTAGCGGATCTTGCGCTGGAGCTCGCGGTTGAGCGAGACGAGGTAATCCACGGTGTTGGCCGGCCCGCGCGACAGAGAGGCCAGAAACTCTTTCAGGAGTGGACCCGGCGGCTCTGGTTCGAGAAACGCCGCGAGATCGGTGCGCAGCTCCTCGGGGTATTCGAACGGAAACTGCGCCGCATAAGGCTCAACGAAAAAATCAAACGGATTGATGACCCGCAGGTCGGCCACGAGATCGACCGCTACCAAAAACTCCGCGGTCTTTTCCGGAAACACCAGCCGGGCGAGCCAATTGCCATGCGGATCCTGCTGCCAGTTCACGAAGTGCTCAGGAGGGAAGACCTTGAGCGCATAGCTCCTGATCGGCGTGCGGCAGTGGGGCGCCGGGCGCAGACGGATCGATTGCGGACCGAGGCTGACGGGTCGATCATAACGATAGCTGGTGACGTGATGGAGGCCGACGAGAATCGACATGGACCGCCCTGTTGTCGCTCGGAGCTATTTCACCTCTCCCTCCCTCCCCCGCTTGCGGGGGAGGGAGGGCGGAGGCCACCCCGGAGAATTTGTGCCGCGGATGTTCCGCGCGAGTCTTCGGCGCTGCGTATTTCTGAATTTGTGCATGCAAGTCGCGGGCCGAGGAAACGGCGCCCTTGGCGACAATGCCGTGCAGTGCTGCCTAAGAATTGGGCGCAGTCGGCAGGCATTCGCCCCGCTCTACGCAGTTGTCATTCTCGCAGCAGGTAGCCGCCGCGGAAGTGGATCAGCGGCGCCTTACCGGCCCCATCGAAAACGCCGACCACGCGACCGATCACGATGATGACACCGTGGCGCTCGATCGTCTCCTCGAGCCGGCAGTCGATCGCCCCGACTGCGTCAAGCAGAATCGGCGCGCCGGTGCGAAGGGTCCCCCACCGCCCTGCCGCGAAACGTTCCGCACCCTTGCGCGGTCCCTTGCCGCCGAACATGTCGGCGATCTCGGCGGCCTCGCGCGGCAGAAAGTTGAGAGCGAAATGGCGCGCCGCGAGCACCGTCTGCAGTGCCGACGTGCGCTTATCGATCGACACCAGCATCAGCGGAGGCGCGGCGCAGACATGGGTGGCCGACAGCCCGAGAAATCCGGCGGGCCCCTCGTCCGACAGCGCCGTCACCACGGTGCTGCCGGTTGCGCGATTGCCGATCGCGCGCCAGAACGCTTGCGGGTCGATGAGGGGGTCGGTCAGGTGCGGCGGCTCGGTCATGAAGTGACATCAGAAGTCAATGTGAAGGTCGACCCATAGCGGCGTCGCCAGCAGGCGGCCGGGCGTCACTTGGACGCAAGCCGGGACTGGTTGTGTTTCTCAAAAGCGCCCACACTACTTTACCGTATCTGCAATTGTGCCACAATGTCCACCATTTTGGCTGCGGTGCTGGCCGCCGCAACAGCGGCTCGGTGTACGCATGCCGGCGGACGAGCAATGCGCACGCCATACGCTCGCTGTGCAAAATCAGATCGCCGAAGTCCGAGTTCTTGTGCAGAGCATGGAGACCGGTCAGCGCGGTTGCCTGGTCACATAGGGCGACTCCTACCTCGGCTCCTACAAGGATACAGAGACAGAACTCCCCGCCGCGATCGATGAAATGGCCAGTCTCGCAATCGGGCGACTGTCTCCTGCTGTTGAGCATTGTCGGCGACGCAGGTCATAGCCGAGAAGCGGCGTGAGCTTCGCACTGCCATTGACGAACGGAACGGCGGGCGATCCCGACGCCGCTCCCGCCCTCGTCAATTCCGAGCGTGGTCCGCAGTTGATGGAGCCGAACAACAAGCGCGGCCATAACCCTGAGTGAATGGTTCAATCTGACCGAAATCCGCCGTAAGGCGCATTACAGTATGGACATGACAGTATGGACATGGTGGCCGCCGGTCCCTTGCAACCTGCGCGGCATATCGGCATTGTCCATTCCGTCTGCGACAGTCGAGCGCCGCTCATGAAACGCAAGATCGCAGCCATCCTGGCTGCCGATATCGCCGGCTACAGCAAGCTGGTGGCCGAGGACGAAGAGGAGACGCTGCGCCGCCTCGAGTCCTATCGGGCGGTGTTTGAGGATTTCGTCACCCGCTTTTCGGGGCGAATTTTCAATACCGCGGGCGATGCAATTCTGGCCGAATTTTCGAGCGCCGTGGATGCCGTGCGGTGCGCGATCGACCTTCAGGAGAGCCTGCGCACCCGCAATCTCGCTTATCCGGCGAGCCGGCAGATGAGCTTTAGGATCGGCATCACGATCGGCGATGTGGTCGAGCGCGACGGCGATCTCTTAGGCGATGGCGTTAATATCGCGAGCCGCCTGAGCGGGCTTGCCGAGCCGGGCGGCCTCTGCGTGGCGCGCACCGTCTACGAGCAGGCGGCCAACAAGCTGTCCGTCGATTTCGTCGATATCGGCGAGCGGGAGGTCAAGAACATCCCGACCCCGATCCACGTCTATGCGTTGGCGCTGGGCGGAAAGCACCGGCGCTTTCGGGCGCTGACGCTGACGGGTAAAAGAGGGGCTTCGTTCGTGTGGGCAGTCGCGGTGACGGCCGCGAGCCTCGCCGCACTCGTCGTCGCCGGCCTCGTGTATTTCACTGCTTTGCGCACCGGCGGTCCTGTCGGCGAAGCGCCCGCGGCGCCGGCCATCATCGAGCCGGCGGCCCTGACGCCGCGTCCGCCCGAGATGCTGGTGCCGGAGATCATCCCGTTCATTCCGGATCGTCAGCGCATCGCCATCCGCACCGCCTACATGTCCGCTCCCGACCATAAGGCGATTGCCATCAGCTACGCGCAGGCCGCTTTTATCACCGACCAGAAGGATGAGGAGACCGCGAAGGCCGCTGCGCTGGAGGCGTGCGGCCGCGCCACCGAGCCGATCGCACCGCGGCAACGCTGCGTGATTTACGCCGTGGGCAACAGTGTCGTATACGGACGCGGCCGGCCGCCGCTGCCGCCGGAGCCCTGGGTCACCCGCGATCCTGCCATCGAGACACCTTTTACGGTCGAATCGCTGCCTCTTGCCAGAGATCCGGTGCGGAAAAATCTGCACCAGGTTTATGTGAACGGCCACGGCCCGAAAGCGTTGGCGATTTCGCCGCAGGGGATGGTCGGATGGTATGTCAGACAGTCGAGTGAGCAAGAGGCGGTGCGGCGGTCGTTGGAATTCTGCGGCAGCCGTGCCGGCGTCGCCTGCGTGATCGTGGCGGTCAACGATGCTTTCGTGGTCCCGATCCCGTCCGCCATGAAGGCAGTTGGGCTGTTCCGCGCCGCCGGCAATCCTGCGATTGCGCCGGCGGCGCGCGACGACGTTGCGCGCCGCCTCGCCAGCGCGACGAGCGGGTGGAGCGCAGTTGCGGTCGGCGCCAGCGGCCGATGCGGCCTGGTGCTCAAGGCCGCCAGCGAGCGCGACGCCATCGACGGCGCCCTGATGGATTGCAGCCGCCTCGACCGCGCCTGCCGCGTGGTGGCGATAGGACCGTTCGCGGTCGAGCCGAAGTAGGGAGGGCGAGGTCCGACGGGCGCGGTTATGGCCCCCACAGCGACAAAATAGCGGCACTAACCGAGGGCAAGCAGAAATTATGAGGCGATTCTCGGCGTGATGGCGCCGAACGGATGATTGCGACGTACGAGTATCATGCTTCTGAGTCAGGTTGGCACTGTCGTGCAACGCATGACGATGCCGATACCTTGTCTCACAGATTGATGCGTGGGCCCTGCGTCAATCCGCTACCCGCGTTCACGAGGCTATTTTTCTCCAAATGGCCGCTCTATATGAGATCAAACAACCGCTTTCCGTAGTTGCTCTACTGGAAACAGAAGCCACGCTGTCAAGTCATATGCACAGACGCGCGCGCAACCGCCTATCCGCAGTCACCAGTTGGGAAGGCGATCAAGATGCCGCTATTCGCCGAATCGAACGGGAGATTCTCGGCACAGAAGTGGCAATTCACTGATAGCAAACAGAGCTGCCTGCCGATAGGGGGCCGCCCGGCTACACCGTCTTCCTGATTCTCGTATCCAGCCCGAAAATCCGAGCCGCGTTGAGCCCGAGAATATTCCGCTTCGCCTGTTCGGAAAGGAACGGCAGGTCGATAATCTCGCCGGGCAGGTCGAAGTCGTAATGCGGCCAGTCCGATGCGAACAGCAACTGCGTTTCGGCGTTGATCATCTCCAGCGTGACTGCAAGCGCCTTGAGGTTCGTGGTCTCCATCGGCTGGGTCGTATACCAGCAGTGCTCGCGCATGTATTCGCTCGGCAGGCGCCGTAATTGCGGGGCTTCGGACGGGCGCATCAGGTACTGGTCGTCGAGGCGCTGCATCAGGAACGGCACCCAGGCGAGTCCGCTCTCGATCCAGATCGGCTTGAGCTTGGGGAAGCGCTCCGGAATGCCGTTGATGATCCAGTTGGTGGCGTGGATCATGTTCGACCATACGAAGCCCAGCGCATGCATGCCGAGGAAGCGGTTGATGGTGGCCAGCGACGGGTCCTGCCAGTGATAGCCGGCGTGGAATGCGAGCGGCTTGCCGCGCTCCTCGATCATGCGGTAGAGGCGCATGTAGTGATTGTGATGCACCGGCTTGTAGCGGGTCGAGGTGATGCAATAGCCGATCACGCCGGAAACATCGTCGAAGGCTTCGACCGTGCGCTCGGCCTCCTCCGGCGTGTTGAACGGCAGGTAGATGAGCGACTTGATGCGATCGTCGGCGGATAAAAGCTTATCGGCGAGCCAGCGATTATAGGCGTTGCCGAGCCACACTTCCATCTCGGGCTGCGGGTGCATGCCGAGCATCAGCATTGGGGTCGGAAACACGACCATGTAGTCGATCGCCAGCGCCTCCATGGCGCGACGCGTCAGGGTGACGTCGCGGTGCACGTCGGTGTCAGTGACGGGCTCGCGCTGGCCGTCCTGGTGGGGAATGCGCCCGCCGACGCTCTGGTAGCGCAGGCCGAGATCGCCGCTGAGCCCGTAGGGCGGAGCGTTGATGCGATCGTTCTGAAAGTGGATCGCCTGCTCGCGCACCACCGGGTCTTCGATATAGGTGATGATCTCCTTCCACGACACCGTCTCGACATGATGAGCATCGACGTCGACGATCAGCCAGTCGTGATATTTGCGCCGGACCGCATCGCGCTTAGCATGGGCGAGCAGGTCGCGCGTGTCGGTGTAGGTATCGACCTCCTGCGGCTTGAGCAGTTGCGGCACGGACGTGGGGGGTGCGTTCATGGTCGAGTCCTCCGATACATACCGCCCGATGGAGCGAAGCGTAGTCCGGGAAAAACCTTGCCGTTGGGTACCGCGACTCCCGGATGAAGGGACTGCGAAGACGCGGTCCATTGATCTACAGGCCCATCCTACAACTCATCGGGCCGGCGACGATACCATAACGCCAGCTCCATCGGACCGAGGCGCAGCGCGCGCAGCAGTTCTGACACGGCAGACAGCACTTCGGTCGCCGTCAGCGGTTCGTTGTCGTCGCGAACGATCGGCCGAAACGTCCGCTCCTCGCCATCGGACTTCGCCACATAGAGCCGAATCGCCGCCGTCATGATCCTCGCGACAGCTTCGTCTGACACGTGCGAAGCTTCGCCGTCGCGCACGAGATCGCGCGCCGCGATATGCAGGTCGGCTGCGAAGCGGCCGATCCAGCTGTAGTCGGGAATCAGGGGTCGGGAGTCGGGCGTCAGGAAGTTCTCCGCCGGATCACCTTCCTGACTCCCGACTCCTGACTCCTGACCCCTGGTCCGATCAGACGACGACATAGACATGTCCATCCGCGATCTCGAGCCGCGCTCGGCGCAGGGCGAAGCGCTCGCCGCCGGGGTGATGGCCGGTCCGCAAGTCGAACTCCCAGCCGTGCCACGGGCAGACGATATTTTTGCGCTTCAGATCATATTGCAGCGTCCGGGTCTCGCCGTTCTCATCGACCGGCTCGCGGACCCGATGGTAGATACGGCCCTGGCAGACCGGCCCGCCGCGATGGGCGCATTGATTGTACCACGCGACCAGTTCGCCATCGACGTTGAAGACCCCAACTTCGGTGCCGTCGCAGGAAATCACGCGCCGCTCGCCCTCCGCCAGCTCGCCGACCCGCCCGACCACGAAGGATTTCATTCGCGTTTCCTCAAGCACTGCCGTCCTCGACAGCAAGGCGGGCAACACAGCACGACAGGCTTGCGCCCCGCATACAGATCGTCAAGTGGGCGGAAGCGGCGCCGCGTTAATAGCCGTGCTATTATAGGACCGCATGCCGATTGAGGTGCCGCCGATGACAGCACGCGCCCTGGCCGCACTTATCCTGTTGGCCGTCGCGGCGTCGGCCGCGCCTGCGGCCGAATGGCCGACGCGGCCGATACGGATCATTGCGCCATCGACCCCGGGCGGGGTAGCCGATACATTCGCCCGGTTGCTGGCGGAGTTCCTGCCGCCGCTGCTGCATCAGCCCGTGATCGTCGATAACCGGCCGGGCGCCGGCGGGTTGATCGGGGCCGCGGCGGCGGCCCATGCGGCGCCTGACGGCTATACGCTGGTGACTTCGAGTATCGCCTATCATGTCATCGCGCCCGCCGTGAGCCCCAGTCCTCCTTTCGATCCAATTCGCGATTTTACGCACATTGCCTTTCTGGGCGGGCCGCCCAACACGTTCGTGGCGCATCCGGCGCTGGGCGTGAAGTCGGTCAAAGAGTTGATCGCGCTCGCGCGGAGCGGACGCCCCCTCGACTACGTGTCGCCGGGCGTCGGCACTCTCGGCAATCTGCTGTTTGAATACTTCGCTCAGAAAGCCGGGATCGCGGTGCAGCACATTCCGCACAAAGGCTCCTCCCAGGCGCTGGTGGACCTCATCGCCGGCAATGTCGTCATCGGTTCCATGACGTGGAGTTCCGCAGTGGGCCAAATCCGCGCCGGCACGTTGGTTCCGATCGCGGCATCCTCACGCGCCCGCGTGGCGGAATTCCCGGATGTGCCCACTTTGCAGGAGCAGGGGTTCGACGACCTCGTGGCAATGACCTGGCACGCGCTGTCGGGACCGGCCGGCTTGCCCAACGACGTGGTGCAGAAGCTCAATCATGCGGTCAATGCCGCATGGGCCACGCCTGCCCTGCGGCAGCGGCTCGCCGAGGACGCGATCGTGGCCGAGCCGATGTCACCCGAGGCTGTGACGGAGTTTGTTGCGAGCGAAGCGCGCAAGTGGGGCCCGATCGCAAGGCGGGTGATGATGAGTCCGTAGGGCGGACAAAGGCAGCCGGGGAGCCGCGGCGTCGACATGGCGCTGCTTCCGCCTTTGCCACCGATGCTCGCGAGGGCCGCGCTGATGGCGGGCAGGCGCGCAAGGCCGCTGCACTACGCGACCGGCCCCACCAGCGCGTTTGCCCGCCCCACCAGCCCCGCCCAAGCCGCCGCCTTAAAGGCGCCAGGAGGATGTGCTCCTCCAAGGCACTATGAAGTGCTCCAGGGGCGCCTGTGCGATTTCCAAGCTTAATAATTGGTCCGAGCTTCATAATTGGTTGGAACGAGTCTGTTACACAATGAATCTACTATCGAAACCAGGACTCCCCCTCCCGACCCTCCCCCGCCGGCGGAGGAGGGCGAAAATGAAAACCTTCCTGGCAGCGGGGGGCAGGAAGGGAACCTGTGAATGAAGCGAGAGAGGAGTTACCGTTGCGTATTGATTGGTTGTCATCAACTGGGGGGGCCGTGGTGTCGGGACGAGAGACCACAGGTGTGTTATCGTATGCGAGGCGGCCTGGCAGGCAGGCACGCGGCAAGCTTGAGTTGGCGGCCGCTGCGGCATCGCTGGGGCTTTGTTTTGTGAGCGGGATGTCGACGCCGGCTGGGGCGTATCATTACCGCCATCATCGCGTCTATGGGTTGGGCGATCTCGGCTCCGAACAGCCCGGATGGCATCACTCGCACCGGCGGCGAGGCAGCGGCGATGCCGCTGAAGCGAGCAAGCCGGAGCCGCCGAAGCAGCCTTCCGGTCCCCTCATTCTTGCGATCTCGATCGGCAGCCAGCGGGTAACGGTGTACGACAACGGCACGCCGGTCGCCGTCTCTCCAGTTTCGACTGGCATGCCGGGGCATCCGACCCCGATGGGAGTTTTCAGCGTCATCCAGAAGCAGAGGTGGCATCACTCCAATATCTACAGCGGCGCACCGATGCCCTACATGCAGCGCATTACGTGGTCGGGCGTTGCGCTTCACGCCGGCGTGGTGCCCGGCCATCCCGCCTCCCACGGCTGCATCCGCTTGCCGGAGCGATTTGCGGTGCGCCTGTGGGGCATGACCAAGATCGGCGCGCGCGTCATCATCACGCGCGGCGACGCATCGCCTTATGAGATTACACATCCGCACCTCGCCGGGCTTGTGAAAGCATCCGAAGCGGCAGCCCACGCCGGCGCCTCGAGTGCGCAGCGTTCTGCCGGCCCAAATGCTGCCGTAATGGTGGCCGCGACCAATGGTACGACCGCCGCCGACGCAACCGTGCCGGAGAAGTTGCCTCAGGACGCCAGGCAGCCCGTATCCGAGGTCAGCACCTCGGCATCGCCGCAGATTGGAGGCGGGAGTAGCCCGGACAAGCCTGCCGAAACCAACCAGCCGGGGCAGCCGTCGACGGAGCAGCCGGTTCCAGCACCGAAGATTGACGACGCGCAGCAGCAAATTGAGAACGCCTTGCAGCACCCAGGCCCGATCTCGTTGTTCGTGAGCCGCAGGCTCGGCAAGCTGTTCGTCCGCAAGGGTTTTGCGCCCGTGTTCGAGACCCAGATCACGATCGCGCATCCGGAGGTCCCGCTTGGCACCCATCTCTTCACGGCCAGCCGGCCGGCGAATGAGGGCGGCAATATCCGCTGGCTCGCAGTTTCGCTGGGCTACGACCGGGCGCCGGGCGCTTCAGCCCACACGAAACGCAAAGGCCGCTCGGCGCACGACGAGCAGCAGATGCCGTCAACGGCAAACAGCTTGCGCCAAGCCGCCATCGAAGCGCTTGACCGCATCGAAATCCCGCCGGAAGCGCTTGACCGCATTGCCCCCCTGGTAACTCCCGGCGCCTCCTTGCTCATCTCCGATCAGGGCCTGGGATCGGAGACTGGCCGGGACACGGATTTCATCGTTGTGACGAAGTAAGCGATCAGCGGCCTCCTCCGACATCGCCCGTTTGTACGGGGGCCCCCTGGGTGCCCCCGGTTAAGCGCACCCCGCGCCGGTGGACTGCCCCTACAACGTCCAGTTCCCCAACTCTCGGGGCGAGTGTCGCGTCAACGCCACTTTTCGTCGAAAATCCGACTCTGGCAGGTCCTTTCTTTATCGCGGGTCCCATGCCGAGGGCAATTTGAGCCGCGCCCAAAATGCGGCCAAGAGCACCACCAACACAGATATTCGTGAGCAGGCGAAAAGGAGCGAGCTTGCGAAGCTTCCTTTCACGCCCATAAATTGCGGCAGATTTTCTTGCAGACCAAAGGGTTTAGATGCATTTTAGCGCTTTGCGGGCGCGGCGGTGGGTTCCCCGCCGTCGGACGGGAGTTGGGAGGCGAGCGTGCAGGGCACACGTTGGCGTTGTTTATGCCGAGGTAATCCTTCTCTACCCTTTGAACCGAATTCATCCTCGCTGCGACAAATCACACGAGTCGATCGTTGAGCGCGAACCTTTCTGCGTCAGACGAAGTCCTGATCGGCAGGATCGCCCAAGGCGACCGGCTCGCGATGCAGGTTCTGTTCGCTCGCCATCAGGTGCGCGTGTATCGGTTTGTGCTTCGCCTCGTCGGCAACCAGGCGGTGGCCGAGGACTTGATTAGTGAAGTGTTCCTGGACGTGTGGCGTCAGGCTGACAGGTTCGAGGGTCGCAGCGCGGTGTCGACGTGGCTGCTCGCCATCGCGCGTTTCAAGGCCCTCTCCACGATGCGGCGCAAGCCCGACGAGGAACTCAACGAGGAGATGGCGGGAGCGATCGAGGACAAGTCGGACGATCCCGAGGTGTCGATTCAGAAGAAGGACAAGAGCGCGGCCTTGCGGAAGTGCCTGGAGGCGCTTTCGCCGGAACATCGGGAAGTTATCGATCTTGTCTATTATCACGAAAAATCGGTCCAAGAGGTGGCGGAGATCGTCGGCATTCCTGAGGCAACCGTGAAGACGCGCATGTTCTATGCGCGCAAGAGGCTTTCGGAGCTGCTGAAGACAGCAGGAATTGATCGAGGTTGGCCATGAACCAAGCGAACCAGAAGATGTCGGCGGACGATATCGAGGCGTTGCTGCCTTGGTATGCGGCCGGCACTCTCGACGCGCGCGAAGCGGATCAGGTCGAAGCGGCGCTTGCCGCCGACGCCGAGTTGACCCGCCGCCTCGAACTGGCGCGCGAGGAAATGGCCGAGACCGTCCTTCTTAATGAATCGCTGGGCGTCCCGTCGCCCCGCGTGATGGAAAACCTGTTCAAGGCGATCGACAGCGAGCGCAGACGCTCCCGTGCTCCGGCGGCCGGGGGCGGAATGGGCGGCTGGCTTATGGATCTGTTCACGCCGCGCGCTTTCGCATTCGCGGCCGGGGCGGCCGTCGTCATCATGGTGTTGCAGGCTGGCGTGATCGCCAAGTTGGCGCTGCAGGATCGCGTCGAGACCCGCTCGTCTTTTGAGCCAGCTTCCGCGCCTCCCGCTGCCACCCGCGGGCTTGAGATCGGTTCCTTTGCGCTGGTGAGGTTTGCGCCGCAGGCAAACATGGCGGACGTCACCCGCTTCCTTGATGCCCACGACGCTGTGATCGTGGACGGTCCCCGCCCGGGCGGCCCCGGCGGCTTGTACCGGGTGCGCATTGCGCGCCGCTATGTGGGCAAGGAAGAGCTTGAGCGCCTGGTCAAGGAATTCCAGTCCGCCAGTAATCTCATCAGCATGGCGGTGCCGAGCGAGTAGCGGCCGCTGGAAACGGACTTTGCTCCAAGGAACACTTGCTGTAGCCAATTCAAACCGCGTCGTTGGATTGGCGCCGCAGCAGTGCTACATAACCAGCATGACCGCGTTGCCGCAGCACAAGATGACCGTGGATGAGTACCTCGCCTGGGCGGAGGGGCGGCCGGGGCGGTTCGAGCTGTATGCTGGCGCCGTTTATGCCATGACGCCGGAGCGAGCGGGGCACGCCAAGATCAAATTCAGCGTACAGGCCGCATTATTGTCAGGGATCAGGCGAGCAGGTCTCCCCTGTCATATGCTGCCGGACGGAATGACGGTGCGCATCGATGACTCTACCGCCCACGAGCCCGATGCATTGGTCTACTGCGGACTCGAACTCCCGGCCTCAGTGGTCGAAGTGCCGAACCCGATTATTGTGGTCGAAGTCCTGTCGCCTTCGACGCGCCGCATCGACGCTTCTCTCAAACTTGCCGGCTATTTCCGCGTGCCGAGCGTCGCGCATTACCTCATCGTCGATCCCGACCAGCCATTGATCATTCACCACGCGCGAGGGAACAACGACACGATCCTCACGCACATCGTGCGAGAGGGATCGATTACTCTTGATCCGCCTTGTTTCAACCTCGCGCTCGGCGAGGTTTATGGAGCGGCATAATCATGAGCGAGCGCAACGGCGAAGCCCCAACAGACAAACGCGTGCTGCCTCGCGCAAAAAACTCGAGAGGTCCATTGCGGTCTAGCGCTTGCAGGAGGACGAAATCCTCGTCCTTGGTGACGATACACGCCTCGGTGTCGCTGGCGTGCTGTCATACCGCGCGGTCGGACATGCTTGCGATCCCAAGATCGCTGACGTGGTATGCCTCGTGTCCCTCCGACGCCAGCCATCGCGCCAATGCCGGCGGCAGGTTGGCGTCGACCAGGAACTTCACGGCTCGACGGCAGTAAGGATGGGATGATCGGCCGCGCGTGACGCAAATTCCAGCGCCGCCGTAATGTCTTCATCCTCAAGATATGGATAGTCTTCAAGTATTTCCGCCCGCGTCGAGCCTCCGGCCAACATGTCGAGAACATCCTTCACGCGTATGCGCATCCCGCGAATGCACGGCCTGCCGCCGCACACTTCCGGATTGACCGTGATACGCTCAAGAAGGTTCGACATGAGACACTCACAACACCCTGTTGCTCGCCCTCACCGCCTCCGCGTCGACATACACCTCGCTCCCCATGTCGCGGAACTTCTTCGCCATCTCCGCCATGCCGGCTTCCGCCACGGCGGCGCTCGCGCCAGCCCCTGCCGGATCATTCAGCGCCGCCGCATAGTCGCGCACGTCCTGCGTGATCTTCATCGAGCAGAACTTGGGCCCGCACATCGAGCAGAAGTGCGCCACCTTGTGGGCCTCCTTGGGCAGCGTCTCGTCGTGGTATTCGCGCGCGGTGTCGGGGTCCAGGGACAGGTTGAACTGGTCGACCCAGCGGAACTCGAAGCGCGCGCGGCTCAAGGCGTCGTCGCGCAGTTGCGCGGCCGGGTGGCCCTTGGCGAGGTCGGCGGCGTGGGCCGCGATCTTGTAGGCGATGACGCCTTGCTTGACGTCGTCGCGGTTGGGCAGGCCGAGGTGCTCTTTCGGGGTCACGTAGCACAGCATGGCGCAGCCGAACCAGCCGATCATGGCGGCGCCGATGCCCGACGTGATGTGGTCGTAGCCCGGCGCGATGTCGGTCGTCAGCGGGCCCAGCGTATAGAACGGCGCCTCGCCGCATTCCTTGAGCTGCTTGTCCATGTTGATCTTGATCTTGTGCATCGGCACATGGCCGGGGCCTTCGATCATGACCTGGCAGCCCTTGGCCCAGGCGATGCGGGTGAGTTCGCCCAAAGTCTCCAGCTCCGCGAACTGGGCGCGGTCGTTGGCGTCCGCGATTGAGCCGGGCCGCAGCCCGTCGCCAAGCGAGAACGAGACGTCGTATTTGCGCATGATATCGCAAATCTCGTCAAAGCGCTCATACAGGAAGCTCTCGCGGTGATGCGCGAGGCACCACTTCGCCATGATCGAGCCGCCGCGCGACACGATGCCGGTGACGCGATTGGCGGTCAGCGGCACGTACGCGAGCCGCACCCCGGCGTGGATCGTGAAATAATCGACGCCCTGCTCGCACTGCTCGATGAGAGTGTCCTTGTAGCATTCCCAGTCGAGCTTGACCGGGTCGCCGTTGACCTTTTCCAGCGCCTGATAAATCGGCACAGTGCCGATCGGCACCGGCGAGTTGCGGATGATCCACTCCCTGGTGTTGTGGATGTTGCGGCCGGTGGAGAGGTCCATCACGGTGTCGGCGCCCCAGCGGATCGCCCACACCATCTTGTCGACTTCCTCCTCGACCGACGAGGTCACGGCGGAATTGCCGATATTGGCGTTGATCTTGGTGAGGAAGTTGCGGCCGATGATCATCGGCTCCAGTTCGGCGTGATTGATGTTGGAGGGGATGATGGCGCGCCCGCGCGCCACTTCGCTGCGCACGAACTCCGGCGTCACGAATAGCGGAACCGATGCGCCGAAGCTTTCGCCGTCGGCGCGGGCCGCTTCCGCGCGCTCAAGCTGCGCCTTGCGGCCAAGATTCTCGCGCTCCGCGACATAGATCATCTCCTTGGTGACGACGCCCGCGCGGGCCCATTCAAGCTGGGTAATCCCCCTCCCTTTCCCTCCCTCGCTTGCGGGGGAGGGCAGGGAGGGGACGCCACGTAGCGGCTGATGCACGGTCGGAAATGCGCGCGCGAGATGCTTGCCGCTGACATTGCCGTTGTCCACCGGCCGGACCGGGCGGCCCTCGTACTCCTCGATGCCGCCGCGTTCGCGCACCCATTCGATGCGCGCACGCTTGAGGCCCGCTTCCACGTCGATCGCAACATTGTCGTCGGTATAAGGTCCGGAGGTGTCATAGACCGGGACCGGCGGCTCGGCGGCAGCTTCCGTCAGCACGATCTCGCGCAACGGAACGCGCAGATCGGGCGCCGCTTCGGGCACCGCATAGACCTTGCGCGATCCGGCGATCGGTCCGGTGGTGACCTTCGGGGCGGCGATGTCGCGATCATGGACGTTCATGGACGTATCCCTCTGGCTGCGGCCTATATTCCGGGCGTGTGCGTGGAGGGATTAGGGTCCGTCCCTTCGCCGGCATGACCCGGATCAGGTTCAAAGGGTCTCCGCGGCGCCATACCCGGCTCGGGGGCAGGCTTTGGCGGTCTCTCAGCTCCTTCCGGAGCTCCCCTCGGAACGCCGCTAATGTAGGCCGATGGCTGGGGGTGTCAACGCATAACACCCCTTCCGGGTCCGCCGGCGAACGTTGTAGCCTTTCGGGCGTCCGGTGTACGCGTAGCCACGGGGAGGGACGCATGCAAACTCGCCGTCAAATTCTGCTCATCGGCGCGACCGCTGCGGCCGTACCAATTTTGTTGCAGCGCACGTTCGCACTCGATTATCCGACCCGGCCGGTGCGCATTATCGTGGCGTTCGCGCCCGGCGGTCCGACCGACATATTCGGGCGGATCTCGGCGCTGAAGCTGTCAGAGCAACTCGGAAAGCAATTCTACGTGGAGAACGTCGCCGGTGGCGGCGGCAACATCGCCGCCGTCCAGGCCGCGCGCGCGGCGCCGGACGGGCATACGATCCTGTTTACGGTCAGCGGCTTCGTCACCAATCCGGCGTTCCAGGGCAAGGCGCCCTACGACCCGGTCGCGGACTTTACGCCAGTCGCAGTTCCGATCGCGTCTGCGATCACGATCATCGTCCATCCTTCTCTCCGCGTGCGGACCCTTGACGAGTTGGTTAAACTGATCAGGGCCCATCCTGGACAGTACACATTCGCGTCCGGCGGTGCAGGAGTCCAGCCGCATCTGACATTCGAGCAATTCCGGGTGTCTCTCGGTCTCGATATCGTGCACGTCCCCTTCGGCGGCGCGGGCCCGGCGGTCGCCTCCGTCGTCGCAGGTCACACGCCGATCGGCGTCAGCTCGCTGCCGCCCTGCGTGCCGTATATCCAGGAAGGCAGCTTGCGGGCGCTCGTGCTGTCGAGCAGGAAGCGCTCGCAGAAGCTGCCGGACATTCCGACCGCCGCGGAAGCCGGCTATCCGGTCTTCGCCGGGGATCAGTGGGTCGGAGTGCTGGTCCCGGCTGGCACGCCCGAGGAGATCGTCAACCTGCTTCATCGCAGCATTGTCCGCATCATCAAGCTGCCGGACGTAAAGGAGCGCCTCGACGCGCTTGATTTTTACGAGATCGAGAGCACGCCGAAAGAGTTCGCCGAGCGGATCAAGAGCGAGCTTGAGAGCTGGCGGAAGGTGGTCGAGACGGCTCACCTCAGGCCGGGCTGATGGCGGCTTAGGAAAGCGGCAACATTAACTGAGCCATTTCCCAGACCGCGAACCGGCGATCGTGGTTATCGCCACGACACGGTTGTCGTATCTGCATATGGCATCGCGGCAAAAACATACCTTCACCGCCGATCGTTCAAAGATCGGCAGCACCCTACTGAAATACCATTTTCCCTGAGAACAGGGAAAATAACAGCGAATTTTGAAAATCTGCAAATCTGCCGTTGTTGCGTGCTGTGATATCGTCTCCCCTGATAATGGAAACCACATCTATTATAGGGCCATGTGGAGTTTTGTCCACTTTCGGTTGTCTTCTGTTGGCGGATGAAGTGAAGCAGTTGTTGTTGCCGCTGCCCTTAGTTCCCAGCGTCATGGCTGCGCTTGTTCCAGCGATCCACGTCTTATCCGCGTCTTATCCGCGTCTTAATTGCCGCGCCTCAGTGAAGAAAGACGCGGATCGCGGGAACAAGTCCGGCCATGCCGCCCGGGAGCAGGGCTGTTCAACGCTATTTGAAGAATTTCATCTCGGTGAGGGCTTCGATCCCTCCGAGAGCGGCGGCGTATCTATCCTGGGCGATGGTGTCGGATTGATTGAAGCGGAGGATATTGTAGGCGAAG